>Ga0272441_10016760_pt1 | contig 10091 bp, 9 predicted proteins | sample SSMProp6N_FD_193582 | JGI IMG/M metagenome (GOLD analysis project Ga0272441, IMG submission 193582) | Marine sediment archaeal communities from Little Sippewissett salt marsh, Falmouth, MA, United States - SSM-Prop-6N | ecosystem: Environmental > Aquatic > Marine > Wetlands > Sediment ... | reverse complement strand
GTACGGAAACTATGTATTGAGATGTCACCGCCGACGGTTGTTGACCATACGGCGGACCACGAGCGGTTTTATGCTGCGATACGCAAGCAGATCGAAGCACCAATAATGCAGACCGGCTTTCGGGTTCTGCAAAAACTTTCTAAAGTGCTCCGCGAGAACAACTATACAGTCGCAGTAACAATCGGCCAGCGTGGCAGAACAACCGAAGTGATAGAAGTTGAGCCAGGCAGGCGATGTAAAACCAACTACGCCGTTGCTGTCGATCTGGGCACGACCACCGTTGTAGCTCATCTCATTAACCTGACGACCGGCAAAACCATTGATACAATAGCTACATATAACAGCCAAATGAACTTTGGGGAGGACTATATACGCAGAATTATTTATGCCGAACAAACAAATTCCTTTGATCAGCTTCAGGAACGCTTAGTAAACGATGTGAATAACCTCATTATGACAATGGCAGTTAGACAAAGGATTGATTTGCAGGATATTACAGCGGCTATATGTGCGGGCAATACTGCAATGATCCACTTTCTGCTGAATTTAGACCCGACACGAATACGCAGAGAACCTTATGTTGCCTCAGCAGCTTTCGTGCCGCCGATCCGCGCTGCTGAAGCAGGCATACAGATTAACAAACGGGGACTTCTATACTGTCTGCCCGCTGTTGCGGCATATATCGGCAGCGATATAGTGGCGGGTGTATTGACAACAGGAATTTACACAAAAGAGAAACTCTCCATTTTTGTCGATATCGGCACGAATGGAGAAATAGTTCTTGGCAATAAGAACTGGTTGATTTGCGCATCAAGCTCGGCTGGGCCGGCTTTCGAAGGAAGCGGTATCAAGTGTGGTATGCGGGCAGGACCTGGCGCCATAGAGAGTCTAAATATTGTCAATGGAGACGAAATCCAGTTCAAAACCATTAGCGGCAGCCATCCAATAGGGATCTGCGGTTCGGGACTGCTGGACACGCTATCGGAGCTGTTTGCGAACGGCATCATTGACCGTACCGGTCGTCTCAAAGCTGCCGGCGATCCAAGAGTTACCGAGGGAGATGACGGTCTGCAGTTTCAGCTGCTCAAGCCCCAAAACAGCTACCAGGAAATTGCAATAACACAGGCTGATATAAATAATCTGATTCGCTCAAAAGCAGGGGTCTTCGCCGCCATCAGGATACTTATGAATTCGACACAGACGGATATGGATGACATCGACACTATTTACATAGCTGGTGGGTTTGGAAACTTTCTGAATGTCCAAAGGGCCGTAACCATTGGAATGCTGCCCGACGTACCACCGGCCAGACTGCAATTTGTAGGCAATACTTCAATCGCGGGAGCGAAAACTTCCCTGTGCAGCCAGAAGGCCCTTGAAACGGCCGAGCGAATCGCAGAGAGCATGACATATTTCGATTTGATGGGAAACCCGGACTATATGGACGAATTTATCAAAGCAAAATTTCTGCCACATACGGATTTATCACTATTTCCGTCAGCGGTAGAGCTTAAACCTCAAGCGTAACGCTAAATGCAAGGTACCACTATGTCAACAACTATTGCAATAAGTGGAAAAGGCGGCTCAGGCAAAACAACCATTGCTGCCATGATGATCAGGCTTTTGCATGATCAGACGAAAAAGTCTATACTTGCGGTGGATGCTGATCCAAATTCTTGTTTAGGCCATACTTGTGGAGTTGAACCTGTGGGAACCATTGCGGATGTTCGGGAAAAATCTGCCCAGGGGCGTCCAAGTAATTCAGGTTCAGACCGCATACGGTCATTTGAATATGGTATCCAGCAGGCAATTACTGAAACCAAGGATTTCGATCTGCTTACCATGGGTCGGCCTGAGGGACCGGGCTGCTACTGTGCCGCAAATAATCTCCTTCGAACTTTCCTGGATAAATTAAGCTCAGCGTACGAATTTGTGGTCATAGACAATGAAGCAGGGATGGAACACCTGTCCCGCAGAAGTACTAATAACGTCGAACTGCTGTGTATCGTAACTGAACCAACCCCTCTTGGCATGATTACAGCAAAGAGAATTTCCGGACTTGCAAAACAATTACCAATATCCGTGCAAAATATCGGTGTAATATGGAACAGGGCAGATAATGCAGAAAGTAACAGGAAGCTGGAGAATATAGAGGCATTTGGATGTGTGCCTTATGACAAGGCCATCCTTGACGCTTCGATGAAGGGTAAAACAGTTTTCGATATTGAACGAAACAGCCCGGCATTTTTGTCAGTGCTGGAGATAATTGAACATAAGCTAAACCTTAAGTGAATAACGTAACCTCACGATTTTTGGAGGGTCCTAAATACAACTTCCTCAAATTGGAGAAAAGTCTACCGGCTCAGTCAACCGTGTTAGGCTCGGAGTATGGAAAGAACTATTCCTAATGTGTTAAAGCAAGTTGAGGTCAGTGTTATTATTGCAAATAATCAGATAAAATGGTGGGAAAGAGATGGTGGAGTAAAGTTTCTAGAAGAAACCGGACTAAAATCTGGCCAAAGAGTTTTGGATTTCGGTTGTAGAGTAGGCCATTACACCATTCCAGCAGCAAAAATCGTGGGAAACAATGGAATTGTTTATGCCATAGACACCGAAGACTATGCCTTAAAAGAACTAAAACAAAAAGCAAAGGCTCATAATTTAACAAATATAAAGATAATAAAAACTTTCGGACAAACGAGGTTGCCTTTGGGAAGAACGGCAGTCGATGTAATTTTGTTGTATGACGTTTTGCATTATCTCGGAAAAGATAAAAGAGCAAAGCTGTACCATGAAGTCTTTCGTATCTTAAAGCGAGATGGTTTACTCTCTATTTATCCCAAGCATACTCTGGAAGACGCTCCTACACAAAAATTCAGAATGTTAACTCTGAGCGATGTTAAACAGGAAACCGAAGGTTCAAATTTCGTTTTCGAACGGAAGCATTGTGGCCTTATAAGTCATGATGATGGTCTTAACCAGGGCTGTGTGTTGAATTTCAGAAAGAGTAAAAAATGAAAATAGCAATCGTGTATGACAACGAGGCAAATGCCTGCCTAAAATCGGGATGGGGTTTTTCATGCCTGGTGGATTGTGGCCGGGATAGGCCATGTTGCGGCAGAGATAAACCTTGTGACAACAAACCATGTGAATCGTGATATAAAAACCACCAACGATTTATGCCGCAAGTGAATGGTAAAGAAATTCGATAGGTCATTTGGTAAAACGAAATGTCTTTATTTGATTTTGTAACAAGAAGAAAGAACGTAGTCTACCGGCAAAGTGAAGGTATAAACTTGGCAGTGAACTTAATAAATGAATATAAAGAAAGAACATTTATCTTCAAAGGATTAAAAAATAAATATTTTGGGTTGAGCGGAGAGAACCTTCTTGAGCGAATTCAGGATGAATTAGACAATATGCTTATACTATACCACTATACAACAAAGGTAAAGGAATATACCGATAGAAAAGGAGTTCCTCAAGTTGAAATGAAGTTAGTTGGTAAAACAAGCACAATGAATAGATACAATCTACTGGACATAGAGCTGGTCATAAGAACAGAGGCGACGGAGAAGTGAGCCCTTTCTTGCGGCTAACTTTTTAGACTAAAAATACGCGCGAAGTAATTCAAGTTAGTGATAAAAACGATTTCTTAAATAAAATAGCTGTCATATGAATTCCATGACTGTTAAGAACATAGAACGGCAATACATATTTGGACCAGTCCCTTCCAGAAGACTTGGACGTTCGCTGGGGGTTGATTTAGTACCATTCAAGACATGTACATATGATTGCATATATTGTCAACTTGGAAAAACAACCAACAAAACAATTAAAAGAAAAGAATGGGTGCCGATTGATATTGTCATCAACCAACTCAAAGCAAAACTCAGTTCCAAACCTGATTATATAACATTATCTGGCTCAGGTGAGCCGACACTTTTTTCACAACTTGAAGAGCTCATTTCCAGGATTAAAGATATTACTGATATTCCCGTAGCTGTGCTTACAAACGGTTCACTGTTATGGCTGCCGGAAGTGAGAAACGCCTTGAAATCCGCGGACTTGGTTGTTCCATCGCTCGATGCAGGAAGCAGCCAGATATTTCAATATGTTAACAGACCTTATAGCGATATAACCTTTAGCAAAATGTTAGATGGATTAGTAAAATTCCGTGATGAATATAGCGGTAAATACTGGCTTGAGGTTTTTCTACTGGCCGGTGTAACCACACCGGAAACAGAAATAAATAGGCTGAAAACTTATATAAGCTCTATACATCCCGATATAGTTCAGGTAAATACTGTTACTCGTCCACCTGCCGAAAGCTTTGCCGAGCCAGTACCGAAAAAGCAATTACAAACTTTAACCGAGAAGCTGTACGAGAAAGCAGAAGTTATCGCTGACTACAGCGATGTTCATAAACAACAGGATTTTTCCGCCCGACGTGAAGATGTCTTGACACTTTTGAAACGTCGGCCATGTTCTATTGAAGACATTGCCGCAGGTCTTGGTCTTCATAGAAATGAAGTTGTTAAGTATGTAGAAGAATTATCCTCGAAAGGGAAAATCGAAATAAAACCACAGCATGAACAACTCTATTATAAAGTTGTCGTTGCATAAAAAATTGAAACATAATTTCAAAAGTCCAAGCAGTTTTTAAAATTGAGGTATAGTGATGCCGATAGAGGAACGAATGATTTGTGAACCCAACCGGATGACGCGCTGCGGCATAGGTCCTATGTTTTCCATAATTACGGTGATCGGTGGTGTACTGGCAGGGTGGTTGACATATCGGTACCCTGGACTGTTTATGATACGTTGGATTCCATTTTGGTTGTTGGCTTCGTTGGCAAGTGTTTTAGTGTTTGTGGGCATGGTCGTCTATATTATTGCCCTAAGAAGATTCAATCAAGGTTACAGGCAGGGGAAATTAGTAACCCATGGCCCGTTTGCCGTGGTGCGACACCCCATTTATGCCGCTTGGGTATTGCTAATCTGCCCGGGTGTGGCCTTGTTCTTCCGGTCGTGGGCCATGCTCATGCTCCCTGTGTTTGCGTATATCAGTTTCAAGGCCTCTATCCACCGGGAAGACCGCTACCTGGAAAACCGGTTTGGACAGGCATATCAGGATTACCGGGCATGCACCAATGAACTATTTCCCGTTCGGTTTTTCAGAAGAATCACAAAGACGTCTTATTAATATGGAGTGGCATAAAACAATCACGCATGAATGGAAGGAACAAAATGAAGATCATTGGTATAAACTGCAGTCCACGTAAAGGTCAAACAACTCAAAGAAGCTTAGAGGCTTGCTTCAAAGCAGTTCGCAATGAGTCGGGCGATATTGAGACCGATATTATTGAGATCGCTGATTTAGATGTTCGCGGGTGTTTGGGTTGTGATTACTGTAAAAAGCAGCTTAAATGCAAACAGGAAGATGATTTTAATTCATTAATTCCAGTTCTCCGCGATGAAGAAGTTGCAGGGATTATAATAGCAACTCCCGTTTATCTGGGGACAATGACGTCACAGTGTAAGGCTTTTCTGGATAGAACGGTTGTGTTAGCACGCAATGGTTCTCTTTTACGCAATAAAGTCGGAGGTATTCTGGCTGTAGGCGGTGTGCGAAATGGCGGACAGGAACTTACCATACAGGCAGTTCAGGCAGCAATGTTCTGTCATGATATGGTATGTGTTGGCGGCGGCACCAAGGCTGCGCATTTTGGAGCAACCTTAGTGAGCGATGAACAGAAAGGGATCGAATGTGATGAAATAGGACTCGAAACTGCGAGGGATATTGGCCGCAGAGTTACGGGGCTAGCAATGTTACTTAATCATTCAAAACAAGTATGATATGAATGTTGTTTTTGAAAATTATTTAGATAAAAAAAAGAAAATGTTAATTACGCTTAGGCAAATATTGAGTCATTTGAATTTAATTATTAGAGTGCATTTTTAACAGAAAGAAAAATAATGAAAAGAGTATACCGAGGTTTGTTTAATGTTTGTATTTGGTTCATTATTAGTCTTGGCGTTTTGGGCGTTACGCTGGCGAGCCTGTTGGTCGGCTGCTCACTGGACCAAACCCTATCGCGAACTGCCCCGGTGGGCCAGGTATCGAAGAATCGCTACATCATGCCCACAAGCCAAATTCTGACTCCTGCCGGTCAGCAAATATTTGTGCCCGGACTACGTCCTCAGGCACTGGCGTTAAGTCCTGATGACAAACTGCTGGTAACTTCAGGCAAAAACAATCAGCTTTACGTCATTGATCCGGCTACTGGCGACATTCTCCAAAAAGTGGCCATGCCAGGAAACAACGTCGAATCATCCCAGGAACCCAAGGAAGACTCCAAAGCTTTGCTGAGCTTGACAGGCTTAATCTTTTCTCCTGATGGCAGGCGTATTTACCTTTCCAATGTTCGAGGTGATGTAAAGGTATTTTCGGTAAACGGGAAAAAGGTCAGCCAATTAAAGAGATTTTCCGTCCCTGACGCCAGGGCGCCCAAACGCAAGGAAGAAATTCCCACAGGACTGGCGGTATCGGCGGATGGAAAACGCTTGTATGTGGCAGGTAACCTTGGCAATAAGTTGCTAGAATTCGATACGGCTACCGGCAAGGTATTGCGCATCTGGGACACTGGAGTCGCCCCATTCGATGTCGTGCTGGCCGCTGGTAAAGCTTATGTCAGCAATTCGGGCGGCCGGCGCCCCGGGAAATTGGACCTGACCGCGCCAGCCGGACGCGAGACCAGAGTGCGGGTCGATCCCGTCTGCTACATTGCCAATGAAGGTTCGGTGAGTGTCATCGATCTCACCACCGGGCAGGTGAAAGATGAAGTGATAGTCGAGTTGCACGCATCTGCTCTCGCGGTGTCGCCCGATGGTCAATATGTGGTCGTCGCTAATTCTGGCAGTGACACGCTGAGTGTCATCGACACCCAAACCGATCAAGTCGTTGAAAAAATATGGGCGCGCCAATCCCCGGGGGACCTGTTCGGAGCGCAGCCCAATGCACTGGCATTTCATCCGGATGGCAAACGGTTGTTTGTGTGTAACGGCACCCAGAACGCAATTGCCGTAGTTCATTTTGATCCGGCCGAAAAAGAGTCAACCGTCATGGGTCTCATTCCTGTGGGCTGGTTCCCTGGCGCGGTGATGTTGAATGTTACCTATCAAATAATTTGTGTTGCGAACATCAAGGGCATCGGCGCGGCCAAAGATTTCAAGCCGGAGGACAAGATTAAGCTTCGTTCCAAGGATTTCTATGGCACGCTCTCATTAATCCCTCTCCCCTCCGAGAAAAAACTTGCTTCCCAAACGAAGACTGCACTACGAAATATGCGTTACCCGAGGCTCAAACAAGCCAAGTTGACGCCGCGTTCCGAGCAACCCGCTCGGCCGGTGCCTGAGCGAGTAGGCGAGCCCAGTGTGTTCAAACATGTCATTTACATTATAAAAGAGAACCGCACCTACGATCAAATCCTCGGGGATATACCGGAGGGTAATGGTGATCCTGAATTGTGTACGTTTGGCGAAAAATACACGCCCAATCAGCACAAGATCGCTCGCGAGTTTGTCCTGCTGGACAATACCTACTGTTCCGGCGTGCAGAGTGCCGATGGCCATCAATGGACCGACAGTGCTATTGCAAACGAGTATGTGGAACGCCAGTTAACCTCTGACTTCCCACGAAGTTATTCCAGTGGCAAGAGCGCCGCTGGCAGCGATGCGCTCTCGTGGTCATCCTCCGGATTCATTTGGGACAACGCACTGGCGCACGGCAAATGGTTTCGCAATTACGGCGAATGGATGGTTTCCGAATCCGGTTGGAAAGACCCCGCCCGTAGAAGAGGGCCTCAATGGATTGATTACTGGCATGATTACAAGAACGGCACGGGCCTGACACAACTGCGTTCCAGACCGGCCATTGAGTCGTTGCGTGCGATTAGTCTTTTGGACACTGAAGGATACAATTTGAAAGTGCCCGATGTTATGCGTGCGGCAACCTTTATCAAGGAACTCAAGGCATTCGAAGCCCAAGGGGAGTTTCCAGATTTCGTGCTTCTTTTCCTTCCCAATGACCACACGGGCGGTGCCAAGGAACGTTATCCCACTCCTGGCGCACAAATTGCCGACAACGACCTCGCTCTGGGAATGGTAGTGGAAGCCATCAGTCACAGCAAGTTCTGGCCAGAGACTTGCCTTTTCGCCATTGAAGATGACCCGCAGGCCGGCTGGGACCATGTGAGCGGTTACCGGACCACTTGCTATGTGGTCAGTCCCTACACCAAACACCGGCAGACTATCAGTACCCGATATAACCAAACCAGCTTGATGCGCACGATGGAACTGATTCTGAGCTTGCCCCCGATGAATCAACTCGACGCCACTGCAACTCCTATGTTTGACTGCTTTACTGAGAAGCCAGATTTCACCCCGTTCACCGCCGTTCCCAATAGGATTCCGTTGGATACCATCAATCCGTCTCCTGACCAAATCAGCGACGCCGTGTTGCGACAGGATGCCATAGTGTCAGCCCAGTTACCACTCGACGAAGTAGACGCTTGCCCCGAGGACGTCTTCAATCGCATACTCTGGCGCGCCATGAAAGGCCCCCAAGCTCCCTACCCGGAATGGGCCGTGACAGCGGTTGATGACGTTGATTAGCATACACATAAAACCTGAGCGGTTGAGTTCCTTCACATCTGAATACGCGGGCCATGCACGTGGGATAGGAGACATGGGCGCACGCAGCACTTTTTTAAAAGTCCACGTCGTTATCGACAATTGCTGGATCGAAGCGTACCGGCTCGACCACAACAAAAAGGCTTATGAAATAACCGACATAATCATCTTAGATTAACAAGAGAAAAGAAAATGAAAATAATCGCGATGAATCCCATTGGCATCATACACTCGCCATATAAGCAAGTTAAAGATATGCCCATCCAGGGCAAATTTAAACCCGGTGTTAAGGCGTGGATTGAATTAAAAGAAGAATACAGTGCGGGCCTTAAGGGTTTAGACGGCTTCAGCCACGCTATTATCATTTATCATTTTCACAAGTCAGAGAAAACGGAGATTGAAGGCAAACCATTTTTAGAAGATAACAAACACGGAATATTCGCCATAAGAAGTCCACATCGACCCAACCACATTGGCTTGTCAGTGGTAAAAATCGAGAAAATTGAGGACAACAAATTACATTTCAGCGAAGTTGACGTTTTAGATGGGACACCTGTATTGGACATAAAACCGTATGTTAAACATTTTGATGGCCGAGATAACGTTGTTTCAGGCTGGCTGGATAAGCACTTCCAAAGTACTGATATGCCTGACAAAACTATTTTGAAGTAACCTAATACGCAACAAAACAGGGGAGACAGTAATATGGCACAATTACCAGACGTAGTTAAAAAAGCAATAACTAAACAGGATATCTTTCCCGTGGCAACAAGCAATCAGAATTGTATTCCCAATGTTGTATATATAAAGTATCTCAAGCTTGTAGATAACGACACCATTTTAATCGCAGACAACTACCTTAAAAAGACCCGTGATAATATTTTGAGCAATGGCAAGATCACTTTTGCTGTGCGCGATGAGGAAAAAGGTTCTTTTCAGATAAAAGGCACTGCCGAAAGACTAACAGAAGGAGCTATGTTCGATGAAGTTCGAAAATGGGTGCCGGATAAACTGCCAAGGGTCGCGGCCGTCATAATGCATATAGAGGAAATATATAATGGAGCGGAACAGATTTATTAACGATAGTATTTTATGAACATCGCCGTAACAAAACCCCGCATCGTAGCATTTAAAGTAACACGTAAATGCCGATTTAACTGCATACACTGTCGTGCTGTGACCTCAGAAAAAGCTGACAGCAAGTATCTGACTACAGCAATGTTCATAAACAACAGTAGTTATTGAACAGATGTGCTTTGTATCAGCGGCATCGAGCTATATTAGATTTTCAAGATATATTCTGGCAGATATACTTCCTGCTATTTTTAATTACTCTGTCCGTCTGCGCAGAAACATCCTGTACGTATCTTGTTGCCATTGTCAAATCTGCATGACCG
>Ga0272441_10016759_pt1 | contig 10091 bp, 5 predicted proteins | sample SSMProp6N_FD_193582 | JGI IMG/M metagenome (GOLD analysis project Ga0272441, IMG submission 193582) | Marine sediment archaeal communities from Little Sippewissett salt marsh, Falmouth, MA, United States - SSM-Prop-6N | ecosystem: Environmental > Aquatic > Marine > Wetlands > Sediment ... | reverse complement strand
GTGCGGATTGCCAGGACTGTGTACAGCCCGGTTCTGGACGCGCACCGGCTGAGTGTCGACCAGATGGTGCTGCTCGAGCCCGTCGTTTCCGAGACCGTTGCCGGCCCCTGTTGCGCCGCGATCAAGGAAGGCTACGACGAGGTCGTCAAGATGGGCGTGCCCGAAAAGGCGGCCTTCGACTTCCTGCTCGGACACGTCACCGCCACACTGTGGGTCATGTTCGGATTCGGCGGTTTCTTCTCCGACGGCGCGCACAAGATTCTGAAGATGGGGCACGGGATCATGCTCAAAGAGGATTGGAAGAAGGCGTTCACTCCCGAGAGCATCAAGGAACAGGTCGACCTGGTCCTCACCCACACGGGCGAGGAGAAGGGCGGAGGCGAAGGCGTGATCGGCGACGAAGCCGTCGACGACGCGGTCACGCGCGGCGGGATCGTTGCCGGCGCGCGGGGATAGGTGGTAGATGGCGGGCGTTGCGGGTGGCGGGTGCCGGCAGGCGCCCGCCACCTTTTTGCTTGTCCGCTCGCGCGTGAACACAATGGTCATTTTCCGCAGAGACCGGGTTGCCAACGGGCGCTGCATGCTTGCCGTCCTGCGCGCTATGCTCTATGTTGGTACGGTGGTTGTACCAATAGAGTTTGACGGAGGAGAGGGAGTATGAAGAGGCTGGACGGCAAGGTAGTGCTGATCACGGTGGACGATTTGGGATTGGCCGGTGTGGTGGCGGAGGCCTTTGCGCGCGAGGGTGGGGTTGTGGCGGTGGGCGCGCCGGAGCGGGGCGCAATCGATCCGATCGTGGCGCGTGTGAAGGCGGCGGGCGGCGCGTGCATGCCTGTGTTGATGGACCCGGGCGACCTGGCGAGCTGCGAGAAGGGCGTGGGCGAGGTGGTGGCCAAGCACAAGGCGCTGGACGTGGTCTGTTGTCTGGCGGGCGAATTCCCGGTGGGCGGTCAGTTGCACGAATATTCGGAAGCGGACTTCGATCGCGCGATGAAAGCGAACGTGACGAGCGTTGTCCACACGTGTCGGTTTGCGCTACCCGCGATGCGCGACAACGGCGTGATCATCACGCTCACGCATTCGGCGGGAATCAACGGTGTGGCGGGCACGAGTCTTCTGGCGGCGACGAAAGGCGCGTTGGTGAACGGGACGCGCTGCATTTCGTGGAAGGCGCCGCGCGGCATACGCGCGAACAGTGTGTGCATTGGCGACAACCTGGTGCCGGTCATTCCGAGCATGCTCGAACAGAGCAAGGCGAACCTGGTCGCGGTCGAGGAGCTGGCGCCGACATTCGTGTTTCTGGCATGCGACGAGAGCCGCCACATCACGGGCCAGATCGTTGAGGCCAACGACGGCGTGACGGCATGGCTGCCGAACACACAGGGGCGCGGCTGGACGGACGGTGCGCCGGAGCCGCCCCCGTACGCGAAGGCGGACGGGTACATGGCGGACAAGGTGGTGTTGTTCACAGCGGGCGGCGGCGGGATGGCACGCGCGTCCGGTGTGTTGATGGCGCGGCACGGCGCGAAGATTGCGTATACGGACATCAAGCCGGAGGCGGCGGAGGCTTCGGCCGAAGCGGTTCGCGCGGTTGGCGGCGAGGCGATCGTTCTGGGTGGCGACGTTTTGTCCGGCGACGACTGCGAGCGGGTTGTCCAGGAGACGGTCAAGAAGTACGGGAAGCTGGACGTGCTGGTGAATCTGGTTGGCTTTTTCGGCAAGGGCCACGAGACGCTGGACAAGGTCGACCTGGACACCTGGCACTGGATGATGGACATCAACCTGAAGTCGGCGTTCATGATGTCGAAGTACGCGCTTCCCGAGATCATGAAGGTGGGCCGGGGCGCGGTCGTGAACACGGGGACGATGGCCGGCGTGGTTGCGCGTGACGGCGGCGCCTACGGCACGAGCAAGTCGGGTGTGTTGGCGCTGACCCGCGCGATGGCCGCCGACTACTTCTACAACAGCATCCGCACGAACGCGATTTGTCCGTCGGCCGTAGAGACGGCGATGTACAAGTACATGGGCAACCGCGCGGAGTTGCCCGAGGAGAAGCTTGCGAAACAGCTGGAGAAACAACGCAGGAGCACCCAGGGCATCATGAGGGCCGAGGACATTGCGCCGTCCTTCATGTTCCTGGCCTCCGAGCAGCTGTCGCTGAAGACGACCGGCAACGTGTTGCTTGTGGAGAACGGCTCCACCGTGATTCGGCACTGAGAGCTTGGCGCGGCCTTCGGCCGCCACCAAGTCGATGCTGGATACTGGATGTCGGATGCTGGCTGGACAGGGTCTTCCAACCAGCATCCAGGAACCAGCATCCAAGATCGGCAGGGAGCGAGAACGATGAGTGAGAGCGATGCTATCCGACCCTACTCGAAGAACGCGGCCTACTGGCAGTATCGCGGCGAGCCCGTGCTGTTGCTCGGCGGGTCCAACCGCGACAATCTATTCCATTGGGCCGGCGACGGCCCACGGCTGACCGAACATCTCGACGCGCTCGTCGCGTGCGGCGGCAACTATCTGCGCTGCACGATCAGCTCGCGCGAGTACACGCCGGAAGGCTACCGCTGGGACATTCTTCCTTATCCGTGGCTCAAGCGCGAAGACGGCAAGTACGATCTGGACCAGTGGGACGAGTCGTACTGGGCCAGACTCCAGACGTTCCTGGCCGAGACCCAACGCCGTTCGATCATTGTCCAGCTCGAAATCTGGGACATGTGGAACGAGTCGGGCAATTCGGAGAAGCGTGAGCGGGGCGGCGGTTGGTACGACTCTCCGTGGAACCCGAACAACAACGTGACCTACGACTGGTCGGACAGCCCGCTGCTCGAACCCGGCAAGACCGATTTCTATAACCGGTTCTTCTGGGCGCCGGTCGAGCACGACGAGCTGCTCACACGCCACCAGGAACGGTTCATCGGGCGGCTTGTCGACGAAGTGCTCCAGTTCGACCATGTGCTGTTCCAGATCGATAACGAGAGCGGGATCGCCTTCGAGGTCGGCGAATACTGGGCCAAGTTCATTGCGGCGCGGGGCCAGGCAGCCGGGCGATCCTTGTTCGTCTGCGACTCGCGCCGGTTCCACTCGCCGACCCCGGTCGTGACCACCACCTTCAAGGACTGGGCCAACCCCGACATCAGCGTCCCCGTCGGCAACCCCGAAGTCTACACGTTCTGCGATATCTCGCAGAACAACGGGAACAGCGGCCAGACGCACTACGACAACCTGCTGTGGTATCGCAGCAAGGTCATCGAACACGGGGTCCGCCCCATCAACCATGTGAAGTGCTACCACTTCCTCTGGCCGACAGGCGAGGGATTCAACAAGCGGACCTCGCCGTCCGACGCGGAGGCCGGCGCCAAGTTCTGGCGCGTCGTGTTCGGCGGCGCCGCCAGTATCCGGTTCCACCGCGATACGCCGACCAAGCCCGGCGGGCTGCGCGAGGGGTTCGGGCTCGGACCGGAATCCGCGGCGCACATGCGCAGTATGCGCATGCTCGCCGACGCGCTCGACCTGTTCGTAATGGAGCCGCACAACGAACTGCTCGACGCGCGCGTCGACAATCAGGCCTATTGCCTCGCCGCGCCAGGCAAACAGTACGCCGTGTTCTTTACCGGCCAGCCCGCCGGCGCCGTCGAACTCGACCTGTCCAACGCCTCGGGCGCTCTCAAGCAACGCTGGCTCGATATCTCCGCAAGCGCATGGCGCGATGTCGCGCCCGTCCAGGCCGGTACAACGCAGACCATCCAGCCGCCCGGCCAGCAACTCTGGGCCGTCGTGCTGGGGTAAGGCAGCCCGTTCCTCCCCCTTTTTGATCGCTTTGGCCGTTTTTGGCGCCTCCGGCACAGACGGGACCCGTGTCCTTCTTGAAAGAAAGCTGGTATGTTATCCGGCATGAGAGGCGGAAGTGTCCGCGAGCGGGTTGACAAGGTTTACGACAAGGTTGGTTCGAAGGGAGGGCGAGAACCATGAGAAGAGGCTACTTCCATCGTTTGCACGAGGCGACGCCGACGCGGCTGTGGGTGAACAACCCGAGTGGGGCGGAGATCGAGGCGGCGCTTGCGGCGGGCGCGGTGAGCTGCACGACGAACCCGGCCTATTGTTCGAAGCTGCTTGCGAGCGATCCGGACTACATTCGGGGCGTAATCGACGAAGTGCTTCGGGAGACGGACGACAATGAGGAGGCGGCCCGGCTGACATACCGGCGCGCGGCCGCGCGCGTGGTTGACGCGTTTCGTCCGCTCTACGACGAGACGGGCGGTCGGCAGGGCTACGTGACGATGCAGGATTTTCCGCTTCAGGACGAGGATCCGGACGCGGCGTTTGCAGCCGCGAAACGGAACAGCGAGCTCGGCCCGAATTTCATGGCGAAGATCCCGGTAATCACGGGCGGCATGCGAGCGATCGAGCGGTGTCTGGAAGCGAACATACCGGTCTGTGCCACCGAGGTTTTCTCGATTGCGCAGGCGGTTCGGATCAGCGCGTGCTACGATGCGGCCGCGCAGAAGACCGGCAACACACCGGCCTTCTACGTGACGCACATCACGGGCATTTTCGACGAGTATCTCAAGAAGACGGTGGCGCGCGAGCAGATCGAGGTGGCGCCTGAAGTATTGGCCCAGGCCGGCTGCACGGTTGCGCGCAAGGAGTACGCCACGCTCAAGGGGCTCGGCTGCCAGGGCACGATGATGGGCGGCGGCGCGCGGGGCCTGTCGCACTTCACCGAGATGGTCGGCGGCGACGTGCACATCACGGTCAACTGGAGCATGGCCGCCGCGCTGCTCGAGGCCGACGGCGCGGTGGTCGAGCGGATGGACACCGAGACACCGGATTCCGTGATTGCCGAGCTGCGCGAGAAGCTGCCGGATTTCCGCAAGGCCTACGACGATGACGGGCTGCCGGTCGAGGAATTCGCGGGGTACGGTCCGGTCCAGCTTTTCCGGAACGCCTTCCTGAAGGGGTACTACATCTTGATGGCCGAGATTGTGACGCGCCGGCATCTCTATGCCCTGTAGACAGCACGAATCGTGCGTTTCAAGCAGATCCGCGGTTTCGGCCGCGGATTCTGCGTTTCTGCTTGGTTTGACCCGCCGATTCCGCGGGTGTATTCTTGACGGGAACCGAATATTTCGGCGCAGATCTAACCGTTGGGCACTTGGAGCTATCTACTTATGGAAACCGGAAGCCACAGATCCATGGATGCTCAGGAAGTAGATGAGGCCATCCGGCGTGTGCAGGATGGCGATTTGGATGCGTACCGGCAGGTGATCCAGGCGTATCAGCGCCGGTTACGTGCCGCGATCGCGGGCTCGTGCCCGCCGAGCGTGGATCCGGACGAGATCGCGCACATGGCTTTTATCGAGGCGTACAAGAAGATTGACGAATACGAGCTTGGCACACGGTTCTACACGTGGCTGAGCGTGATCGCGCGGAACCTGTTGATGGCCGAATACAAGAAAATCCAGCGCACGGCCAAGAATCGGCAGTCGTACCTGAACCACCTGATCGTCGACCGGTTGACCGAGGAAGCGGATCGCAAGACGGCGGTCAGCGACGAGCGGGGCACGGCGCTGACCGAGTGCATTGCGCTTCTGCGTGATCGGGCGAAGGATGTACTGAGAATGCGCTACACGGAGAACACGCGGTTGGAGCGGATTGCGAAGAAGATCGGCAAATCGGTGAGTGCGACGAAATTCGAGCTGTTCGCGATCCGCAAGCGGCTGCGTGAATGTATCCGCAAGAAGTTGGCTTTTGTCGGCGGCTGATCATGGCAACGTTCGAACAACTCGTGGGCGACTACCTGGAGGGCGCGCTGGACGTCCATGGCAAGGCCGAGCTGGCTGACCTGCTCGAGGCGGACGAAGAGAAGCGCGAGCTGTTCGTGGACCTGTACCGCAACGAGCGGCTGCTCGTCGCCAAACTGGGCACGGCAGCGGCCGACGAGTTTGCCGACGGCATTCTTTCCGAGCTGCACGAAGACGAGAACCACATGATCGATTCGGTAATGGCGGATGTCCGTCGTTACCCGCGTATGCCCCGGCGCGCGACGAGCCGTGAGCTTCGCGGCCCTGCGTCAACCTACCAGCGCAGGCCCGAAGCAGGGTATCCGGCGCGCGTTGGCGTTGCCGGATGGGGGGCGAAACGGTGGTTGGCCGCGGCCGCCGTTTTGCTTGTCGCGGTCGGGGCCTCTTTGCTTGTCCCGCTCAGTCGCCTGGCAACGGGTGTAACGCCGATCGCGCAACTCGCGACGACCGGCGGGGTCACCGTGCATCGGGGCTCGGAGACGCTGGCGGGCAAGGACGGCATGTCGCTGGCGCCCGGCGACAGCGTGGCCGTTGCCGAGACGGGCGACGCGCAGATCTGGTATCCGGACGGAACCCGGCTGGACATCGACCACAACTCGCGGATCACGCTGCGTGCGAACCGGCGGCCCGCGGAGCGTGGCGGCCGTGTATGGGCCTGGCTCGCGCGCCGTACGCGCGGGCGCACGGACGCGGGGCGCCCGTACGTGAAGCATGTGGACGTTGTGCGCGGCGCGCTGCTCGCGCAGGTGGTCAGGCAGCCGGCCGATCGACGCATGTCGTTTTCCTCGCCGCAGGCCGAGGCGCTCGTGCTCGGGACCCGCTTCACGATGGGGGTTCTGAACGCCGAGACCCGGATCCAGGTGATCCGCGGTAAGGTCCTGGTTTCGTCGAAGGCGACCGGCGAATCCTACACACTGAGCGACGGCTATCGCGCCGTGGTCGGCGAGCGCATGGTCGTGAGCGCGCGGCCCCGGATCGGACGCGACCGGTCCGGGCGGGCCACGCGCGGGCTGCAGGCGCTCTACACCTTCACCGAGAGCGCAGGGCCGGTCGTGCACGATCTCGCGAAAACAGGCGCGCCGTTGGACCTCTATATCAAGAACGTGAATGCCGTCGTGTGGCTGCCCGACGGCGGACTGCGTCTGCGGGACCCCACGATTCTGATGTCGCGCGGCCCCGCCACCAGACTTTACGACGCGTTCCAGAAGAGCAACGCGCTTAGCGTCGAGGCCTGGGTCCGGCCGCGGCCCGCGGAACAGGGCGGCCCGGCCCGGATCGTCACGTTCAGCCGCCACCAACTGTTCTGCAATTTTCTGCTCGGCATGGACACCTTGGGGCAAACCGGCCCGGTGTATATGGCGCGGCTGCTCTCAACCGAATGGAACAGGCCGGAGCGGTGCCGGGGCGTTGGCGCCGGTGGCCGGGTCAGGCCCGTCCGCACGCACCTCGTCTTCACCCGCGATGCGACCGGTCAGGTCCGGCTCTATGTGGACGGCGCGGATCGGCTGGCCGGGATCGTTCAGTATGCCGGCGGCAACACGCTGATCCCCGGACGCCCCGCGATCGGCGGCACGCTCGAGAACTGGGACCGCGAATTGCGCCTGTCACTCGGCGATCAACCCGACGGCGGGGCCCGGCCGTGGCTTGGCGATTTCTTCCTCGTCGCGTTCTACGACCGTGCACTCGCGCCCGAAGAGGTGCGAGGCAACTTCCAGGCCGGTGTCTCCGTGTCCAGCAAACTCTGAGCGTTCTCCTCCCCTTGTCGGCCCCGCGTGCGGTGCGCCTCTCGTTCGCAAGCGACTGCAGTCGACAGCCGCCGGACGCAATCGGAAATGGATCCAAGATATTGTGGTGTCCGCGCAAGCGGCGCCACCCGCCGGACGTGTTTCGAGAATGTTACGGGAAAGACCTAACCATTCCCAAACTCGGGCTATATACGAATGTACGCCGCAAGGGTCGGGGTATCTTGTGTAGCCCCCCGGCCGGGCGTGACAGCAGGGAACTTAAGTCACAGTAAAGAGGAGGCAGAGGATATGCATCGTTCACGACCGTATTCATTCGTCATTGTCCTATCCGTTCTTGTCTTGGCGTTGTGCGCGACCGGCGCGTTTGCCGCGCGCGTGGCCAAGCCGAGCTTCAGCAAGGTGCACGGGTTCTACAGCTCGGGCATGACGGTAACGATCAGCACGTCGACTTCGGGCGCGACGATTCGTTACACGACGGACGGCTCGAAGCCGACAGCCTCGTACGGCAAGGTGGGCACGAGCGTGTACATCAGCCGGACCACGTGTCTTCGTGCGTGTGCGTCGAAGAGCGGCTACACGCAATCGCAGGTGATGACGGCGACGTACATTTTTGTGAACGACGTGGTCAGTCAAGGCAGACCGTCGGACTATCCGACATCATGGGGCACGGGCGAGAGTTGGCTGAGCTATTCGGGCTGGGCGGACTACAACATGGACACATCGATCAGTTCGACGGCGGTGAAGAACGGGCTGAAGGCGTTGCCGTCGGTGTGTATTGCGATGCCGAAGGCCGACATGTTCAACTACGGCCGGATCTACGGCGGCGGCGGCGGCTCGGGCAACCTGAACACGCTGGAGAAGGAAGCGTCCTTCGAGTACATCCCGGCGGGCGGCGGCACGGGCAAGCAGCAGGACTGCACGATGAAGAGCCATTCGTGGAAGAACTGCAAGCGGACGCTACGCCTGTTGTTCAAGAGCCGCGACGGCGGCGCGTCGACGTTGAGCTATGATGTATTTGCGAACGCGGCGAACAGCCGCAGCGGCCGGAAGACCGTGTTCGGGAAGCTGATTTTGCGTGCGGGCATGAACTATTCCTGGGGCGGCAACGACGCGGCGGACGCGGACGAGACGGTCTATGCGCGGGACCAGTGGTACCGGGACACGCAGATCGCGATGAGCGGTTACGGCGCGCGCGGCGACTACGTGCATGTGTATATCAACGGGTTGTACTGGGGCCTGTACAACATCGTCGAGCGGCCGGACGCGCGCTGGGCAGCCACGTATTTCGGGGGCGGCAAAGGCGACTACGACGCGATCAACCACGGCAAGCAGTTCGTGGACGGCGAGTTGGTGACGGGCAGCATGTCCCGCTGGAATTCGCTGCACAGCTATGTCAAGGCGTACAGCCTCACGACCGACACGCGCTACAACTGGGTGGCGGCCCGGTTGGATCTGACACGGTTCGCCGACTACCTGATCATCAACGCCTACGTCAACACGCAGGACTGGCCGCGCGGCAACTATTACGCGTGCTATCCGACGAGTGGCAAGCTGTTCTACGTGGGGTGGGATGCGGAGATCAGCATGCCGGACGCGAGCGGCTGGCCGGCCGCGCATCAGGCCTACAAGGACGGGACGAACAAGATCGGGCTGCTCGCGAAGAAACTGCTGGCGAACGCGAAGTTCAAGCAGCTCCTGACGCAGCGTGTCAAGCTGCACTGTCAGGGCAGCGGCGTGTTGACCGACGGCAACGCTCGTACGCGCTGGAACAACATGTGCAACCGGATCGGGCTGGGCATCGATTGTGAAGCCGCGCGCTGGGGCGACCATCTGCAGCGCGCGATCGGCGCGCCGAAATATACGAGATCGCATTGGACCACCGCGCGCGGGCATGTCTATAACCGGATGGGCGGCGCGGCGACCCGCCTGATCAACGCATTCAAGAGCGCCGGCTGGTGGGACGAGACGAGCCCGAGCAATCCGGTGATCGCGGTCAGCACCACCTCGATCTCGGCGAGCTGCACACAGGGCCAGAACGCGTCGAGCAAGACGTTTCAGGTCTGGAACTCGGGCACGGGTACGCTGCTGTACAAGGTGGTCGAAGGGACCAGCACGTTCAGCGTCTCGCCGACGACCGGTTCCTCGACCGGCAGCGCGAACAAGAAGACACACACGATCACGTTCACAACGTCCGGGCTCGCGGTCGGAACGCATGTCAAGACGATCACAGTCGAGGACAACGGATCCGGCGCAACGACCACGAAGACGATCACGGTCACGATCACGGTGACGGCCGCACCGGTCCCCGTCCCGTCCGCGCCGAGCGGGCTGGTCGCGACCGCGCAGTCGAAGAGCCAGATCGCGGTAACGTGGAACGACAACAGCGGCAGTGAGGACGGCTACAAGCTGGACCGGCGCGTGAGCGGGTCGACCGCCTGGGTGCGCATCGCGACCAAGAGCGCGAACGCCGAGAGCCACACGGATACCGGGCTGGCGACCGCCACGAAGTACTACTACCAGGTCAAGGCCTACAATGCCGGCG
>Ga0272441_10016758_pt1 | contig 10091 bp, 8 predicted proteins | sample SSMProp6N_FD_193582 | JGI IMG/M metagenome (GOLD analysis project Ga0272441, IMG submission 193582) | Marine sediment archaeal communities from Little Sippewissett salt marsh, Falmouth, MA, United States - SSM-Prop-6N | ecosystem: Environmental > Aquatic > Marine > Wetlands > Sediment ... | reverse complement strand
CGCGCGTGAACGCCCTATTGGAGAGCCTGAAGCGCCTCGCCGAGACACTCACGCAGTCGTGGGTGCCGGCGGTCGAGATCCTGATCCTCGCGGTGGGGATCTTCCTGCTGTTGCGCTTCCTCCAGGGGACGCGCGGGGAGGGCGTGCTGCGGGGCCTGGCGACGCTGGTGGCGATCGCGGCCGCCTTCGCGGCCGTGAAGTTCTTCGGCATGGACCGCCTCAGCTGGATCCTCGAGCGCATGCTCGCGATCTCGGTCGTGGCGGCGATCATCATCTTCCAGCCCGAGCTGCGGCGCATGCTCGTGCGCCTCGGGCAGAACCCGCTGCTGCGCTTCTTCGTGCGGCCGCGCTCGCTGAGCCTCGTCGACGCGATCGTCGAGTCGGCCGCGGCGAACAGCGCGCGCGGCGCGGGCGCGCTGGTCGCGGTCCAGCGCGAGGTGGGGCTGGGCGCCATTATCGAGGGTGGCACGCCCATCGACGCGAAGGTCTCTTCGGAGCTCCTCAATACGATCTTCCATCCCAACACCCCGCTCCACGACGGCGGGGTGGTGATCCGCCGGGGCCGCATCGCTGCGGCCGGGTGCCTCTTCCCGCTCTCGGAGAACCCCGCGCTCGGGCGGGCGCTGGGCACGCGGCACCGGGCCGCGGTGGGCGTCACGGAGGAGACCGACGCGGTCACGGTCGTCGTCTCTGAGGAGACCGGCCGCATCTCGGTCGGGATGAAGGGGAACCTCCTGCAGGGCGTCTCGGTCGAGGACCTGCGCTCGATCCTGCGCGACACCTGCGCCGAGGCGCTCGCGCCCGACGTCGGGACGGGAGATTGACCATGCCCCGCCAAGGCCTCCTGCGCGCCGCCTTCGACTACCCGCTCACCAAGACCGTGTCGCTGGTATTGGCGGCCTTCCTGTGGTTCTACGTGAACGCGGAGCTGAGCGAGGAGCGAGCCTTCGACGTGCGACTCGCGATTCGCGCGCCCGATGACTTCATGCTTGTGGGCGACGCTCCTCCGACCGTGCGCGTGAAGCTCCACGGCCAGCGCGGCCGCATCGGCGCGCTTACCTCGGGCGAGCTGCTGGTCCGGTTTCAGCCCAAGAGCGTCACGGTGGGACGGGCGACCTACGCGCTCGCCGGCGAGGATTTCCACCTGCCGCACGGCATCGCGCTCGCCGACGCGCCCCCGCGCGTGGAGCTCGCCTTCGCGCGCGTCTACAGCCGTTTCCTCGACGTGCGCGTGCAGTACACGGGTGAGCCCTCGCCGCGCCACGAGGTCGAGGGCGTGAGCGCCGACCCCGGCCGGGTCGAGGTCCGCGGCGCGAAGGAGATCCTCGACACCCTTACGACGGTTTCGACCAGGCCGGTCGATATCACCGGGCGCACGGAGACCGTTACCCAGCACGTTCGCATCGAAGAGGCCTTCGAGCACGAGGGCCGCTCCGTCCGGATCTACTGCGGAGAGCAGGTGCTCGCGACCGTGCAGATCCGCGGCAAGCGCATCCGAAAGAAGGTCGAGGACGTGCCCGTGCGCGTGCTGGGCGCGTCCGCAGCGTCGGGCGCGGCCCGGGTCGAACCGGCGAAGGTCGAGATCTGGGTCGAATGCGCAGCCGAGGACGTCGCGCGGCTGGGCGCGGCGGGCGTGACCGCGTACGTGGACCTCGCGGGCCTGCGGCCCGGCGAGCCCGAGCGGCGGCCGGTCCAGGTCGTGCCACCGGCGGGCGTCTCGGTGGTCTCGGTCACGCCGCGCGAGGTCGGGGTCGTCCTGGAGCGCCGGCGGTAGGACCGCGCGGCCGGGAAGGCGAAGGGGGGGGGCAGGTGGCGCGTCTCGGGATCAACATCGACCACGTAGCCACGGTGCGACAGGCCCGGCGCACGTTCGAGCCGGACCCGGTCCGGGCCGCGCACGAGGCGGAACTCGGCGGTGCGGACCAGATCACGGTCCACCTGCGCGAGGACCGCCGCCATATCCAGCCTCGCGACCTGCGCCTCCTGCGCGAGACGGTCGCGACGCGGCTCAACCTCGAGATGGCCTGCGCCGAGGAGATCGTGTCGATCGCGTGCGAGCTCAGGCCCGACCAGGCCACGCTCGTGCCCGAGAAACGCGAGGAGGTCACGACCGAGGGGGGCCTCGACGCCGCGCGCTCGGCCGAGCGGCTCAGCCCGGTCATCGACCGCCTCGCCGAGGCGGGGATCGCCGTGAGCCTCTTCATCGACCCGGAGGAGCTCCAGATCGAGACCGCACGCGAACTGGGCGCCGCCGGCGTGGAGCTCCACACCGGCCGCTACGCGGAGGCCTTCCTCCGACGCGGGCCCGAGGGCACGCGCGCCTCGGCCGAGGCGCTGGCCGAGCTCGTGAGCGCCTCGCGCCTCGCGGCCAACGCGAAGCTCTCGGTGGCCGCGGGCCACGGCCTGACGTACGTGAACGTTGGCGCGGTCGCTTCGATTAACGAGGTGGAGGAGTTCAACATCGGGCACAGCATCGTCGCGCGCGCCGTGTTCGTCGGCCTGCGCGAGGCTGTGCGCGAGATGAAGGCACTGGTATCCGGGGGAAGAAGATGACGTTCAAGGGGACCTACACTGCCATCGTTACGCCTTTCAAGGGCGGGAAGATCGACTTCGACGCCTACGGCGCGCTCATCGAGCGGCAGATCGCCGCGAACGTCGAGGGCATCGTCCCGGTCGGCACGACCGGCGAGAGCGCCACGATGTCGCACGAGGAGCACATGGAGGTCGTCTCCTTCGCGGTCAAGGCCGTGAGGAAGCGCTGCCAGCTCATCGCGGGCGCCGGATCGAATGCCACGGCCGAGGCCGTGCGCCTCACCGCGTACGCGGCCGAGGTTGGCGCCGACGGCGCGCTCCTGGTGAGCCCCTACTACAACAAGCCCACGCAGGAGGGCCTCTACCTCCACTACCGGAAGATCGCCGAGTCGGTGAAGGGCTTCCCGCTCATCGTCTACAACGTCCCGGGCCGCACGGGCAAGGCGATCGAGCCGGTGACCGTGGCGCGCCTCGCGGCCATCGAAGGCATTGCCGCGCTCAAGGAGGCGGGCGGCAGCGTGGACGTGGTGAGCGACGTTCTTTCCCGCGCGTCGATCACCGTGCTTTCGGGCGACGACTCGCTGACCGTGCCCATGATCGCGGTGGGCGCGAAGGGGGTCATCTCGGTCGTCAGCAATCTTTTTCCTGCGGATGTGAAGGCCTGCGTCGATGCCGCGCTCGCCGGTCGTCCGGACGAGGCGCGCGCGCTCCACGCGCGGCTCCTGCCCGTGGTGCGCCTCATCTTCGTCGAGAACAACCCCATGGGCGTGAAGACCGCGCTTTCGCTGATGGGCGTCGTTCCCTACGAGGTGCGCCTGCCGCTCTGCGAGATGCAGCCCGGGAATGTCGAGCGCCTGAAAGCCGCGCTATTCGCGTACCAAGAGAACGGGTAGGGAGAAGATCGCCGTGGACACCGACCGCATCACCGAGGGCGTGCGCCTCATTCTTGAGGGGTTGGGCGAGGACCTCGAGCGCCCGGGCCTGCAGGGTACGCCCGAGCGCGTGGCACGCATGTACGCCGAGGTCCTCGGCGGTTCCGAGGCGGACCCGCGTGCGATCGTCCAGCTCCTCTCGGGCGACCGGCACGACGAGATCGTGCTCGTGCGGGATATCCCGTTCTACTCGGTCTGCGAGCATCATCTGCTGCCCTTCCACGGCAAGGCCCACGTGGCCTACCTGCCGAAGGAGGGGCGAATCTGCGGGCTCTCGAAGATCGCGCGGCTCGTGGACATATTGAGCCGCCGGCTTCAGGTGCAGGAGCGGCTCACGTCCGAGATCGCTGACATACTCGTCGAGCGGCTCGACCCGCGCGGCGTCATGGTCGTTCTCGAGGCCGAGCACCTCTGTATGACCATGCGCGGGGTCCGCAAGCCGGGCGCGATCACGGCGACCTCGGTCGTCCGAGGCCTCTTCCGCGAGAACGCGGCCACGCGCAGCGAGGCCATGGACCTGATCTACCGGTAGCGGCGCGGCCGGCGTCCCGGATGGCGCGGCCGGCTCCCGGTCGCCGGGGCCGCCCGGCCCGCCGCCGATCAAGAGGCGAAGGAGGCGCGCGGTGAGGGGAGGAGGCGTCCGGCCCGCGCTCGCGCTCCTGGCCGTCGCGTTCTCGATCCTCCCGGCGGTGGGGCGCGCCGCCGAGCGCGCCGACATCGACCTCAAGGTGGCCGCCGGGCTCGCGGATCGCTTCCGCGCCGGCTGGGTGCCGGTGACGGTCCGGATCGAGGCGAGCTCGAGCTTCGACGGCGAGCTCGTCGTCGAGACCGCTCCGAACGACTCGAACCTGGACCGGCGGCGCGCGCGCTGCCGCGTAAGCGTGCGGCGCGGCGCCCCGGCCGAGTACACGCTCTACCTCCACCTCCGGCCGCTGACCGGCGGCCGGGGCGAGATCCACGCGTACCTGAATCGCCGCGGCCGGCCGGTGACGCGGCGCTACCGGACCACGCTCACGCCCCTGGCCCCGGATGAGGTCTTCGTCTGCACGATCTCCCAAAAACCGGGCATCCTCGGCACGGCGGCCACGCCGCGGCCGACGGGGGGATACCGGGCCCGGTCGGAGAAGCGCTACGTCGTCACCGCGGACCTCGCGTGGGAGGCGAGGAAGGGCGTGCCCGCGGACGTGCCCGACCGGTGGATCGGGTACGCGAGCGCGGACGTGGTCGTGCTCTACGAGGCCGACTTCTCGAAGATGCACGCGGGCGAGGCCAGGGCGAAGGCCCTCTACGAGTGGGTGAAGGGGGGCGGGACGGTGGTGCTCGCCGCCTCGGACCGGCGCTGGTTCGACCGGCCCTTCGTCCGGAGCCTGTTGCCCTCGCGGCCGGGCGCCGCGGGCGCGGCCCCGGCGATCCTCGCCGAGCTCGAGCGCTTCGGCGGTGCCGAGTTCCGCCGGCGCGAGAGCATCGCCACGTGCGCGCGCGCCGCGCCCTCGCCGGGGGGGGCGAACAAGATCCTTCCTCACGCGCTTTGGTCCGTCGAGTCGGGCCTCGGCCGCGCGATCTTCCTGGGGGTGGACCTGGCGAACCCCGACGTGAAGACCTGGGCGGCGCACCGCGCGCTCTGGCGGAAGCTCGTCGGGACCGGGGACCTCGTGCCCCGGCGTCCGGCGACGGACCGGGGGGGCTTCCTCGTCGAGAGCTACGGCGCGCTCAAGACCGCGCGGGACGCCCTGGACATGTCCCGCGAGCGCCTGCCGACGGTCTACGTGATGCTCTGCCTCGTGCTGGCGTACCTGGTCCTGGTGGGGCCCCTGAATTATGTATTGCTCAAGCGGCTCAAGCTGCGCCCCCTGCTCGTGGCCACGATCCCGACCGTGGCGCTCGCGTTCGTGGCCCTGAACTTCATCGTGGGCTACTCGGCGCACGGGTTCGGCACGGCCGGGCGCCGGACGAGCCTCACCGTCGCCCTGCCCGGGACGAACCTGGTCCGGACCACGACCTGCGTCTCGTTCCTGCCCGCGGCCAAGACGACCGCGGACCTCGGGGGCGACCGCTACAGCGCGCCCGAGCCGATCGAGGGGGAGAGCGCCGCGGAGGCCGCTGGCATGACCCTGGGCCGGCGCGCGCTGGTCAAGACCGTCGAGCGGGACGGCCGCCTCATCCTCGATGAGGTCCCCCTGTCCATGTGGGGGATGGTCTTCTACCGCTCCGAGTCGGTGCGGCCCCTGGGCGGCGCTCAGGGCGGAGCACCGCCCCTGGAGCTCCGGCGCGTCGCGAAGGACCGCTTCGTCCTGCGGAACCGCACCGAAGGGCTCCGGCTGCGCGAGGCCGTCAGCGTCGACGCGAGCGGCCGCGTGGTCGAGCGCATCGGCGACGTGCCGCCCGGCGCGAGCCGGACAATCGAGATCCCGAAGAACGGCCCGCGTCTTCCGGCCGGGCTCTCCGAGACGTGGCGGCACGCGGGCGGGCGGGGCAAGTTCCTGGCCGGGGCGGGCAAGCTCATGAGCGCGCTCACCTGGGCGCGATCGCCGGGATGGCTCGTCTGGCCGCACCGGCGGGGCCTCCAGGGCACTGCGGCCGTGGTCGCACGCATCGACGCGCCGCTGGAGGAACTCCGGCTGGGCGGGCGCGCGCCGAAGGACGGGGGGCTGGACCTGATCGTGATCCCGGCGGGGGCGGGGGACGCCCGATGATCCGCGTCGAGGATCTCACCGTCCGGTTCGGGGCCTTCGAGGCCGTGCGCGGCATCTCCTTCCACGTGCGCGAGGGGGACATCTTCGCCTTCGTCGGCCCGAACGGCGCGGGCAAGACGACCACGATTCGCGTCCTCGCGACCCTGATCGAGCCAGCGGCCGGGCGCGCGTCCATCGACGGCGTGGACGTGGCCGAGGAGCCCGAGAAGATCCGGAAACTCGTCGGCTACATGCCCGACGAGTTCGGCGTCTACGACGGATTGCGGGTCTGGGAGAACCTGGACTTCTACGCCGCGGCCTACCGCATGCCGCGCTCCGAGCGCCGCCGCGCGATCCGGGACGTCATGCGGCTGACGGACCTCACGTCCCTGCACGACCGCGACGTCAAGGGACTGTCCAAGGGCATGCGCCAGCGGCTGTGCCTGGCCAAGATCCTGCTGCACAACCCGAAAGTGTTGGTCCTCGACGAGCCGGCGAGCGGCCTGGACCCCCGCGCGCGGATCGAGTTCCGTGCGCTCGTCCGGACCCTCGCCGAGATGGGCAAGACCATCTTCATCTCCAGCCACATTCTCACCGAGCTGCGCGAGATCTGCAACGCGGTCTGCTTCATCGAGACGGGACGGGTCCTCGCCTGCGGGTCGATCGACGAGATCACCGACCGGCTCGTGCCCACGCGCTCGATCGTCTTCCGCGTGCTGGGCGACGCCGAGGCCGCGGCGAAGATCCTCGCCGGGTGCAGCGGCGTCCTCGCCGCCGAGGCGAGCGCGGGCGCCGCCGGCGCGGTCGCGGTCGAGTTCCAGGGCGAGGAGGAGTCCGTGCCGGCGCTGGTCAAGGCGCTCGTCGAGGCGGGGGTCGCGGTCGTGGGGATGGACGAGCGCGCGCGGGACCTGGAGCACCTGTTCATGCGCATCACGAAGGGCGAGGTGGCCTGATGCCCGCCGCCGAGGAACTCCGCCGCCGCTCTCTCGCCGCGGCCGAGGGCGTCGGCCGCGCGGCGCTCGCGGTCCTCCGCCCGGTCCGGAGGGCCCTGCGCCCGGTCGGGCTGCTCTTCGAGAGCCCGCTCCTCGTGCGCGAGCTGCGGCAACTCTGCCGCGGGCGGAAGTTCTTCCTCAGCTACACCTTCGCGCTCGCGGCCATCGCCGCGCTCATGCTCATCATCGCCGGGGTCCAGATCGCCGCGGGCGACGACCCGGCGAAAATCGGCGGGCATATCTTCGGCCTCTTCACGATGGTCACCATGCTGGCGGTGGTGCTGCTGGCGCCGGCGTTCAGCTGCACCTCGATCACGAGCGAGCGCGAGCGCAAGACCTACGATCTTCTCGTCACCACGACCATTGAGCCGTGGCAGATCATCTGGGGCAAGATGCTGAGCGCGGCGGTGGTAATCGGGCTCTTCCTCGTGGCGACTTGGCCCCTGGTCTCGGTCTCGTTCATGTTCGGCGGCGTCTCGCCGGGCGAGATCGCGCTCGCCTACGTCACCGCCGTCGTGGGGACGCTCGTGTGCACGGCGCTCTCGCTGGCCGTGAGCGCGGTCGCGCGCGACAGCCGGGTGGCGATCGTCTCCGCCTACGTCGCGGTCCTCATCCTGGCAGGGGTCGCCTTCGGCGCGACGCTGCGTGCGCAGAGCTTGACGTGGGGAAGCGGGCTCTCGCTCCTGCACCGGCTGGGCCAGTTCGCGTGGCACGAGCAGGTCGTGATCGTGGCGCTGCCGCTCTACCTCCTCGCGGTTGTCTTCGTCTTCTCGATCCTCGTCGCGGTGAACCGGCTCAAGCCCGAGACCTGGAACCGCAGCACGAACCTGCGCCTCGCCTTCGTCGCCTTCGTCGTCGCAGGGCTGGCGCTCTGGGCCTTCGCCGCGGGCCACGCGGCGAAGGGCGTCGCGATCGACCGGACGGCGTGCGGCCTCATGCTGCCGGCGTGGGTCGTGCTCTACGCCGGCGTGCTCCTCTTCGCGTGCGAGCCGGTCCGCGCGCCGGCCCGCGTCGAGCGCGCGTTCGCGCGCAAGGGGCGCCTCGCCCGCGCGTTCCAGGCGGCGTGCTTCCCCGGCGCGGTGCGCGGGGTACGCTTCCTCGTGCTCGTCTCGGTCCTGGTGCTCGCGGGCCTCCTGGTGCCGCCGCTCGTGAACGGCGCGGCGGGCGGCGCGGCGTACGAGGCGGCGCTCCTGGCTTGCGGCGCTTTCGTCTTCACGCTCGCGTTCGCGTGCCTGGGGCTCCTCGTTTCGAGCTTCGGCCTGCGCCGGCGGGCCGTGGTGGCCGCGAACGGGGCCGCGGCGGTCCTGCTCGGCGTGGGGCCTTGGCTGCACGCGATCTGGCAGAGTACGAGCCTGGACGAGGTCCGCAACGGCTTCTTCAGCCTCCACTACGCCAGCCCCTTCCTGGCGGCCGAGTCGCTCTTCGAGTCGGGCGAGGCGCATACTTTCGCGGCCGTTGGGCTCAAGGGGGTGCCACTCTGGGCCGGCCTCATCGTCTTCTACTCGGTCGCGGTGCTCGTGCTCGGCGCCTGGGCCGCGCGGCGCGTGCGCGACCGCTGGCCGCTCCCCGCCGCCGCAGCCGCGGCCCCTCCCGAGGAGCGCTCCGGTGAGGGCTGAGCCCGCGCCGGCGGCGACGAGCGCACCGGCGGGGGCGGCGGCCCCGGTCGTCGAGATCTTCAGCGGCCTTCAGGGCGAGGGGATTCGCCTCGGCGAGCGCATGGTCTTCGTGCGCCTCGCCGGGTGCGATCGGCGCTGCGCCTACTGCGACACGCCGCGCGCGCGCGAGATCGAGGGAGCAGAGACGCTCTCCGCCGGCGAGGTCGCCGCGCGCGCGCGCGCGCGCGCGGCCGAACTTCCCCACGCGGCCGTCGCCTGGACCGGCGGCGAGCCGCTCGTCCACGTCGATTTTCTCGTGCGCGCGTTGCCTCTCCTGAGAGAGATCGGCCTCGCGCAGTACCTCGAGACGAACGGCACGCGGCCGGACGCGCTCGCGCGGGTGATCGATCTCGTGGATGCGGTCGCCGCCGACGTGAAGCTCCCGAGCGTGACGGGCGAGGCGCTCGACTGGGAGAAGAGCGCGCGGTTCCTCGCGCTCGCCGCGCCGCGCGAGCTCCTCGTCAAGATCGTCGTCTCCGAGGCGACGGACGAGGCCGAGCTCGCGCGCGCGGTCGCCCTCGCTTCCGATGCGGGCGCGCCGGTCGTGCTCCAGCCGGTGACGCCGGTCCCGGGCGGCCCGCGGCCGCCGTCGGCCGAGGCGACGGCCGCGATGCAGGCGGCGGCGCTCGCGCATCACGCGCGGGCTCGCGTGCGCGTCATTCCGCAGGTCCACCGGCTGATGGGGTGGAGATAATCATGGCCGCACTTTCTCCCAAGACGCTCTTCGCCCGCATCCAGCGCAAGCTCAAGGCGCTCGCGCCGGAGGGCTACGTGCGCTTCGCCAAGCGCGTCTCGGCGCGCGCGGGCGAGGCCGGCGCGCTCGACCTCGGCGCCGACGCAGAGGTGCTTCGCTTCCTCGCGCGGCTGGGGCACCTTCGGTCGCCTCGGCCGGGGAAGGCCGCGGCCGGGCGCGTGCGCGCGCTCGTCTCGGAGATCGCCTCGGGCGCGAACGAGCCGGAGGTCGCCGCCGCGCTCGCGCTGCGCACCTTCGCCTCGGGCGCCTACGGCGTCCTCGCCGAGGGCGTCTGCGGGGAGGTCCCCCGGTGCGACGGGTGCCCGCTCGCGGGCGCGTGCGCGTTTAGACTGAAGCGTAACCGGGGCGGCGTCGAGCCGCCCGAAGCGCGATTGATTAAGGAAGGCGAGGACGCGCTCAGCCCCGCCGAGCTTCTCGCCGCCGCCCTCGGCGGGCGGCGCGATGCGGCCGGGCGCATCGCGCGCGCCGCGCGCGCGCTCGAGGCCGCCGGCGGCCTGCGCGCGCTCGGGGCGCTCTCTCCCGAGGAACTCGCCGGACGCACCGGGCTCTCGCGC
>Ga0272441_10016757_pt1 | contig 10092 bp, 6 predicted proteins | sample SSMProp6N_FD_193582 | JGI IMG/M metagenome (GOLD analysis project Ga0272441, IMG submission 193582) | Marine sediment archaeal communities from Little Sippewissett salt marsh, Falmouth, MA, United States - SSM-Prop-6N | ecosystem: Environmental > Aquatic > Marine > Wetlands > Sediment ... | reverse complement strand
AGATTTCTGTATTGAAGCAGGTGAACTACTGGAATATGAGGTTACTGCTACTGATCCGGATGATGATCTTATTACCATCCTCTCAACATCAGGTATATATACTCTTGATGTATGCCCGGCTTTATTCGACAGTATTAGTTCAGAACCTGGCTTTTCAAGATCACAACTTACCTGGACACCTTGCCATGAAAGCGTCAGAGATCAGCCGTATGATGTACTTATAAAAGCTGAGGATAATAATCAGGACCTGGAACTCGTTGACCTTGATAATTTCAGAATAAAGGTGCTGGGTCCTGCACCTGTCCTTACAGCTGCCAGACCTGCAGGCAATTATATGCGTTTGGAATGGGATTTATATGGCTCAGATTATATAGAAGGATTTAATATCTACAGAAGGGAAGGAGCAACTGATTTTCAACCAGATAGTTGTACAAATGGCATACCTGCTCAATATGGATTTGAAAAAGTCGGTTTTGCTGATGGCGCTTCCACAGTTAATTTTATTGATACCAATGACGGTGAGGGTCTTGAAAATGCAGTTGAGTATACTTACCGCATTGTTGCTGTTTATCCTAACGGGACAGAGAGTAAAGCTTCTAATGAAATAAGTTCGGCCCTGGTGTCCGGTGTACCGCTGATAACCAATGTAAGTGTTACCATCACAGACTTAACTGATGGAGAAATATATATTGCATGGACTAAACCGGATCAACTGGATACCATTCCTGCAGCAGGGCCATATGAATATATCTTATACCGGTCGGAAGGACACTCCGGGAATGGATTTGTTCCCATAGATTCAATACAAACCAGTGACCTTAATGATACGACCTACACTGACGGTCAGTTAAATACACTTGAACTTGGATATATTTACAGGATTGAACTGTATAATGATAGTCCGGGCGACAGGTTCCTGATTGGAGAACCGGCGACTGCATCTTCAATGTTCATTGAACTTTCGCCTGGCGACAGGAAGACACGGTTCGTGATTAAGCGAAACGTACCCTGGGTTAATTACCGATATGATATATTCAGGTGGAATGATAATACTTCCACATTTGATTCAATAGCAAGCACTAACCTGCTTGAATATGTTGATACGGGTCTGGTGAACGGTCAGGAATATTGTTACTACGTAAGATCAACAGGTTCATATCAGAGTACAGGATTACCCGAGGATCTTGTAAATCTATCTCAGGAAGCCTGTAGTGTTCCTGTGGATAATGAGCCACCGTGCACTCCAGCACTTAATGTGTCTTCAAACTGTGATAGTTTGTATAACCATGTAACCTGGTCTGTTGATGATCCTGATTGTTTTGAGGATATAGCCGGCTACAGGTTATTCTACAAAAGTGATTTTAATGGTGACCTGAGCCTTCTTATGACTTTTGAAGACAGGAATATTTTGGAATATATCCATTATCCAGGAGACATCGTTGCAGGTTGCTATGCTATCCTGGCTTACGATGCTGCAGGGAATGAAAGTCCTCTTTCACTTGTAATTTGTGTTGATTCATGCAACTATTATGAAATACCCAACGTGTTCACTCCTAATAACGATGGTATGAATGATATTCTGAGAGCCAAGACAACAGGCCTGGTGGAAAAAGTAAATTTCAAACTCTTTAACAGGGGAGGCATGCTGATATATCAGACGGAAGAACCAAGGTTGAACTGGAACGGTACCTACAAAGGGTCAATAGTAAAACCTGGAGTTTATTTTTATCAATGCGATGTTTATGAAAGAAGGATTACGGGACTTGAGGAATATAGCCTTTCCGGGTTTATACATGTCATTACTGAAAAGGGAGCAGAACCAGTCAAAATAGAATATAAATAAATGAAATTCAGGTACAACATATTGTTATTGTTTATTGTGCTGCAGGGCAGCATTGTTTCAGCGCAGGATATTAACGAATATCTTACAAGGGCTGCAGCCTTTAAAGACAGGGCTTTATATCCTGATGCAATTGCCCTGTATACCGAAGCAATTGGAAAAAGTGATGATTACAGGCTGTTTAAGGGGAGGGCAGAAGCATTCTTGCTGACAGGTGATATTGATGCTGCTGTTAGTGATTATATAATGGCAAATAAACTGAAGCCGGGTTCCGGCTACCTGGGACTGGCCAGATCTTATGCCATCAGCAATGATACTGAAAAAGCTATTGGTAACCTGCAGAATCATCTTCGGTCAGACTTCAGGTTGCCCAGAAAGGAAATTTTATTGGATGCATATTTTTCTTCCCTCGAAGAAACCCCCGAATGGAGGCAGTTATGGAAAAACAAATGGTATAATCAGCTGGAAGAAGCTGTTGCTGAAGTTGAATATTATATTAATGCCGGTAAAATAAAACAGGCCGAAGATATCTTATCCGGAGTTGAGAATATGTACCATGAACAAGACCGGATACTCTATCTGAAAGCTTTAATATCATCTGCAGGTAATGAAAATAAAAGAGCCCTTGAATATCTTAATGAAGCTGTTGCTGAAAATGACGCAGAGTACAGCACCTGGAAATTATATATAGAACAACTGGCTGAAACCGGTAATAGTCTGGGTGCTGCAAATGAATGCGACAGGGCTCTTGGTCATTTCCCGGAGCAGACCGAACTGATATTCATGAAGGCAGAAAATTTAAGAAAGGCCAATGATCGTGACAGGGCTCTGGAGGCAGCGGAGGAATACCTCGGGCTATATCCTGAGGATGAACATTCAAACAGGCTGGCTGGTTTGATAGCTGGAGAGAAAGGTGAATACAATAAAGCCCTGCGCTATTTCTCAACGAATATTGAAAATAATCCCGGTACGGCACAATGTTTTAACGACCGGGCGGATATTTATCTCAAAATCAAATCCTGGGATGCTGCTGTATATGATTACTCAATGTCACTTGACCTGTGGCCAAGAAACGGAGATGTTTATTATAGCAAAGGTATTGCCTTATTAAATTCGGGTAAAACAGAGGAAGCATGTCATGATTTTCGTATGGCCATGAGATACGGAAACAGGAAAGCTTCGGGTATGATAAGTAAATATTGTATAAGATAATCTCTTAAAATCTACCTGGAATATTTCAGGATCTTCATGTACAGGTCTCTTGGCTTGAATGGTTTCAGGATAAAATCATCAATAGCTAAATCCTCAAGCTTTTTTTCGCTATCCGACATTATTGCTGCCGTGAGGGCTACAATGGGCAGACTTTTTATTTCAGGATTATTCGATCTCCTTATTTTTTCCGTTGCTTCAATACCATCAATATCCGGCATATGAAGATCCATCAACACCAGGTCGTATTCATTATCCTTGATCAGATCGAGTGCTATTCTGCCATTCTCAGCATGAGTGACAAGGGTTCCCCATTTTGTCAGGAATTTATTAGCCACAAAGAAGTTGATCTTATTGTCTTCAGCAACAAGTATTTTCTTCCCCTTTAATTCGTCCCAGCGAGGTTCGTCTTCACCGGCAACTGATTTTTTTTGTGTATCTGTTACCAGTAGAAATTTCATATTGAAAAAGAAGGTTGATCCCTGACCGGGTTTACTGTCGATGTTAAGACTTCCACCCAGCAGTTCAACTAGCTTCCTACTTATTGACAGACCCAAGCCCGTTCCTCCATACTTCCTGGTTGTATCATCCGAAGCCTGTTTGAAACTTTCGAAGATTATCTCATGCTTGTCAGCTGGAATACCGATACCGGTGTCCCTGACAACGAAGCTAATATTTATTTCATTGCTCGATCTGGATATTTCATTTACTATCAGTTCTATACTGCCCTTGGAAGTGAATTTCACCGCATTGGAGAGAAGATTGGACAGTATCTGGTTTAGTCGTACGCGATCGCCTATAATATCATTGGGTATTTTTTTATCCACATCTACAATAAAATCAAGATTCTTATTTCTGGCTTTGTAAGAATATGAACGTTTTAATTCGTCTGCAAACTCGAAAATATTAAATTTCGTATTTTCAAAGCTTATATTTCCTGATTCCAGCTTTGTATAGTCGAGAACGTCATTTACCAGGGTTAATAAATGATCGGCTGAGAAATGCAGGGTCTTTATATATTCCATCTGATCTTTGCGAGGATTACCCTGCAGGAGAAGATTATTTATTCCTATTACCTCGTTCAGGGAAGTCCTGATTTCATGACTCATGGTGGACATAAACTGTTGTTTCAACTTAGCTGCTTCTTCGGCCTTTCTCCTTTCAAGAATTAGATTGTTCAACATTCTTTTACGCTGTATAGCCAGAGCTATCTGGTTACCAATAAGACTTAGCAACCGCAGGTCATCATTTGTAAATATATTCTCATTATTGTAATCCTGAAGTACCATGGCCCCCGTTACTTCATTCTCCAGGCTCAGGGGTACCCCAAGCCATACCTTACATGGTGTACCTACCAGTGCTATTTCACCCCTTCTTTCAAGTTCATCTATGTCAGCTTCTTTAAGGAGTACGGGCCTGTTTTGCTTTATAAGCCATCCTGTTATGGTGTTCTTTACAGGCACCTCCTCAAAATGATCCTTTTCATCCTGGAACACTGAGAGGGTAAGAGTTTCGGTATCTTTATTGTAAAGAACTATATAGAAATTTTTTGTATCCCATATTTTACTTATCTCATCTTTTATTGAGGTGAAAATATCAGAGAACTCAGTCATTGTAAGGGCAGCTGCAGAAATATTGTATATTACTGACTTAGTATCATCATCCTTCTTTTTAATCGAAATATTGCGGTAAATAGCATACAGAGCAGTAATTTCTTTATTTAACATCACAGGCTGCATGATAAGGCTAACATGTATCTTTTCGCCATTTTTGTTTATCCTGTAAGTATCTGTACTTATTTTCTCATTTTTTGCCGTCCTTTTGGTAAAGCTGATACCTTCGTTTCTTAATTCAGGAGGTACAACGAGGTCATCAATGTTTTTTCCTATTACTTCTTCCCTGGTATATCCAAATTCCTTTACAAATTGATCATTGATTCTTTCAATAACACCTTCGGTTGTAGTTTGCACAATAGCTTCTGGAGCTGTGTTAATCAGAGTCTCCAGCAGGGCCTTTTCTTTAAACAGGTTATCTAATTCTTTATTTTCTGATTCTTTTATGCTTACCTGGTTCTCAAGCTCCTCAATTTTCTTATTAAGCTTGGCGTTCAGCTCATTAGCCCTGGTTATTTTCGTTTTAATTCTCATGCAGACGAAAATTAATTATTTGGTTAAAAATATAATTAATATTTTATTTTATATCCTGCTTATTCTGCATCTTATAATATTTACAGTAATCACTTATACCGCATTCATGGCATAAAGGTTTCCTTGCCTTACAAACATACCTGCCGTGAAGTATAAGCCAGTGATGAGCGAGAGGTATTAACTTCTCGGGAATGTTTGCAGTAAGCTGTCTTTCCGCTGCCAGAGGTGTGCGTGCGTTATTAGTCAGGCCAATGCGTGCTGAAACCCTGAAAACATGGGTGTCAACAGGCATGGTCGGCTGGTTGAATATTACAGCAGATATTACATTGGCGGTTTTACGGCCAACGCCAGGAAGCTTTTGTAACTCATTAATATCGCAGGGAACCGTATTATTGAATTCCGAGATTAGAACCTGTGACATCGATTTGAGGTATTTAGCTTTACTATTCGGATAAGAGCACGATTTGATATATTCCAGTATTTCATCTGTGTCAGCTTCTGCCATCTGTTTTGCTCCGGGAAAATGACGGAATAGCTCCGGGGTAACCATGTTGACACGCTTGTCGGTGCACTGTGCTGATAATATAACGGCTACAATTAATTCATAAGGGTCTGTATAGATGAGCTCTGTTTCCGCAACAGGCCTGTGTTCGAGAAAATAATTAATTACACTTTTATATCTTTCTTCTTTCCTCATATGGCAAAATGCAATAATACGTATTTCACTTAAATCTTTTGTTAAAAAATAAAAAATCAGAATATTTATTTGCATTTAAAATATACAAGCTTAATTTTGAAGCCAAATTTACAAGTAATGATAACTACGAATTACTATTTCTTCTACTACTACTACTTCACTGAAGTAAGCTAGGAGGGATATATTCGTATATATGATAATTAACAGGCAGCCCCTCCTCAGGAGGGGCTTTTTTTTTGATATATGGTAGATTCAGCAAACCGAATAAAACAGATTAGAGAATACTATTTCTCAGGCAAATTATCCGGAATAAAAGAGATGATTGCAGCTGGTATTGATGTCATTAACATGGGAATCGGCAATCCTGATATCACACCACCCGTTGAAGTAATTGATTCCCTGACAACAAGCTGCAATACTGCAGAGGCACACGGATATCAGCCCTACAGAGGCATTGATGAATTAAGGTCGGCTATATCTGGTTGGTACTACCATCATTATAATGTTAAAACAGACCCTGCCAGCCAGGTACTACCTCTCATTGGTTCCAAGGAAGGAATAATGCATATAAGTATGGCATACCTTAACAGCAGTGATGCCGTCCTGGTTCCTGATACCGGTTATCCTGCATATGCCGCCGCCGCCAGTATTTGCGGTGCCAGGTGTATCTATTATGATCTTAACGATGAAAATAACTGGATGCCTGACCTTGAAAGCCTGGAAAGTATGGATCTTCAGGGAATTAAAATCATGTGGGTTAACTATCCCAATATGCCTGCGGGAGTAAGGGCAACACATGAATTATTTGTTAAGCTGGTTAATTTTGCCAGTAAGCATAACATTTTGGTTGTTAACGATAATCCCTATAGTTTCATACTTAACAAAAACCCCGTTAGTATACTCTCATCAGCGAATTCTTTTGAAAATGTTCTTGAACTTAATTCACTGAGTAAATCTCATAATATGGCAGGATGGAGACTGGGAATGGTAATTGGTCATGAAAAGCACATTAATGACATTCTGAAGGTAAAGAGTAATATTGATTCAGGGATGTTTTTCCCAATTCAAAAAGCTGCAGTCCAAGCCTTCAAAATTGGTCAGGATTGGTATGATAGGCTCAATGCAATATACTCGCTGAGGCAGCAAATGGTTTTTGACTTACTTCAACATCTGGGATGCTTTACAAGGGTTGATCAGTCAGGATTATTCCTATGGTCCAGAATACCGGATAAATTTGCTGATTCTTATGAGTTTTCAGATCACTGTCTGGAAAAGTACAGACTTTTCATTACGCCAGGAAGCGTTTTTGGTTTAAATGGCATGAGGTATGTCAGAGCATCTCTTTGCCTTAATGAATCAAGGATAGAAGAAGCTATTAACAGAGTAAAACAATAAGATTATGCAAGATATACTGGATCTTAAAAAGAACAACCTGTTCGGAAGGGATAAAAAACCATTGATAATTTCAGGACCATGCAGTGCTGAGTCTGAGGAACAGGTTATAGAGACAGCGAGGCAGCTTGCTGATAGTAATGTGAAAATATTCAGGGCAGGTATTTGGAAGCCCAGAACAAGGCCTGACACATTTGAAGGAATTGGTTCGGCTGCCCTGCCATGGATAAGAAGAGTAAAGGAAGAAACGGGGATGTTGACTGCCATTGAAGTGGCAAATGTCTGGCATCTGAAAGAAGCTTTGAAACATGAGGTGGATATAATATGGATTGGGGCGCGTACCACTGCAAATCCATTCGCTGTGCAGGAGCTGGCTGACGGACTCAGAGGACTGGATATTCCTGTCTTTATTAAAAATCCTGTTAACCCGGATATTGAACTGTGGATAGGTGCTTTTGAAAGACTGAATAAAACAGGGATAAAAAAACTCGCAGCCATACACAGAGGATTCAGTTATTACGGGCACTCGCCATATCGCAATATTCCACAATGGGAAATTCCTATTGAATTGAAGAGAAGAATACCGGAATTGCCAATCATCACCGATCCAAGTCATATTTGTGGCAAGAGAGATTTACTTTTCAGCATATCACAAACAGCCATGGACCTCGATTTTGATGGACTATTTATCGAATCTCACTATGATCCTGACTCTGCTCTGAGTGATAAAGACCAGCAAATAACACCGGATGAGTTAAAATCATTACTTGCAGGCTTGATTTACAGGAATTCAGAAGTAGATAATACAAGACAGCTTGAAGGTCTTAATGAATACAGGAGGCAGATCGACCACTGGGACTCCGAATTATTAAGAGTGTTGAGAAATAGAATGTCTATATCGGAAGAAATAGGTATGTATAAAAAGAAGGAGAATATTACGATTCTGCAAACCGGGCGATGGTCTGAAATACTCGAAGACAGGTTGGCAAAAGCTAGGCAGCTGGGTATGAGCGATCAGTTCATTATACAAATATTTAAGCAGATACATCAGGAATCCATCAGCTTCCAGAATAAGGTGATGAATTAGTTGAATTGATTTAATACCTTTAAGGACTAAATATATACAGGTGCAAAAAATGGAAATCAAATATGGGAGTACCAGTACCAGGGTCTACATGGGTGATACGTGGGGATTACTTGATGAATTGCTGCCAGAAAAAGATGTTGTAATTATCACAGATATAAATGTTGGAGGACTGTATGATCAGTATTTCCCTGACTACCCGGTAATAACAATAGGTACTGGCGAAGCAGTTAAAGAGACGGATACCGTCGAAACCATAATAAAACACCTTCTTACAATAGGCGCAGACAGGTCATCATTCTTGCTTGGCATAGGTGGAGGAATTGTTTGTGATATTACTGGTTTTGTTGCATCAATATTCATGCGGGGAGTAGAATTCGGATTTGTTTCGACAACACTTCTTTCGCAGGTTGACGCAAGCATAGGTGGTAAAAACGGTGTTAATGTGAACGGTATAAAGAATATCATCGGATGTTTTAACCAGCCTTCATTTGTCATTTGCGATACAGTTTTGCTGAAAACCCTGCCCGATGAAGAATTTATATCAGGTTTGGGCGAAGTCGTTAAGCATGCATTAATAAAAGATTATGAGCTGTTTGAACTAATAGAGAGAAACACACAACCCATTCTGGAAAGAAATGAAGGCTTGCTGAAGGAATTGATATTAAGATCTATAAAAATAAAAGCATCTATTGTTGAAAAGGACGAAAGGGAAGCTGGTGAAAGGAGGTTGCTGAATTTTGGACATACACTCGGTCATGCTATTGAATCGTTAACAGGATTAAGTCATGGTATCTCAATTGCAGCAGGAATGATGGTTGCAGCAGAAATATCATATGAGGAGAAACTCATGGATAAGGATGAATCCGAAAGGATAAGGACTACTCTTAAACAACTGGGCTTGCTGCAGGAAATAAAAACCAGCTGGCAGGAAATAAGTGCCAGAATACAAGCAGATAAGAAGAGAAAGGGAAATAATATTTACTTTATTTTACTTAAAGGCATTGGAAATGCTGTTCAGATGGAATATCCGCTTGACGAAATAATGAATAAGATACAGCTAAAAGAAGGTTAATATGGAAGTTGCAGTAGAGCCATCAGCTGTCAGAGGGACTATTTCAGCACCATCCTCAAAGAGTGCTATGCAGAGAGCAGTTGCCTGTGCCTTAATGGCAGATGGCAAAACTGAAATTATCAATCCCTCACTATGTGAGGATGCTATTGCTGCAATGAAAATGGCTGAATGCCTGGGTGCTGGTATCAAACGTCTAACAGACAGGATAATAATTGAAGGCGGTTACAGGCCCGTTTGCAACAAGCTATATTGTGGTGAATCGGGGCTGGGAGCGAGAATATTTTCCGTACTGGCTGCATTAAACAGTAACTGGATGGAAATATATGGAAGCGGATCTTTGCTAAGCCGGCCATTTAATGTATTAGAGCAGACACTTACACAAATGGGTGCTGAAGTATTTACATCTGATGGATTATTGCCAATAAAGGTAAAAGGACCCCTTCAGGGTAGTCTTGCCTTTGTGGATGGCTCTGTAAGCTCACAGTTCCTGACAGGCCTGCTCATTGCCTTGCCCGTACTGGGTGCTGATTCAAGGATTATTGTCAATAACCTTAAGAGTAAACCTTATATAGACCTGACGATTAATATATTGAATCGCTTTGGTATAGAAATAATAAATGAAAATTATGAGGTATTTAATATTCCTGG
>Ga0272441_10016756_pt1 | contig 10093 bp, 6 predicted proteins | sample SSMProp6N_FD_193582 | JGI IMG/M metagenome (GOLD analysis project Ga0272441, IMG submission 193582) | Marine sediment archaeal communities from Little Sippewissett salt marsh, Falmouth, MA, United States - SSM-Prop-6N | ecosystem: Environmental > Aquatic > Marine > Wetlands > Sediment ... | reverse complement strand
CAAGCTCCATAAAGAGTTTGGTTCCCAGTTTGGCGGCGCCAGCACCGTTCTGATTGAAGCGAAGGTCAAAGAGGGGGATATATTCAACACCCCGTTTTTGGAAAAGGTAAAAGGCATCACTGATGCGATCGTTTTTCATGATGACGCTTATTCGCTCTTGACCTCATCCATTTCCCAGCGGAAGTCAAAATACATTCGAGGCTATTCCGGCGGAAGGGTCGAGATGGACGGTCTCATGTGGCCCAAGATTCCGAACACCCCGGAAGAGTTCAAGTTTATGAAGGAAAATATTTATACCAATCCGATGTATGCCAATGTGCTGGTCAACGGCAGGGGGACCGCTACCCTGATCATCGGGGAATTCAAGGAGGGTGTCAATTACCGGGAACTGTTCAACTTGTTTCAGGGGCTCAAAGAAAAATATGAAGACGACAACACCAGCCTCCACATGATCGGCAAACCGGTTCTGTTAGGCTGGATTTATAGTTACTGGCCCCAGATGATGATCATTTTTACCGTCAGTATTTTCATCATGATGGGCCTTTTGCTGGCTTTCTTCAGAATCTGGCAGGGAATGGTAATTCCGATAGTAACCGCGCTTGTTTCGGCGGCCTGGGGTTTGGGTATCCTCGGTTTTGTCGGGGTTAATTTAAGCCCGCTTCTTTTTGTGCTTCCCTTCTTGGTGGGAGCGCGGGCACTGGGCCAGTCCGTCCAGATGACCCAGCGTTACTATGAAGAACTGGACATTTGGAAAGGAGACCGGCAGGAGGCCGGAGCCCAGGCTATGGCGGCGCTTTTAATCCCCGGTTTTTCTTCGGTGCTCACCGATATGGCGGGGTTTTCAGTTTGCTACCTGGCCAAGATACTGCTCATGCAGCAGCTGGCTATCTCTCTTACCATCTGGATGCTGGCGATTTTTGTGCTGACCGGGATATTTACTCCGATTCTCTGCGTCATTCTTCCCAGCCCGAAAATGGGATTTATGAAGTCAATCCATGACGAGCATGACCTGACCGGAAAGCATCACTTGGTGGACGGTATCAATCTCTGGCTGACCGATAAAGCGATCGGCAAAGGCAACTTGGCGATTATCGGCTTTTTTGTTCTTCTCTATGCGTTCAGCATCTGGCAGACAACCAAGGTTCCCGTGGGCGATCCCACTCCCGGGTCCCCCATCCTCTGGGAGGATTCGGCTTACAATACTGATTATGATGATATCAACCGGACATTTAGCGGGGCCGGCGCTGATAACTACATGGTCTTTTTCCGGGGAATTCAGGAATTCGCCGCCAAAAGCCCAAAAGTTTTAAAACCGTTTGAACGACTGGACCGTTTTATGCGCGAAAGAATGCCTGACATGTATGGGGGATCCTCATGTCTTTCGGGCGTGGTTATGAAGCTCAACAAGGAGATGCACGATGGATGTCCCCTCTGGCAGTTTATCCCGGATGAAGAAGGGTTATGTAACAGCATGCTCTTTCTTTTTCAGTCGAAATGCGTGCCGGGCGACATGGACCGCTTCGCCGACCCGAAGTTTTATAACACCAACACTCTTATGTTTTTTAAAGATCATACCGAAGAAACTATCGATGAGATACGATCGAATATGAACGATTTTTTCGAGATGTATCCGAAGACCATTGAAGGGCTGGGAGAGTATCTGTTGGCCGGCGGCGTGATCGGCATGGAAACGGCGGTAAACGAGGAAATCGCCATGACCCATACCCGAGTGAACACCTACGTTCTGACGGCGGTTTTCATTATGTGCGCTCTTGCCTACCGGTCGCTGGTTGCCGGCTTTATCCTGATTGTTCCCCTGTTGCTGGCAACCCTTCTTACTTTTGTCTACATGTCCTTCGCGAACATCGGCATGACAATCAACACACTGCCCGTATCCGCGGTTGGTGTGGGCGTGGGGGTCAATTTCGGTCTTTACATCTTCAGCCGCATGAAGGAGGAGATGAAGCTTCAGCAAGGAAACTGGGCCAAATCTCTGGAGGTCACGGCCCGCACCGCTTCGAAAGGGGTGGTTTTCACCGCGTTGCCGATGGTTCTGCCCTGTATGGCCTGGTATTATATGTCCAGCTTGAAATTCCAGGCTCAGATGGGTCTGCTTTTAGCTGTCTTGCTTACCTTTAACATGCTGGCGGCACTGATACTGCATCCGGCTGTACTGTATCGCTTAAAACCTAAATTTATTTACAAACCGCCGAAATAAGAGAAAGGAGGTGGAGCAAAAAAAAGGATCGTTGTTCGGAGAGGAATATAATTTTAATCAACAAGGGCTTAAGGAGGAGGAAGAATGAAAAATTTAAAGACCTTTATGTTAAGCTTGGCAGTGACAGTGATGGTACTTGCCGTTGCCTGTCCTGCGATGGCTGAATATTACAACTTATTCGGCAAAGACTTAGCGGTTGAAGGGTTTATCCGTCAGGAGTTCGCCTTCAACACCAATCACAGCAATCCAGACAAGACCAACCAGACCGGGCTCCATTCCGCCTATCAGATGTGGTATCTCGATACCAATCTGGCGTTAAGTAATAAATTAGAGATCAGGTCCATTTTTCGGCTGTGGGGAGATATGATTTACGCTCTCCGAAGTGACCACGGCCATTTCGAACGCTACTTCGAGTCATCACGAAATAACCTCCAATGGGATGATAATTTCAATCAGATTCTCAGAGAGTTCTACGTTACCTACTATGGGGATAAGTTTCTGCTTCGGGCTGGAAAACAGCAGATCGGCTGGGGAGAGGCAGACGGCCTCAGGCTGATGGATGTGATTAATCCCCTTGATATGCGCCGGGATTTTGGGTTTTACGATACCGAAGGGTATCAGGAAGTACGAATTCCCAAATGGATGATTAAGGCTGAATTCTATCCCGGCAACATCTGGAACTTTTATGACATCGGGGTTGAGCTGTACTGGAACCCAGGTGATGTCCAGAACTTCGGCCATTTATTGCCGCCATATGCGGATACGCATGAAGTGGGCGGATGGATGACCGGCCAGCAGCCGAATCAGGTGCCCAAGCAGTGGGGTACGTGGTCGGTTCACACCTCTGCGGTTCCCTTGCCGGTTCGTTTCTATGAGAAGGAGCGCACCACCGCCCTGAGAAATTCTGAATACGGGGCGAGGATCAAGTTTAATTATAAAAGTACCTTCATGACCCTGAACTACTGGCAGGGTTTTGAGACCGAGTCGGTAAATTTGAAATTCCGAGGAGTCAATCCTGATGGAGCTGGATGGGTATTTCCCATTCCCGGTGTCTTCCCGCCGTTTCCGGCCGCCATCCGGATGGACCGGATATATCCGCGGATGAGGGTAGCGGGCTTCACCCTGAGCCGAGAGCTTTACGGGGTGGGGAAAGTAGTCCGTCAGGTCGCCAATCCGGTTCTGAGGGTCGAGGCGCTGTATAAATTTGAGCAGAAATTCAACACTGCCCAGATGGCGCCGGATATGCTTCAGATGGAGAAATACGATCAGATCCGTTACATGATCGGGTTTGACTGGTCGATGCGGATGAAGTGGATCAATCCGAGCAAGAACGTGTTTGTCAGCGGCCAGTTTTTCCACTATCATTTCCTCAATTACGAAGGCGGTTTGAAGCGACCCCGGGTGGTTCCGCTGTACGTGTGGACCTATCCCAAAAACCAGTTTTACACGTCGCTGTTGCTGAGAACCGAATACTGTAACGAAAACTTTGTGCCGTCGGTTCTGGCGGTGTGGGATCACCATACCAGCACATCGTTTATCAAAACAAAGTTTGATTTCAAAATCGGCAACCACTGGCGACCCCAGATCGGCTATTTGTGGATAAAGAGAAACTCATCGCATACCCAGCCGCTGTTCGGAATGCCGGGAATGCCATTGGTCACCGATAACCGGAAATCCTTTGCTATATTCCACGACCGGGATCAAGCATGGGTAAGGATTGAGTATCAGTTTTAACCGCAGAACTCGGACGGTTTTGCGCGGTGGCGGGGTTAAACCCGCTACTCCCTTTATTTATTACGGAAGGAGGACATAAAATGATTTCTAAGATGGTAAAGAAAGGCTTGCCATTAATCGCATTAATGGTTGCGGCAGGATTTCTGTTTTTCCTTGCTGCCCCATGTGATGCTTGGACAACCAAGGATCCGAAATTAGCTGAAGACTTTGCCAAGATGCTGGGCTTCAAGGTCAAAGATAAGGTTGGCAAGGTAGCCCCGGAGATAAAGGCGGGAATGGTAATTAATTCAAGTAACTACAAAGACTATCCGGGATTGAAGGAGCTTCTGCCTCAGAGTCTTTATGACCGACTCGACCCGGCCTCCTATGCTCCCCTGGCGCCGATTAAGATTGTTGAAACCGATCAGTATCATCTGGGCCAGGGCTGGATAGATAAGACCAAGCAGTCGCTGAAGACCATTCATCTTGCTGATGATGGTATAACCCTGCAAGGATATGTCGGCGGCCATGCTTTTATTAAGCCCAAAACAGGGGCGGAGCTTATTCAATGGTCGGACAACCCCTACCTCGGTGACAGCTTTGCCATGCGGCCGATGCGGCTGCGGCTTTACAACCGTGAAAACAAACCGGAGCGAGAGATGCGGCAGCACTTGAATGTGAGCCGTTACCTCAACTGTACCGACTGGAGACCCGAGGGATTGCTGCCCAACCCGGAACAGATTCATTATGTTGTTTCCGGTACCTTCATTTATCCCCGTGACATTTCGGGTACCGCCTACGTGAGGAAGCGGTTTATTCCGGCGGACAAACCGGATGAGTTTCTGCTTTATATCGCTTCGATGAGAAGAATTCGACGGATGTCGGGACGGGATACCCAGGACCCCCTGTTTGGTTCCGACTTGGTTTGGGATGATTATAACGTGTTCTGGCAGAAGCTTTCCAGCACGGACTTTCCCAACGACTATAACTTATTACCTGCCCGCGAGATGCTTCTGCCCACGTGGATCGATTACGACTGGCCGGATGACCGGGCCTCAGCCGGGTACACGGATTTTAATGTCGATGAATCCGGGGATCAGGTATATCTGAATTACGGAAGCTGGCAGCGTCGCTGGGTCTATATGGTTGAGTCCGTCAGTAAGGACCCGGCTTATTGCTACAGCAAACGGGTTATCACGAATGATCCTGAGGGACATGTCCAAATTCAGACCGACTTGTATGACCAGGGCGGTAGACTGTGGCGAGATTGGGTACGCGATTACAATATCAGCCAAGATGGTGTTGGTTGTATGGAAGAACTGATCGATATCGTTGATCATGTTAATAATCACCGTACAATCTTAGACTTTAAAGGCCACAAAAACCCAACCTGGATGGGGGCTGAGTACGGGGATGTGCGCTTTCTGTCCAGAAAGGCAAAGTAAGATTATTATTCGTTGCAGTAATATGGAATGACCTTGACAGAAAAAAGCCCCTTCGTGAATAGTATAAAGAAGGGGCTTTTTTATTATTTTATAACGTGTAAAGTTGTTTAAAACTATTTAACCGAAAATAAGGAGACGATACTATGATATCACAAAAAACAGGAATGGTTGCACTTTTATTGCTTTTGCTTCCTTTGTTCGTTTTTTGCGGTTGTGGTCAGAAGGTGAGCTGGATTCATTTGGAGCCGAAGTCGATCGAGTTAAATATCGCGGGCGAAACCTTCCAGCTCAAGTACGCCGCGCTTGACAAGAAAAACGAACCCGTTTGCGATGCGGTCCTTACTTGGACAAGTTCTAATACTGATGTGGTTGCGGTGGATGAGAACGGAGTATTGACAGCGGTTGGCTCGGGTAGTTCCATCGTTACGGTAACCTCGGAAAACGGAGAAAAAGCGGTTATTCAATGCAAGGTTTCCATTCTCGGATCGATCAAGGTTGAGCCGGATCAAATGGAACTGGCGCTCGGAGAAAAGTTTCAATTGGACTCTAAGGTTCTCAATGAAAAAGGCGAGTTGTTTGAGGACCAGGTTGTCGGCTGGGCGTCATCGAATGATTCCATTGTTTTCGTTGATGATCTGGGAGAGATAACCGGGATTGCGCCGGGAGAGGCAACCATAACCGCCACCACACCAGGCAAGGCCGCGGTCAATGCATACGGCAACTCAAAAATTACCGTTAAGGCGGCTGAATGAGGAACCAGAGGGTGATACACGTATAAACTTTTGAAGCGGATGGGAGGTGATAAATTTCTTAATGTGATTGAGCAAGGAGAAAACTTTTAAAAGAGGTTTACAATTTATGAGGAGGTTATAAGGCATGGAGAAACTATTAATATTTGACTCGAGTAAATGCACTGGGTGCAAGACCTGTGAAATGGCGTGTTCCCTGACCCAAACCGGGGTCTGCAACCCCGCGAGTTCCCGCAGAAGAACCATATCTTTTGATGAAGACATTCTTGATGTTCCCATGCAGTGCCAGCAGTGTGATGATCCTGCCTGTATGAATATATGTCCCACAAAAGCGATATATCTGGATGATGCCACGGGTGCCAAGATACTCAATCAGGATAAGTGTATCGGCTGCAAGATGTGCATGATCGCATGTCCTTTCGGTGCGATTACTGTTGATCCGCTGACGAAAAAGGTGGTGAAATGTGATCTCTGCGAAGGTGATCCCGCCTGCGCCAAGTTCTGTCCCACCGGAGCGCTTGAATATGTGACCGCTGATGCCTATGGTTTGATGAGGCAAAGACAGGCGGTACAGGAGATTACCAAGACGATCAGCATGATCTCGAAAGGAGGTGTATAATATGTACGGAAACACAGGCAAGATGTTGAAAATCGACTTGAGTAATCAGTCGTTTGAGGTTGAAGATACCGCGCCCTATTTCAAAAAATATTTAGGCGGGCGGGCATTAAATCATCTTCTGCTTGTTCAAAATACTGATGTTGCCAAGGTTGGACCATTTGATCCGGAAAATGTCATCACCATGGGCGCAGGCCCACTCGCCGGCACAACTTGGCCAAGTTCAGGCCGCTTCCAGGCCACATTTATTGCTCCGTTACCCTATAGCGGCTGGGGAGATTCCAATGTCGGCGGCGCAGTTGGCCCGGAACTGAAGTTTGCCGGCTGGGATGGAATGGTAATTAAGGGGAAGGCTGAAAACCCGGTCTATATCTATATTGAAGATGACACGATTGAGTTTAAATCAGCGGACTATTTGTGGGGCAAGGGCGTTGATGAATGCACAAAAATTTTGCACAAGGAATACCTTGGTTCCGAAGTTCTCCTTATTGGACCCGCAGGTGAGAATCTTTCCCGCTATGCCGCTATCCGGACCCATCGGACTGCCAGCCTGGGGAGAACCGGAGGCGGAGGCGTCATGGGGTCGAAGAACCTCAAGGGTATCGTAATCAGGGGGAGCAAGGGCGTTAAAATTTATGATCCGAACAATTTTCTCGATCTTTCGTTAAAGTGCCAGCGCGATCTCATGGACCCGGATTTTGGGCCGATCCACAGCCTTACGTACAAGATTATGTCAAAATACGGCGTGCCGGGGTGTACTCGACTGATTGGCAGCACCGGTATGACTCCTATTAAGAACTGGAACGAATGTGGTTGGTGGGATCAGGACGGTGAGCTTTGCGAGATGATGGGTGATAAATGGTGGACCCGGCAGGATGCCTGTTATACTTGTCCGGTGCATTGCCATGGCGCCTATAAAGTCGATGATGCCATGTTTGGTTGTTTCAGTGGTGGCCCCGAATATGAGACCACGGTCGCGTTTGGCCACAAATGCCTGGAACCGCGCGGCAAAGCAGTCCTGAAGCTCAATGCCATGTGTAATGATTTCGGATTCGACAGCGTTGAAGCTGCCAATATGTTTTGTACTCTGATGGAATGGTATGAGAAGGGCATCATTGATGAGAAATTTACTGATGGTGTCCCCATGACGTGGGGTAACGGAGAAGGCATGGTTGAATTGCTGCCCAAGATGGCCAAGCGGGAAGGTTGTGGTGATCTCCTGGCTGAAGGTCCGTACTGGGTTGCCAAGGAGCTTGGTGAAGAAGCAATGAAATGTGTCTATCACCAGAAAGGCATGTGCGCTACCGGCGTGGAAACGCGCTCAACCATTGGATCAATGCTGGCGTTTGCGCTTGCTCCGCGAGGGTCGCATCATTTGTCAGGCCTGCCCACAGCGGAGTGGGTCAACAATCCACCCGTAGCCGTCCATATAACAGGAATTGAGGAGGCCGGCGACATACGCTCCTACCATCCGGAAGGAAAAGCCAAACTGGTTCAGTTTTACGAGAACCTGTTCGAGATTCCTGATTCTCTGGGCATTTGCAAGTTCAATTTCGGCCATCTGGGTTACTGGCATGACAAGCCGGAGGATATTGATAAGATGTGGGATTATCTCACCAAAGCAGTTTATTATGCGAGTGGTGTTAAATTTACCCAGGACGAGATGCTGGAAATTGGTGAACGAGCCTATCAGATTGAACGGGCGGTCATTACCATGCGGGGCATCAAGCGGGAAGATGACATGCCCAACTGGAAATGCGCTCACGAAGAGTGTCCCGGCGAACATCCGGTCGGTCCAATTCCCCTGCCTCCAATTGATATGGAAAAGTACAACAAGATTATTGATAAATACTATGAAATTAGGGGCTGGAGTAAAGAAGGCGTTCCCACCAGAAAGCGGCTGGAGGAGCTTGATCTGAAAGAAGTTGCCGATAAAATGGAAAAGCAGGGATTAAATATCGGCCAGGCAAAATCGGGAAAAGCAAAGAAGTAGCTTGAAGCGGCCTGTATGATTTGCGTGTCTGTAAATACAAGGGCCGGGTGGCAAATCCGGCCCTTGTTTTCATAGTAGTTTTATTATTTTCAACCGAATTAAGAGGAAAAAGAGGAGGTCAAAGGCTCAAGGAGAAGCGGGTCTGGTAAAATGTGAATCATATTTTATTTAGGCTTCGGATTTCAATGAGGCTCAAAGGAGTTTTTGTAATCGCCCGTGAAGACTTGATCAGCAATACTTTTGGTATGGCAAGATATTATCTGGAGACGAACAATGGATGATAAATTAGAAAAAATTATTGAGCAACACCAGGGAAAACCAGGAATGGTAATTTCCGTATTAGAAACGATTCAGGAAGACTACGGATATCTCCCGCAAGAGATTCTGGAACAGGTAACAGAAACATTAGAGGTTCCTTTAGCTCAGCTTTTTAGCATGGCTACGTTCTATTCGACTTTTTCGCTGACGCCGCGCGGAAAACACACCGTCTATACCTGTTTGGGAACTGCCTGTCATGTTAGGGGTGGCGCCCGGATATTGAAGGAGCTTTCAAAGCAGTTAGGCGTTAAGCCGGGCGAGACAACTGAAGACAAGCAGTTTACGATGGAAACAGTTCGGTGTATCGGCTGCTGCAGCCTGGCGCCGGTTGTAAAGGTCGATGAGGATGTTTATGGATATAACACAGCAGATAAAGTGCGAGGCATTTTAGATAACTATAAGGAGCAGGAATGAAGATCAGGATCTTTTCGGAATTACAGAAGGTAAAAGAGAAGGGAAGGGACGTTCTTTTTCCTCCACGAGCCAAGCTTGCTGTTGGGTTGGGAAGCTGTGGTATCGCCGCAGGAGCGGAGCGCATATATAGTACTCTTAAGGAGGAAGCCGCAGAAAAGAAACTGAATGTTTCGATAGCCAAGACGGGATGCTTAGGTTTCTGCGGGGAGGAGCCTTTAGTTAATGTAATGCGCGTTGACGCGCCTCTTTTGGTTTACCATCAGGTTACTGAGGATGATGCCAAAGAGATGATAAAAAGGGTAGCTGCTGATGAAATTTACGAAGACAAGATTTTTTGCAAAATAGAAAAGATCGATAATTTTCTGGAGCCCGGCGGTATAATGTTTGGTTCCGGTTACCCAAAGTTTCCGCATTTTTATGAGATACCTTTTTACAGCAAGCAGAAAAAGCTTGTGCTTCGAGAGAGCGGATTTATTGATCCGGAAAATATTGATGAATATGTCGCGGTTGGAGGTTATTCTTCCCTCATCAAAGCTCTGGTAGATTCATCCCCTGATGAGGTTCTCAGTTGCGTAAAAAATGCTGGCCTCAAGGGGAGAGGCGGTGGCGGGTTTCCCACCGGAGTGA
>Ga0272441_10016755_pt1 | contig 10094 bp, 3 predicted proteins | sample SSMProp6N_FD_193582 | JGI IMG/M metagenome (GOLD analysis project Ga0272441, IMG submission 193582) | Marine sediment archaeal communities from Little Sippewissett salt marsh, Falmouth, MA, United States - SSM-Prop-6N | ecosystem: Environmental > Aquatic > Marine > Wetlands > Sediment ... | reverse complement strand
AGGTTACCCCCCTCGTCGCAGACCATGTTGCCGACCCGGTCAGCCGTGCCGTCCTCCCGCTTGAGGTCCGCGAACGGTTCGAGATGTCCCTTCCCGGCCTCCGCCCGATAGAGTCGACCCCGTGGGTAGAGCATCTGCTTCTGAAACGGTTTCCTCTGGTAGAGGCCGCCGACGTAGGCGTGCTTTCCGTCCGGCGCAACGGCGATGATGCTGGCCCAGGACATGTGCCACTTGTCGATCGTCCGATGGGGCTTTCTGGCCCAGGCGTATCGGGCGAGTCGGTCGCCCACACCGCCGCCGTCGGTCCCCAGGCGGGCGATGCTTCGGCCGGACGTGAACCACAACACGCCGTCCTTCCCGACACGCGAGGTCATGCCGCTACCGCTCAGCCCCCGGCAGAAGACCGGCCACGTGCCGAGGTAGTTGCGCGGCGTGAGGGCCCCGTCCTTCGTAGCGACGACGTTGAAGGCCTTGGCCCGGTCCGGCGGCAGGTCGGCCGGCATGGGAACGACGGTCCTGACGTATCGGCCCGAGCGGTCGAACACTTGTAGATACTGGGTGCCGCCGGGCGACTTGTTCCCCGTCGAGGATCCGAAGAGGTAGACGTTCCCCTTCGAGTCGGTGGCCATGCCCCAGAACCCGGCGAAGTGGTGCCGGTTCTCGCCGATGAAGCCGTCGAGTTCGACGCCGAGCCCCAGACGGACACGGGCGGTAAACGGGCCGCCCTCGGCCGGAGCGCCGAGATCATCCAGGCCGTCCCAGACGATCGCCTGTTCGAGGCCGGGACGGAGCGGCGCCGGGGGCGCCGCCTTCCCTCCAACGACGCCCGCCGCCAGATGTCGAACCGCCCGGCCCTTCGCGTCGAGAATCGCGACTTCCACGTCGGTTCGGGCGCTGACGGCGAACCCGACGGTCACCTTCTCTCCCGCGCGGCTGACCGTGGGCCGCGTGGTGAATGAGGCAGGCGCGCCATCGGCCGGTACCGTGGCCCCGAGGAGCAGCAGCACCGCTGCGAGGGGCATCCCTCTCATTGCGCAGCCACCTCTCCGGCCAAGGCCAGCAGTTCGGCGTCGCGGTCGAACTGACCGGGGATGGACCAGTCGGTGACGAAGCCGATCCCGCTTGTGCCGCGGCTCCACCACTGGATGAACTCGCGGCCGCGCGTATCGAGGTAGGCGTTCACCTTCCCCGCGAGGGCGCCGCTGATCTTGCCTTCCGTGACGGCCCGTTGCAGATAGAGAATGCCCTCGCTGAGTTGGACGCCCTCGCGATACATCTCGAACCGCTCCGTGCTGATGGGACCGTCCGGCCCCGGAGCCAGAAGAGATCGGGTGGAGGCGTTGTTGCCGCCGCCCGTGCCGCGCCCGGCGGACAGATTGAAGTATCGCCCTCGTCGCTTGGGATTCGGGATCGGGAAACTCTCCGCGCCGAACTCCCCCACACCATCCTGGTTGCGGCTGATGGCCTCCTCCGGCAGGTTGCGGAATATGATCAGCGGCGACCGATCATAGTGCCGCGTGCGGGCAAGGGTGCACCAAATGCCCGGTCGGGGCTTGAGCAGACCCGCGTAGCCGCGGGCGCTCAGTCGTCCCTCGTTCCACACGCTAAGCGACCACTTGATGGGCATCATGACGCCCTTCTGCGACCCCTTCCACCGCCCGCCGAGCGTCCCGTTGTGCGCGCTGTAGGCCCAGACGCCTTCCGGCCACAGTCTGTGGGCCACATCCACGATCTGAGGCTTCACCGGATAGCAGTAACTGTTGTGTCCAAAGGCGGTTACGTCAATCCACCCGCGCGCCTTCAGCCGCTTGAGGGCCTCGTCGATCACCGGTTTCCAGAACCGGTAACTCTCCTCGCTGCCGAAGAGCGGCTGCGGCATGGGTTCGATCTTGCCGGTCGCCGGGTCGAGTCGCGAAACCATGGCCGCGGCACCGTTCTTGCCGTTGCGGCCCAGTTCTCCCCAGCAGTTCAGGCGCAGAGGGTTCGGCTTCCCGCACTGCTTGGCCACCAGGTCGAGGTACCTATCGAAGAGGGAGAAGTCGTGCTTGTACGACCCGTCGGGCTGCCGGATCCAGCGGACCATGGTCTCGCTGTTGCTCAAGGTGCCGTAGAAATCGATCGCCAGGTTGACGGGGATCCGGCGCGAACTGACCTCGGCCAGCAGGGCGAGCGACTTGCCCATGAGTTCGAAGTGTTTGTCCGACCAGAGCGGCACGCCGTAGTGTTTTGCCACCGACTCCGGCGACGGGCAGATCAGGTGATGCTGGCGGAAGTCCGCCGGATCGGCCATCTTCCAGGGACTCACAGTCACCTGCAACGGGGTCGTGGTTGGCGCGAGCCCGTCGGCCTCGACGGTGATCGCGCCCTCGTACGCGCCCGGCTTCGCGTCGGCGGGCGTCCGCACGGTGAACCACAGGGACGCCACAGCGCCGGCGGTGAGCGTTTTCGGTGCGCCCCGCGGCGGCCGCGCCTTGATGACCGCGACCTCAGCAGGCACCGTGTCGAGCAGGCCGTCGAAGCGGCCCGACGGCACCCAGGACTTGGCCGCCGCGGTCGGCTCGGCGTAGCGCACCTGCACGGCCGAGGCCGGGATCGAGCCTGAACCGTCCTTCGCCTTGAGATCCGTGACGGCGACCTTCAGCCCGCTGATGGCCTTGTCGGCGCTGACGGCGAGGCGGCCGGAGAACGTGCTGTTGCGGGCGGCGTGAACGATGACCGGCCGCAGTATCTCGCCGGGATCGCCGTAACTGAAGGCCTCGATCGTCTCGAAGGGCGCCACGTTCCACACCTGAACGCCCTTCGGCCGGGCAACGTTGGCCGCGACGCCCGCGCCGGAAGCGGAGACCACCTGCATACTGTTCAGCGCAGCGTAGGCCCAGATGCCCCGGACGGTGCGCATCCCCCCACTGGGAACACGCTTGGCCTTGACAGCGCCCTCGTTCACCGGCGCGCGATGAATCTCGATGGCGAGCACGTTGCCGCCCTTGCGAAGCGCGTTCTGCGGCAGGGCGGCCTCCAGGCGCCGGTACCGCTTGGCGAAGGCCTCGGCGTACTTCTTCGTATCGGACAGGAACTTGCCGTCTGGCAGTCGGTAGAGGTCGTCCGGGTACTTCTCAGCGGGCGTGTCGGGCTTGATGGCCCCGGCGGGGAGATGGCCGCGCGCGATCTCTTTGCCGTTCAGGTACACGACCGCGCCGCCGACGTACCGCAGGGAGAGCCGCAGATCGGCCGCCTTGGTCGGGTCGGTGACCATCACGTTCGCACGCACGCAGATGAGGGAGTTGACCGTGGCGGAGTGGCGCGCGGTTTCCCGCCCCCCCGTGGCCCCCTTGGGCCGCAACTCGACAGGCGCGCGTCGGCGGTCCCACGCGGAGGCGTTGAACTCCGGGGCGGCCCAACCGTCGGGCGGCAGCGGCGACCGGTACTCGGCCATGGGCTTCGGGGTCTTGCCGCCGGGCGTCAGGGCCGTGCGCAACTCGCCCCCGGCCGTCATCACCTGGGGCGTCTGGAAGCCCATGAAGACCCTGATACCGGTCCGGTTATCGAGCACCACGGTGCCGGCGGCGGGTGCGCCGTCCGCGCCGAACGCCACCGGCCCCGCCAGCGCCGCCATCACCATCGCTGCAGCCACGCTCATTCTCGTCGCCATCCTCATCCCTTTCCTCCTGCCTGGGGTGCGCTCTTCAACGCGAGAGCCCATCGGCGCCCGTGCGGCGCGCCCTGCCGTCACACGCTCCTGAATGAAACAGCCGCGGCCACGGTCGCGGTCCCGGCGGTTCCCGCGGGCGATCCCGCCCCGCTGATCGTGGTCCGTCAGGTTACTCGATTTCGACGACTTCCTCAACAGCATGGTCGAGCCTCACGCGGGTCACGCGGAGGTTGATGGTGTCGTTCACGTAGGCGTGCGTGTCGGACACGGTCACGTACGTGGGCCACGCCATGGGCAGCGTCTTCGCCGGATCGTCCTGGTTGCCGTATCGGCCGAAGGTGGTAATCGGGTTGTTTTCCGTGTCGATCACCTCGACGCGGAACTGGCAGAGGTTGGGGTAGAACACGCGGCCGTAAGGGTCCACATCGAACCCGGCGCCCTCGCACATGCACGTAGGCGTGCCGGCGGGATAGGTCTGCGAGTAGGGGGAGAACCCGAAGCGCATCCACGCGGCGCCCTGCATCTCGGCGGCCTTGTGGGGATAGCGGCCGCGGCTGAAGAACATGATCTTCCGCTTCGGCGCGGCCAAGAGGTTGGGCGAGGGCTTGCCGACAACTGCCTTCGGCAGGTCCTTGCTGTACCACGCGGCGCCGCCGGTCGGCGGGAACTTCACGATGCTGCCGTACATGTAGCAGTACCAGTACTGCTTCTCGCCGATATTGCGGAAGTAGTCCGGCGCCTTGCCGAGGCGGTCGTCGAAGAAGGCGGGATAGTCGCGTCCCGGCGGTTTGACCCGCATCGCGAGATAGAGGTTGCCTTCGGCGTCCAGGCGCGGGATGGGCCCTTTGGTGCACTGCCAGATCAGCGTCCGTTTCGGCTTGCTATCCATGCCGTACACGTTCACGCACCCCGACGGATGGACGAGGTACAGTTCGTCGCGGTGAAGGGCCAGATAATTGAGTTGGAACGTCATCTGGCCGCCGAAGGGTCCGGGCTCGGCCTTCTTCCGGCCCTCCCAGGGGATGGGTCCGCCGTCGCGCGTCCAGCGCAGGAGGCCGTTCTTCCAGGAGTACGTGATCAGGCGGCCGGCGGAATCCACCCGCAGTTCGCTGCCCTTGTTGCTCATCCGCATGTTCCACGGCTTGAACTGGAATGAGTCCTTGACCTTGCCCGTCCGCTCGTCCATGCGATACCAGCGTTCGCCCTGGACCTTCACGTAGAGTTCGTCTCGAGGGCGGTCGATGTAGAGGTCGCGCGCGCCGTCGGCCCAGGGCCCCTTGATGCCGCTCAGGTCGTGGGCCTCGAAGGCCGTGCCCGTGTCCTCGTAGTACCCCAGCCGCCGGAACCCGCGGCCGTAGGGGATGCCCGGCACCCAGAGCCGCGCCTGCTCGCCGCTGAACCCGCCCACCACGCGAATCGTGCCCAGGTTCGGGCTGTAGCCGGTCTTCGGCAGCGAAACGCGGTACAGTTCCTTGCCGGCCCTGAATCCGTCGAACTTGACGAGATCGGCGGTCTGCGCTCCGGTGTAAACGCACGTGTAGATTGCACCGGTCTTGGGGTCCACGTCCACCGTCTGAGGCGACGCGACCCTGACCTCGCCGACGGGGCTGCCGTCGGCCTCCTTGAACACCGCAATCCGGCCGGCGCCGGGATCGGCGACGTAGAGCAGGCCGTCCGCCACGGCCAGGCCTCGCGGGGCCGTCAGCAGCGTGCCTTTCGTGCCGGCCTCCTCCGGCTTCCCGAGAAACACCTCGGCCGTGCGGGTCGCGGTACTGATGCGCAGGACGCACGGGAACCCGGTGTAGATGGACCGACTGCGCATCTTCGGATCGCGCATGGTCGAATGGCCGAGACCGGCGAGGTAGAGCCATTTGCCGTCGCCGCTCGCCGCCAGCGACGGCACCACGGCGCCGGCGCCCTTCCAGGCGGCCGTCAACGGTTCACTGATGAAGGTGTCGTATGGTACGCCGCCGTCGGCGTCGAGGGCCGCGAGGCGCGCGCCGCTCACGATCCAACAGACGCGGCCGTTCGCGTCAACTGCGGGCAGGCTGAGGGCGGACATGCTCCGATACCGGGCGATCTGCGGATCGGGGTAGAAGTTGAGAGTGTGCCAGTTCCACACGCGGGGCACCGTGTTGCCCGCCTCGTCCTGGAAGGCGCCCGTGGCCTTCACGCGGTCGAAAGGCAACGCCGCGGAGAACGGCATCAGGTGTCGCAGATGTTTGCCATCGCGGTCGAGAATCTTGATCTTGAGGCCGCCCTGATTGCCGTTCGCCGTGGGATCCTTGTAGAAGGCGTAGATGCGCCCCTTCGGCCCGACGCCCAGGCTGTGGACTGCGGGCGTGGCGTCGGGGTCGTAGAGCAGGTAGGAGTCGAACTGCGGGTTCAGGCCGAGGCTCACCCGGACGCGGCAGGAGCCCACATCGACTGTCTTGCCGTCGTCGTCTTTCCCGTCCCACGCAAGAACCTGTTTCAACCCCGGCTTGAGCGGCGCCGGCGGGTTCTCACCGAGCACGCCGGCCGCGAGATGCCGCACGACGTGGCCCTTCGCGTCGAGGATCGCCACCTCAACGTCGGTCGCCGCCGAGACGGTGAACGACACCGTCACCGTGTCGCCGTCCCGAAGTGCGATCAGTTTCTTGACGAACGCGACATCGCCAGCGCCGGCAACGCTCACCGCGAGAGCCAGCGACATCACACCGGCCGTGCTCTTGATCATCACGTGGTCCCCTTTGGCGGATCAGTCGGCTTTCATCTTCTCTGCCACCTCGGCCGCGAGATCGAAGAGGCGGCGGTCGAGGTCCTGCCAGCCGTAGTGGTTCATGCTGACGAACACCTTCTGCCATTCCTGCTGGTTGCGGGTGTGGCAGAACCGGATGCGGTCGCGGATGAGCCGGTCGCACCGGGCTTTCAGGTCCGATCCCAGCGTGTCGGCGTGGTTGTCCATGGCGTCGGCCAGAACGATGAGCGCTTCGGCCGCCTGGACCCCCTGGCAGAGCACCTCGAAGCGGGGCGTCGTCTCGGGGCCTTCGGGCCCGGCCCACGTGAGGCTGTAAAGCGCGGGCGCCCGTTGGGCGCAGGACGAGTGGGGGTATCGGTTGTAGATGTTCCCGGTGTGGCCGTGCTTGTCCTTCAAGACGGGCCAGAAGTCGAAGCCGCTCCGGCCAACGCCCTGCTTGCCGCAGAACAGGGCCCACTCCGGCAGGACCCGATGCCCGAGCACGGAGACGCGCGTCTCGAAAGGCGCGATCCGGAAATAGGCCGTGCCGGGCATCCCGCGGTAACTCCAGATGGGCGGGAGTTTGGCAACGTCCGGCGACACCATGCCCATGCCATAACAGTGCTCGTGGAGCACGACCACGCCGCCGCCCTTCAGGGGATAGGGCCTGGCGCTGCGGTTGACGGCGTGCAGCCCCCGCATCCAGCGCGCCGGCCCCGTGCCGGGCCAGACCGCGTCGAAGGCCGTGAACACCGCCGGCGGCGCCGTGCCGTCGGAGAGAATCCCCAGGCACATGGCCTTCTCCAGCCCCTCCCGCTTCAGGCGCTCGTACAGGGCCGCCAGCACCGGCTTCCAGAACCGCTTGCTCTCCTCGGTGCCGAACACGGGCACCTGCATGTGTTCGCGTTTGCCGGTCGCCCGGTCGATCACGGTGACGGTGTTCTTCTGATCGGCCTTGCGCGTCTCCCATCCGCCCGAGTGCCACACGTGGAGCGCCACGTAGTCGAGCGTGCCGAAGTGTTTCTTCGCCAGGGCAAGGTAGCGGTCGAAGACGGAGAAGTCGTAGTCATACGCGCCGCCCGGCTTCTTCACCCAATACACCATCCCCCACTCGTTGCCGAACTGCGTCTGATCGACAACGCAGATGTTCACCATCTTGTTGCCCAGCCGGCCCAGCAACGCGAGGCTCCGGTCCACGAGGCGCCAGTGCTCCTTAGACCACTCCTTAACGTTGTACTTCAGCGCCAACGTGGTGGGCGACTGGTAGATGCCCATATACGTCCGGTAGTCGCGCGGCTCGGGCGCCGCCCAATCGGCCACGGAGACCTCGAGCGGCATCATGAGCGACTGTCCACCCACCGTGGCGCGGAGGTCGCCGCGGTACGTGCCCGGCGCGGCGTCGCGCGGAACACGGACGCGAAGATAGATCGGCAGGACGGGCGACGCGGCCTTCGGGGGCTGCGACGCCAGGGCACTGCACCACGGCGGCCGACGTGATCCGCCGCGGTTCATCCGACCGTACAGCACCGTGACGGCGTCGCTCGGCACCTCAGACTTCCGAAGTCTCCCGGACTTCGGAAGTCTTTGATCCGCTTTGAGCGCGCTCACCGTAACCGTGACGCCCCCAATCGGCTTATCACTTCCCAAAACGGCCGCCGCACAGAAGGAGCCGTTTCGCGCCCCGACGATGCGCAGGCGCTGCTTCGGTTCGTTGGGATCGCCATAGTCGGCGCTCGTGATGCGGTCGTTGATATCAGCGGCCCAGAGTTGGAGGCCCTTCGGCCGCCCCACGTTCGGCGCGACCCCCGCCCCGACTCCCTGAAGCCTGACCTCGCCGAGCCCCATCGGCGTCCACCAGGGGGAGTTCCGCACGTTGGCCGGCGTGTACCATTTGAGGGCGGCCGGATGGTAGTCGCTGCGCCGGACGTCCAGCGCGAGGACGTTGGTCCCCTTCACCAGGAGGTCCGCGGGGATGGCGATCGGCCCGAGGGTCCGGGTGCGCCGGGCGATCCTCGCCTCCATTTCTTTGCGCGCGTCCTCGGGCACCCTCCTGCGCGGCCAGTAACTGGGAATGGGGGCGCCGTCGGGGCCGACGTACACGTCCTCGTCGTACATCTCGGCGGGCGTCCCGTGGGCGATGGCGCCGGTCGGCATGTGGCCCCGGGCCACCTCCCGACCGTTCACGTACACCACGACGCCGCCGACATACTTCAGCGTCAGGAAGAGCCGCGCGGATCGCGGGTCCGTGACGCCGAACTTGCCGCGCAGACAGAGCCGGTGACTGGAGAAGGCGTTGAAGGCCAAGTCGCGGAACCACGGCAGCGGGGCCCTCGGCCACGCCAGATCATCGGCCGTCGGGTCGGACCACCCCTGCGGCGGGGGCGGACTGGTCCACCGGTCGATGTGTTTGTTGCTCACCCGCTCCCGCGTGCCGACCAGGCTCATGGGGCCGTCCGCCTCGATGCCCGCCTTCCGCAGCGCGTCGAGCGGCACGATGGGCGGCCGGTACGACGCGTACCAGCGCCAGTACGAGTCGGCCGTGAGGACAGTCACCGCGTCCGCGGGCACCTCGACAGCATTTGCAGCACCCGCGGCACACACACACAGGAGAAGCGCAACCGCCGATCCGCAGTACCTTCGCATATGGTCCTCCAAGTCGGAACCGTCACGGTTCGCGCAAGCCGGAGAAGACGGATCGGCTATTTCGTCTCGACCGTTTCTTCGAGGGCGAAGCGCTTGTCCGCCCGGACGACGCGGTGGTTGAGCATGTCGCCGACGTAGATGTGATCGTCGCTGGCGCCGACGGCGGTGGGCCAGCCGAGCGGTATGGGCGGTTTCGGTTCCTTGCTCTCAGGCCCTCGGCTGTCGAAGTTGCCGTAGCCGCCGAAGGTGAGGATCTCGTTGCCGGCGTTGTCCACCACCCTCACCTTGAACGTGGTGGTGTTTGGGATGTAGAGACGGCCGCAGGCGTCCACGTCGAAGCGGGGCTTCTGGCATACGCAGACGGACATAGTGGAGTTCCACGCGCCGCTGAAGGCGCCGCAGCCGGGATAGGCGGCCAGGGCGCCCACGGGCCGCCGACCGGTCCAGCCCTTGCCCTTGAACTCGCCGCCGTCAGGCCCGAACTTGTAGATCGTGCCCGTTGACCTCAGGTAGGCCACGTCCTTCTCGAAACCCTTGGGCGGCGTGAAGCCCTTGGGCAGTCCCTCCTGGAGGATGTAGATGTTGCCGGCGGCGTCCACCCGGATGCTGCCGCCACGGCCGGAAATGCCCGTCACCGCGGCGGGAACTGTGCCGCTCTTTTCACCGGCCTGACGCTCGAACGAGACGAGAGAGCCTTCGGCGTCGTAGACGCGGACGTGGCAGTTGTTGCCGCCGGTCACCGCGAAGACGCGCCCGCGCGCGTCCACGTCGAGGCCGCACACGCTGTTACCGCGGCCGTATCGTCCGGCCAGGGCGCCATACGTATGCTTGCCGGTGCCGCCGATCGGGGCCGGTTTGAGGTTCCGGCCGTACCGCGCGATCGCCCCGCTGTAACTGCCTGTCGTGCCCCAGGTGTACACCATACCGCCCGGCCCGAGGGCGAGGTCGCAGGCCCTGATCTTGAGCCGGCCGCCCTTGCCGGTCCTGCCGTCGAACCGCCACACCGGCCCCATCCCCTGCGTGACGTAGACGAGATCGTTCTCCGCGTCCACGTCGGCATAGCAGACGTATTCGATGGCATCC
>Ga0272441_10016754_pt1 | contig 10094 bp, 4 predicted proteins | sample SSMProp6N_FD_193582 | JGI IMG/M metagenome (GOLD analysis project Ga0272441, IMG submission 193582) | Marine sediment archaeal communities from Little Sippewissett salt marsh, Falmouth, MA, United States - SSM-Prop-6N | ecosystem: Environmental > Aquatic > Marine > Wetlands > Sediment ... | reverse complement strand
TCGGCGGATCCTTCCCTGCGGGGCGATGCTTTCATCCTGAAAGAGCCACGAAGTGGCTATTTCTTTTTTCCCGGATACTCCTACCGGAAGCAAGCTTCCGTCGGAGATCCCGGAAAAAAGAAAGGCAGCGATTTTATCGCTGCCTCTTTCAGGATGAGCGGGAAACGGAACTCGAATCCGCGACCCCGACCTTGGCAAGGTCGTGCTCTACCAACTGAGCTATTCCCGCAAATGTGCATGCAAAAATAACACTTTTTTAAATTATGCAAAAAATTATTCCTTGCAAAGGTACTGCTATTCGTCTTCCTTAATAAAACCTCCCGTAAGCCTGGTAAGTGCCGCCCCGGTGGTGATTAGATTATAAACATCCTGCAACTGCTGGTAGGCTGCATTCAGGTATATAAGCTGTATATCCCTGTAATTAAATGAATTAATGGCTCCGGTCCTGAACTTCTCACCGGCTATCTGCATGTTTAGCTCCGCCGCCTCAACATTCTCCCCTGCTATATATAAAAGCTCCTTCTGTACATTATACTGGTCAAGAAGGTTAAGCAATTGATTGCTCAGGCTCCTCTTCAATTCTTCCTCTTCAATACCGGCTATCGCCTCATTTATCATGGCCACCTCAACAGCCCTGTTACGTAAACCTCCCTGGTAAATATCATATGACAATGTGATATTACCATAGGCCGAAATATTGCTTCCCCTAATTGCTTGAGGACTTAAGATATTACCGTTCTCTATCCCTGCCGATAAACGCAATGAGGGAAGATAATCACTTTTTGAAAGATCAGTCTCATTCTTTGATAACAGTATATTGATATACTGGTTCTTCAAAAGGGTGTTATCCGACATCATCCTGTCAAGCAGGTCCGAAAGAGCATACTCAGCAGTATCAGCTGTAAATTCTTCAGTGAAAGTCCAGGAGACGCTGCTGTCCAGTCCAAGAATATAATCAAGGTTACGCACAGCATTACGATAATTGGCTTCCTGGCTTATAAAAGCGGCTTTATCACTCAGGAAATTATTTTTAGCCTGCAAAACATTATAAGTCACCGAGCCACCTACCTCCTGCCTGGTCTTTTCATATTCGTACCTGTCTTCCGAGAGTTTCATAATATTTCCAAGAACTTTCAGCCTCTCCTGCTGAAGAAGAACCTGGTAATACCCTCCTATAACATCCTCAATAGTATTCTCAACCACTACCGAAGCTCTTCCTTCGGCAAGATCCTCCAGCCTGTCAAGTTTATCCTTTGTGAGTGATATTCGAAAACCGTCAAAAACAGTCCAGTTAAGGCCTATTCCGGCATTCACCCTGGATGAAAGGTTATCATCAGTAATATTATAATTATTTAACCCGTTCAGGTTGAATCCAATAGAAGGCAAGCGGCCTGCACTGGCCCAGTTATTGTTTATCCTGGCGATCTCGGTCTCAGCCTTACTTATGCGCAATCCAAAATTATTCTCCATAGCAATGGATATAGCATCAGAGAGGCTCAAAGTCCTGTCCTGTGAATGAAGGATCTGTGTTGCAAAAAACAGCAATAATATAATTCTTAATCTTCTCATTTTATTAGTCTATACTTCCGTTACCAATCCCTCTTCATTATTATTCTTCTCATATTCTATTCTTTTTCTCATCTGGACAATAGCCGACTCAACATCTTCCCTTTCAGGTTCAACACCGGTCCATAACCTTTTTAGCAATACATTAAGATCATTAAGCAGCATGATCAATACCGGAAAGAATATCAGTATGAAAACTGTTCCAATGGCAACCCCATATGCCAGGCTTATAGCCATGGGTACAAGAAACTGTGCCTGGGCACTTTTCTCAAGGATTAGAGGAAACAGTCCTATGGTTGTTGTAATTGAAGTCAGCAGTATAGGCCTGAGCCTTGATTTACCGGCACCCACAACTGCATCCATTACCTTTTTACCCTGCAATAATAAGCCATCGTACTTTGCGAGGAATACAATAGCATCGTTTATGATGACTCCTGTAAGTGCCACCATGCCCCAGAGGCTCATTATGGAAAGTGGCTTTCCGTGTATGCCGTGTCCCCAGAATACTCCGAGCATTGACAGTGGTATCATAAAGATTATTATGATTACCTTACTGGTACTCCTGAAAAGTATAAGCATAAGCAGGATAATTACTATAAAGGCCATACTGAAATAATACATTGCCTTTGATATTGCCTCATTACTGCTTTTACTCTGTCCCTGGAAAAGGTATCGTACACCCGGGTATTGTGATAATACATCCGGAAGTATATCTGCTTCTATCTGTTCAAGTATTTCTGGTACAGGAGCGTAAGGGTCGACTGTTTCAGCTTCCACCCTGATCTCCCGTGATCCGTTGAATCGCCTTATTGACACAGGGCCTCTCTCCAGGTGGTAATCAGCCAGTTCAACCAGTGGATATTCTCCCTGGCCTGTTTTTATTTTCATATTCTCCATCTGACCCAGTGTCAGTCTATCCGTTTTAGGGTATCTCACCCATACTCGCAGCTCGTCTCTGCCCTCCTGCAGCCTCTGGGCCTGGCCTCCATAGAATCCCTGCCTTACCTGCCTGGCTATTGTTGTCTCATCAAGCCCCAGGAAATAAGCCTTAGGTTTAAGATCGAGTCTTACTTCCTGTTTACCAAGAGCAATATTTTCATTTATGTCCTTTAGCTGTGGCAGTTCCTGCATCCTGCTCATAAGGTAGTTCTTGGCCAGTTCGAGCTCCTCGAGATTTTTTGACATAAGACCGATAGATATAGGCGATCCCCATCTGTTTCGTCCACCCACGGAATATTTACGTGCTTCGGGTACAGGCCCTATCTTCATTCTCACTTTATTAGCTATATCAAAGCCTGTAAGTGGAAGTCCTTCCAGGTCGACGGGATAAACATCGAGACTTCCTGCATGTGATCCTGACTCCTGCCTGCTGAAGGCGCTTCCCACATTCATATTCACTGTCTCAATAATATCATCAGATGTTCCTAATTCTTCTTTCAGATCCTCGTTGACTTCCAATACTGCAGTCTGAAACCTCTCCAGTACTTCTTTAGTCTGGGCCACTCCGTCACCAGGAGTGAAAGCCACATTAACCGAGAAGTTATCAAAGTCGACAGTCGGGAAAAAGGTGTTCTTTATATGCCCTCCTACAAACAGTCCTGCTGTGATGAGAAAGAGTGCAATAGGTACTCCAATAACCGCATGTCTCCATTTTATCAACCATCCAAGCATATAATGGTAAATATCATCTCTCATCCACACTAAAAACCTTTCGAAATATTGCTTAATTCCCCTGGTCTTCTTCTTCAGTCTTTCCCTGTTCAAAACCTTTTTATTTCCAAGATGCGCAGGAAGAATAAGAAATGCCTCAATAAGTGAAAAGAAGAGCGCAAAAATCACCACCCAGGCAAGCTGCATTACCATCTCCATATTGGTTCCTGCAAGGAATAGCAGAGGAGCAAATGCAACCATGGTGGTTGTTACCGAAGTGAGTACCGCCGGCAAAACCTCCATTGTGCCATCCACAGCAGCACGCATAGGGCTCTTGCCCTCCTCAAAATGTACAAATATATTCTCGGCCACCACTATTCCATCATCCACCAGGATACCTATAACCAGCAGCATACCCATAAGGGAGATCATATTAATGGTGATACCATTCAGGTTTGCCAGGATAAACATCCCCAGGAAACTGAAGGGAATACCGAATGAAACCCAGAATGAGAGCCTGGTATTAAGGAAAAGAGAAAGCGAAACTACTACCAGTATTAAACCCATGAGGCCATTACCTGTAAGTAGCTTCAACCTGCTCTGCAGAATCTCAAAGAAGGCTCTTCTGACACCCATTTCAACTCCCAGGTCTTTTGAATTGAATTCTTCCATATATGCCATGGCAAATTCAGTTATTTCCTGAAGGTCTTCCTCCGGCAGTTTATCTACTCTTATTGATGCTGCAAGCTTACCATTAACAAAAGATTCACTCGGTGTATCGGCAAACTTTTTCTTTACCACCCCAATATCGTTGATCCTGAGATAGCTCCCGTCCTGTTTGGCTCCTACAATAATATTCCCCAGTTTATCGGTATCGGTACTCCTGGAACGAAGTCGTATCAGGAGCTCTTCTTCTGATGATTTAATCTCACCCCCTGACACATCCTGGTTATTATTCTGTATTGCCCTGATAATATTATCAAACGAAAGATTATATCTTAATAACTGCTCCTCGGGAATTTCGACTGATATTTCAGGCTGGGGGAAGCCTGATAAAGATATCTGGCTTATCACCCCTGAATTAAGAAAGTCCTCCTCCACCATCTGTGCATGCTCCTTCAGCGACATAAGGCTTATATTATATCCTTCCGATGCACTTATGGTAAGAAACAATGCAAAAGCTCTTGACCTTTGCTTTGAAACGATAGGTCTTTCAGCGGCTGAAGGCAGTGATGAAATTCCATCCACAGCGTTCTTTACCTCGAGCAATATTTCATCTATAGGATATTCACCTGTTGTTTCTACATTTACCGTAGAACGATTTTCGACAGAGGTACTGGTTATTTCCTTTATACCTATCAGTCCCCTCACAGCTTCTTCAATCCTGGAAGTAACCCCTTCCTCCATCTCAACCGGCGATGCTCCCGGATAAAAAACAGAAATACTGATAATCCTGCTTTCTGTCTCAGGGAAGAATGATTTGTTCATTGATGTATAACTGAATATACCAAGCAGAACAACTACGACAATAACAATATTGGCATAGACAGGATACTCAACAAATTTTTCTATAATCTTCTTCATTACCTTTACATTTTAGTTGGCTGTAGTTCCTGAACCAGACGCAGCACCACCTTTTGAATTGTTTTTCTTTGTATCTACTTCCTTATTATTTGCGAGCCGGTCTTTAACGCTGTCATCAATACCTGTTCTTACCATTGTTCCTTCCTGAACATTAACCAGAGGCTGGGTTACCAGCACCTGTCCCTCTTCGAGTCCGCGGAAAACAAGTGTTTTTTCATTCAACTTGACTATATCTATGGTACGTTTCTCCAGCCTTTCATTATTCACTATAAATACCTGGTCGGTATTAAACACGGCGTTCCTTGGTATTTCCATAGTCTCATCGATAAGATGACCGGGGAAATGAGCAACAAGGTATTCCCCGTTTAACAGAGGATTGTTCTTACTGCTTCTTATCCTGATAAATATTGCCTGTGACTGTGTATCTTCGTCAATAAATGATCCTTTCCTTATTACCTCACCGGTAAATTCTGAATTATCATTATCCCTCCTAACTTTCACCTTATCGCCCTTATTTATCCAGATAGCATCAGATCTTTTGACCGGTACTTCCAGCTCCAGCACATCTGTTTGAATAGCATGTGCTACACGTCCACCTGTATTTACATATGCTCCTGCCTCGAAATAGACATCTGAATAAGTTCCATTGAAGGGGGCATACACACTGTGTCTCTTAAGCTTAAGCTCATCCCTTCTAATTCCGTAATACTCATTCAGAACGTTCCTGCTGGCCAGGAATACTTTGAGCTGTTCATTATCAATCTCCGGCATTGGTGGCAGATCTTTATAGATGTTTACCGAGTTAAAAAATCCTGTAAACATTTTTTCATAATCCGGATAATCGATCTTAATATCGGGCAGAAGGTTGGCCAGGGTATTCAAAAAACCGCTTTTCTTACCCTGAAGATCTAGTTCTGCTTCATCCTTATATATGGTAAATAGCAGATCGCCTTTCGAAAAGGAAGCGCCCTTTTTGAGGCTTACATCGCCCGGTATAATCTTACCTGAAGCTTCGGCCACCATATCAATGGAGCTTAGCGAACGCAGGCGTCCCTCCGCCTCAACAGAGGATTCAACAGTACCATATTCAACCTGGGTGGACTGCACATATCTTTTAGCGTCATTGTCCCTTCTTGCAGGCGGTTCCTCTTTCTGGGCAATAAGAAAACGCATTATACCATAAGCCATTCCGACAATGAAAATAAAGGCGCTGATTATTATTATTCTTCTGTCAATCTTTTTCATTTTACGTTATTTAGTTGGTTGTCTTAATTTCAAGTCAATAACTTAAACATATTATTCTACCTTATTAACACATTTTCCTACAACTGGTTCACTAAAACTATAATTCGTACAGTGACCTTGAGGTTCTGACACGAGTTTGTGAATAATTATTTGCTTTACAGTAGGATTATTTAATCAAAAGTGCATAGATTAGATTTGAAATAATTATTGTAGAAATGGTTCAGAATAAAAAGAAAGGTTTCGGCACGGCTCCTGTATTCTTTACTGCCATATCGACTATACTGGGAGCTATTCTTTTCCTGAGATTTGGCTATGCTGTAGGCACACTTGGATTCTGGGGTGTCATCTTGATCATCCTGCTCGGACATATGGTAACCATTCCTACGGCACTGGCAATTTCTGAAATTGCAACCAATAAAAGGGTTGAAGGTGGAGGTGAGTATTTTATTATCAGTCGTTCATTCGGTTTGAATATTGGAGCCACGATTGGTATTGCACTGTTTATGTCCCAGGCAATAAGCGTTGCTTTTTATGTAATAGCCTTTACCGAATCATTCGAATTCCTGTTCAATTTCATAAAGGAGAGGTACGATTTCAACCTTCCACGGCAGGTTATCTCAATCCCGGCAATGACTGGACTGGCCATTCTTATTTTAAAAAAGGGAGCTAATATGGGTGTTAAGGCTCTGTATGTTGTGGTAGCCATTCTGGCTATTTCACTGGTCATGTTTTTCCTGGGCAAAACAGAACATTCAGCCGAAGCAACATACACCCTGGAATCAGCAGTTTTCAGGAACAGGGAAAGCTTTTTTATCGTATTTGCAATTATATTCCCTGCTTTCACAGGTATGACGGCCGGTGTGGGTTTGTCGGGCGACCTCAGAAAGCCCTCCCGTTCAATTCCCCTGGGGACAACAATTGCCACCTTTACAGGTATGATAATCTATTTTTTCGTTGTTTTCAAGCTTGCTTCCTCAGCCAGCATCGATGATCTGACTAATAACCAGCTGGTAATGGGTAAGATTGCCATTGGTGGGTCAGTAATTATCCCTCTGGGACTGGCGGCATCTACCATTTCTTCTGCCCTGGGCTCAGTAATGGTAGCGCCAAGAACCCTGCAGGCTCTTGCAGCAGACCAGTCGTTCCCTTCCTCGAAGCTTAACTGGTGGCTGTCAAGGGGGCGTAAATCTGACAGGGAACCCATTAATGCATCAGCTGTTACAATAGTAATAGCAATGATTTTCGTAGCCCTTGGTGATGTCAATGCAGTGGCAGGAATTATATCCATGTTTTTCATGGTTACCTACGGATCACTTTGCCTGATCTCCTTTCTTAACCATTTTGGGGCCAGCCCATCTTACAGACCCTCCTTCAAATCAAGATGGTACCTGTCATTGCCAGGATTTATCATTTCAGTATGGGTAATGTTCAAAATAAATGGAACCTATGCCATTGTTGCGATAATTGTAATGACCCTTTTATATGCTTATATAAACTATTACCACAGGGAGCGGCAGGGATTGGAATCGATTTTTGCAAATGCCATCTTCCAGCTTAACAGGAACCTGCAGGTATACCTTCAGAAGAGAACCAGTAAAAAAACTCAGCAGGAATGGAGACCCAGCGCAATCTGTATTTCCAAGAACTCTTTCGAACGGGATACAGCATTCAGGCTTCTCAACTGGATATCATTCAAGTATGGTTTCGGAACATACCTTCACAGGATGGAAGGATATTACTCCAGAAAGACTCATGCCGATGCACAGGAAACACTAAAAAATCTTGTAAAGAGTTTTAAGCATATAGAGAACCACGTATATATCGATACTATTATCTCCCCTTCTTACACCTCTGCTATTGCCCAGGCTATACAATTACCGGGTATTTCAGGGATGGAAAACAATATGGTCATTTTTGAATACAGTAAGGACAAACCGGAAGAACTGGCTGAAATTATGGATAACTGTGCCCTGGTTAATGCCGGTAATTTTGATGTATGTATACTGGCCAGTTCACAGAGGAATATAGTATTCAAGCAGGGGATACATGTATGGGTTAAATCAACCGATGAGTATAATGCCAACCTTATGATACTGCTTAGTTTTATTATCTCAGGTCATCCTGACTGGAAGAAATCGCATATCAAGATATTCGATATATGTAAGCCCGAGCAGTATAATGATATGCTTGAAAACAATAAGAAGCTGATCAAAGAGGGCAGATTACCAATAACCGAAAAGAACATAGAGATAATAATTGAAGAACCTGATGTAAGTCCAAAGGAAATTATAAACGATCGATCGAAAGATGCAGCTCTTACGATTATTGGTTTCCGAAGCGAATCACTTAAACGGGAAGAGGATATATTTTCAGGTTATGATGAGTTGGGAACTATTCTTTTTGTCAACAGCCAGGATGAGAAGAGGATAGAATAACACTTGTTGTTGTGGGGCTGAGCCCCACAACATCGGGGACATTATTTGCGCAGCAGTTTCTGGATATTATAGAGTTTGTTCAGTGCTTCCACCGGGGTGAGGTTATTCACATCCAGGCCCATCAGTTCATCTCTTATCTGTTTGAGCACGGGGTCGTCGAGCTGGTAGAAACTAAGCTGCAGTCCTTCTCTTTTCGAAGCAATATCACCTACAGGTTTAGCTATGCCACTCTCTATACTTCCTTCTTCCATCTGCCTGAGTACCTCATCGGCTCTCCTTACAACGCTAAGAGGCATTCCCGCCATGCGTGCCACATGAATTCCAAAACTATGTTCACTGCCTCCCCTCTTCAACTTTCTGAGGAATATTACCTTATCGTCAAGCTCTTTAATTGATACATTATAATTCTTTACCCTGCTGAAGGAATTTTCCATTTCATTCAATTCATGGTAATGGGTGGCAAAAAGTGTCTTGGCCCTGGCTTTTTGCTCATGGATATATTCAACCATTGCCCATGCAATTGAAATACCGTCATATGTTGAGGTCCCACGGCCAATCTCATCCAGGAGTATCAGGCTACGATCGGAAATATTGTTAAGGATACTGGCTGCCTCATTCATCTCAACCATAAATGTTGATTCCCCGAGGCTTATATTGTCAGAAGCCCCTACCCTTGTGAATATTTTGTCCACCATTCCAATACTGGCCGATGAAGCCGGAACAAAGCAGCCAGTCTGTGCAAGCAATACTATCAGTGCAGTTTGCCTGAGCAAAGCAGATTTACCTGACATATTGGGCCCTGTCAGGATTATTATCTGCTGCTCTTTATTATCAAGGTAAACATCATTGGGTATATACGATTCATCAGCAGGCAGCTGCTGCTCAATCACCGGATGACGTCCATTTTTGATATCAATTATATATGAATCGTTTATCTCCGGCCTGACATAATTATTATCTACAGAAACAATGGCAAATGACAGCATACAGTCAAGCTCAGCTATCATTATTGCATCTGCCTGAATCCTGGAAATGTAGTTCCCGATAAAGGTTACCAGCTCAGTGTAAAGAGTTTGTTCCAGGTCAAGAATTTTTTCTTCAGCTCCAAGTATCTTGTTTTCATACTCTTTAAGCTCTTCAGTTATATACCGTTCAGCGCTTACAAGGGTTTGCTTCCTTATCCAGTCCTGGGGCACCCTTGCTTTATGTGTATTTCTTACCTCAATATAATATCCGAACACATTATTAAATCCCACTTTCAGGCTTGGTATTCCGGTTCTTTTACTCTCCCTGGCCTGGAGGTCAACGAGGTACCTTTTCCCCGAGTGCAATATTCCCCTTAGCTCATCCAGCTCCTTAGATACACCTCCGGCAATTACATTACCCTTGTTGACCAGTGCCGGCGGATCCTCATTGATCCCCTCTTCTATTCTTTTAACGGCTTTTTCACACAGATCCAGTTTAGAGGATATATGCTTAAGGAAGTCACACTTTGCGCCTGAGCATTCTTCTTTCACCGGTTTAAGAGCCTGGAGTGCTCTCTTCAGCTGTACCAATTCTCGCGGATTAATCCTTCCCGTAGCCACCTTGGATATTATACGTTCCAGATCACCT
>Ga0272441_10016753_pt1 | contig 10095 bp, 5 predicted proteins | sample SSMProp6N_FD_193582 | JGI IMG/M metagenome (GOLD analysis project Ga0272441, IMG submission 193582) | Marine sediment archaeal communities from Little Sippewissett salt marsh, Falmouth, MA, United States - SSM-Prop-6N | ecosystem: Environmental > Aquatic > Marine > Wetlands > Sediment ... | reverse complement strand
ATATAACTATTGCCCTTTTCAAATAATCTGTATAGATTGTTAGTAAAAAAGAGAAAAGGTACAGTACAAAATCCCGGAACTGTGAATGAAATTCAACAAGCCCCTGCTATCAATTCTTTTTATCATATTATTTTTAAATATACATTTTGTACCAGGTTCGTTGTAGTTAATGTTATACTCGCGTTCAATGAATCAGCCGGTTTTAATGAATTGTAAATTAAATAATATGCTTTATTAAAAAATTAATTTGACCATGTTTCAGAAAAGAGGACAGGATGACAGACAGCACTTCAAAATTGACCTGGAAATTTCCCCGTTCATTTTGGATCGCCAATTCCATCGAATTGTTCGAACGGGCCGCTTATTACGGCATGTTTATAACCCTGACGTTGTATCTTACACGAGAGATCGGTTTTTCCGATGTGGAAGCCGGGTGGGTGGCCGCGTTTTTTGCCGGGTTTATATATTTGGCGCCGACCTTTACCGGCGCTCTCGCGGATAAAATGGGTTTTCGCAACGCTTTAACGCTTGCTTTTGCCCTGCTGGCCGGGGGATACGCTTTACTCGGCGTCTTTCAATTCAAAATGACGGCAATCTTTTCATTGTTTTTGATCCTGCTGGGCGGATCATTTGTCAAGCCCATTATCACCGGTACCGTGGCCAAAGCGTCCGACGATTTAAACCGCGCCAGGGCATTTTCCATATTTTACCAGATTGTAAACATCGGCGCGTTTCTGGGCAAAACCGTTGCCAAACCCCTGCGCACCGAATTGGGGCTGAAATATATCAACTTTTATTCCGCGGCCATGGCCCTGTGCGCCCTGGTGCTGGTATTGTCCCTGTACCGCAATCTGGACACAAAGGGCATGGGCAAAAGCCTGAAAGAATCGTTACAGGGTTTATTGACCGTTTTAAAAAACGTCCGGTTTATGCTGTTGATCCTCATCGTCGCGGGATTCTGGACCATACAGGGCCAGCTTTACGCCACCATGCCCAAATATGCGTTACGTATGATCGGTGAAAGCGCCGCGCCCGAGTGGCTGGCCAATATCAATCCGCTTGTTGTGGTTTTATTTGTCGTGCTCATCACGCATATGGTGCGAAAGATACGGCCGGTCAGTTCAATTGCCATCGGTTTATTTATTATCCCGTTTTCAGCGCTTTCAATTTCTCTCAGCCCGGTACTGGAAAACATTACCGGCCAGTCCGTGTCATTCGGATTATTTTCGCTTCATCCAATAACCGTTATGCTGATTTTCGGTATAGCACTGCAGGGGATAGCCGAGTGCTTTTTGTCCCCCCGTTTTTTAGAATACGCTTCAAATCAGGCGCCGCCCGGAGAAGTGGGACTTTATATGGGCTATTCGCACCTGCATACGTTTTTCGCCTGGTTGATCGGCTTTGCGGTTTCCGGTTACCTGCTGGAAGCTTTCTGCCCGAACCCGACAACGCTACCCGCCGCGATACAGCAGCAACGGCTGCTGGCCCAGGCCGGACAGGCGCCCATGCCGGCGGCTTACGCCCACGCGCATTATATCTGGTATGTTTTCACCGGCATTGGTATTCTCGCGTTTATTTGCCTATTAATATACCGCTATGTAACGGACCGGATTGACCGGAAAAAAGGATAATGATTATGGATTTTAAGGAACAAATAAACTTTTACGAATTTGTCTTCTGCAGAGATACCGCAGAATCAGGAACAAAGGGGGATCAATAATTATTAGGCGAAATAGTTGTTTTTTTCACTTTTTTGCCTGATATTCTATATAAAGAATTATTCTTAATCGAACTATACGAGGATGATAAAAATAGTGGCGAAAATTTAAAATTTAGATAGGGCATATATGAAATCATTTTTTGTACTGTTTTTTTCAACTCTGATGTTCCTGACAACACCCGATTTCATTATGGCGGGCCCGGAATCGCCTGACGCGCCCAGGATCGGTCTGGTATTGAGCGGGGGCGGCGCCAAAGGATTCGCGCATATTGGCGTGCTGAAAGTGCTGGAAGAAGCGGGTATCCAGGCAGATGTGGTCACCGGTACAAGCATGGGTTCCATTGTCGGCGGTCTTTATGCTGTTGGCTATGACGCCAAAACAATGGAAAAATTAATAAAGGAACAAAACTGGGCCGACCTGTTTAATGATACTTTTTCACGCCGCGGCGTGTCCATTCTTGAAAAAGACGAATTAAACCGCTATGTGGGTGGATTCCCAATTTATCAAAAGAAAATTAATTTGCCGACGGGTTTGCTCGCCGGACAAAAAGTATCGTCCATGTTGGCCCGATTGACCTGGTCCGCCCATCATGTTGAAAATTTTGATGATTTGCCAAGACCGTTCAGATGCGTGGCAACAGACCTGGAAACAGGGGAACCGGTTGTACTCGGCAATGGCTATTTACCCGAAGCGATTCGGGCGAGCATGGCCATTCCGTCCGTGTTTACGCCGGTGGAACTGGACGGCAAATTACTGATTGACGGCGCGACCTCCAGAAATATGCCTGTCCGGGAAGCGCTGGATATGGGTGCGGATTTCATCATTGCTGTGGACGTGGGAGTTCCTCTTTTTTCAAAACAGAAACTGAATTCTCTGCTGGCCATACTCAACCAGACAATTAATTACCAGACGGTCGCCAATACCATAGAACAAAAACCTGATTGTGACATATACATTCGCCCTGATATTGATGATTACAATATCGCTGATTTTTCCAAGGCGGATTCCCTGATCAAATATGGAGAACTGGCGGCGCGCGCTATCTGGCCCCGGCTTGTTGCCGTGGCGGATTCGCTTAAAGCGCTCGGTCAAAATAAGAGTGTGTCCGCGCCCGCCAATGATATCAGGCGTATAAAAATTGTGGAGGTTAAAGTTAACGGATTACACAAAGTGTCCAGGCGACTGGTTCATGCCAAATTAAATATGAAACTGCCGTCTGACGTGACCCCGGAAGAACTGGATAAAACGATCAACCGGATTTACGGCAGTCGGTTTTTTGAACGCGTAACCTACCAGGTGCGGTCGGCCGCCGGGGGATGCCTGCTGGTCATACATGTCGTCGAAAAAACCGGCAATTTTTTGAACTTTGGACTTCATTATACGCTCAGGCATGACGCGGCAATATTATTGAACGCGACTTTTCGCAACCTGCTGGGACACGGATCAAAATTATCCATTGACAACAGGCTGGGGCACAGCCGGGAAAGCGGCGTTAATTATTTTTACAATACAAATTTCAGACCCGGGTTGGGGATTGGACTGGATGTCCGGGCACGACGGACTGATTTTGACCGGTTCCAGGGGAAAAACAGAATTGCCCGCTATGATTTTGATAATATAACAGCCGGTCTGGTTTTGCAGACAATTATTTCCAATGCTGTGACCACCGGTATGAAAATACAACGGCAACGGACCATTTTAAACCCAAATGTTATATCGGCACAACTGGCCGGGGACAAAATTATTACAGACTATATTAATATTCAGGGCTTTTTTGACTGGGACACTTTTGACCACGCGTATTTCCCCACCAATGGCGTGCGGTTCCATGTTGACGGCAAACGTTTTTCCGTGCTGGACCAAAAAGGACCGGAGATAAAACCATTTCAACGATATTTTATCAACTATGAGCAGGCCATGAAATTATCGAAACGGCAGGCATTCCGGTTCAACCTGATTTCCGGATATACCAGCGTGCCGAATATTCCCATGGACCAGTTGTTCTATTTCGGCGGCTATCATGTTTATGAAAACTATATGTTCCCGTTTGCCGGACTGGATTTTATGGGAATTGCTGCAAAGAATCTGCTCATTTGTAAAGGCGGTCTGCAATTTGAAATTTTTACCGCTAATTTTCTTCTTGCCGAAGTTAACGCGGGTCTGTGGGACGATCGTTTTCAGGACCTTTTTGCTACGGATAAATTGTTGTGGAGCGCGGGTTTGACCTATGGCGTGGACACACCACTCGGGCCGGTTAAATTGTCCGTTTCCGCCAATGACCGGTACAAAGAGGTCGAGGGCTATGTGTCCATCGGACATTGGTTTTAAGGGGGGACCTTGAAAAAAACATATTTGTTTATTTCAACAGCAATAGTTTTTTAAAATCTTCAAAATTTCCGGATTTCAGCCGGATCATATAAATACCGCTTGCGTACTGAGAAGCGTTCCAGTTTATAGTATGTGTACCGGCGGTTTTTTGCCCGGCAAAAATCGTTTCGATCTCCTGACCGTTGATATTGACAATTTTTAATTCCACAAACCCGGAGCGGGGCATATCAAACCGGATCGTCGTCACCGGATTGAACGGGTTCGGATAGTTTTGATATAATCTGAACCGGTTGGGTTTATTGACAACGGGTTCAAAAATATCGCTTGCCAGGTCATAGGAGCCGGGCGAACCGTGAACATTCTGCGAGCTTGTCCAGTATTCGGCCTGGTCCGGATCTCCGTCCGGCTGGCGGATATTTGCGACCAGGGAATAACCAAGTGTGTCCGGTAAGGTCGGCCAGGGGTCTTTGTCATTATATCTGAAAGACAGAACCGTATCTCCTGAAGCCTGAACGAGAACGATCCGTTCGCCGCCGTTATCGAGCTGGCCGTTGTATTCTCCAAAGGGATAAAAGTTGTATCTGTTGTAAAACTGAATGGTATTGGATGCCAGCACGATAATTTGTCCCGGTTTCATTTTAAAACCGGCCGGAAAAGTATATTGAATGCCGTTGACAAACGGGGCCAATGTTAAGTTGAGTTCCTGAGCGCCGCAATTTCTGAATTCAATGAATTCAAATTCCCGGCCGTCCGCACCGCGTTCATCAAGCGGGTGGTAATGGAGTTCCGTTACTTTGATATTGGTCAGGTCTTCAGTGATGGCGAAAGTGGCTTGTTGCTTGGCGCTCCAGTTACTGCCGGACATAACACGAGCGTTGATATGTGTCGTCTCATATAGCTGCAGGGGATTGGTATATTCTATGGCATTGGGAGACGCTGTTCCTGTTGTGATCGTATTTCCAAGGACAAGTTCAGGTAAAATTAAAAAATCGGTATTGGTTTTCGAAACGTTCAATCCCTGAATGGCCAGCAGATTTTCATCGGCATTCAGGTATTTTAATTTATCGGAAATACTAAATGTCTCGGCTCCATTGTCTTCATGGCTTTTCGTCGCTTTTGAATACCATGTCAGAGAAGAAGGCGCGTTGGCAGTGGCCACCTTGATACCGTTAATATAAGCAACAAATCCGTCATCATAGCGCATGTTCAAAACCATGTTATTGTAACTGTTCAGTTTTACAGAGTCAATTGAAAACGGGACACGGATATAACAGCTCGTATTGGCGTTGGGATTTGCGCCGTTATCATACATCTCTGCGGCAACATCGATATCAATCAGGTGCCCGTAACCATGATCCTTTTCATATCCTACGCCGCTTGTGCCGCTGCGCCATCCCGAATCATCAAAGGACAAACTCCTTCTCCAGGTGGAACTGATGTATTTGGTCGGCACCATAGCCCTTTTTGTCGCGTTTACCGATATGACAATTGTTGTATCCTCTTTTTGATTGGGATCCGGTACAAGCGGATCGTCGCCGTTGGTTGTGTAATATATTTTACCGTCAGGTGATGTCATGGATAGTTCGAAACCCGGAGAAACGACTGCGCCTTTATGACTGAAATCCGGCGGTATGACATCAGAATACCATCCCTTACTTAAAAACTGTCCGTTAACAACGTTTGTCCTGTAAGGGAGATAATCATCGAGAATATAATTGATCTCCGGCAGCCAGGCATTATCTTTTGTTAACGGTGGATGGGTTTTGGTATCTCCCCAGCGCGCCGATTCGGCAATGATGGCAAGATCAATTTGTTCCTTTCGGACAAGGAACCGTTCCCGGGCGGTTTCGGGTGTCAGCGCGCCGTTTTTGTGAAAATGTTTGTAAACACGATCGGCGAACCGCATCCGGTAAGAAGGATGCGAGACCAATTGCTGGTGCAGCCATTGCGGATTGAAATACCGAACGTTGGACCCAGCGGGATAGGGCCCGGTCCTGTCGTCATTAAGCGATAATAAGGTATGCTCGCCGTCGTGGCGGAAGAATTGAAAGCCGGTATTGCTGTTCCGGTTGTAGATCGCGTAAAAGTTATTGGGACGTTCATTGCCGATGAAATTTGATATGGGCGCGTCCAGGTCCCCGGCGTAATAGGTACAGATCATATAATCTATCAGATTGTCCACATCCAGAAGCACTTTGTAAGCGGGATTTCTCGATCCATCGGGATTCCGGCCCAGTATTTTGTAATATAAATCATTGTTCGTAAAACCGGTTTTTGCAGCCTGCCATAATTCCCGCCACGCGTTCAGGTTTCCGTCAGTGGCAAATACCTCCATTCCCCGGGCCGGATCAACTTTGATCACATCATAATTTTCCTTTTTGCCGCCGAAATATGTCGAGGCATAGGAGGCTTCCGAGCGTTCCTGTGACTGGTACAGTCCCCAATAGGTGCCGTTGATATAAAAATGATAATACCGGCTGCGGGTGTAAGGCTGGCCCATGTCCCTTTGCGTGTCCCTGGAAAAGACTTCACGAACCATTGTATTCCTGTTATCCGCGGATGCCGCCCATGAATAATTCTGACTGGTTCGCATGTCGATATTGTCAAATTCATCCGCGCCTTGATCCTCAAAAAGGGGATACTTTAATTTTGTTTCGCCATATTCACCCCGGAAAAAGAACCGGAAACCGTGTTTGGGATTAAAATTGTTCCGGTGCCAGCCGCCCCGGATGCGCACGCCGCAATTGATCTGAAATCCTTCTTCGCCATCCGGATGGATCAGTTCCAAAGATGCCGGCCTCTCCCAATCAATGCCCCCCTCGGTAGCATTGACATAAATACCGAAATCCCGATCAAACAGGTTTTCGAGACCGGTTACCATAGAGATCGTTGGAACGTCGATCAGCGCGTCGTAAATTAAATTTTTATATTTCGGATCATTCAACACATCCGGGTCCATGCCGTAATCCATCATTTGCCGGTATTCGGTGGTTGTGTTTTTGGAAGGCCATTGTGTCCCCGGCCTTTGGCCTTCCGGGGATAAAGCCCCGATTTGATCAAGGAACAGATATGTATGCGTCACCGATGGTCCCAAAACGGAATCCCCGAAAACAGCGCAGGCGCGAATAACGTAACCCGGCGCCTTGTCCCGGCCTGTTGTATTCGCCGGATCGATATAAATCGTCACCGGAGACTCGCCGCTGACGGACGTTGTCGAGTGACCGGGTTCCGATCCATCTATTGTATATTTTATGGTCACGTTTTCAATTTGGGATAATATCATCAAATCAAACGGGGAGCTGTAAATTCCGCGTGAATGTGAAAATATGAGTGCCTTTTCTTCCCCGGCAAAACTTGAGGATAAACCCACAAATAATAGAATAACTGTTACAGGCAGTTTTTGTATATTTTTTTTGTAAAAATTCATAATTAAATATACATTAGTTCAAATGATATTTACTGTACAGTTTATGAAATAATTTTTTATCAATCAACAATCATATTGATATGTAGAAACAATTAAAGTAAAAACCAAAAGGGAGTGGAAAGGACCGTTTATTAACATCAATAATGAGGGGGAGGCTTACATCATTAATTGTTTTTTTGATACCATCCACCCCGCTCGCGAAATCAGATATGTTTTTAGAAATGAATAATATAAAAAAATATTTAGATTTTGCATATTGCTAATTTAAAGTTATTTTGTTTTTTTTTCTTGCTCATTATTAAAAAATTTTATAGGTTAAATGAGATAGCCGGTAGTAAAAAAAAATATAATTTTAAAGGAGGTGTTTCGTAAAGCGCATAATGAATTAAAAGTAATTCGTTAAATGCTTTAAATATTAATAAAAAACCCAAATAAATACAAGGAGGTCAGTATGAAAAAGTTATTTGTCGTATCAGCCTTATGTGTATTATTAATAACCGGGTTTTGCTTTATTCCTCTCTCAACCGCGACAGCTAAAACTCCAGCAGTAACAACCCTGATAAAAGGTTTGAATATTGGCGACTGGCTGGACCAGGACGATTCCTACTACATTCAAACCACCCGTTATACTAAAAGTGATTTTGTGGATATAAAATCACTTGGCTTCGACCACATCCGTCTGGAAATTAATTTTGAAACCACCGACAGTCCCGCTCCTGATTTTCCGTTAAGTCCGATCATTACAAGTTGTTTAGATAACGCCCTGAAATGGGCGGAAGAAGCGGGCTTGAAGGTGGTACTGGTCAATAATTATGATGACCTTGTTGACGGATCCTACACGGTAACACAAACATGGCTGGAAAAGATATGGAAACAGGTTGCCGAAAGATACGCCGCAAAAGGTGATGTTGTGTTGTACGAAATTAACGCCGAACCCGGCGATTTGATCAGCGCCGCCAACTGGAATACGGTTGCCAATGCCATTATTGCTTCAATTCGTACGGTGGATACAAATCACACCATCATTGTCGGACCGGTGAACTGGTATAGTCTGGATAACCTGAATGACCTGGATACCTTTTCCGATACGAACCTGATTTACGCTTTTAACTTTTACCGTCCCCTGTTATTTACATACCAGGGCGAGAGCTGGCACGAAGTTGATTATAACACAACAGAAATCCCATTTCCCTATGACGCGGCGCGTATGCCGGCCCTGGACGCGGAAGCGGTGGGAACGCCTGTAGAGGAAGAATATAATTCGTATACAACCTCGGGTACCGTAGAGTATTTACAGACCCAGATTGACAAAGTCGTGCAGTTCGCGACAACCAGGGGCGTACCGGTTTGGTGCAGCACCTTCGGTGTTTACCTGGAAGAATGTGAAGTACAGGACCGGGCGAACTGGTTGCAGGCGGTTGCATCCTATATGACAAGTAAGAATATACCGTGGTGTCATAACGGATACAGGGGCGGCTGGGGAATATTTGATGAAGGCAGCGCCTATGCTTTAAATTACAATGTTAACGATACAACCGCCGCGGCATTGGATCTGACTGCACCGGAAAAACAGGAATATGAAGCCCCACCTATACAGGAATTTGTCACTTTTTATAACGACGAGTTCAATGATATGGTCCGGATCAACTGGTGGCTCGGCGACGGCGAACCCAACTTTTTCGTTGAGGACAATCCGCACGGCGGTGAATATTGCATTGGTATGTTGTATCCCAGTCAGTGGAACGCGATTGATATGTATTTCCCGCTCTATCTTGATCTGGAGGAACTGGCGGAAGCCGATTATTATCTGGACCTGTGGTTCCGATGCGACGATCCAACCGGCCACTTTGAAGCGCGTTTTGAGGATACGGACGAAGGCGTTGATGAGCACCCATGGAGGATGAACTATCACGTCGATAATTCGGTATTACCCTTTGACGGTGAATGGCAGCATTTTCAGATCCGGTTGAAGGATATGCAGGACCAGGGCGCCTGGGATGCCGAGGAAGAATTGTGGTACGGCGGGGGACAGGGATTATTTGAATGGTATCGTGTGCAAAGATTTCAACTGGTTTCCGAAACTGCGGAGCAACCGGATACCGAACTGTACTTTGATGATATCCGGATTATTGATCCCACCGATACCGGTATTCAAACACGGACGGAAAAGCCGGACCAACTCACTCTGACACAGAACTATCCGAATCCCTTTAATCCAACAACTACAATCGAGTTTACACTGGATAAAAAGAGCGATGTCAGCCTGAATGTTTATAATTTGAAAGGCGAACTGGTCAAAAATCTGTATTCGGGCAAATCCCTGACCGGCGGTTATCTGATTGAATGGGACGGCACTAACAATTTCAACCATAATGTGGCCAGCGGTATTTATATCTATACCCTGGAAACCAACGACCTGAAGATCAGCCATCGTATGGTCTTATTGCGTTAAGTTTAGTACACAATGGCAATAAAAAACCCCTGATAGTATTTGTCCGGGGTTTTTTTTGTTTATCACAGAAAAATTCTGGATTACAGTCAACAGATATGTAGATACTCTATTATTCGGTTGCGGCTTTTAATATATATTTACTGATTTCAAGTAATTCATCCTCTTCG
>Ga0272441_10016752_pt1 | contig 10095 bp, 9 predicted proteins | sample SSMProp6N_FD_193582 | JGI IMG/M metagenome (GOLD analysis project Ga0272441, IMG submission 193582) | Marine sediment archaeal communities from Little Sippewissett salt marsh, Falmouth, MA, United States - SSM-Prop-6N | ecosystem: Environmental > Aquatic > Marine > Wetlands > Sediment ... | reverse complement strand
AAACCTTCACAATGGATGCGAGACCCAGTGACGCCATTGCTTTGGCTCTTCGTTTCAAAGCGCCCATTTTCGTAGAGGAAGAGGTGATTGAAAAATCGATAGCAGGTCCGACGTCGGAAGTTGTCGACGAAAGCGACGAAGGAAAAAAATGGGCGGACTATCTGGAGAGTCTGTCACCCGATGATTTTGGCAAATACAAGGTTTGACCCAGATCCCCAAACCCTTTTTAATAGGAAAAACAGCCGTCCTCATAAATGGTGGTCTTTTCTCCATTGGCCAAATGAGCCACCACACGTTTTTTCTCCGTATTGACGAGATCCCAGTGCAGTGCCGAATCGTTGAATCCTAGCGCTGCTTTTTTCTGTTTGGTTAAGGTTGAAACATCACCGTTGTAGGTGTCTGCATAACTGGCGCCCAGCGCAACGTGGCAGTTCCCCCATCGTCCCCCGAAATTCTCATCGTAGAGGGTATTCGCCATAAAACGATCAATTTTTGAAAAGCGTTTGTCGGTCAAGGAGAATTCCCCCAGCCTCGATGCGCCCCGGTCCATTTGGAGCTGTTTCTTCACGAAATCAAGCCCCTTGTTTGAGCGGACGTCGACAACAGCGCCTTTTTCAAACCTCAGCCGAACCCCTTTGACTAAATTCCCTGTTCGAAAGGAGGGCTGGTCGGCGTAATAAACGCCTCTGGTTCCACGCCAGTCAGGGGAGAGAAATAACTCGAAGCTGGGGATGTTGTGCCCGGAAATGCCGATCCATTTTCGGCATTCGCCCGGTGTGACGACGAGGTCAACGTTTGCTGATTCGATCTGATAGGCATTTGCCTTCATGCTGTTGAGCCACCGTTTGATTTTTCCGGCGTTTTTGAAAACGTCTTTCCAGTGTTTGGTCGGTTCACGTCGGCCCAGATAGCAAGCCTTGACGATTTGTCTGGTGTAGTCGTCCAAGCTCAGACCCGAATGACGGGCGAGGGCTTCGGTGGGCAGCATGCAAAGTGTCCAGCCGAAACGTCCGGCTTGCTCTCTCTTGTCGAGGATGTCGCGCAGGTATTTTTTTGATAGAGTGAAACGGCTGATTTTCTTTGGATCGATTCTGCTCAAGTGGGTGATGGACGCTGGAGCATGCAGAAAAATGGATCCGTTTAACTCCTGGTAGAGTGCCTCTTCGCCGGGAGGATCAAAAACCAGCTGCCGACCGTTCGCAAAGCTGAAAAAATTCTTTTCCATGGTGGGTGTCGGGTTCAGGCGTCGAACCGTGTTCATCCCCATTTCAATCAAACGTTTTTCAAGTATTTCTGCAAGCGGAAGAGCATCGAGGTTGAACCTTACGAGGATGATATCGCCTTTTTTATATGCTTTGGATCTGGACGTTCGAAGGCCCCATATCAACACCTCTGCGTATCGCTTTAATTGGGTTTCCGTCAACATTTCCTTCACTTTACTCCTTGTCTTTTAAAAACAGACGATGATATTCGGGCTCGGTTAGATGTTTGCGCAGCAAGCCTGACAAAAGAGTGAAGATCGATTCACACTCATCATCCGTCAATTTGGGTCGAAGCCGCTCCATGAGCCGGTCGTCAGAAAATTTCTGCAGATAGTAGATGACCGTATCTCTGTCCGACTCTTTGTTCAGACCAAACCCGATAAAGCCGTCAAAGTTCTCAATGAATTCGTGTGAGTGTTTGGCCATTATCCCTTCCTGTCTTGAAAATAGGTAAATTCAAGCACATTAATTGAATTGCTCGAAGAGGTCAATGCGGAATTGGGGTTGATGTCTCTTGCCGTTTTGGTTTATAGAGGGGCAAATTCATTGAGCATTTATTTCATTCTACCCCTTTGTGTAGGCTACGATTTGGAGGTCATCCAATGAAGTGGAAGGAAGCGGATAGCGGGAATGAAGAGACTGTCGATAAAAGCGACCCTTACTATGAAGATGACGGATATGCGTCCTTTTCAGACAAGGGGTTGAAAAATTATTCCTTCTTTGGTGATCAAACCGTTCCGATAAAAAAATGGGGAGTGATTGCCGCTGTCGTTTTTGCAGGCGTTCTCCTGCTGTTGTTTTTCTTTACCCTTTCCAGTTCGGGTGATTCAAAACGTATCGCCGAATTGGAAAAGAAAGTTGAACAACTGGAGAGGCAATTGGAAAAATTTGAGGGCGTGGATGAAAAGGTCACGCGAATATGGGAGCAGGCCAAAGCGTTTGAGACCTTTAAAACCAGGTTCGATCGATCTGAAGCATCCATTTCACTGCGGATGGATCATTTCGCCATGAGCCTGGATGCCTTGCAGAAAAAAACCGACAGAGCCGTCGCCGATGTATCAAAAGTCAAAAAAGCGCAAGCGAGACAAAGCATATCGAAAAAGAAAGCAACCGTTAAGCCATCGGCTACGGGGAAAACGCACACCGTCGCTGCCGGAGACACCTTGTACAGCATTAGTAAAAAATACAAGCTTTCCGTAGATGAATTGAAAGCGCTGAATCGATTGAAAACAGGAGCGGTCATTCACGTTGGACAGACATTGAAAGTGAGCAAATAGGAACGTATTCGCCGCCACTTTCTTTTATGGATCCGGTAAACAGTGGGAACCCAATTTATGAACGATTACCTTGAGCGATTCCGTACCTCTCCGCCGTTGTTTAAAAAAAGCTTCGTACTGCTGTGCACTGCGTGGATTTGTCACCTCCTCTATTTTTATTCCCTTTTCTGGAGCCAAGGCGCTGTTGAACTTGCCATCGGTGACATTAAAAAGATGGCTGTGGTGAGTGTCAGCCTCTGTTTTTTTCTTTTTCTCATGAAAAAATGGTCTCGCGCACTAGTGGTCATGGGAAGCTGTTTGATCCTAATCTACGATTTGTTCGCATTCGTGGCGATGCCGAGAAACGCAGTGAGCAGCATCCTTTGCGTAACTGTCGTCCTCTTCACGATACTGGGGATGTATTTTCTTTTTTCAAAGGATGTGCGCGCGTATTTCAACCAGATCAACCCAAAACCAGAACGACAAGAACCTCTTTCCTGATACAATTGCTTGACAATCGTTGACGAAAGGATTAATTTTTTAAAACTGAGCATATGCTTAATTGGAGGGCTTATGGGCAGACCCAGAAAAGACCGACTCGTGGCATTCAATCCGGAAATCAGCTTTTTCAAGCCCCGCGGTATTCCGATGGTTGATCTGGATGAAGTTTGCATTACGGTGGACGAGCGGGAGGCGCTCCGGCTCGCTGATTTAGATGGCTTGTCACACGAAGATTCCGGACAGTGCATGGGGGTTTCGCGGGCAACATTCGGGCGGATTCTGCACAAGGCGAGACAAACGGTTGCAGATGCGTTGATCAACGGTAAAGCCATTAAGGTGGATGGTGGAAACTATAAGATGATTGAAGAAACGCGGCAGTTTCTGTGTAGAAAATGTGATCATCAATGGAGAGAGCCCTTGGGCACGGGCCGCCCTGAATCCTGCCCTGAATGCGGGCAAGACGATTTTTACCGATTTTTAGACAGGGAGTAGGCGGCTTCCACAACTTCTTCGTTTGGGAAGTCCGGAAAAACACGGTTAACCCTTACCCTAAAACAGTACTTGTTTTTGTGAAGATCGGCCTATACGGGGCCGAAGTCTGTTGGAGACGGAAAATGGTACAAATTCAAAACAGCATGGAAGAAGCACAAAAAAATGCGAACCCTCAGGCGCAGAAAGAAGCGCAGGTCAAAAGCGCCTTGGATCGTATTAAATATAAATTTATCATCATGAGTGGGAAAGGAGGTGTGGGTAAAACCAGTACCACGGTCAATCTCTCCCTGGCGCTGGCTGAACTTGGACACAAGGTGGGTGTAATGGATGTGGATCTACACGGCCCCGATGTTCCCAGGATGTTGGGTCTCTCCGGAATGTTGGATGTAGGAGACAACAGGAAGCTTAATCCCATCTCCTACGATAAGAATTTGAGCGTTGTCTCCATCGAATCGCTCACGCCAACCAAGGATGAAGCGATTATTTGGCGCGGGCCCGTTAAATACTCGGCCATACAGCAATTTATCGCAGATGTGGAATGGGGTGATTTGGACTACCTCCTGATCGACGCGCCTCCCGGAACAGGGGATGAGCCTTTGACCGTCGCGCAAATCATTCCCGATGCAAAGGCCATCATCGTTACAACGCCACAGGAAGTCTCTTTGGCGGACGTACGAAAATCGATCAATTTCTGTAAAACGGTTAAGATGGAAATCTTCGGGCTCATTGAAAACATGAGCGGCTTCGCCTGTCCCCATTGCCAGTCGGTTATCGATCTTTTCGGTTCGGGCGGCGGTGAAAAGACAGCCATTTCCGCCCATATTCCTTTTCTCGGCAAAATTCCGTTTGACCAGGAGATGGTTACATGTGGCGATGCCGGTGTTTCCTTTCATAAGCTGCACAAAGACTCTCCCGTATCCAGTGGCTTTTCTGCCGTTGCAAAAAAGATGGAGGCCCTCTTGTAACGGATTAGGGTTCCTTTTCATTCATGTTGCCCTGCCGGCCTGTCGGGAGTTGCCACCGACAGGCCGGTTCCACCTTCGAGGGCAGTTGACAATATATACGCAGAATGCTTTAACGGTGGTAACTTACTGAAATCCATAACAACGAGCAGCACTTTCAAGACTGTTTGCTTCCTTTCGCATCGGAAATGATTCCAAAAAATTCTTCTCAAAGGATGAATCAATGGAACAGGAGATCCGCCGATTTCTTTCAGAACTGCCCCATTTCTCTTTTCTCAATGAAGATGAAATGGAAAAAGTGGTTTCCAAAGCAAGTTTTGCCCATTTTCAGCAGGGTGAATCGATCTCCATACAGGGAAAGAGCCGGATTGAAAACGTGCTTGTGATCATCGCGGGTCAACTCTCCCTTTATCAGGAGGGCGGAGGCAAGGAGGAACTCACCGGATACATAAAAAAGGGAGAAGTCTTCGGCGGTATCTCCGTTATGCTCAACGCAGGCATTTCACTCCGAACGGCAAAAGCGGACAGGGAGTTGGGAGCCATTTCCATTCCAGGCACCGTCATCATGGAAGTGTGTGCCCAAAATAAATCCTTCTACGAATATTTTCTGGCCAATTTTAGCCACAACATTTTTGATAAATCACTCGATGCCATTACCCGCGCCGGTCAGACGCGTCTTTTTCTATCGGGTGTTGATCCGTTTTCATTTTTGCCGGAAGAAGAGCTAGATCGAATTGCCGATTCCCTATTCCGCGTTTCCTATCCGAAAGGAACGATTCTATTCGTGCAGGGAAAAACAAGAGTCGGTTACCTCTATATTCTGCAGCAAGGGGCGGCAGAGCGCTACTACGAAGAGAGCGGTGAAAAAAAAATCCGAGGACTCCTGTCCGAGGGAGACATCTACGGCGGCATATCAATGCTCCTGAACGACGGTATCTCCGTTCGAACAATGGAGGTCATTGAAGATTCCACCTTTTGCGTACTTCCAGGTCGGATATTCCATGAACTTTGTCAACAGCATAGCGTTTTCTCCGATTTCTTTTCGGATACATTTGGCAAGCGGATGCTCAGCCGATCCTACGCTGCCATTATCGCCAAGACGCTTCAGCCCGAGTTGGACAGCCTTCCGTTTTTCAACCAGCCGTTGACCGAGATGTATCAGAAGAATCCGGTCTTCTGTGGTGCCGATCTGTCCATTCAAGATGCGGCCAATGTAATGTCCCGCAAAAAAAGCAGCTATGCGTTCATACAGTCAAACGAGTCCAGCGAGATTGGAATCGTTACCGAGAGGGATCTAGCCCGAAGAGTGATTGCGTCGGGATACCCCATAGATAAACCTGTGAGAAGCATCATGTCCGCACCACTGAGGACGCTACCGGAGAGTGCGCTCATTTTCGAGGCGATGATGACCATGATGGAGGAAGATTTCCAACACATGGGCATTGTCGATTCCGACGAAAACATCATTGGAATGTTATCCAACAAAGAGATCATCGCCTATCAAGGTCAGTCGCCGCTTTTTTTGCTGCATGAGATTCAAAAAGCTGACAGTATCGACACGATCAAAGAAAAACACAAGCAGCTTGCTGGTCTGGTGCGGAACTTGATCCACAATGGGGCCACGGCAAAAAATGTGACCCGCTTCATCACAACCGTATCCGATCATATCCTAAACAAACTCATGGCGATAACCCTGGATGAAATGGGGCCCCCTCCGACCCCTTTCGCATTCATGATCATGGGTAGCGAAGGTCGTGGAGAGCAGACGCTGAAAACAGACCAGGACAATGCCATCGTCTATCAGGACCCGATACCGGATCACGCCGAAACGGTAAGGGAATATTTTTTGGAATTTGGCGAAATGGCATGTACTTTTTTGGACCGTGTCGGCTATGTCTACTGCAAGGGCGATGTCATGGCAAAGAATCCCGACTGGTGCCAACCCATTTCCCAATGGAAAAGGTATTTTAAAGAATGGATACATGCAGCCGAGGCGGAGGATCTTCTGCAGGCGAGTATCTTTTTTGATTTCAGGTATGGTTTCGGCGAAGCTTCACTCATTGAAGCGCTGCGAACTTACTTGCTTGCATCATTGAAAGGCTGGTCCGGTTTTTTGCGGCACATGACGGAAAACGCACTTCATTTTAGACCGCCCCTCGGTTTTTTCCGAAATTTTGTCGTTGCGTCCAAAGGGCAGCACCAAAATAAGTTTGATATCAAAAGCGCCATGACGCCCATCGTCGATTTCGCTCGTGTGTATGCCTTGAAAAACGGCATTGAAGAGACCAATACGTTGGAGCGGCTCGAACAACTGCGGATAAAAAAAGCCATCACCCCAAAGGAATTTGAGGAATTGGAAAAAGCCTACAGCTTTCTAATGCAGCTTCGGTTTGTCCGGCAGATCACAGCCATAATGGATGACAAGTCTGAGCCTGATAATTATATCAATCCAAAGAAGCTCACCCACATCGAACAGACCATGCTAAAAGAAATTTTCAAGCGAATTGAGAAGTTCCAAGCGAAAATGAATTTCGAATTCATCGGTATCGCTTGAGGTGAGGGCATTGGGATGAAAAATGGATAGAAAGGGAAGTCGTCAAAAAGAGCTGCTGGAAAAAATTCGGTCCCTCGAAGAGCAAAACCGAGATTTCGAAGGCAGGGCCGAGACCTATTCCGCGATGAACGAATCACTTACCCTCATGCTGAAGAACAAAAATGACGAGCGGCATGCATTGGAAGAAAAAGTCCTGCTGAACGTAAAATCCCTGATTCGCCCCTATCTCTTGAAGTTGAAGAAAAGTGGACTGGAGGCAAGACAGAAGATCTTTGTCGAAATCATTGAATCCAATCTTGAAGAAATTGTTTCACCGCTGAGCCGGAAACTCTCTTTTGACTATTTAGGTTTTACGCCATCGGAAATCAGGGTTGCGACAATGGTTAAACAAGGCAAAAAAGCCAGTGAAATCGCCAGACTGATGGGAATTTCCGTCAGAACCGTTGAAGGATACCGCTATGCCATTCGCGAGCGCTTGGGGATCAAGGGAAAAAAGGTGAATCTAAGGACCTATCTGCTTTCCTTCAGTTGAGAACCGATACATACCAGAATATCAGTTCGTTACCGAAAAAAAGAAAAAGGATTGCGCCCGCAGAAAGAAAGGGGCCGAAGGGGATCGCCAAGCGCATGTCTTTTCCGGCCCTGATCATCGCGAACAAGCCGACCATGGCTCCGATGACGGAAGCGGCAAAAAGGGTAAACACAACACCTTTCCAGCCGACCATTGCCCCAATCATGGCCAATAGTTTGATGTCTCCTCCCCCCATTCCATCCCTTCCGGTCATCATCTGATAGCCCCAGGCAACGGTGAACAAAATCCCTCCTCCGATAACGATGCCCCAAACGCTTTCCAGCCACGTCAGGTAAGGGTTCGCCAGGGAAATAAAGAAGAAGAGGGGAATGCCGGGCAGCGAAATCACATCGGGGATGATTCGATGATCCACGTCAATAAAGGTGACAACGACCAAAACGGCTACAAAGACAAAAGCAGTGAGACCCAAAAAGGTGGGGCCGAACCTCCACAGACACATAGAGGCAAGTAAACCGGTCAACAGTTCGACAAGCGGATAGCGAAGGGAAATGGGAACCTTGCAGTTCCTGCACTTTCCACCCAACAGCAGGTAGCTGAAAATCGGAACATTGTCATAAAAAGCGATGGTGGTATCGCAGCGGGGGCAGTGGGATCCTGGGCGGACAATGGATAAACCAGCTGGTATTCGATATATGCAGACGTTCAAAAAACTGCCAACGCAGGCGCCGAAAACAAAGGCCGCCACGAAAAAAAGGGGAAAGATGCTCATGCCGATTCATTTTCCATCGGTTGAAAACTGTATTTTTTTAAAAGAAGCCGGTTGACATTGTCAAAGAAAAATTCGGTCTTATTATAACTAACTCTGTAATAAAAGGGTTATTGGCAGATTGGTGACCAAACATTAGAAGGATTGCAGTACAACGGGAGTGACAATGGGCGAAACAGACAAAGACGATTTGATCAGCATCATCGAAGAAGAAGATCCAGATGCGGTCATTCCGACCACCCTTCCCATGATGCCGGTTAGGGATGTGGTGATATTTTCAGATATGCTCCTCCCTCTGTTTGTTGGAAGGGAAAGGTCGGTGAATGCGATTGAAGAATCGATTTCAAAGGATCGCTATCTTTTTGTCGCGACCCAAAAGGATCCGGGAATCGAGAAGCCGAAGGCCGAAGATATCTATACGATAGGAACGGTAAGTCGGATTTTGAGGATGCTTAAATTGCCCGACGGCCGTGTCAAAGCCCTGGTGCAGGGCATCGCAAAAGCAAGGATTGTCAAATATTTGCGCAAACGGTCTCTGTTTCGCGTGAAAGTGGAAATTATCGAAGAACCGGAAGCAACCGAGGTGGACATAGAGTCGGAAGCGCTGATGCGCAATGTTCGGGACTATTCGGAAAAGATCCTGACCTTGCGCGGTGAGTATACCAACGAGGTCGGGTCCATCTTAGAAAGCATCGAAGATCCGGGGCGTCTGGCTGATTTGGTAGCGTCCAATCTAAGATTGAAAATTGAGGAAGCTCAATCGATTATCGAAATTACCGACCCTGTTGAACGGTTGAGAAAGGTAAATGATCTCCTCTTTCGCGAAGTAGAACTCTCGGCCATGCAGGCCAAGATCCAATCCGAAGTGAAGGACGAAATTTCAAAGAGCCAGAAAGATTACTTCCTTAGGGAACAGGTCAGGGCCATCCACAAAGAGTTGGGGGAGCTGGACGAGCGCACCGAAGAGATTGTCGCCTACAAAGATAAAATCAAGCGTGCCCGGATGAGCAGAGATGCGAAATCCGAAGCGCAAAAACAGTTGCGGCGACTGGAACAGATGCATCCCGATTCCGCAGAATCATCGGTTATTCGCACCTATCTGGATTGGATGGTCGAGCTTCCGTGGAGCAAGTCGACGACCGACATTATCGACATAAAAAAGGCCAAGATTGCGCTGGACAAGGATCACTTCGGTCTTTACAAGATCAAAGACAGAATTCTGGAGTACCTGAGCGTGCGCAAGCTCAATCCGAAGACAAAGGGCCCCATTCTTTGTTTTGTCGGCCCTCCCGGCGTCGGAAAAACATCGCTTGGTCGTGCCATCGCAAATGCCATGAAGCGGAAATTCATCCGGATTTCATTGGGTGGAATACGGGATGAGGCAGAAATCCGAGGGCATCGAAGAACCTACATTGGAGCCCTGCCCGGAAGAATTATTCAGGGGTTGAAACAGGCCGGTTCCAACAATCCTGTTTTCATGATGGATGAAATCGACAAGCTTGGCGCCGATTTTCGAGGGGATCCGTCATCGGCTCTTTTGGAAGCCCTGGATCCTGAACAAAATTCAGAATTTTCAGACCATTATCTGAATCTTTCCTTTGACCTCTCAAAGGTGATGTTCATTCTCACGGCCAATATATCCGACACCATCCCGTCGGCATTGCTGGATCGAATGGAGGTGATCCATCTGTCCGGTTACACGGAAGATGAGAAAACCATCATTGCGAAAACACATTTGATTCCTCGTCAGATCAGAGAGAACGGGATCAA
>Ga0272441_10016751_pt1 | contig 10095 bp, 8 predicted proteins | sample SSMProp6N_FD_193582 | JGI IMG/M metagenome (GOLD analysis project Ga0272441, IMG submission 193582) | Marine sediment archaeal communities from Little Sippewissett salt marsh, Falmouth, MA, United States - SSM-Prop-6N | ecosystem: Environmental > Aquatic > Marine > Wetlands > Sediment ... | reverse complement strand
GTATAATGAAAATGAAGTTACCAGACTAGGTTCAGAACATGTCTGTGTAATAAATAATAAACATTTGAACTTTGTGGCGGTAAAGAAAAAAGTTAAACCGGGAAAATATGTCTATGGCGAAATGACTAAAAGTATTCCCATTGCAGATACAGTATATCAATTTTATACGATAAGTCCAATTTCAGATAATTCATGCAACTTGAAAATTGAATTGTATTGGGAAACAAGATCTTTTTTAAAGAAACTGGCAATGACATTTTTTGCCCAAAGGATTTTTAGGAAAAACACTAAAAATTCACTGAATTTATTGGATCAATTGGTTGAAGAGCGAAGGACTGTTATCGCCTAGAAGGACTCCCTTAAAACCGAAAACACCTAATTGGAGTAATAAAAAAAGCGGACAACAATTGTCCGCCTTAATATTATTATCGCCACATTACTCAATTCTGTTTTTCGGCAGGTTCAGCTTTCCTGGATTCCAGCGCCTGTTTACTTAGGCTGGCCAGATTAAAATTAGGATCAATTTTTAATGCTTCATCAATGGTTGCAATTGCCAGGTCTATATCATCCTTATTCATATTGTATTGAACAAGACCTTTTAAATGATAAAAGGCTGCTTTCAGAGGTACTTCATATGGTTGCTGTCTTTCATAGAAAGCGTACTTCATATCATCTTTGGAGTTAAGAATACCATATTCAATGTCGATATTGGCACCGGTGTTATCTCCTGTCTGAATCTTGAGATCTGCCAATTCATATGCCAAATAGGCGTTAGGTTGCCTGGAATATAGAACCTCAAACTGTTCAAGGGCTCTTTTGGGCTGGTTCAAAGCTTTTAATGAAATGGCTTTTACCTGGACTGCAAGATCAGAATCTGTATCGTTCTTTTCAATCCCAATAGTATTTAAAGCCTGTAGGTGCTGACTGTTATTGGCATAAACGTATGCAAGGGTATCTCTCCTTTCAACGGAAGGTGAAATTACGTTCAAATGAGTTAACGCATTTATTATACCGCTTATATCGGATTGTTTTCTCATTTCGAAATAATATGCCTCAAAATGTTTTTGTAGCTCTGTATTGGTTTGTGAATAACCCCCGTGAAAGCACCCTAAACCAGTAATAAGAATTAATATAAACTTCTTCATTATCGTATAAATTTCGTGCGGCAAAACTAATACATTTTTTTTGGTCTTTGCCTAAGGAAACTCTTAAAAGTCAATTAGACGGATTTTTTTAATGAATAACAATTATTAAATGACCTGTCTTTCCTTATTAATTTTTTCAGTGGACCGTTTTCGGTGTTCGTTGGGAGGTATAAAAAAAGGATGCCTTTGGGCATCCTTTTTATTGGGTGGTTATTAGTTCTGAACTACTTATGCCAGGGTTAACTCTTCTTCTTTTTTGGTATAAGAATTTAACAACCAGGCATAAAATGCAAGGCTCCTGTTATCCTTGTCTATACAGGATTTTAGAAATTCACATAAATTATTAAAAAACAGGTTTGTATATAATGTAGGCAGTCCTAAATTAATTTTTTTAGGATCATAATCCTTTTCATTCATTACAATATCCATTGCTATTCTGTGCCTGTGATAATCAATAGACACATCTGTGGCATTGTAATGATTCTTTACAATAGCCTTGTGCAGGCTCTGAAAGTTTTTGGTCATCTTGCATTTTGCACAACTACGGGAGATGAGACTTTCCAGTTCCATTAAAATCCTCCCCTTTAATTTTGTTTTTTCCATGACATTTAGGGATTTAATGTTTACATAAAGATACAGCTTATCGATAAAAAGTTGAAAATCAACGCTATAAATTAACCTTTTATCGATGTTTTTGTTGTAAAAGTGGCTATTGTTGTTGTGAAACGCTAGTTTATTCCAGTATAAAAGGGAACGTCTTTATTAAGAAAATTCCTACTTAGTATTATTTTTCTACTTTTTATGGATTTATGTTGTAGATATTGGGGTCTTGGAAGCATATTTTTATCTGCCATGTGGGAATAATAGTCGCTTTTCAAAGGGTGATCCGGGTAGACTCCGTTAAAGATTTGATTCCACCAATTGTTTTCCAGTACCGTTTTTATCAGATGAATACAATCATTTAAATGTATTAAGTTAACGGGTTCATTCCCATTGCTCAGTCCTTTTTTACCTGATAGCATTGTGATGGGGTGTCTGTTGGGTCCAATAAGACCTCCAAACCTAAGGATGGTTGTTTGCAGGGACTTGTCGTTTAGAAAAATATTTTCAGCCTCCACTAATTGTTTTCCGGATTCAGTTACAGGCATCGGAAGGGTATCCTCAGTTACTTCACCTTCAACAGCTCCATAGACCGAAGTACTGCTCACAAACACTATTTTTTTTGCGCTTGATTCTTCTATCGCATTGTGCAAATGTGTCATTTTGAGAACATAATTCTCTTTGTTGTTACCCCGGATTCCAGGGGGTACATTTATTATAAGGATATCAAGCTGGTCCAGAAATTGTATAATTGAGCCTGTAATTTCTTCCTCACCTAACATGACTATAAATGGCTTAATTCCTTCCTTCTCTAAGGTATCCAGTTTGTCCTTATTGGTAGTACTTCCGTGTACATTATAACCGGCTTGTATAAGAGATTTGGCCAGTGGTAAGCCAAGCCATCCGCATCCGATAATTCCTATGGTGTTTTTCAAAATTTAATCGTTTTAATCAATAAAACAGCATCATTAAGTACAAAGGGCATAGGAATGGTTGCTTCCGGTCTTGCGGGTATCGAAAATGAGGGATTATCCAGAAGATCATTAGAGGCCTCATACAACGTTAGCTCTAAAGATTCGTCTTTAGGAATGCTTAGTTGAATTTCCGTAAAATCATTATTACTTATGAAATGTGTAATTAGCTTACCTCCTTTTCTATGGCTAAGATAGTGGTCAGATAATGTAACATTATTAATTTTTGCTTCTAATATATTTAGCTCGTTTGTAAAGACGTCCAAACGATTAACATCGCGTTGTGGGCTAACACATAACTCAAACATGCGCTTATTTCCAATAACCGTATCAAGGGTAATCTCAATTTTTGGGGGTAAAAGTTCTTTAATTGGGGCGTCGGCCACATAGGTAAATTCGGTACTATATTTACTGCTTATTTTAAAAAAAGCCAGACTGTCTGGCCTTTTTTTAGTTTCTCCCAGATATTGAGATGTCCATGCGGAGAGTTCATTTTCATAAGTAACCCATTGCGCTCTTTTTTGATCTGTATTAAGTACATACAAGAGACTTGTAGGTTTCGCATTTTCGCTCGTAAAACCTGAATATAGATGGGCAGAAACCATAAAACCAATAAATAACAGGAATGCCAAATAGGCAATACGTTCCTTGTTCTTATAGGATGCAAAAACCGCAAGAAGCAACAGGAAGGTCAGTGTTGTGAGCACAGTAGATGCAACCATCATTTTTAATCCTAATCCAATGGGGAACATTTGAATAAACGGGGTGTAAAGCCATAGGGCGGGGACCGTTAAAATCATCAAAATATAAATATTAGGCTTCTCCTGATTTAAACTTATTAGGAATGTCCCTAAAAGAGCATAAAGAGGTAAAACAAAATAACTTGCACCCGGCAAATAGGTAGTTAATCCCCAACAAATGCCAAGCCAAATGATCAAAGGGGCAACTAATAGATTTGAAATGCTAATTTTCCTGAACTTATGGTAAACCCAAAAACAACTGCCTATTGAGAATAATACAAATGCCAGAATGTAGTAATACCCATTGTAAGTAAAACCGTGTAAAATATCTTTATACTGCGGATAAATCCATTTTAATACGGACCAGCTATACCAGCCCACAATACCGTTTATAGTTAATGCTATTGTAAGCGGCAGGAATCCTTTCCCAATTTCCTTTAGATCAAGGCGTTTAATTTTAAAACCGTAAAGCAATAAAGCAAGCATCATCGCCAGGGCTAAAAAGAACATGGGCCATGTCCATTCAAAAGGGTAAGAAATAAACTTAAAAAACGGCACATTAAAATAAACAAAGTCGTTTAAACTCTTCAAATCGTTCAGATCGGCCTGGCTGAAATGTTCTAAAAGGGGCATCAAATAACTTCCCTGATGCGCCAAAGAGTTTCTGTCCAGACGCTGGTAGTTATCTTTAACCGTATGATAGTCATAATGATCATCTATAAATGCAAAATTAAAACCCTCAACATCTCTATCTTCCCTAAAAACAGTAAGATCTGTATCATTAGGAAGTAATTTGTAAATACTGTATGCAAGGGAGTTTGCCACAGGAAAATCAGGATTTGCTTTCGTAAATTCCTCAATTAACTTTCCATTTCCCCTATTGGTTTCTATGAGCATATAGGACTGCCCACCACTACCTCTGGCCTCGAAATTTAAAACCAACCCAACCTCTTTGGCCCACGGATGATGGTTTACAAATAACTCCGCACCATTCAGGCCTAATTCCTCTGCGTCAGAGATAAGAATAATTATATCATTTTTAGGTACTGTCCCATTGGCTATATATGCCCGGACACTTTCCAGAATGGTCGCTACGCCACTCCCTGCATCGCTTGCACCCAAAGATGAATGTGGGCTACTGTCATAATGTGAGAGCAGCAAAAGGGCTTTTCCCGGCTGAGAACCTTTTATTCGGGCAATTATATTCTCCGCTTTGCTGAAATTACCCCAATCTCCGGCGCTATATCCTTTCTGAACTGAGGTTTCCAGGCCTAATAGGGTTAATTGATCAATAATATACTTTTTCACCGTTTCATGTGCTTTAAAACCAACGCCGTGTGGCTGTTTGGAGATAGTTTCAACATGTTGTAGTGCTCTGTCTGCAGAAAAAGTGGATAGTGACTGATCTGCATCCTTTTTATAAGTGGGCATTGCAGTATCAAAACTCAGGTAAATCGCCAATAGAATCAGCAGAAAGGAAATTATTTGGGCATATGCCTTCATGGTATAGAATTGTCAGATAAAAGTATAAAATTCTAATAGTTTAGTTCATTTTGGCGAATATATTTATTAATTAAGCAAGAAAAGTGTATATTTAAGATTAAGCTAATTTTTGAAAAGGTATGGGTATAAAGAGTTTTATGGGCCGAAGAGCCAAAGAAGGATCCAAAAAGGAGTATGATGCCCCCATTCTGGTGGAGGATTATATGACAAGAAAATTGCTGACTTTTAGTACTGATCAGTCCATACTTGAGGTAATGGAATCTTTTGCGAAAAATCATATTTCCGGGGGACCGGTTTTGGATGAAAGTGGTTTTTTAGTTGGAATTATTTCAGAGGCCGATTGTATGAAGGAAATTTCAGAAAGCCGTTATTTTAACCAGCCTATCCTCGATAAAAGCGTGGAGCGTTTTATGACCAAAAATGTGGAGACCATACCTCACGACATGAGTATTTTTGATGCTGCAGGAGTTTTTCATAAAAACAATCGAAGACGATTACCGGTTTTAAAAGATGGTCTTTTAGTTGGCCAGATAAGTCGTAAGGATATTGTGATCGCAGCACTAAAACTTACCAGTCATAACTATCAATAATCTTTGGGATTAAAATAGTTGATTTTCATTTTCCGGATACTTTCACACCGGTAATTTCTATTCGCGTTTAACGATCATGTAATAATCATTATCCAAAGGAAGATAGCCAAGATCGTATACAAAATAATAGGTCGTACCTTTTTTTGTAGTATAAAGATTGGTTATATAATCAAAGTCGAAGCCTTTATCCATAAGACGGGTCTTGGTGGTGCGTGTTTTTCCATCCTTTAAGGCAAAACTATCTAAGACCCTGTAATTCTTTCGAAGTCTGTTATTTATATTTCTTACCAGATTTTTACTATCCTTATTTAATTTGTTATTATAGGCATTCCGGCAGTAGTCCGAACAGTATTTTTTATCTACCCGGCCCCTGATTATTTCCCCGCATTCAAGGCATTTTTTTTCTTCCTGATGTTCCATATGTGGTAAAAGAAAACGTTACTCCCATTAATGATGTAACTAAGCTACACTACTACAATATCGTATTTTCCGAGCAACCCTACAACTCCATCTTTTGAGAATTTAGCTTTCCTAAGTCGATTTTGTTCAGGGTCAAACTTATAATTGATTGCTGTGCTTAAATCAGCCCCCTCCAGATTGGTTTTCTCAAAAATAGCTTTATCTAAATCGCATCCTTTAAATTGTGCGTTGCTGAGGTTGGCCTCTGTAAAGTCGACTTCAATTAGTTTACATTCAGTAAACTCAATTTTTTTAAGCTGTAACTGATAAAATGACGCTAGGATCAATGAACAATGATCAAAGTAAAGTGAAAGCAATATGGGATTACAATGTTCAAAGTGAAGGCCTGTCAGTTTGCAGTAGGAAAATGAAACCTCATTAAATACCGAATGAGTTATATTGGCGTTGCTTAGATTACAATGTTTAAATTGACATGTAGTAAAATTTATATTATCGACGTATGCATCAGCAAAATTGCAGCCTTCAAAAATACAGTTTTCGTATTCTGCTTTTTCCAATCTCACTTTTGTGAAATCCTGATCTTGGTACGTTATATCTTCAAAAAATGATTTGTTCATAACAAGCCATAATGGGGAATAACTAAGATTAAAATGTATCTTCCTTTTCGCAGCGGTTAGCCAATTTATTTTATAATCCTTATGGTTTACTCTTTGAGTATCAAAGCAGGCAGTCCAAGGTCTGTATACATTCTATTATAGGCGGCCATCTCCGTATTCACAATGGCTTTCTTCTCATTCTCATAGATTTTCCAGTCTTCCAGCAGATCAGTTAGCCTTTCTTTGGCCCCTTGTGTAACTTTCGGGTCTGAGTTGTCTACAAATCCTTTTAGATGCATTAATTGAGCATTTAGCTGGTTATTGTAGTTAATGACATCCTGAAAAGTTTTCTGATTAGGCTGGATAAGATTTTGTTCCCAGCTGTCTATACGTTTTATTAATTCCTTTCCCTTTTCCAATAAATCAGTTGCAACTTCATTTTCTTTAAGTAGCTCTTCATAAGTCTTTAATTGTTTTTTTGCCGATCGCATTTGGGTCACAGATTCGTGAATATTCTTAATCGTATTTTCAATTTGATTCAATACGGATTGTTGTTCATCAAAATCAGTTTTGGAGGCCTTTATTTTTGGGTTTGGAAGAATGGTCACTTCCGTTTCGGCCACCTTGTCGTTCAAAGACAATCGCAGGACATAGTTACCCGGAGCCACGCTGGAACCTGAATAATTTCCATACACAAATACTTTATCTACAGCCGGGAGTGTTTCTTTTCTAAAATTCCAGGTAAATCGGTTGTACCCCATTTTTGAAGGCAAAACCGCTGGCTTGGAAGGTCCTCCCGGCCATGTTTTAAAATCTTTTTGATTTTTATTGGTAATGGTTCTAATCAGTTTTCCATTTTGAAGCACCTGTAATTCCAGATTCAAACTGTCTGCATCCTCATTCAGATAATAATCAAAAGTAACTCCTTGTTTGGGATTTTGTCCGAGTCCCGGAACTGGTTTTTCGGAACTACCCCCAAAGAGCAGATAGGTGTCTTTAGGTTTAAAGATGGTTAGAGCCGTATTATTAATTGAACTATTCTGAATGGCCCCAAGATCATCCAATATCCAGAACGACCTGCCGGCCGTAGCTGCCACTAAATCATTATCCTGAATAGTGAGGTCATTAATTGGGACTACTGGTAAGTTTAGCTGAAAGGATTGCCAGTTTAATCCGTCATTAAACGAAATATACAAACCGGTTTCTGTACCCGCATACAAAAGCCCTTTTCGTTTTGGGTCTTCCCGGACCACTCGTACAAATGTATGTTCGTCAGTGATTCCGGTTACTATTTTAGACCAGGTTTTACCATAGTCTGTTGTTTTAAATACGTATGGTTTTAGGTCCATAAATTTATAACGCATCACCGCCACATAAGCAGTAGCAGCAACATGGGGAGATACTTCAATACTATTGATTATGCCTTCAGCCAAGCCCGGAGGCGTAACATTTTCCCAATTTTCGCCTCCATCTTTAGTTATATGAATAAGGCCGTCATCACTACCGGCCCAAAGCACGCCCTTTTCATGGGGAGATTCCACGAGATACATCAGGGTGTTATAGTTCTCACCTCCTGCGGCTTCATTGGTGTAAGGCCCACCTCCCGGACCCTGCCTGTTTTTGTCATTTCGGGTCAAATCGGGACTTATAACAGACCAACTAATACCCCCGTCAGTGGTCTTGAAAACAACGTTCCCGGCATGATAAATAGTATTGCGGTCATGGGGAGAACTTATTATCGGGGCGTTCCAGTTATAGCGAAATTTAAAGCTCTCCGGGGCATTCCCCAGAGCCAATTCCGGGTATTCCTTAATTGGTTTACCTTCTCTTGAGGCTCTGACCCATTTTTCAATAATCCCCTGATAACATCCACCATATACAATTTCAGGATTATCGGGATCAAAAGCCAGATAGGCACTTTCACATCCGGCCACAGAATACCAGTCTTTCCAGTCGATCCCCTGATCATTGGTTCTGCTGGCTATTGCGATCGCAGAATTATCCTGCTGACCACCATATACATTATAGGGAACCAGATTGTCTGTTATAACCCTGTAAAATTGCGATGTAGGCTGATTTTGTTGAGTACTCCAGCTTTTACCTCCATTATTAGAAACGTTGGCACCCCCGTCATTGGAATTGATCATTTTACGATTATCCAGAGGATTTATCCAAAGATGATGATTGTCTCCATGCGGAGTAGGTATCCGGCTAAATGTTTTACCGCCATCGATGGATTTTGTTACAGGGGCATTGCATATATATACGAGGTTTTCATCCTGAGGATCTGCAAATATTTCCATATAATACCAGGAGCGTGTAATATTTATCCGGTCTTTATTCACCTGTGTCCATTTTTTTCCGGCATCATCTGATCTGTAAACCCCACCTTTTTTTCCTTCAGCTTCCAATATGGCGAATACCCGCTCAGGATTAGCACGGGATACAGATATCCCCGCTTTTCCAAATTCTTCAGGAAGCCCTTCTTTTAACTTATTCCAGGTGGTCCCTCCATCTGTGGATTTATAAAGTCCCGAATTCTTACCCCCGGATTCCATGGTCCATGGATAGCGGCTATGTTCCCAGAATGCAGCATAAAGAATTAATGGGTTTTTCATGTCCATAGACAAGGAAGAGGCCCCTGTTGTCTTGTTTACAAAAAGTACTTTTTCCCAGCTTGCACCCCCGTCTGTTGACCGGTAAATCCCCCTGTCTTCCGATGGGCCGTATTGAGCTCCCTGGGCTCCAATAAACATAATATCCGGATTAGCCGGATGAATCACCACATCTGAAATATGACGGGTTTTATTCAGGCCAATATGCTTCCACGTCTTACCGGCATCGGTAGATTTATAGACCCCATCTCCCATAGAAGTCATTACCCCTCTGGCGGCGTGTTCGCCCATACCTGCAACCACAATATTTGGATTGCTTTCTGAAACTGCAATTGCACCAACGGTTCCTGTTTTTAAAAATTCGTCCGAAATATTTTTCCAGCTGATTCCATCATCCGTTGTTTTCCATATCCCACCTCCGGTGGAGCCCATATAATAGGTCATAGGCTGACCAACAACTCCACTGCTTGCTACACTCCGGCCGCCTCTAAATGGACCAATATTACGCCACTTCAGGCCATGATAAAGGGAATCCTGAGCCGTATAGGGTGAGGTATCGATTTTGGTTTTACGTTTTTGAGCCTGAATGTTTACAGGGATCAAGAGCAGGCAGAGAATAAAAAGTTGGATGGTTTTCATAATAAAAATAAGTGGTAAGATAATAAATGTTTATTTCAGTTCTTTATAAATTTTTTGGACCTCCTGTACTGTCATAGTTCCTTCATAAATCAGGAGACTATACTTTAAAATGGTAGGATCTTTTGTGGAAACAGGGACAACTGTTCTGCCAGGATAAACACAATTCTGCATGCTTTCTTTTTCTCTTAAGATCCAATCTGCTTTATCCTCAGGAGAATCCTGGTGGGAGAGTATCACGATTCCCGCATTGTTTTCCTCATTGGTTAATGACCCAAA
>Ga0272441_10016750_pt1 | contig 10097 bp, 4 predicted proteins | sample SSMProp6N_FD_193582 | JGI IMG/M metagenome (GOLD analysis project Ga0272441, IMG submission 193582) | Marine sediment archaeal communities from Little Sippewissett salt marsh, Falmouth, MA, United States - SSM-Prop-6N | ecosystem: Environmental > Aquatic > Marine > Wetlands > Sediment ... | reverse complement strand
GCCGAGTACGGATACGAAGAGATCCGCACCGATGCAGTAGCCTTCGTGCTGCAGCGATCGGAGGCAGGTCTGCGGATTGAATTCGTCGAAGGACGCACATTCCAGCTGCCGGCCACGGTGAAACGGGCGTTCGTTGACGGGGAACCGGTGGCCGCCACGCGACGCGGGGACGGCTCGTACGTCGAACTTGCCGCGCCGACGAGTGGGACACTGGACACTGATTCGCAGGAAGAACCGGGGGGACAGGGAAGGAGCCTATGAGCTGGTGCAGTGGCAATCCGAAACGGGAGTACCCGCTTCACAAGGACGAATGGAAACAGTCCGGCCTGGACGCGCAGGCCGACTACCCGAGCGGGTACGAGCCGGTACCCGACCACCCGGTGCTCTTCTGCCGCGCCTCGGACCGTCGCGCGCTGCGGGCGCGTCTCGAGAAGGAGCCGTGGCGCGGCTGGTACGAGAAGATCCATCGGCCACAGGCGGAGGTTGCTCTTGCGGCAAGGGATCTTGAGCAGCTCCGTGGACCCGGGTTCCCGTTGGAAGTGTTCCCGCTAGAGGGCAAGACGCTCCTTCCCGTGCAGGTGAGTGCGGACTGGAAGTCCTGCCTCGCCAATCTCGCCTTCGTCGCATTCCTCGAAGACGACGATGCATGCCGGGAGAAAGCGAAGCGGCTCTTGCTCGAAGCGGCGGAAGCCGTCTGGAACATCGGGGGCTGGGGCGGCGAGGACTATGACGTCGGCAGTGGCTGGGATAGCGCATGGCGAAGCAACACGCTGCTGGTTACTGCGTATGACCTCGTGGCCGCTGCATTCGGCGACGAAGAGCGCCGCGTGTTCGAGGCACGGCTGGCGCGGGACCTCGAGTGGGCGCAGACCGATCCGGTCAGCCCGCGCTACAATCCGTCCTGGTTCGGTTGCGCATTTATCGCCATGACGGCTCTCCTGCTCGGACGGGACGACTATGTCCGCAAGATCGAAGCCATGCTCGACCAGTACGTGGACCAGGTGCTGTGGGGCGAAGGCGAGTACTTCGAGGGGGCGGGCTACCAGTCCGGATGCATGGAACAACCCAATCATCTCGCGGCATACGCGATTCGGCACGTGACCGGGCGCAACCCGTTCGATAACCCGCGCTGGGCGATGCGGGCACGACACTGGATACACAGGGCGGCGCCGCTGGGAACGAATCCGACGCACAGCGATGCGAACCTTGTATGCCCAACCGGACACGAAATGATGGCGTCGCTGTCCTTGCTGGATTCCGACACGGCCGGGCAGGTTGTGTGGCTGTGGGAGCGGATCGGCGATCCGGCCTGGTTTAACCTGCGCGGAAACGATGAGGAGCGAAGGGCGGGCGTCAGCGCGCCGTTCCTGGATGCGAGTCGTTACCAGCCGACACCCGAACGAACCCGCCGTTACCCGGAGCCGTGTCACGGACATCCGGCCTCCTGGATCATGGTGCCCGATCCGCTGCCGGCGGCGGTCGAGCCGCCGCCGGGCAGCTACGTGGCCCGCAATGCCGGCCTGGCCTGCCTGCGCACGGACTGGAGCATGGACGCCATGTTCGCCTGCCTGTTCGCCCCGCGCTTCTACGGCAGCCCCCACACGCGTTGGGATGCCCTGACCTTCGACTTCTGGGCACACGGGGCCTACCTGGTCCGGAACCCGGGGTATCATGAACTGACGCGCCAGGTGCCGCGCCTCTCGAAACCGATCGCTGAGTTCTTCGGCGTTGAGATGGTGGACCCCGATGACGTGATCCCCGTGCCCGACTACTGTACGACCTGGCACGGGTGGGACGAACGCAAGAGCTACCGGCTGGCACCGGAGGCGAGCAACGTGGTCACAATCGACGGGGGCGGCGGGAACTGCATGCACAGCCGCTGCGACCCGCTGCACTACCTCGTCCACACGAAGCGGGTACAGGTTGCCCGCGCGAACGGCGGGTTCAACTACACCCAGTACCATCGCTTCGGCACGGAAGGAACCGTCATCCGGACGCTGATCCAGGTGGAACCCGCGCCGGACGTGCCGGGGTACTGGGTCGTGGTCGACGACGTGTTGCCCGAGGAGAACCCGGATGCGGAATGCGCCTGGCACCTGCACCCGTCGGGAGAGATGGCGGACGAGGCGGTTCTGAAATGGACGACCTACGACTTCCTGAACTTCCCGCCGGAGCCGGTCCATCTCGAGGTCGTCCTTCCGCAGAACGACATCGCGTTCGACCTGAAACCGCAGCCCACCCACATCGGGGGCGGGTCCTTCCAGGTCGGTCGCTATCTCACCGCCCGCTGGAAGGGCGCCCGCCGGTTCTGGGCCGTCCTGCGTCCGCAGGCGAACGGTGAAGAACTGCCGCCCATCCGCGTGCTCCCCGACGATCTCGGGTTCGCCGTCGGCGAACGGGACCTCGTTCTCGTGCGGCCGGTCGGGGAGAAACAACTGCGGCATGCAGGAATCGACACCGATGCGGGAGTGGTTGCCCTTCGCGATGGCGGCACGGACTTCTGGCTCGCCGTTGCAGGAACGTACCTGTCGACCGATGCCGGGATCGGCTATCGCGCTTCAGCGCCGCTGCTCGTCACCGGTTGCGGTGAGCGCGGCGCCGCGTTCGTGGACCGGCCGCACAAGCAGAAGGAGCCGATGGCGCCGGTGCATCTCGAGGTGCAGTCGGGTGGGGGAAGGAAGGCGGTCGAATTGACCGAGCCCGGCCAGCATGCCTGGCAGGGAGAAGGATGATTTGTTGATTTGATGATTGGAGGATTCGGGGGAGATGCTGTCTTCCTCCTCCACGAATCATCTAATCATCGAATGATCCAATCAACTCCTCCGCGTCAATCACCGCATCGTAGTCCACCGCGGCGATCCCTTTCGGCCAGCGCAGGATCGAGCAGTCGTAGGTTGCGTCGCGGACGCAGATGCAGCGATAGCCTGCCTCGATTGCCGATGTTGCGGTACGCCCGAGGCATCCCTGCGTATGGCCGCCGATCATGAGCAGTGTCGTGCGCCCGATGTCCGAGAGCACGTCTCCGATGTTGGAAGAGATGAACGCATCCATCTCCGTCTTGGAGATCACGTGGTCGTCGGCTTGAAGATCGAACGCGTGGTGCACGGAACCGCTGTCCCAGTGTACGAAGACCCGCGGCAAGCCGTGCTCCTTCGCGAGCGCCGCCACCTTGAGTGCGTTGGGCAGCATCACGTCGTGGAAATGTCGCTCCGCGGCGTTCAACTCGTCCGGCGTGAAGCCCGACTCCTTCCATTCCGGGTGCCGGTTCTCCCACGTCCACACGCGGGAACTAGGCTCACGGGGTTGAATATCGATACAGACGAAGGTGGTGTCGTTGAGGTCGATTGTCATAGTGCTCCTTTCCAAACTATCCCCTCACCCCGGCCCTCTCCCCGCGGGAGAGGGAGGAAACCTGGAATCCTGAAGTTAGCGAGGGTGGTCGGACAATCCGGTTCCCTCTCCCTCTGGGAGAGGGTTAGGGTGAGGGTCCCTTCCCCGCTACCTCCTCAATGGCGGCGCCCCCTTCGGGTTCCACGCGCAATGCTCTTTGTTTGCTTTCCAGAAGGTGTCCCACGCTTCGCGTCGCTCCGCGGGTTCCGGCAGACGGTCGATTCGGGTCAGGTTCAGCTCGTTGCCCTTCGGGATGAGCCGTCCGTCTTCCGGGTACGCGGGATAGAACATGGCAGTGAGTGCGCGCATGGATTGCTCCGCGACGCCGCGTTTCGTGCTGTCCAGGAGCTCGACCAGCGGTCCGACCGATTCCGGCGCAGCGATCCGGCCCAGCGCCGTGGCCGCGAAGACTTCCGCCCGGTCGCCGTGCCCGCCTCGCCAGCCCGGCGCATATCCGCGTTTGACGAATTCGACGAGGTCCGGCACGGCGGGCCGATGCCGCAACACGCCCAGGGCGCCCACGAACCGGTTCAGGTTGTTTCCCTTGAGCGGGACGTCACGCAGTTCCTCGAGCAGGGCCTCAGCCGCCTCGGGGCTCTTGCTGAGGCCCAGCATGAAGAGCGTGGCTCGCCGCAGGTACCATGAGACGTAGCTCCCCCTTTTCCCTGTCGGCCGGGTCGCCTTGAGAACCCGGACGAGCGCATCGACGTCCTTCGGGCCAAGATCGAACCGGGGTACGATCGCCTTGCGGTCGTCCACGAGGTACGCGCGCGGGTCGTCCGGGTCGTTGGCGATGACGCGTTTCAGGATCGCGGTTTCGGCCAGGCGATAGGCGTCCCGGTTCTTCGACAACACGGTGTCAAACAGCACCGGGAGTCCGGACGGGTCGTCCCGGTACGCGAGCGTCATGGCCGCGGCGGCCCGTACGACTTCCGATTTGTCGTTCAGCGCATCCCGCAGCAGGTCCCGGCCGGTATCGCCGCCGGTCCCCGCACCCCACAGCGACCACACCACCGCGGCCCGGAGCGGCTCAGCGCGGCTCAGGAGGTAGCGGGAGTACAGTGCTTTGATTTCCTTCTGCGGCCAATCGGGAAGGGCACGGCAGCGCATGCAGATCGCTGCCCGCAGTTCATCGACCCCTTTCGCATCCGCCTCGTGCGCGAGGCGATCCCAATCGATGTGGCTTTCGAGGTACGGACTTCGTTGCAGGGCTTCCCGTCGGACCTTCTCGAAGGCCTTCGACGGCGATAGCGGGTCGCCGGGCAGCGTGATCTGGCAGGATGCGGTCACTTCGTAACGCAGCGGCACGCGCATCACTCGCTGGTTGGTTGTGTCCCCGACATAGGCCGCCTTGCGTGAGACCATGACGGTGCGCGGGTCGGCCAGGGGGACCCCGGGGCTGGCGTCGTCCACGTTTCCGTACCGGCCGAACGTCGTGATTTCGTTGCCGTTCGCGTCGAGGACGATGACGCGGCAGCGCAACTCGTCCGGCACGAAGACACGGCCGTGATCGTCGACGTCAAAACGCGGGGTCCAGCACTGGCAACCCGAGCGCGGCCGGGCGGGCCGAATCATGGACACGCCGAAAAAGCTCCACTCCAGGCCTTCGGCGACAAAATTGCCCTGGCCGTCCGCGGCCGTGAACTGGACCTGCCCGGGTTCCAGGTCGAGTCTCGAAGCCCGGCCCTTGTTCACGAGGCGGACCGCCCCGCCGTCCGGCTTGAACTTGAGCAGGCTTCCGTAGTGGTGCATGAAGAGGTCCTTGCGGCGCTTCCGCGCCACGTCCTCCAATGCATCCGGGACCAGTTGATCCAGCGGCTTCAGGTGGTCGACGACGTAGATGTTGCCCTGCCGGTCGGCGCGAACACCCGCCGGGCTGCCCGATTCAAACGTGATCAGCGAGTCTTTCTTGAGCGTGCCGTCGGCGTTCAGGGCGGAACAGCGCATGGGCTGCCCATAGCCGCCCCGTTCATGGATCCAGTAGATATCCCCGTTCGGTGCCAGGCAGACATCGCGACCGTAATAGCTGCGGAGTCCGTCTTCTGCGGGCAATTCAGCCATGTACGAGCCGAGCGCGGAGAAGGGCAGGGGCCGCAGGTTGTGATCGAGTCGGCCCATCTGATGCGCCACATGAACGATGATGTTCCCGCCGCCGCCGATTTCCAGGATACCGTTCGATTTCGGCGCCATCAGCGTGTCGAACGTTTCGACTTTCCCGCTCCGACCGTCCATGCGCCACCAGCCCTCGAAGGTCCAGTTCCCGTAGACCAGCTCCCGTTCACGGTCAACGCCGTACAGCAGAGGCTGACGCGGGGGGTCGTCGTCCGAAAGGACCTTGTCGATTCGCAGCTTCGCCCCGTCGTCAACGAGCCGCACGAGCAGTTCGTCTTGCGTTCCCTTGGGCGCCCCCGGAAGCCCCATATTGGCGATGTAGAGCCGCGGCGGGGTTGCCTTCGGGTCGAGAGCGAGGAACGGCCATTCCGCGTGCAGATTGAGCTTGGCCAGCGGCCCGGGTGTCCTGATGTCGCGGAACTTGAGGAGTTCCACGTTGCGGTAGCCGGACGTCACATAGATCGTGCCGTTCTTCGGGTGAACGGCGAGATGCCGGGGCCAGCGGACGGGGATTTCCCCGATCCACTTGCCGTCCCGATCGAACGCTGCCACGCGATGATTGCCGCGGTCGGCGACGTACAGGATTCCCTTCGCGTCAAAGGCGATTGCAGCCGCGTCTTTCAGTCCTGCCGGACCGGCGCCCGGCTTGCCGGGCGTGCCCACGAACGATTCGGGCTCTTCCTCCGAGCCCCAGGTGACGCGGAGTACGGCGTGATCTGCGCCCGAGATGTAGATCTGTTTTTCCGGGCCTTCGGCCAGGTACACGAGGCCCTTGATGTAGGCGGACGGCAGCTTCGGGCCGAGGTGCCCGGCTTTCGGCGCGCCGCCGTCCGCCGCGATGCGGAGCAGGCGCTTGGGAATCCGTTGCCGCCATTCGACGCTGCGGAACCGCTTCGCCTCCGGGTGTCCCCCGGGGTTCGGCGAGTTGGAGAGGACCAAATCGCCTTCGGCGGTGACCAGCGGCTGCTGGTAGCGGCGCCCCCCGTATTCGGGCAGCAGGGCTGTCGGGAACCGTTCGCCGTTTTCCAGGACCGCCTCGCCGAGGGGTACGGCGCGCTCGATCGAGATGCTCGCGGGTCGCGGAAGCAGTGTCTGAAGATACTCGCCGTCCGCGCTGAAGAGCTGGATGCGGCCGTCCATGCTGTCGCGTCCGACCTCGCTCATCACGACGAGGTCCCCGTCCCGGTTCAGCGCGAGGCCGTGAATCTTTCCGATGCGCTTCGGGTCCCAGTCCAGCGCCCGAGGTTCGCCCGCCTGCAGCCCGATCCGGATCCTGGCACTGTAATCCCCCGGGGCGACCCGACGGCCGTCGTCGTCCTTCCCGTCCCATTGCAGGGATTGCCTCAGGGCGTTTGCCTGCAGCGGCGGGGGCGGGTTCGGTCCGAGACGCCCGGCGGCGAGATGGCGGACGACCCGTCCTTTCGTGTCTTGAATCGATACGGCTACGTCCGTCATTCGCGGTGCGACGAACGTGACGGTAACCTTGCCGTCCTGCACGGTTGCCACGGGCGGCACCGCAAGCGGCGGTGTGACGGCGGCGGGGAGAAGCGAGGCGAGAAGAAACAAGAGCATTGCCGGGAGAACGGAGCTCGATCGCCGGGTTTTGTGTTTCATGGTGTGTGCCTTCCTTTCATGAGAGAGCGGACAACGACTACGGACACTCGCTTTCACTACCGACAACTTGCGCAGAGCCTTCTCCGTAAGACGCATAGAACTCATGGGTCGGTTCATCCGAGAAGTTCCTGTCTGAGGATCGCCGGACGGGCCGTCCCACTGCGTCTGTCCGTGCCCGAAACACGCTCGCGGCTCGGCAGGAGCCTCGCCCTCCCGAGAGGCACAGAGAACGAAAGGATGGAACAGCCGGGAGGGCGAAGCTCCTGCTGAGCCGCGCTGCAGAGGAGTCCTATGCCGCCTTGCAGACAGGAACTTGTCGGATGAGCCCATGGGTCCAGACTCTACTCCCACTTCACCACACTGCAGTCCGGCCGCATGATCCGCGTCGGCGGCCGCGGATGCACCAGCACGCCGTACCGGGCCGAGAACACGGTTTGTCCATACCCGCCGCTCTGGTACCGGCGCGGCTTGGAGCCGGTCGTGGGCAGCTTCGCCCACGTGTTGTGCTTGAACGAGTAGACCCATTCCTGCGAGTTGTTCACGACGGCCCAGACGGCATCCTGGCCCGCCAGGTACTCGACGGTGTGTCCGAGTCCCTGCGGCTGTACCTTCGGCTGCAGGTCCGTGAACCGGTTCTCGGCAATATCGTAGAGCCATGTGCCATGGTTCACGACCTTGCGCTTGTCGCCGCGTCCCTCGGTCCGGTAGGCGTAGAAGAACACGCTGCCGTCCTTGCCGCGATCCGGGACGACACAGAACGGACGGCACTCACCGACCCAGTCGGGGATCGCCCCCTGGATCTTCTTCACGGTCAGGGTGTTGCGGTGGATGTCGTGGCTTGCGAAGTACGCCAGCCCGGCAGGGCACCTGCGCCCGCTGTACGGCTCGAGCCGTCCGCCGAAGCCCATGACCTTGCCGGCGGGATGCGCCAGGTGGATCCCGCCGTAGGTGCCCTTCACCCCCGCACCCCATTTCACATCGGAAATCGTTTTTCGGCGCCAGGTGCCGCCCCGGTCGACGTCGTAGAACTAGGCCGTGCGCGGCCCCTTCACCTTGTTCGCCGGGCTGGCGTACTCGGGCCGCATGGTGCCGGTCCCGAATCCCTTGTACATGCGACCGTCCACGGCCACGTAGCTGTTGCGCTGGTGCGAGGCCGCGGCGCCGCCGCGGAAGCCCATGGGCGAACCGCCCCAGCTCACGGGCGGAATGAAGTCATTGTGATCGTCGGCCGCGTGCACCCATTGGTTCGCGCCCGGCGCGTAGATCGCGACGTCGCGGATCTGGTACGTCGAATGCCCGCCGCCGAAGTAATAGACATGTCCGCGAACCGGGTCGCACGCCGTCACGCCCCAGTCGCGGCGCGTGGCGTGACGCCGCCCGATGGCATCCGGTTTCGGGTTGGCCAGGGTCCACGTGTTGGCCGGCAGGGACTTCAGCTTCGCGACCCACGTGGGATCGTCCGGCGGCAGGACCTGCGGCACGATGGGCGGATCCGGCTTCCATTCGGGCGCCGGTTTGGTTTCGAGCTTCTCAATGTCCAGCTTCATGACGCAGGTCAGGTCGCGTGACGCCTTCTTGCCGCCTGCCGTCACGACGACGTTCTGCGAGAAGACCACCAACCCGGTCTTCTCATCGAGAGCTACGTTGTACATCGGGGGTGCGGATGCGTAACCGCCGCGCACGGTCAAGCTCCATTTCCATTCAACCGTGCCGTGGGATGACCATTCGCCCTTGTCGAGGTCGAGCGACCAGACACCGCACTTGCCGGGCGTTTTCCGCTCTGAACTCGGTGCGCTGAACGTCAGCAGCACGATACGATCGCAGCCGGGATCGTAGAACATCTGCGGGATCTGGCTGCCGGGCGGGCGGCGGGTCGTCTCGATCTCGCGCCACTGCCGTGTCGCGCAGTCGTAGACCCACGTGTCGTTCAGCACGCCGGGCCGCAGACCGAGATGGCCGCTGACCTTGATGTCGGCTCGGCAGAGCCCGCTGTGCCCGCCGAAGACAACGATGGCCTTCTGTCCCGGATGATAGATCATGGGCGAACCGCAGCGGGGTGGTGGCTCGATCCGGAGCTCGGATTCAAGCTTCGTCTCAAGCTCGCGCAACACCCGGGCCTTGGCCGCCATCTCCTTGTTCATGGCGTCCGCCTCGGCGTTCGGCCTCCTGCGTGCCGCGTACAGCGTGTCCAGTTCCCGGCTCACCTCCGCCATCCTGGCGAGCACGTCTTTGCGTTGTTTCCGCACTTCCCCGGATCCCAGTGTGCCTCCGACACGTTGCCAGGTGTTGTCGGAGAAACTGTAGCGCATCGTGCCCAGGTGGCTCGAGACGGCTCCCGTCACGCCCTGGAGGTCCGTATTGACCGGGCTTCCGGGCGTCCAGTGCGGGAAGACGACGATCTCGTCGTTGACCGGGTCGTAGCAGGCGGAGATCGCGTTGGCCGGCGGACCGCCGGTGTACTCCTTGTCGCCGACAATCGCCGTCGAGCCCATGGCGCGCCACTTGCGGGTCTTCAGGTCGTAGGCCGCCATCAGTCCCTTCATGACATAGATGAGCTGATCGCGCTTCGAGTCGTAGCACCCGCCGCCGAACACGGCCGAGGCGTAGGGCGTGTTGCCCTTGCTCATGCCGCCCGTGCCGTAGTAGCTCACGCCGAGCGGCGGCGCGCCGTGCCCGACGGGCATCACGCGCCCGTGCTGCGTAGGTTCGTATTCGCTCGTCCATGCCAGGGACTTCGCGTCGAACGCGCGCACGTCGTCTCTCGCCGAGGTCGCGACCCGGTAGTGTTTCCATGCCCCGCCCCACTGCAGAAGCTGAGCCCGCGACGGCACAAAGACCGGGCGGCTCCAGTCATAGCCGGTCTTCACGTTGTCCGGGCTCGCCCTGACCCACTCGTTGACGGGCAGGTCCTGCAAGGCGGGGGCGGCGTGGACAACGAGGGCGATGAGAAGAAACGGAGCACAGGCAGATGCAAGCCTTTG
>Ga0272441_10016749_pt1 | contig 10097 bp, 8 predicted proteins | sample SSMProp6N_FD_193582 | JGI IMG/M metagenome (GOLD analysis project Ga0272441, IMG submission 193582) | Marine sediment archaeal communities from Little Sippewissett salt marsh, Falmouth, MA, United States - SSM-Prop-6N | ecosystem: Environmental > Aquatic > Marine > Wetlands > Sediment ... | reverse complement strand
ATGTTTCAGAGACGTAGATTATCAGTTTGCCGCCTCCAGAGACGAAGTTAGTGAGTCTGGTACTGAAGTCTGTATCTGCCCAATAACTGGCAAAGTCAAAGTTCGTTGACATTAGCATCACTGTGTAATAGGCAGTTAGTGGATCAGCAATTGAATCATCTGCGATGTCGTCGGGGTCCACATTCGTGAACGAAAAGGTGCCGCCGTCAGGCCAGCCAGTTGCTGCTACGTAAAGGTCTCCACCATGAATACAGTTGTTATTGGGAACCATTGCAACATTGATACTCCTCGGAAATATGTAGGCGCTCGCGGGTTGAATATTAATTGAAAGCAGGCTTAAAGCAAACAACGTAATTGATAAGAAGGTAACTAACCGTATTGTTTTGTTTCTTTTCATTTCCTTTCTCCACTTTTTATATAATTCGATATTTTTCTATATACGTTTTGTTATATAAAATTTGGTGAAACATTATTATAGAAAATTTGCAAAATGTTCCACACCAAGAAAAACGTTTTTTCAGCCACATCTTCGTTGAAATGTTCCACTTCGCCAACGGGGTCACCACGGCGCTGGTTTCTCATACACCCTCTTCGTAACTCACCACCCAATAATCATATTCATCAACGGCTTGAACCTGCCAGTAAACAGATATGTGATGTTTCTCCCAATACTGCTACTGACCAACGTCACTGCCTTCGTTATAGCTCACTTCACAGAAAAGAAACACAAAGCGCTAGCTGAAACAATCAAGAAGTGGCTACGCATTTCCCAAAGTTAAAAAGCACAGTACCCCGAGGTTCCCGAGACACTTCAGTACTTAACTTGAGAAAATTCGAGCGCGCGCTACGAAACTCTAAGGCTTGACTCTCGATACATTGGAACTTTGTAATTAAAATTTATATGCAACGTACACTGTACAAAAAAGATTGGAGTTGAACTATATGGAAGAAAAGACCATACAATCAATACCTGTTATGACATTCGCCCTGATGCTTGGAATAATCTCGGCAGTAATAGGATTAATAGTTGGCATTCTCTACGCGGCAGTGTTTGGATTCATAATAGCAGCAATTCCCGCGTCCAGCGCCGCCAGCACTAGCGCATTAAATGTTAGCTGGTTCAGCATTCTTTTTGGTGCAGGCGCAATAGTAACAATGCCCGTAATATGGTTCATAGGCGGTTTAATACAGGGTGCACTAGTTGCGATTCTATACAACTTTCTCGCCCCAAAAATTGGCGGAATCAAACTGCGCTTCAAAGAAGAGAACTACGCACCACCCCAACAATAACACCCCCACTTTTCTTCCGCTAAAACCTTGAGCCCTAACTTGAGATATAATTGTCAAATCTTGAGAAAAACGGGAACATGCGGCTGTTTCATTTCTGGTGAGGGGGTATCTTTTTCTTGACTTTTTTCTCGTTTCGGAGGATTTTTGACTGGACAGGATGCCATGCTGATTTTTTCCGAAATGTGGTCAGTAGTAAGTTCAGTTTGTGTCTGCTTATCCAGACAACCGCGGACAAAGCGATTGCGAAGCCTAAATACTCAACGGGCAATAAGCCGCTTTCTCCGATTGGGGTAGGGTTTAAAACGTAATAGCCTTCGTTGATGTTTACGTCTGCCTTGAAAATTAAGTAGTTCCACGTTGAAAGCCAGTGTGATTTATCCATGTTGTAGAGAAGTGCTGACATCACCAAGACAAGACCCACAGAAGCTACAGCAACCAAAAATATCTTCTTTGCTTTGCTTCTGAAGATGCTACGTTTAAACAGGAAAAGGGATTTGCTGACCAAGGATGCTGCTAAGAAACTGAAAAAGGGCAATGCTTGATAGTCAAACTTGATGGCGTTATGAAAGGGCACTTTGAGGGCTAAGACAGCTCCCAAGTAAATGTTAACTCCTAGAACACAAGTTATGGTTGCTAAACAGGTAGCGTCAAAAAGTAGAGCATCGTGGAAGGGTCGCCGCAAATATAGACCGACAAGCACCGATAAGAGTATTGCGTCGATGAAGAACCAGCCTAACCCGTAACTTACTAGAAAATTGGTTGCAAATAAGGGTGTGGGCGCAACGACGGTTGGATTTTTTATGGTGAAATCGTTGTGTGAGAAAATTGAGGAGAAGCCTAAGCCTGTTATTACTTGATACCACAAGAACAGGGCTATTATAATGGGGATTGAAAACGCTGCTAACCAAGTGACCACGCGTTTTAAATTTCTGGGGCGATGGTAGAAAAAGAACGCTAAAAGGGGAACGAGCATGTAGACAGCGTACAGTTTAGTGCTTAAGGCGGCTGCTAAAACAATCCCTGAAGCAGTAAAAAGTTTCAATGCCCCTTTGCGAACTGCGATTAAGCCTAGAAACAGGCTTAGTAAACTGAAGAACAAGCATGGCGTATCCACGAGGAAGCTTCTGGACATAAACAGGTGCCATGGGCTGAAAGCAAAGAGCAGAGCCGCAAAGAAACCCGTTATTTCGTTATACGCCACCGTGCCAATTCCGTAAACTAGGGCGACGCAGCCCAACCCGAACAACGTAACCAAAAACGTGCCATTGACGATGGATACGCCAAACGCTTTGAAGAACAAGGCTTGTATATAAAACCCCAGAGGCGGCTGATCCATTAAATACGCCCCGTTCGCCAAAGGAAAACCGTAATGATGCATTAAAGGCAAACCATAATTCAACACCCCTACCGAAGCATCAAACTCCAAAGAGGTATCCCAATTATAAAAGGGACCTACCGAAAGAGAAGCCACAGCAAACCCAACTAAAACGCCTATCAGAGGATAATGCTCAGTAAGAAAACGTCTAAAATTAGCGAACGTAAACCTTGATGAACCCGCTTGTGTTCTCAATGTTTGGCTGATTGACGCTTTGACCCTCTCCCAAAGCTAAACCAACCTTCTGTTCGATTATCTAGTATATGATACAGTGAACGAATAAAATTTTCGGTATCCAAAAGATTTCAAAATAATAATCTTAAACACCCCAGGTCATAACTCACCATCTTCCCTGTTAGCGAGAACAATCACCCATGAAGCCCTCGTGCAAATCCGTGAAAAACGCACCCTTCCGATACCGTTTAAACAGCACCCACATACGAAAAAAGGGTCGCCAAAGAAAACAAACCAGGTCTAACCAATAGTTGACTCTACGGCTGCCTCTTTATATAAGGGGGGTATAGAAAAAAAATCACACGCCAGTACAGCAATACACAGTGTCACACATCCAACATTGAAACAATAACAGTTCTTTCCCGTTGCAAGCAACTTCAAGCTAATATAGGGTTTCACGTATTGTTTTTTGTGGGTTAATTGGCTGAAAACCAGACTTGTGTGGAATCGGGTTTACCGCGGCAAATTCGCGTTTCAGTAGGCTCTGCAATTGTTCTTGGGCTTTTAGAAGGCAAACTGAACGCTGAACCTACAACCACCTACCTCATGACCTATAAAATGGGTAAGTGCACAGCAAACTGCGGTTTTTGCCCTCAAGCACGGAGCAGTCGCAGTAAAGCAGAACTGCTGTCAAGAGTCACATGGCCCAAGTTCCCAACCAGCAACGTCCTCCAAAAACTCGCGAGTCCAGTGGAACAGGGCAAAATAAGGCGTGTTTGCATCCAAGCATTGAACTACCCAGAAGTTTTCGCGCACCTCACAGCGTTAGTCACAGCCATAAAGCAGCACAGTAAAGTTCCAGTTTCAGTTTCCTGCCAACCCCTAAACAAAGAAAACATGCAAAAACTAGCAGAAGCAGGCGCAGACAGAATCGGCATTGCCCTAGACGCTGCAACCGAAAAACTGTTCGGCCAAGTTAAAGGCGAAGACGCAAACGGACCTTACAGGTGGGAAAGCCAGTTCAGGCAACTACGTGAAGCCGTTGAAATCTTCGGTAAAGGAAAAGTCAGCACCCACTTAATCATCGGGTTAGGCGAAACAGAAAACGAAGCAGTCAGCCTAATCCAAAGATGCATTGACATGGGTGTTTCGCCAGCACTTTTCGCTTTCACTCCAGTTCGCGGCACAGCACTAGAAAAAAAACCGCAACCACAAATTGAAGTTTACAGGCGAATCCAGCTTGCCAGATACCTCATAGTTAACGGTCACGCACGCTCCGAAGATATGTACTTTGACAGTTATGGCTGCTTAACCAACTACGGAGTTGACGAAGAATCCCTAACGTGGATTGTGGAAACAGGAGCAGCATTCCTAACTTCAGGATGCCCAAACTGCAACAGACCATTCTACAACGAAAAGCCAAGCGGACCAATATACAATTACCCCAGAAAAATACGGCAAACAGAACTAGCCGAGATAAAACAACAGCTAAACCTGAAACCAAACATTTAAGCAACAAAAAAAGGCAGAGTGTTAAGAACCAGATTTCTTCTTGTTTTCCTCAAGCTTAGGTTTCTGCCGTGTTATCTGCTCAACCAAACGCCAAAAATCCCACATAGAATACCCCTTCTGCAAGTCTTTCATAAGCTTCTTAACCTCATAAAACGTCATCTGCGACTCACCCTTATCCAAACTTTCCTGAGGACCCTTAATACGCCTAAACAACTCATCCATCTGCCTAGGCGAAGCACGTATCCCAGCATTCTCCAACAACTGCTGAATCAAAGTCTGAGCCGTATTCTTACCAATAAACATGGTTGTTTCACGCCCAACAATCTGCGGCGGAAACGGCTCAAACAACAACGGATGAGCCTTCATCTCCTCTAACGCTTGGTCCACTTCATGAGTGAAAATGCTGTCACCCACTATTGGCTTGTGGAACTGAAGCGGCAACGCCAAAGCTTTCCCAGCTGACTGCGCAAGCCTGTAAACCCTACCCAAGTCAACACCAGTATCAATGTTGTAGAGCAACTCCAAGGCAGTAGCAACCTCCTCAAAAGGCGCAATACCTGCACGTTCCCCAAAACCCGCGATGCACGTGTGAAGATAAGTTACACCTTCCTCCACTGCCGCTAAAGTGTTAGCTGTAGCTAAACCGAAGTCGTTATGGCAGTGAACTGAAAGCGCCGCTTTCTGCTTCACCTTTTCAGGTAAGCCGTCTCTGACTTTAGACATCAGGTAGCGCATGGAAAGTGGCCTCAGAAAACCAACACTGTCGGCGATTACTAGTCTGGTTGCGCCAGCTTCTGATGCGGCTTTGAAAACTTGTAGGATTTCTTCTATGGGGGTTCTTGCTCCGTCCATGAGGGTGAAGTTTACTTTTGCGCCGTTTTTTTGTGCGTGTTCTATGCTTTCAACGATTTTTTGTAGTGCTTGCTGTTGGGTCATTTTTAGTTGGTATTTGAGGTTGAGTCCGTTGAAGGGTGTTTCTATTGTTATTTCTTTTATTCTGCAGTCTAGGCATGCGTCGACGCTTTCTTTTGTGGCTTGTGCTGAGGCTGTGAGGGTTGCGTTTTTGAAGGTTTCGTTGACTATTCTTTTCACGTTGTGTTTGTCGGCTTCGGATAAGGCTGGGAAGCCAACGTTGATTATGGATATTCCTGTGTCGTCCATTAGCTTGGCGAGTTTGACTTGTTCCACGTATGTTAAGAAAACTGTGGGTGCTTTTAGTCCTTCTCGGAAGGTTTCGTCCCATATGAAAACTTTTTTGGGGAGTTTAGGCGGCAAGTTTTTTCGGAGTCGATTGTAATTTGCTATGAGTCCTTGAGCTTCAAGCTTTTTGAATATCGTTTTCCTCATGAATGCACAATCCAAAACATGAAGGTAAATCGTGCTGATAACTCTGCAAACTCTCATATAAAAATTAAATCTAAGCAGAATCTTGAAGCACGTTTAGGATGCAAAAGTCTTAAGTGTTGAATCAACAAATTCAACGAGCGGGAATCAAAATGGCGATGAACGGCATCAAAAACACAGTTGAACAAATCAGATCCTTGGAAACTGAAAGGCAAAACTTGCTGCTTGAAATTGAAGAACTCAAAAAGATGGCAGACGCAAAAGCTAGAGCGTTAGAAAGCGAAATCAGCATGCTACGAGACGAAGTAAAAGAACTACGACTTTTACTAACCGTCGAAGACGAGATAACAGACGAAAGACAAAAGAAAAGGAAATAGCCACACGCAAGAACTGTTGCGTGATTTTTTTCTATACCCCCCTTATATAAACTATAAATAGCGCTGAGTGTGGCGTCGGGTAACCCCCGCCTACTGGCTTCTGCAATGAACCTTTAATTGCAGTCTAATAGGCGGCTAATGTTGTAGGTAGCGGTTTTGGTAGTTGACGTGGTTTTTATTATTTGAAGTGGGCGTGTTTTCTGGTGAATGTGAAAAAACGGAGAACTATTTGATTTAAAGTAATTGAAAAAAATGAAAAAGGGAAGGAGGTTTGGTTTTTGCTGGTTGTTTACCGTTTCCTGAGCATCAGGATGATGACCAGGCCGATTGCTACGATTGCAGCGATTGATGCGGCACCTAGACCAAGCACGTATGCGTCAGTCATGGGTGCAGGTGTTTCTGATGGCGCTGGAGTTACAACTGCGTCGTTTACTTTCAGATATGTTGCTGCGGATGAGCCACAGTATGCTCCTGATCCTTCGAAGGTTGCAATGACAGTGTACATTCCTGTAACTTCTGGTACGAATTCACAGCAGAAGCCGCCGTTTACATCACTGGTAGTTGTGGCAACCGTTGGGTTGTTACCGTTCGGGTCAACCACTGTTATTGTGACATCAACACCTACCATGTCTGCTGGCTTGGGGTACTGCATGTACACGTATTCCATCCAGTCGGTCATGTTATCGTCTGACATCGCGGGGACACCGTTCGGGAACCTCGCGGTCAAAGCGTAGCCTTCAGTGCCTGGAGATACGTCCATTACTGTGCCTTCCACTAGTATAGCGTCGCCGTGAACTGAAATCTTTGGTGTAGCTGCAATTGTTGTGGCGCTTGGACCTTTACCGATAGAGTATACGCGACCGTCATATGCGTTTAGTCCCGCCATTATGCTGTCTCCGATGATTACGTGTCCACCCCACCAGTTGTTGAACCAGCTTAGTGTCCAGATTTCGTCGCCTGTTTCTGCGTCAAGAACGACCATCGGTGCACCTCTTCCAGTTGGAATAATTGGTGAGTGTTCACCGTAGGACAAGCAGATTTTTCCGTCAGCTATGAAGTGATATTCAATTGGGAAGTTTGCGCTCCACAAGATTTCCGCGTATTTGTCTGTAACGTTGTACGTCCACTTTACCTTGCCTGTTGTGATGTTATAGCAGGTCACAACGCCAGTCATACGACCTGTGTAGAAGTTGCCGTAACCAATGGCAGGACCATACCACTTGTCATAGAAGGCTAAGTAGTGTTCTGGCTCAGATGTCCACATCCAGTCTCCGTCTTCTAGGCTGAAGCCATAGTATCTGCGAGTTTCCTTGCAAGATATGATGAAAACGTCGTCGTCCCAGGATGCATCTGTCCAGACCCAAGTTGAACCTTCAGTTCCTGAAGGTATGTCCCAAGGTTCATTGAAAAGTACTTCGCCTGCGGTGTCGTCTTCAGTGCTTATTGCCCATGAAGTGATTGTTGGGCCACTCGAACCGAATATGCCTGCAGAAGTCGATCCGAACACCCTGTCAAGGGAATAGGCTGCCACACTTCCTGACAGCTCTTCGGATATGTCCGCGGTCCATTCAATGCCTTGTGTCGCGTCATATGTGTTGCCAAGGGGTTCCCAGCTACCATCGCCGACACTGCCGCCAGTCTGTGGGTTGACAGCTTTGCTTGAGTTCCACTTACTGACAGTGCCGCCTCTTAAGTCGACATTGTATCGGATGATTTCACCTTTTGGACCATATACGTTCCAGCCGCTAGGCACGTTTTCTAGGCTGTAGCACCAGCGTCCGGTAAGAGGGTCATATGCATCCCAAGTAGTACCGGATGTCGTCCACAGGTATGCGAAAGCACCGTGATAGTTGAAGCCATCAAACATGTACACTTGACCAAAAGCTAGTCTAGCGCCCCAGTTCATTTTCCACAGTTGTTCACCGGTTTTAAGATTCACAGCAACAACTGGTTGCTCAACATTGTAATCGCCTTGTACTTCATATTGGTTGTAGTAGAGAACGCCGTCGATTATCACTGAACCTAAGAATTTGCCTTCATACGCATCGCCCATTTCGTATTGGGTATTACCAAGTTCGCCTCCAGTGAGGCCACCCTGCACGTACTGTTTTGTCCAGAGTATGTGGGCAGTGTCAGGTGAGTCTTCGTTGTAAGGATGGTACTTGGGTATTGGTGGCATATCATAGCTTCCAGCGGGTTTCAACCAGTTACCAGCGATTGGTGCCCACTCATGGAACTGCGCATTTATTGGGCGCGTCCAATATTCAGTAGGGAGTGGGAAAGCTGGGAAGTATTCTATTGGTTCTTCCTGAACCGTAAGGTAGATTACGTCGCTGTAGCTTTCGGCATAAGTCGTTCCTTGCATGTCTTGTTCAGGGAAGTGGGACTGTATCTCGTAGACACCTGGCGTGTCAAACGAAACAGACTTGCCTGTCCCCCCTGTGGCATCTGTTTTGAGGCCGTCATAGGTTTCATCGTAGCCGTCAGGACCAGTTATGTGAAATGACAAGTCCACCCACTGCAAATAGGTGCTTGGCGTCTGTTGCGAAATCCCTACGTGGAACAGCACTTCTTGGCCGACTCCAACGGGGTTAGGCGTAGCACCTACGAAAGCGTAAGTTTTGACTGGTGTTTGTGCAGTTGCATTTGGTACGGCAATAATGGAAATTGCCATAACCACCATTAGTAATGTAGAAATTGCTATAGTCGTAGCTTTGCTTTTCAAATTTGCCATTCTTTCTTTTCTCCTTTTTAGTTTATGGAAGTATCGTATTAATCAGAGAGGCTTTAAATAATGGCAAGAAGTCCCACTTCTGACAAACCACCCGCAACTGCAGGATAAACCAGTACAAAAGCCATCAACAGTAAAGAAAGAAGAACTTTTTGGACTTAGCGTCCATAAGCTGCAAACGACCCAGTTAACAAAAATTGAAAACTAAACAGCACCAAAAAAAGAGCAACCGCTTCCGTTAAACTGGGAAATAAAAAGAAAAAAGGGTTGCGTTGTTGTTTACTTTTGCAGTTACGAGGTTGTCTCAGTCGACATTGTAGGTTGGTTCTGTTGCGGTTTCAACTGGAAGAATGCAATCGCGAGTATCAATACGCCAATCCAAATCAAGAGAAAGCCTATGCCTAAAGCGATGATTAACGCTGCACCTATCAGCACTAATAATCCGGCGGTTGAAAACAAGCCAACACCTGACTTTGCTGAAAGCGAAGTTAACGAGCGACGTACAAAGAAGGCCGTGATAATGCCGAACACCCAGATGATTAGGAGCGCCATGAAGAATCCCGCAAGGAAAGGCACGATAGCTTCAACTGTGACGTTTGTCGGGTCAGGGGTTAACCCTTGAATTGCCAGCCAATCTTCGCCATCCCAAGTTGGAAAAATCGACAGCAAAAATTCACGCAGTGAAGTCATAACTGTAAGAACAACGATTCCACCTGCAGCGACGCCGCCAACTACCCCCGTTATCAACCCGTAAAGCGCGTTGTTGAAGATTCCCCTCTCAGAATAGTAACCAGCTAAATTGTACAAGGCAACCAAGACAAGTATTAGACCGATAAATGCAATGACGCCGTAAGTGTTTACCACTGGCATAAGTCCGATAAACATCATTATTGCGCCGATACCACCCAAAATTTTACTTGTTTCTACGTTCAAGTTTTTTCCTCCTTGATTTCACTCGACCCTTTTAGGATAAAAGCTTTTTCCACGCAGAGTTAACCGCGGAGTCACTGGGAGCCAACAAGCGTACTTGTCTGCTTGATTTCCGCCATCTGGCGTATGTCCGTGACTATCTTGTCCAGTTGACCTAGGCTTTTAGCTTCGATGCGGACAACTATGTCGTAAAGGCCGTAGGTGACAAGCACGTCTGTAACTTCAGTCATGCTTTTTATTTTCTGAGCCGCAACGTGTTCCATGCCGCGCTTAACGGTGGCTACCACGTAGGCTTTAACAACTTCAACCATGCCACTTGACCTCACTAACTATTCTAACTGAGCATGCTTAAAGCGTTTTTTAA
>Ga0272441_10016748_pt1 | contig 10097 bp, 9 predicted proteins | sample SSMProp6N_FD_193582 | JGI IMG/M metagenome (GOLD analysis project Ga0272441, IMG submission 193582) | Marine sediment archaeal communities from Little Sippewissett salt marsh, Falmouth, MA, United States - SSM-Prop-6N | ecosystem: Environmental > Aquatic > Marine > Wetlands > Sediment ... | reverse complement strand
AAAAGCCTCGAGGATTTGAACGCGGCCCTGCGGGTGCTTCTGGAGAAGGGCGAGCAGGACAAAAAGGAGCTCGAGGAGCGGACCCTTCTGAACGTGCAGGAGCTGGTGCTGCCCTATCTCGACCGTTTGCTGCTGCAGACATCCGACTACACCCAGCGCGAGACCCTGAAGGTGGTCCGCTCCAACCTGACCGACATCGTGTCGCCCTTCGGCCGCTCGCTCACCCTGGGACGGTCGCGGCTCACGCACAAGGAACTGGAGATCGCCAACCTGATCAAGGAGGGCATGACCAGCAAGGAGATCGCCTCGCTGCTGCACGTGTCCGAGCGCACGGTCACCACGCATCGCGACAATATCAGGAAGAAGATCGGGCTCAAATCACAGAAGGCGAATCTGCGCACGTATTTGCTGTCCATGCAATAGGTGCCTGTCATACCGGCCCCGAACAAAATCAATGTCGGGATAAACTCCGGCCGGTGTCCGGCCTGCGGTGGACCCTTGCCAGGACTGGATTCCGGCCTTCGCCGGAATGACGTACAGGCTGGACCGCAACGGGGTGTTTTTTTGAGCAGCCTTGTTAGCGGGTTGAAAAGCGCTTTTCAAAAAATCTCTATCGGTATCTCTATCGCTATCGTCACTCCTATGGTTTGATTGCCTGTGCGATACCGATACCGATGAAAGGCGCCAGCATTACAGCGTATTTAATATACGTATTAAATACGTTTTTATTAAGTATTGTAACTGGGCTGGTATTGGTGTAGAACCAAGTATAAAAACCACGGCCGTCACGAACCAACAGGGAGGAACCCCCATGGTCGACTACAAGGAAATCTGCGATATCATCATGAAAAAAACAAAGGCGCGCGGCAAGCCCGTGGCGATCAGCCTGTTCCGCGACACGGTGCCTGAGGGCTACGAGCCCATACAGCAGCCGCCGTGCTCCATCGTGCATTGTGCCATGGACGAGGGCCGCAAGGTCTACTTCGATGCCGAGCATCACGACTGCTATGTGGGTGTGCACCATGCGGGTATCGTGCCGGGCAAGAAGGAGATCGCGGCCGGCGACTATCTCTCCAAGACAAGTTCGTTCTTCACCGAGGAGGGCGCCGCGCGCCTCAAGTCCGGCACCTACGCGCTTCCGCCCGGCCTTGTCTCGGCCATCGGCGCGGCCCCGCTCGACGAGGTCCCGGACGGCGTGCAGGTCGACTGGATCGTGGTCGTCTCGAACGTGCACGACGCCTGCACACTGGGCGGCTGCCGCATGTGCGTTGACGGCGTGCAGCCCTACGGCACCTTCGGCACCTCGCTGTGCGGCGAGCTGTTCGCCGTGCCGTGGTACATCGACAATGTCATGGTCGTGGGCGGCGATTTCGGCGGCCGCATGCACAACCGCATCAAGCAGGACCAGGCGTTCATCATCATCCCGGCACGGTTCGCCGACACCATACCCAGGCTGCTCGGCAATATCAAGGTTGACGTGAAGACCAGCCGCGAGATGACCAAGCCGCCGTGGTCGCCCTTCTGGCAGAAAAAGGACAAGGCCGCCAAGGCCGAGGACATTGCCGAGCCCGAGGCCCCCCGGTCCGGCGGGGAGCCCGAGCTGACCATGCCCTGGGACGCGGAGTCACGGGCCCTGATACAGAAGGTGCCGGAGGAAATGCTCGAGATGATCGTGGGCAATGCCGAGCAGTACGCTAAAGAAAACAACTATCCCGAGGTGTCGATGAAATCCATGCGCGAGCAGATGAAGAAACTGGGCATGGACCTTGATGAAATGATGGCCATGATGTAGCGTGGCAGTGGTAAACCAGTAGCGAAGGAGGTTTGTATGGGCAAAAACAAGGAATACGCGGATATCTTGACCAAGCACGAGGGCTATACGCGCGACATCATCGGCTTCAAGCCCTGCGACACACCACCCGACTATGCCGAATCCTATGAAGACGACATATCGTTCGAGTGCGCCATGGTAGCCGAGGTGTGGGACGGCCGCGAAAAGCCTTTCTACATCAGAAACAAGAACATCATCTGCGGCGGCGCGGTGTACTCGGGCATCGGCAACAAGAAGATGACCAAGGACGAGTTTCATGCCGGCATGGTCAATGCCATCGGGCCGCAGAAGGCCTATGCCAGCCTCGAGGTTTTCCGGCGGGTCAACCAGCAGGTATGCCACACCTTCAAGAGCAGCAAATACCTCGTGATCGGCCGGCTGCAGGACATGGAGGACTACGAGGTGGCCATGGTCACGGCCGATGCCGACCACGTGCACCGGCTGTGCAAGGTCTACACCTGGGCAACGGGCGAACTGGTGCACGGCATAGCGGGCACGGCATGGTGCGCCAACTCGTTCCCCCTTATCTACCGCACCAAGACCATCACCTTCAACATGGGCGATCCGCCCTCGCGTTTTTTGATGCGGCTCGATCCCGGCGAGATGTTCTGCTTCATCCATCGCGACCTGATGCCGCTGATCGTCGAAAATCTGGACAATATTTCATCCGGCGAAGTTTCCATGTAGAGAGGGAGGACGACCATGGCCTATTTCATTACCGACGAATGCGTTATCTGCGGAACCTGCTGGGAGATCTGCCCGACAGAGTCCATCGAGGAATACGAGTGGTATTACCGGATCAACCAGGACACCTGCGTGCAGTGCGGCGCCTGCGCCAAGGTGTGTCCCAACCACGCGATCCACAAGAAAGACGAGTAGCAGGCTGCCAGCATATATCGCTGTCGCTGTCGGTATTGTTATGCCGACAGCGACAGCGATCTTTATATCCACCACAAGCCAGATTTTTTTGTACCCCTTCTTTGCGTGCCCCAAGAAAGGGCACCCCGGCGTTTCGCGTCCGCCTGCGGCGGATTCCCTTGCCGGGCACATGATAGCGGGGTCGTTATGAACTCGCACAGTCGGACGCTCAGACAGCATAACGACCCAGCCCCGCTCTCATGCACCCGGCTCGGCTGCGAAACTATGGGGGTTGAAAGTCAAAACCAAAATCAAATACTGGATTCCGGGTCGCGCTGCACCTGCCCGGAATGACAATACGTCTGTCATGCCGGGCACTGACCCGGCATCCAGAGTTTTATGCGTTTGGTTGTATGTTTTAAAACCCCGTTGCAGCGACGCCGAACAAAAGGCATGGTCGCGGGTACAGGCGGCACGCTGTTTGACCCGCCAGGTTTTGGGCGGGGAGTTCGGGCCGCCGCCGTGAACATGTCTTTTGTGAGGGCATCAGCCGCAGGCGGACGAGTTGCAGGGTCCACGCTCCGTAGCAGGCTACTGCGGAGGACGGGCGCCTTTTCTTAAAGCCTTTCAGGCTTTAACGCTGCGCGTTTTGGTTGTTGAGTCAGGCATAGCCTGACCGCTACAGCTCTTTGAAGCGCGCAAAGAAATGAACAAGCAAAGGCTTTCACGGTGTGCAATGATGGCGGATAATAAAAAAGGGGCCGCTTTTTGCGCGGCCCCTCTGCTTTTTTCAGCCCCGGTCAGGCTCACTCGACTTTGACCTTGACGGCCCTGGGCTTTTCTTCCTTGGGAGCGGGAATTCGCAGTTCCAGCACTCCGTTGGTGTACTTCGCATGGATGTCTTTTTCGGTCACGCCTTCCGGTACCCGGAACCTGCGCTCGAAGCTGCCGAAGGTGCGCTCTACCCGGTGCCAGGTGCCCTCGGTCTCCTCGTTTTCGCCCTTGCGCTCGCCGCGCAGGGTGAGGGTTCCGTTCTTCAGCTCGATGTGTATATCCTCTTTTTTCACTCCCGGCAGATCGGCCTTTACCACATAAATTCCCTCTTTTTCCTCGATGTCCAGCGCGGGTGCCCATTCACGTTCGAAATCCCTCAGGAACGTATCATCCTCAAACCACCTGAGCAGGCCGTCGAAGGGTTTCCGTGTCTTCCATAGTGTGATTGCCATAATACACACCTCCTCTCGGGTTAATGATTATTATTATCGTTAACAATATAATAACCACCATTGGTCTGCAGTCAAGGGGTCAGGATAAATATTTTTTTAAAGGAAATACATATGGTTAATGATAAAAAATAAGGCATCCGGCCAATGGGCCGGATGCCTGTCTGCTCTGGTGATCCCAACGGGAATCGAACCCGTGTTTTCGGCGTGAGAGGCCGACGTCCTAGGCCGCTAGACGATGGGACCGGTATGTGGCTGGGGAACCAGGATTCGAACCTGGATAACCAGATCCAGAGTCTGGCGTACTGCCGTTGTACGATTCCCCACTATGTCGGGCTGTTGAAAAAGGCCCGTCTGCTGCGTTGCGCTACGTCCTCGGTCACTGCGGCGTACATAACAGTACGCCTCATTCCCTCGGATTTGCGCGCCTTGCATACGCACCTTTTTGAACAGCCCGTCGCGAGGTTGCAAAAGGTCCATCCTGCGTAGCAGGCTACTGCGGAGGACGGGCCCGTCTGCTGCGTTGCGCTACACACGGCCTGAAAAAGCGCCTGCAGCCGCTGCAAACAAACGATAACTATATTGCATGATGGTTTTTCAGTCAAGTCAAATTTAGATTTTGACTTGTGCCAAGAATTTCCTTATACTTTTTCGCTTTAACAGCTGTTGAAAAAGATCCATCCTCCGTAGCAGGCTACTGCGGAGGACGGGCCCGTCTGCTGCGCGCCTTGCATGCGCACCTTTTTGAACAGCCTGCAAACGCAACGTTTGTACTTCGCTGTCAGCTGCCGTATTTTTTTTCAGGGTCTGTGGGCAGATGACCGATGAACATACAGTATATGCGCTATCGCTGCCGTATATGCCGGCAGCGCGTGTATTGAAAGGATTGCATCGATATGGGTGAGAGCAGGGACGCGAAAGACATTGACGCCGGCAGTGAACGCCGCAAGGAGTTCAATGAATGCCTGGACGCTATCATCGAGGAAGCGCGCACAACCCAGCCAAGCGAGCTGTTCTACCGCCAGAAGGCCAGAGAATTGCAGGACATATGCCCGGCGGAGTGCATAGCGGCTCTGACGCGCCGGCTCCAGAAGGCCGGCTGGGACGAGCAGGATGTGCTGGTGCAGCTGCTCGCGCAGTTCAGCGGCGTTGAGCACGTGAGCTTCCTGCAGGAGTTCGTGGGCCGCGAGGCGTTCATGCCCAGGACCGGCATGAAGATACTGGAGATCTTCAACAAGAGCGATGTCATCATCGAGCCCGGCGTTGCCGGTGCTTTGCTCGACTATGACAACTTCGCCCGGCGCATCAGCCGCGCGCTCATGGAGGACAGTGTCGACGATGACCTTGCCGCGCAGTTCTGCGCCTGCGCGCCCAAGCAGCGTGACGGCATCGCGACGCAGCTGCTTGAAGACCACGGGGCCCTGTGCTCACCCTTCCTGGCGCGGGTGTGCTCGGTGGACAAAAAGGCCGGCGAGCGCATACTGGCCATGCTCGAGGCCTGCGCCGGCGAGACGGGGTTCCGGGTCATGGAAGCCATGTACGCCGCCGAGGGCCGCAAGGACATCCTCAAGCGCATGAAGAAGGCCGCGCGCGCCCTTGCCCAGAAAGGCATCACCGTGGACCTGCCGAAACCGGCCGCACAGGCTGCGCCTGTGTTCAAATCCGCTGGTCCGGCACCGGCACGGGCGTTTGCCTCGATCATCGACCCGGAAGGCTGCCGGATGCTGTTCATTATCAAGCCGGTCAGTACGCAGGAGTCCAAGATCTTCCAGATCATGACCAGTGATTCGCGGGGAATCAGCATGATCGATGTGGTTGCCGCCTATCGCGGCGAGACCTCGCAGCTGATCAAGAAACTGCTCAATGATACGAAATCGGATTTCCGTGAAATCGATGTCGGGCGCTGTGTCGCGCTGGCCATGGAAGCTGTCGGGCTTTCGCGCGAGCAGGGCCTGATAGTTCCGGCGACCGTGGCGCAGATCGAAGCGCATTTTCACAAGGCGGCCGGCAACAAGCCGGCTGCGGCGATATACGGCCTGATCAGTGCCGATGATATCGCACGGCTCGACCCCGCGCCTGACACGGCCGCCCTGGTCGCCTCGCTCGGACTGGAGTTCTGGTTTATCGCCGCCCCGGAAGGGCGCGCCTGCTGGGAGAAGATCGCCCAAAGCGCCCCTGATGATGCCGGCCTGCAGGAGCTGCTGGACACCCTGGCGGCTGAGGAGCGCTCGTCGTTTTTTACGCCCGCGCGCAAACAGGCCTTCAGGCGCAGGCTCGAGGAGTTTGCCTGGATACTGCACGAGAAGGGCTCCGTCGACCAGGCGCATGCGGCCCTGGCAGCCGCCCTGAATTTGGCTGCTCCCGGGCACGATCCCGCGGCGGACCCGTTCTGCGCGCGGATGATCGACCGGGCCTTCGAGATATTCCGGCGGTCGCTGGAGGAAAAGGCGCGCACGTCGGGCACGTCGGCCAAGAACGGCTGAGACGCGCGGCGCGCCGCGCCCACGACCACGAGGAAACAGTGCAATGATAGAGCCGCAGATACCCAAAGGGTTCCGGGATTTTCTCCCGCAGCAGATGATGGCGCGCCGCGACATCATGCGCACGATGAGCGACATTTTCGAGCGCTACGGTTTCGTGCCGCTCGATACGCCCTGCCTTGAATACGCCCGCACGCTCGAGGGCAAGTACGGAGAGGAAGGCGACAAGCTGATCTACCGCTTCGAGGACCGCGGCGGCCGCGCCGTGGCCCTGCGCTATGACCTGACCATACCGCTGGCGCGGGTCGCGGCCATGTACGGGCAGCTCCCCAGGCCGTTCAAGCGCTACCAGATCGCCCCGGTCTGGCGCGCGGACAAGCCTCAGAAAGGGCGTTTCCGCGAGTTCTACCAGTGCGATATCGACATCATCGGAGCTCCCGGCGCCTGCGCCGACGCGGAGCTGCTGCTGGTGGCGCATGCGGTGCTGCAGGCCCTGGGTTTCGACAATTACCTGATCAGGATCAACAACCGCAAAGTGCTCAACGCTTTGGCCGCTGTTCTGGGCATCGCTGCGGAGCGCATCCCGGATTTCCTGCGCGCGCTGGACAAGCTCGACAAGACCGGTCCCGATGCCGTGCTGCAGGACATGGCAGGCCAGGGCCTGCTCGCAGGCGATGCCCGGGCGATCGTGCGTGATCATCTGCTCTCCGGGGGCGACAGCTCCGCGGCGGTCGCCGCGCTTGTAGCCGGCAGCGAAGCGGGCGCTGCCGGGCTGGCCGAGCTCGACGTGATCGAGCGCGTGCTCGCGGCCGACGGGGTGGACAAGCGCTACTATAAAAAGGACATTGCGCTTGCGCGGGGCCTCGATTACTACACGGGCCCGATTTTCGAGGTCGTGGTCAAAGAGCCGCGCATCGGCAGCATCCTCGGGGGCGGCCGCTACGACGACCTGATCGGCCTGTTCACGAAGCAGTCCCTGCCCGCCACGGGCATTTCCTTCGGGCTCGAGCGCCTGGTCACCGTCATGGAGGAGCTGGGCATGCGCGGCGCAGAGGGCAGCCTGACGCAGGTGCTGGTCACGCAGTTCAGTGAGGAGCTGCTGGATGAGGCGGTCAGGCTGGCCGCCCTGCTGCGAACGTCCGGCCTGCGGACCGAGCTGTACCATGCGCCCGACAAGCTCAAGAAACAGCTGTCCTACGCTGCGGGGCGTGCCATTCCGGCCGTGGTCGTGCTCGGCCCGGACGAGGCCCGCGAAGGCCGCGCAGCGCTGAAGAACATGCTGAACGGCAGCCAGGAGGTGCTGGACCAGCAGGACCTGCCCGAGGCCGTCCGCAGGATCGTCGCCTGAAGCATGCGCTATGACGGCCTGATAATCCGCCCGCCGAGTGAAGCCGGCAGCCTGATCCTGCAGGTCGCCGTGGGCTGCTCGCACAACCGCTGCACCTTCTGCCCGGCCTTCAAGGCGAAAAAATTCCGCGTTAAACCGCTCGAGTCCGTGTTCGAGGACATTGACAGTGCGCTGGTCGAATACGGCCCGGGTGTGCGCCGCGTGTTTTTGTGCGACGGCGATCCGCTGATTTTGCCCGCGCCGCACCTGACGGCGATCCTTGCGCGCCTGCAGGAGGCCTTTCCCCGCCTGCAGCGCGTGGGCATTTACGGTAATGCCAAAAGCATCCTGAAACGGACGCCCGAAGAGCTGAAAGCCCTGCGTGCCCTGAAATTGGGTATCGTCTATCTCGGTCTCGAATCGGGCGATGCTGAGACGCTTAAGGCGGTGCACAAGGGCTCCACCCCGGAGGAGATGGTCGAGGCCGCGCGCCGCGTGCGCGCTGCGGGCATCAAGCTCAATGTGACCGTGCTGCTGGGCCTGGGCGGGCGGGCGCGCAGCAAAGAGCACGCCCGGGCGACCATCGACGTGCTGAACCGCATGCAGCCCAACCACGCGGCCGCCCTGACCCTGATGGTGGTGCCGGACACGCCGCTGCATGCGGCCATGCTGCAGGGCCGCTTCGAGCTGCCCGGCACGTTCGAGCTGCTCGAGGAATTGCGCGCGATGATCGCGGGCTCAGAACTGCAAAACTGCCTGTTCTTCTCCAACCACGCCTCGAACTACCTGCCGGTGCAGGGGCGGCTGCCGCGCGACAAACAGGCCCTGCTGGACGAGATCGACCGGGTGCTTGAAAGCCGCGACGCCGGGAGGCTGCGTCCCGAGGCCCTGCGGGGGCTGTAGGGCTGCTGCAGCCGCATTGTTTCGCAGCTGAACAGTTCGATCCGTTCCCTCGGCCGGAGAATCGATGAGCGGGGTGCGCGACGTCAGGGATGCGAACGATTTTTTGTGTTGCGCGCCGAGGGCACCTACAGCTGCAGAATGAACATGCAAATTGTACAATTCAAAACCGTTTATTAAATGTATGGACGTCACCTGTTTTTGCTGGAGCATGTCATTTGGACTCAACTGATTTTTCAACCGCTGAAAACCCGCCCGGCCGCCGTATGTTTCAAAAGCTGGTTCCGCTGCTGTTTTTAACGGTAATTTTTTATCTGACCTTTGTGGCACGGATTATTCTTGCGCCGCTGATGCCTGACATTGAACAGGATCTGGGCATCAGCCATGGCGAGGCCGGGTCGCTGTTTCTGCTGATCAGCCTGGGCTATTTTACGTCCCTGGCGGGTTCCGGTTTTATTTCGTCCCGGCTGTACCACCGCAAAACAATCATCCTGTCTCCCCTGCTGCTGGGGGTGGTGCTGCTGGGCCTCTCACGGTGCAGCCGTGTCTGGGCCATCTATCCGGGCCTTTTTCTGATCGGGGCCAGCGCGGGTATCTATATTCCTTCCGGGATCGCCACCATTACCTCGCTGTATGTACCGCACAACTGGGGGAAAGCGCTGGCCGTTCATGAACTGGCGCCGAATATCAGCTTTTTAACCGCGCCGCTGATCGCCCGTTGTATGATGCCCTGGGTTTCCTGGCGCGGCGTGCTGGGAGGGCTGGGCCTGCTGTCAATCGTTTTCGGTCTTGTTTTTATGGCTTTGGGAAAGGGCGATGATGCTCCCGGAGAGGCCCCTAACCTGACGGCGCTCCGGCGTCTGGCCGCACAGCCGGGATTCTGGATCATGGCTTTGCTTTTCGGCCTTGGCATCAGCGGAACGCTCGGGATTTATACCATGCTTCCCCTCTACCTGGTGCTGGAAAAAGGCCAGACCCCGGACGGGGCGAACACCCTGATTTCCATATCCCGGATTTCCGGCCTGTTTATGGTTTTTGCGGCCGGGTGGCTGACGGACACAATGGGGTTTCGAAGAACACTGAACGGGATTCTGTTTCTGACCGGTGCTGCTACCGTCCTGCTGGGCATCACGTCCGGAACAGGCCTGGTCGTTGCCGTGATTCTTCAGCCGGTTCTGGCGGTCTGTTTTTTCCCGGCCGGATTTGCCGCCCTGGCCACCGTGTTCCCGCCGGAAGACCGGAGCATGGCGGTTGCCCTTACCGTCCCGCTGGGGTTCGTTGTCGGCGGCGGGCTTGTGCCGGTGATGATCGGTCTGGCCGGCGATTTCGGTTCCTTTGCCGGCGGAATCGTGGTGACCGGTGTGCTGATTTCACTGGGAACGCTTTTCTCCAGAGGGCTGCAGCGAAGCAAACGGTCATTGTAAGCCGGTTACGGGGGGGGGGGGGGCTCCGGGCTGCGCCCGTACCGTGCGTCGATA
>Ga0272441_10016747_pt1 | contig 10097 bp, 1 predicted proteins | sample SSMProp6N_FD_193582 | JGI IMG/M metagenome (GOLD analysis project Ga0272441, IMG submission 193582) | Marine sediment archaeal communities from Little Sippewissett salt marsh, Falmouth, MA, United States - SSM-Prop-6N | ecosystem: Environmental > Aquatic > Marine > Wetlands > Sediment ... | reverse complement strand
AAGTCCGGCTATGCATCCCCGATCTCCGCTGCCCGTTCGACTCCGCACCCCGGCCCAAAAGCAGCGACAGCCGACTGGCCAGCTTCCGAGACGCCTTTCGAGGCGCCTACCTGAACCGCAAGGGCTGGGTGAGGATGAGCAACTTGCGCGACCGCCTGCTGGGCCCCGTCACACTGCCCGCCGCACTGCTGCGAAAAGGCCCCAACGTCCTGGCCATCGCCATCCACGGCAGCCCCTTCCATCCCATCATCATGGCCGGAGCCGGCGGTGAACGCTTCAGCAGCGCCAACTGGACCGCACACGGCGGGTTCGCCAACCTCTCCTGGGCGCACGCCCGCCTGATCCGCGCGGAACTCACCGACCCCGCAGGCGCCGTGCCACCGGCAACCGCCCGGCCCAAGGCCGCACAGGTCTGGGTCGAGGACCCGCACACCCGCCTCTACGCCGCCGACTACAACCAGCCCGGCGCACCCGTCGGCCGCGTGCGAATGGTCGGCGGCCTCAACGGCATCTGCTCCGCACAAGTCGCCGTCGGAACCGACAAGGAGCTGGCCGGACTCCACGCCGCACCCACCGACCTCAAAGGCCCCGGCGGCGCCGTCATCCCGGCATCCGCCATCACCGTAAGCTACCTGGCCGCACGACCGCTCAGCGAACTCGGCTCACACGGCTATGCCCGAGGCATGGGCTGCGGACCCAATAACTCCATGTCGCGCGACACCGCTCTTTATGTGGGCAAGCCGATGGCACAGGTGCGGTACTTCGACAACATCAGCGCCGAACGCCCGGCCCGCGTCCCCGCTCGCTCCTGCCAGCCGGTCTGGCTCACCGTGCGCGTGCCCCCCGCCGCCGCACCCGGCCCCTACACCGGCTCCCTCCGCATCCAGGCAAAGGCCCTGCCGCCCGTCACCGTCCCCGTCCGGCTCCAGGTCTTCGCCTGGCGCGTGCCGGACCCGCTCGACTTCCAGACCGAGGTGATGCTCGAACAATCGCCCTACGGAATCGCCCGGCGATACAAGTGCCCGCTCTGGTCCGACCAACATTTCCGGCTGATCGAGTCCGCCTTCCGGCAGCTCGCACGCGTCGGAAACGACGTGCTCTACATCCCCGTCATCCACCGCACCGAGTTCGGCAACCTCGAAGACTCGATGATCAAGTGGATCCGCCGCAAGGACGGAACCCTCGCCTTCGACTACACCATCCTCGACCGCTACCTGGACCTGGCGGTCAAACACCTGGGCGCCCCGCCCGTCATCAGCTTCGCCGTGATGCACTGCATGATGGCCAGCGCCCCGCCCACCGTCACCCTCACCAACCAGGCCACCGGCCGCACCGAAAAGGTCGACCTCAGTTGGAAGGGAAACCCCTTCGGCCGCGTCCCAATGTGGACCCGGTTCGCCGGCTCGCTGCTCGACCACATGCGGCGGCGCGGGCTCGGCCGAGCCGTCTACTGGGGACACGCCGGCGACGCCGAAAGCGACCCGGCGCTCATCGCCATGTTCTCCGAACTCTTCCCGCACACCTACTGGACCGCCAGCCCGCACAGCCGGCGCGGCGGGTCCGGCGGCGGCGGACACCATCCCGAAATCTTCCGCGCCATGTCCGAAATCTACGCCAGGCCCTACACCGCCAAAAGCCACCTCGGCTGGCTCCTGCACCAGCAGGGCAAGAACGTGCACAACCCGCTCTGCCCCAGGCAGGAACTCTCCGGAATGAGCCTGCCCTATACCTTCCGACTGATGCCCGACCGCGCCATGCACCTCGGCTACACCGGGATCGGGCGACTCGGCTTTGATTACTTCGACCACACCTGGCTCAACGGATACCGCGGCGGCGACTGGAACCCCTCCGGTATCCCCTGCTTCACGCTGGGCTCCGCCGGCGCAAAGGCCGTGGAGTCCACCGCGCGGTTCGAGGCCCTCATCGAAGGGCTCCAGGACGCCGAGCTGCGCATCTTCCTCGAACAGGCCGTCGCCAAAAAAGCCATTCCAGACAAGCTCGCCGCAGAAGCCACCACAGCCGTCTACGACCGGTTCCGCGGGGCGCTCTGCCCCCAGTTCCGTGAGGCCGGGGTGGCGATCAACACCGTCGGATGGCGGGCCCGCTGCCGACGCGTCTACCAGGTCGCCGAAAAGGTCGCCGCACACATCGGACTGGACGTCGACCGCACCGCGGCCGAGGTCGACGTCCCCGCACTGGGGACCGCGTCCCTCACCCTCAAGCTTCGCAACTGGACCGGCAAGCCCCGCGCCTGGAAAGCCGCCGGCTCCGCTCCCTGGCTCGCGCCCGACCGCACCGCCGGCTCCGCCTCCGGACACGACGCACTCCGGCTGACCGTCAACGCCGCCGGCAAAAAGCCCGGCGACACCCTGGCCGGGACCGTCAGCGTCACCGACGTCGCCACCGGAACCACCTCCAAGGTCAAGCTGACGGCCCGAGTCACCACACCGATGGAGCTGTTCTTCGACCACCCCAACTTCAACATCGCCGTCGGCGGGACCGAGACCCGCGAGTTCCGCCTCGTCAACCACACCACCGCCCAGCAGGCCTGGAGCCTGTCCAGCCCCGCCGACTGGCTGCGCATCGAGCCCGGCTCCGGAAAGCTCGCTCCCGGCGGCCAGCTGTTCGTCAGACTGACCGCCGCACCCACCGACAAGGGCGCGGCACGCCATCCCACCTCGCTCACCTTCACCGCCGCGGGCGGGCTGGTCAAACAGACGGTCAACGCCACCTGCTTCGTGATCCCGCCCTACAAAGACCCCGGCGAACTCCCCTACGGCCGCATCCTGCGGCTTGAAAAAATCGACCGCAAAATGGTCAAAAGCCACCGTGTCCTGGCGCGGGGCGACAAGAAGCCGACCTACGACCGCGGCGTCCTGCACGGCCACAGCTACCCGCTGCTCGGCCACCAGTACCGCGGCATCCAGCCGGTCATCGGAAAGAAACGGTTCTCCAGGGCGATGTGGGTCGCCCCCCATCACCAGACCGTCTTTGCGCTGCAGGGCACCGGGATCGGGGCATTCTCCGCCTCAGTCGGTGTCCCCATTGACGCCGCTCGAAAACTCATCCGAAGCCATCACCGCCGCATCAACTTCGAAATCCACGTCGACGGAAAGGTCGTCGCACAGAGCGGCCTGATGTGTACCACCGATCCGCCACGACTGATGGTGGTCAAAAACCTCGACAAGGCCAAGGAGATGAAACTGGTCACACGCCTGGACTCCAACCAGGACTGCCACAACTTCCTGGCGGTCTGGGCGAACGCCGAATTCTACAAGACACGGCGATAGCGGCCACTGACAGGTCGGTCCCGAAAGCGGCAGCGCAGCCGGATGACATGATGAAAGTGGAGGAAATGAACGTGGGCAGCCAGACAAGATTCGCCGCGCTCTGTATGGGCCTGATCCTCACCGCACCCAGCGCCCTGGCCGACCTGGTCGCCGTCCGACTCGGCGAGCAGGACACCTGCAAGATCACCGGCGTCACCACCGTGACCAAAAACGTCATCCGCTTCGACCTCGCCAAGCTGGCCGGGGTCAAGACGGTTGCGAAGGCGACCCTCCGCCTGTGGGTCAATCTCTCGCGCCGAGCACCGTATGGCCGCGCGTTCAGCGTCCGCCGCTGGGACGACCCGAACTTCGACGGATTCAAAGTCTGGCGGGTCGGCGACGACGATAGACCGCTCGACGTGTGCTACCCCTTCACCTCCGCCTTCTACGGCTGCCACCAGTGGGACGTGACCGCCGCCGTCAACACCTGGCTCGCCGACCCCGCCGCCAACAAGGGCCTGAAGACGAATTTCTCCATCCCGCCCAACAATTTCAACCCCGCCTGGCAGCGGCCCTACCTCGAAATCACGCACACCGCCCAGGCCCCCGCCGGCCGACCGCCCCAGCCGTCGGCGCTCAACGCCTTCTACCGCCACGGCCAAATCTTCATCACCTGGAAGCAGATCCGCTACGACGGAGCCTTCTTCGACTCGACCTATCGCGTCTACCTGCACAGCCAGCCGATCACCGCCAAAAACCTGGGCGACGCCACCCGGCTCGGCGAGGTGCACAAGCTCTCGCAGCTCAACTACCGCCGCTCCACCTACGCCTGGGACGGCCTCTGCGCCTACGGCCCGTTCGGCTTTTCGATCCCCTTCCTCAACATCCCGCCCCCGGCCGACGGGAAGCGGCGCAGCCGAGCCGAGACCATGGCCGAGGTCCACAAGGTCCTGCCCAAACGATACAACTTCGTCATCGACGACGCGTGGCCGGAGAAGACCGGCGGCGGGACGTGGCTCACCGACGGCACCGCACCCGGCCCCGGCCGGCACACCCTCGAAGGCCCCCAGCTCGCCGACGACACCGGCCTCTTCGTCCACACCGTCAAGAAGCCGGGCAACGTATACCTCGCCGTCACCTCGGTGCTCGAGGGCTGGGAGAACCGCGAAAATCTCGGCCCCGCCAACAGCCTGACCAAGCCGCTCGCCGTCAAGGTCGCAAAACCGCGCCCGGTGCTCCAGTTCGTCCTGCACGCCAACGTGCGGCGCAAGATGCAGTACCGCCAGTACGCCTACTGGGAGGGCGGCGACGCGGCCCTCCACCACGAGCCCTCCACCCCCTTCATGCTCCAAATCTGGGCCCCCACTCCGTTCGTCTGGAAAGGCTCGCGCGGCCGCACCCTCTGCCAGTGGGGCGGCTACCAGCGCACCGTGGCCGGCGACACCCGCGCCGTCCCGCCCACCTCGCTCGCCCCCTTCCCCACCGTCCGCATCTCGCTCAACCGGGACTACGGGCACTGGGCCGAAGGCTGGCGATACTACTACGGCAGCCGCACCCCGCCAAAGACCCCCGCCGAAAGCTCCGGCATCTTCGGCGGAAAACTCTACCTGCCCTGGTCCAACTTCTATGGCTATCACGACCAACTCAACACCGGCGGCGACCCCCGCACGGCCGTCGTCCGCCCCTACATCGAGAACCGGGTGCTCCGCGAGATCGACGCCTTCTTCGACGCCTTCCCACAGGCCGACCGCAACCGCACGCTGATCTGCGGCCAGGCCCCATCGATGACCTTCGCCATGCACCACGGCGATAAAATCGCCAGCATCAGCTCCGCCATGGACTTCCTGTGGTCCGCCAAACGAGTCCAACGTGACTGGCCCTTCGTCGGACGCGCCGAGTGGAATCTCAAAGTCCCACAGGGCGTCCGAGCCTGGGACTGGAACGACGCCCTCTGGTTCTCCAGAAAGTTCCCCAAGAAAACCTGGGCCTTCATCTCCACCACGCAAAGCCCCAACTACGACCGCGCCGATAACCTCCACAACTGGAAAGACTGCGGCTACCCCGAACTCTACCTCGGCCTCGTCGAGGAGAAGCGAGGCGGCCGGTTCTGGTGGGTCGACATCGGCGACGCCCCCGACGGAAAAGGCCAGCTCGTCCCGCTCAACCAGGCCTACCCCGCGTTCACCAACGCCAACTTCTGCGAGGTCCCACAGCAGCAGTGGCGCAAGGAGCCGCGCGGCACCCCCAACGGATACCTCGTCTGGTTCGGCCCCGGCGCGAAACCGAAAAAAGGCAAAACCGACCTGACGCTGGGGCTGGTCGACCAGCCCGAGCAGTTCGAAATGGCCATCCGCATCGGCGACCGCGGCCTCCCGCAAAACGGCCAGTCCGTCCCGCCCACCCTGGCCAAGTTCGGCCGCACCGACGTCACACTCTGGCGGCTCCAGCAGTTCAAGGTCGAGCCCGGCAAGACATACGTCTGGTCGAACCGAAAGACCGCCACCGGCCAACTGCTCCAGACCGGCACCGTCACACCGGGCGAACGCGGCCTGCTTACCGTCCCCGGCTTCCTCGTCGACCGCGACCCCACCGGCAACAAGCTCATCATCCAGCCGGCGGGGACCGGGATCCCCGAGGTGGACCAGACCGTCAAAGTCGCCGGAATGCCCTACGCCGAGTACGTCCGCCAGTGCAGCGATCCCGTGATGATGCCACCGGTCAAGCTGCCCGCCACCACGTTCAAGGCGTCCGAGTTCACCCTGGCCCGCCGCTGCAACGCCGACGGAACCATCACCTTCGACGGACGCGGCGGATTCGGCCTGGGCGGCATCGCCACCACCGTCAAAATCCCGAAGAGCGGCCGCTACGTCATCGCCGTCCGAGCCAAGGCCTCCTACGGAGTGAGCTGGCCGGTCGTCATCATGAACGTCGGCGGCCGCTACGGCCGCGTGAAGCCGCCCCGCATCATCACCACCACCGACTGGGCGACCGCTCGATGGTACGACCACCTGAGCGAGGGCAAGCTCCACCTGAAGATCGGCACGCCCAACGACTACTACATCGCCGGACAGCTCGCCGACTACCGAAAGGGCCGATACCTCCACATCGCCGACATGACCCTCACCCACGTCCCAGACGCCGACGCGAAAACAAAAGCGGTCGAGATCCGCCTGGCGCCGCACGGCGTCGCCGTGCCCGTCGGCCTGCGCACACAGATGCAGGCCACGGTGCTCAACGGACTGGGCGAGCCGATGAACCTGCCCGTCACGTGGACCTGCGAGGGCGCGGAGATCGACGGGCGCGGGCGGCTGCTCCCCACCAAGCCCGGCTCCTGCACCGTCACCGCAGCCGCAGGCGGCGTCACCGGGTCGGTCCTGCTCCGCGCCGCCGGGACGTTCGTCGAGAACTTCAACGAGGCGAGCGGCACCCTGCGAAGGGGCTGGGCCGCCACCGGACTCGAAAAGGAGCCCGGCGCCTGGGCCACCCCGAGGGGCGGGCACCACATGCTCAACTCGCTCTGGCACACCCGCCGAAAGCCCGGCCGCTCGATGCTGGTCTGGACCCCCGGCTCACCGTTCGACGATTCCGACATCCAGGCCGACGTCATCCTTTCGCCAAGCACCAGGATGTCGCCCCACGGCACGCGCGGCCTGGTCATCCGCGCCCAGGTGAACGGCGATCACTACCGGCTCGAAGTCGAGCGCGGGACCGGCCGCTCCGCCGCACGGCTCGTCAAGCGGCTCGCCGGGGTGGACGCCGTCATCGCCAAGACGGACAAGGCGCCCGCCTTCGCACCCTTCGACTGGAAGACCAACCCCTGCTCGACACAGTATCCGAAGAACGAGCGCAACACCGACGCGACATTCAAGGCCTGGCGGCTCGACCGCCTGCGGCTCGCGGCACGGGGCGGCGTGCTCCGCGCCTGGATCAACGGCACCGAGCTCTTCCCCGGTGGCGTCAAGGACGACGCCCTGAAGACCGGGGCCGTCGGCCTCTGCGCCGAAAGCCCCGCCTGCTTCGATAACGTCATCGTGAAGGCATCCCGGTAGACCTGACGTCGCCTGAGGACAGTTGACATGCGAATCCTTTTGACGGGTGTACTGGCGTTGAGCGCGGCCTTGGCCTCGGCCCACGCCGCAGACCGGAACGTCGTCCTGGACCGGGAGGCCTATTTCCGGCAATACGTCCAGTTCGGCCTGATGCCCATCGCCGGCGACCTGCTCAAGACCCAGGGCGAAAAGCTCTTCGGCAAACGCGGCATCCTGCGGCTCCAAAAACACGTCCGGAGACTGCTCCAGAACCGGGACATCGACTGGGAGAAAACCGACTGGCGCGACGTGGCCTGCTATCACTTCGCCAGCACACAGACCGCCGACGACACCGCCGCCGTCCAGTTGCTGGCCGAGATGCCCCCACCCGCCGACTGGATGAAGGCGGACTTCGACGATCAGGCCTGGCTCCACCAGAAGCTCGGCATCCTCACCCCGATCACCCCCGGCTTCGGCGCCGCCAGGGAGCGCTACTCGCTGCACCGGCGGGCGCTCTTCGTCCGCACTTACTTCCACGTGCCCGATCCCACCCAGACCGGCGACCTGACCCTGAAACTCACCTACCGGGGCGGCGCCCGAGTGTTCCTCAACGGCACCGAGATCGGCCGCGCCCACCTGCCAAAAGGCACGCTCAATGCACACACCATGGCAGAGCCATACCCCCTCGAAGCCTATCGGGGGACGGCAGAGGAAACCCCCGACCGCTGCAAGGCCGGGTTCATCGGCGACCTGCGCTGCGACTTCGAGCGAGGCTCCAGCACCTTCCGCTTCAAAGGAGCCTACCGCGAAGCCTACGGCGCCATCTCGGGCGTAACCCGCGCAGGCTGGCGGCGCCTGAAGGCGATGCGCGACCGCGTGCTCGGGCCCCTTGCCATCCCCCGCAACCTGCTCCGCAAGGGGAGCAACGTGCTCGCCATCGAACTGCGCACCGCACCCTATCACCCGAACGTCATCCCCGGCGCCGGCGGCCGAAAGGCGGTGAACTGGGCCGCCGGCGGAGCCAACGGAAACTGCGTCTGGGACCACGTTCGCCTGGTGGACCTCACCCTGCACGATCCCACCGGCCGAACCCCTACCGGGCGCCGCCGCCCACCCGGCCTGCAAGCCTGGACCGAAGACCTGCATAACCGCCTGTTCACGTTCGATTACCTCCCCGCAGGAGACCGACCGGGCACGGTCCGGATCGTCGGCGCTCAGAACGGAACGTTCGGCGCACAGATCGGCGTCGGCACCGACCGCCAACTGACCGGACTGACCGCCACCTGCAGCGACCTGGCCGGCCCGGACACAGCGAACATCCCCGCCTCCGCCCTCCGGGTCATGTACCTCCAGGGCCACAGTATCGGCCACATGGCGGATCTCGGCTGGTTCCGATGCCTGGGCCGCGGCAGGTTCGCCCCCATGGCCCACGTCGCCATGTGGCGGTACACCAGGAACGGCAGTGTCTGGCACGGCTACTTGAACGGCATCACGCGAAAGAAGTATCGCGACGGCCCTACCTACCACAAGATGCTCGACATCGCCAAGGGCAAGTTCTTCCAACGGTTTCACTACTTCGACCACGTCAGCGCGGAGCGGCCGGCAATTGTCCCGGCCGATACCTGTCAGCCGGTCTGGCTCTCGCTCAAGATCCCCGCCGACGCCACGCCCGGCACCTACAAGGGAACGGTGACCGTCTCGGCCGACGGCACCGAACCCGTCCAACTCCCGGTTCTCGTCGAACTCACAGGATGGCGCGTGCCCGACCCACTCGAGTTCCAGACGGTCGTCCAGTCGGAGCAGTCGCCCTACGGCATCGTCAAAGCGTACAAGGTCCCGCCCTGGTCCGATGAGCACTGGCGGCTGATAGCGACGTCCTTCGCCCAACTCGCCCGCCTCGGCACCGACTGGGTCTTCGTCCCCGTGCTGATCGAAAGCGAACTCGGGAACCGTCTCGACTCACCGATCAAGTGGATTCGCAGGAAGGACGGATCGCTGACGTTCGACTACACGCGGATGGACCGCTACCTGGACCTCGCCGTCAAGCACCTTGGCGTCCCGCGCGTCATCTGCTTCCTGGTGATGCACGGCTGCGGCTCACACAGCAACCACGTGCTCCTCCACGACCAAGCAACGGGCAAGGCGGAACGCCTGGACCTGGGCCCAAAGACGAAGATCGACCGGCGCCCGCTGTGGCGGGCGTTCGCGCTGTCCCTGCACGCGCACATCAAGCAGCGCGGACTCGCCCGCTCGATGTATTGGGGCCATGCCTTTGACCGCGTCTACGACCCCGGCCTCATCCCATTGCTGCGCGAGTTCACGCCCGACGTCTACTGGGCAGCAGGCGCTCACGGGCGAAAGCCCGGCCCCACCTTCCGAGCCGTCGCCCGAACCTACGGGTCCGACCTCACCCCCATGAGCCTCAAGGGCTGGAAGAACCCATACGTCCACCTGCTGATGCCACGGACCGGCGGCTCCATCATCGCCGTCGAGGGCACCTCCACCCCCTTCACTTGGCGCGTGATGTGCGACCGCGCCATCCACAGCGGGATGAACGGCCTGGGCCGAATGGGCGCGGACTATTTCCATCGGACGTGGATGGACGGATTCCGAGGCGGCGAATGGCTCCTGGTCGGCCGCGCCTGCGTCCAAACACTGTGGCCCGGAAAACACGGCGTCGAAAGCAGTACCCGGAACGAAGTAATGCTGGAAGGCATTCAGGAGGCGGAGGCCCGCATCTTCCTCGAACAGATCCTGGAGCGCAACGTCCTTCCAAAGGCCCTCGCCGAACAGGTGCAGC
>Ga0272441_10016746_pt1 | contig 10098 bp, 7 predicted proteins | sample SSMProp6N_FD_193582 | JGI IMG/M metagenome (GOLD analysis project Ga0272441, IMG submission 193582) | Marine sediment archaeal communities from Little Sippewissett salt marsh, Falmouth, MA, United States - SSM-Prop-6N | ecosystem: Environmental > Aquatic > Marine > Wetlands > Sediment ... | reverse complement strand
AATACGTGTGCAAGAAGTGCAAATTCGATTTCGACTTGCTCATCCGCGGCGAGTCCGACCTGAAAGCCGCCGCTTGCCCCAAGTGCGGCAGTAAGCGGATCGAGAAACAATTTTCGGTCTTCGGCATGAGCGGAACCCGCTCCGGCGGCGGCTCCTCCTCCTGCCCGACGTGCTCCTCCGGCAGCTGCAGCACATGCGGCCACTAGAGGATTCAACCGTCCCCAAAACGCCCCTGAGATGAGGAGTTCCTGCAGCATGCGAATTGGCGTACTCTCAGATACGCACATCAGCAGTCCCCGAGAAACCTTGCCTGTGGCGCTGCTCAAGGCGTTTGAATCGGTTGACCTGATTCTCCATGCGGGCGACTGGATCGACCTCTGCGTGCTGGATCAACTTCGGCCGCTGGCTGAGGTCCGGGGCGTCTTCGGCAACATGGACCGCCCCGCCGTACGGTGCACGCTGCCCGAAACGCTGGAACTCGACCTCTGCGGTTTCCGCGTCGGTCTTATTCACGGTTTCGGCCCACCCTCCGGCATCGAGACCCGCATCGCTCAAAAGTTCAATCGGCCCCCGGACTTGATCGTGTACGGCCATACCCACCGGCCTGTTTTTCATAAGAAGGGCAAGACCCACTTCTTTAATCCCGGCTCACCGGGCGATTCCGGATTCACGCCCCGGCGCACCTTCGGCCTCTTGAGCCTGGGCGAGGAGATTCGAGGAGAAATCCTATCGGTCGATCCCGCCTAAGCCATTGTTTTTCCGAGATATCGCTTGACTGCATCGGTGAGAATGTTATACTCTCCGGTTGTTTGTTGGAGCGTGACGAGGCGAATTCGGTCGGTTCCCGTCCGTTTGAATTAACCACTGTCAAAGCTTGAAAAGGCTTTTCCGCAGTTCCATTCAGACTTAATGGACGGCCGGGGCGAACCAGGAGTCTCAAATCGATTCCAAGAAGCAGTTCAATCGAAATGACTTGGGAAGAATTCCAAAGTCGATAAAATTCCCTAATGGAGGCGAGAACGAGTAATGGCGGCGAAAAAGACCAAATATGTCTATTCATTTGGCGCAGGCAAGGCTGAGGGCAAGGCCGAAATGCGCAATCTACTCGGCGGAAAGGGCGCGAACCTGGCCGAGATGAGCCGGATCGGGGTACCCGTGCCGGCAGGCTTCACCATTTCCACCGAAGTCTGCACTTACTACTACAAGCAGGGCATGAAGTATCCGGCTCAGCTGAAGAAGGACGTCCAGGAACATCTTAAAAAAGTCGAGAAAGTCATGGGGGCGAAGTTCGGCAGTGAAGACAATCCCCTGCTTTTCTCCGTGCGGTCGGGAGCCCGTGTGAGCATGCCGGGTATGATGGATACCGTTCTAAACATTGGCCTTAACGATAAAACCCTCAAAGGTTGGATTAAGGCTACCAAGAACGAGCGGGCGGCCTGGGATTGCTATCGGCGCTTCGTGCAGATGTATGGCGACGTCGTGTTAGGACTGAAGCCGGAATCGGCCGAAGAGCATGATCCATTCGAGGTCATCATCGACGACGTGAAAAAGAAGCGACGGGTCGAGATGGACACCGAGCTGACCATCGACGACTTGAAGGAACTGGTTAAGCGCTTCAAGGCGCTGGTCAAGAAACGCATCGGGAAACCGTTCCCGGACGATCCGGTAGAGCAGTTGTGGGGAGCCATCGGGGCGGTGTTCAGTTCCTGGCAGATCCCGCGCGCCCGGGAGTATCGCCGAATTCATAAGATTCCCGAGGAGTGGGGTACCGCGGTCAATTGCCAGTCGATGGTCTTCGGCAACATGGGCGAGGACTCGGCCACTGGCGTGGCGTTCACTCGCGATCCTTCCACGGGCGAGAGGCGTTTCTTTGGCGAGTATCTCGTGAACGCCCAGGGGGAAGACGTCGTGGCGGGAATTCGTACGCCCGAGCCGATCAATATCGCCGGCAAGACGAACAAAAAGCAGGTCAGCCTCGAAGAGAATATGCCCAAAGTCTACAAGCAGCTGGAGGCGATTTACCAAAAGTTGGAAAAACATTACAAGGACATGCAGGACATCGAGTTCACGATTCAGAAGGGCCGCCTTTGGATGCTTCAGACCCGAACCGGCAAGCGAACCGCGGCGGCAGCGGTGAAGATTGCCGTCGACATGGTCCAGGAGAAACTGATCAACAAGAAGACGGCCGTTCGCCGCGTGGAACCGGCGCAGCTGGATCAACTGCTTCACCCGCGACTCGATCCGAAAGCCCCGAAAACTCGCTTGGCCAAAGGCCTTCCGGCCTCGCCGGGCGCTGCGGCGGGACAGGTCGTGTTCTCCGCCGAAGACGCTGTGGAATGGACGCAGGGGGGAAAGAAAGTCATCCTGGTTCGCCTGGAAACCTCTCCGGAGGACATCGCCGGCATGAACGTCGCGCAGGGCATTCTGACCGCCCGCGGCGGAATGACCTCCCACGCCGCCGTTGTGGCGCGCGGTATGGGCAAGTGTTGTGTGGCGGGCTGCGGCGCTCTGAACGTGAACTACTCGAAGAAACAGTTCTCGATCGACAGCAAGATCATCAAACAAGGGGATTTCATCACCCTGGACGGCAGCACCGGTGAAGTGTTCGAGGGTCCAGTCAAGACGTTGCTACCGCAAATGTCGGGGGATTTCGCCGCGTTCATGAAGTGGGCGGATGCAATTCGCCGCCTCAAGGTTCGCACCAACGCCGACACGCCCAACGATTCCAAGGTTGCCGTCGGCTTCGGAGCCGAAGGAATCGGCCTTTGCCGAACCGAGCACATGTTTTTCGAGGGCGACCGCATCGACGCCATGCGCGAAATGATTGTCGCCGAGGACTTGGGAGCCCGTAAAAAAGCCCTGGCGAAACTGCTGCCCCTGCAACGAAAAGACTTCGTCGGGATTTTCAAGGCGATGGACGGCAAGCCGGTCACGATCCGGTTGTTGGATCCGCCGTTGCATGAATTTGTTCCCCACGAAGCGGAAGACATTCGGGAACTGGCGCAGAAAACGGGCATGCCTCTTGAGCGGCTTCAAGCCAAGTTGGAAAGCCTGAAGGAATTCAACCCGATGCTTGGCCATCGAGGATGCCGCCTGGGAACGACCTACCCCGAGATCACGGAGATGCAGGCTCAGGCGATCTTCGAAGCCGCGGCCCAGTGCCTTAAGCGGGGCGTTAAAGTATTACCCGAAGTGATGATTCCGCTGATTGGGACAACCGGCGAATTTACCGATCAGGAAGCACTCGTGCGCCGGATGGCCGAGGAGGTCATGAAGAAGAAGAAAATCAAGATCCGGTACATGGTCGGCACCATGATTGAAATTCCCCGCGCGGCTTTGCTGGCCGATCAGGTTGCCGAGCGCGCCGAGTTCTTCTCTTTCGGCACGAACGACCTGACGCAGATGACTTTCGGCTATTCACGGGACGATGCCGGGACTTTCCTGCCGGGCTACGTTGAGAAGAAAATCCTGAAGGACGATCCCTTCCAGGTTCTGGATCAGGAGGGCGTCGGCCAGCTGGTCGACTTGGGCGTCAAGCGAGGCCGCTCCACCCGCAAGAACCTCAAGATCGGCATATGCGGCGAGCACGGAGGCGAGCCCAGCAGCGTTGAATTCTGCCACCGAGTGGGAATGGATTACGTCTCTTGTTCGCCGTATCGCGTTCCGATTGCGCGCTTGGCGGCGGCTCACGCTGTTCTGAAGGAACAGTCGAAGAAAAAGAAGAAATAACATCGAGTCGAAGGGACGGAGGGATGCCCGCGCTTTCCCTCCGTCCCCGCTCGATTCGCCGTCACCTTAAATGGGTATAAATGAGGGTAGTAACAGCCAAACTTTTGGTGTATACTCACTTTATACTAGTAGTCGAGTCGGCGGATCGGGCTTTGGCTTGTTTTTCCCAATTGAGCCGCATTCGGCGGAACTTTCTGAGTGGAAGATTCGTTTTTCTATCCGGAGATCGGCGGAGGCAATAGGCGGAAGGTTCCAAGATTTCACATTAGTAAGATAGACGTAAGTTTTTCATAGACAGTACATTATATCGATTTATTCGGCTTAAATAAGCAATTGAGAGATCTACGATAACTTCGCATTAGAGAGGGCTCAATAGCGATCCGAGCGGAGTCGTTATGGCAAGAGGAAGAAGGAGACAGGTTCAACCAAGACGCGAACCACTGGCGCAAGAGGCAAAGTCGGCGTCGGTCGAGGCCGAAAGGCCATCGATCCTGGAGTATTTGATCCAGTTTGTCGTCTTTGTCGTCTTTTGTCTGGTAAGCGCCGGGTTGGTTTATCTTGTAACAGGTTACACGCTGGGATTGAACTTCTTTTTCGGAGTTTTGATCCTGGGCTTTTTTGTAGTCTGCGTCTTCAGTTATCTCCACGACCGGCTTTACCGGGACGAAGACGAAGCGGAAAGTGGGCCTTAGGGTCCCTTTCCTTGGCAGCCGGTGAATCAATCGGCCGCTGGCTGGTTATTCTTTCTTCCTGCCTTAATCGGTTTTTCTCGAGACTCGGATTCGTCTCCGGGCTGCCTCTCGCTGATGCGGCGTTGTCAACTCGGCTGCGACGGCAGAATCAACCATGTATAAAATCGTCACCGGCGAACAGATGGCAGAGATCGACCGCACGGCCATCGACCGGCTCGGAGTTCCGGGCGAGCAGCTGATGGAGAATGCCGGGCAGAGCGTCGCCCGATTCATCCTGCGGTGGAATCTTGCCCGTCGGGCCGCGCCCGTGGTCATTCTTTGCGGCAAAGGCAACAACGGGGGGGATGGCTTCGTCGCGGCTCGAGAGTTGCATCGCCGGGGCGTGCCGTGCCGGCTGTTTTTATTCGGTTCGCCCGAACACCTGAAGGGTGATGCAGCGGTCAACTGGCAAAGACTTCCGGACCCGGTGCGGTCCTCGGCCGAACGAATCAAGGTTGACGAGGCGGACACCGTGCCGCCGGATTCCTACCTCAACGCTCTCGAGGAAGCAGGTTTAATCGTCGACGCTCTGTTCGGCACGGGATTTCGAGGCGCCTTTCGCGACTCCTGGCTCGCCCTGCTTCAACCTCTGCAAACGTACCGGGAAAAGATCCTCGCCGTCGACATGGCCTCGGGCGTCGACTCCAACACGGCCACGGCCTGCGAGGCAGCCGTGAGGGCGCGTTGGACGGTAACGATGGGACTGCCGAAACTCGGTCAGTTACTCGCGCCGGGATTGGACCATACGGGCCATCTTGAGGTCGCGGACATTGGATTCCCCAAACATCTGCTCGAGAGCCGGGACGCGCGGGACGTTCTCCTGTTGCAGCCGAAGGATATTGAGCCGCTGCTGCCGCGCCGGGCGATCTCGGCTCACAAGGGAACCGCCGGACGCCTTTACATAGTGGCGGGCTCTCCCGGCCTGACCGGGGCCGCGGCGCTGTGCGGAGAAGCATCGCTAGTAACGGGGGCCGGGCTGGTCACCCTGGGAGTACCGAAAAGCCTGAACCCGATATTGGAAACCAAACTAACGGAGGTGATGACGGAACCTTTGCCGGAAACCGCTGGGGGCGGTCTTTCGGAAGAAGGAGTCGAAACGATTTTGAAGCGGGCGGAGTCCGTCTCCGCCCTGGCCATCGGTCCGGGTCTGGGAAGAGATCCGTCGACCGCAGCGTTGGTTCGCCGCGTTCTCAGCCAAACAGTCTGCCCCGTGGTGTTGGATGCCGACGGCATCTTCGCCGCCGCGCAGACGCCCGACGTGCTGCAAGACAAGCCGCTGGTGATGACGCCGCATCCAGGGGAGCTGGCCCACTTTCTGGGAGTTCCCTTGGCGCAAGTCTTGGAGCGACGCTGGGAGATCGCCCGGGAGACCGCCTGTCGCCTGGGTGTCACGGTCGTGCTGAAGGGCGCCCGCTCGGTGATTGCATCACCGCAAGGAGAAGTGCGAATCAACCCCACGGGAAATCCCGCCATGGCTTCGGCGGGGATGGGCGACGTGCTGACGGGAATCGGAGCCGCCCTGCTCGCGCAGGGTGTGCCCCCGTTCGAAGCCGCGCAAGCGGCCGTGTTCATCCACGGCCTGGCGGCCGATCTCTGCGTAGCCGACAGCGGCTACGCCGTCGTAACGGCACAGGAAGTCTCGGACGCCGTTCGCGAAGCCATCCGGGGCCTGATGGCCAAAGACTGGGATAGAGCGATCGCGCCTCCCCCCAGGCTCGAAAGCTCTTCCGTCCTCGAAGGAGGGACATAGATGGAGGCATTGCAAACATTGGTGGCGGAAAATCTGTGGCTGATTCTCGCCATACCGGTCGCGTTGTTTATCCTCGGCGCGCTTTTGGGCCACTTCTTGAGTAGGAATCGCTTGGTCAAAGCCGAGCGAGACGCCGAGAACATCCTCACTAAAGCTCGCACCCAGGCGGAAGCCGACAAGAAAGAGGCTCTTCTGGAGGCCAAGGATTACCGAATCCACATGCGCAAGGAGCTGGACGAGGAAATCAAGGAACGGCGGCACGAGCTGCAGAGCGCCGAGCGAAAGCTGGGCAAGCGCGAGGATCAGCTCGATAAGCGCCTGGAAGCGCTCGAAAAGCGGGACAAGGAAATTCAGGGCAAGCACAAGGAGATCGCCAGCCAACAACAGGAGATTCAAGAGCGGAAGCAACAGCTGAACGGCCTTTACCAGGAACAGAAGGAACAGCTGGAGCGCATCTCCGGCATGAGTGTGGACCAGGCAAAGCATCTGCTGTTGGAGAAAGTTGAAGCGGACGTGCGTCGAGACGCCGCTATGATTATCAAGCGAGTCGAGGAGGAGACAAAGGAACATGCCCGCAAGAAATCCCGGGACATCCTGATCACCACGATTCAAAAGATCGCTTCGGATCAGACGTCCGAGGCTTGCGTGTCGACGATTCCCCTGCCTTCGGATGAAGTCAAGGGGCGGATCATCGGCCGCGAGGGCCGCAACATCCGGTCCTTCGAGCAGATTACCGGGATCAACCTGATTATCGACGATACGCCTGAAGCCGTCGTGCTTTCGGGTTTCGATCCAATCCGCCGGGAAGTGGCCCGCCTGACCCTGGAACGCTTGGTCGCTGACGGACGCATTCACCCGGGCCGGATTGAAGAAGTCTATGAGAAGACGGCAACCGAAATCGACGAGATCGTGATGGAAGCCGGGGAACAGATTGCCTTTGAATCGGACGTCCACGATTTGCACCCGGAGCTGATTCGCCTTCTCGGCCGGCTGAAGTATCGGACCTCGTACGGTCAGAACGTGCTGCTACACTGCAAAGAGTGCGCCTATATCGCCGGGATCATGGCGGCGGAGCTCGGCGCCGATCCCATCGTGGCCCGCCGGGCCGGCCTCTTGCACGATATCGGCAAATCGATCGACTGGGAAATGCAGGGCGGGCACGCGATGATCGGCGCGGAACACGTGAAGCGCTATGGAGAGTCCGAGCAGGTCGTGCACGCCGTCGCCGCGCATCATGAAGACGTCGAACCGCAATCGATCGAAGCGGTATTGGTCATGATCGCCGACACGGTCTCCGCCGCACGGCCCGGCGCCCGCCGCGAAACGCTCGAGACGTATATCAAGCGACTCGAGAAACTCGAAGAGGTGGCGCAGTCCTTTACCGGGGTCGAGCGCTCGTTCGCGATTCAAGCCGGGCGGGAGGTCCGCATCCTGGTCGAACCGGACAAGATTGACGACGTCGAGTCGTCGAAATTGGCCCGCGACATCAGCAAGAAGATCGAAGCCGAGGTGGAGTATCCCGGCCAGATTAAGGTCACCGTGATTCGCGAGACTCGGGCCACGGAATACGCCCGCTAGAGCGGCTTCTCGTGCATTCAAAGGATTGACGAAGACCCGGGAAGAGCTCTCTCTTCCCGGGTCTCTGGCTTTCACCGCCGGGATTTCGCGGGCACAGGACTGGGCGACAATGGAAGAATTCCCCGTTTACAGCGTCAGCGAGCTGACCCACCAGCTGCAAACCTACCTGGAGTCCGAGTATGGCGAGATCCGAGTCGAAGGAGAGATCAGCGGATTCAAAGTCTCCCACTCCGGCCACGCTTACTTCTCATTAAAGGACGAAGGGGCGACACTTAGCTGTGTCATCTGGCGAAGCGCGCTGGCGCGCCTGCGGATCGACCTGGCGGACGGCCAGCAAGTCCGCGCCACGGGAGGACTCACGATCTACCCGCCGCGGGGCAATTACCAGATGATCGTGCGCCGGATCGAACCGGCCGGCGAAGGGCTCTTAATGAAGCGGTTCGAGGAGATGAAGAAACGCCTCGAAGCGGAGGGATTATTTGACCCGGCGCGAAAGCGCCCCATCCCCGCCCTGCCGAAGCGCCTCGCCGTGATTACCTCCCCCACCGGCGCGGCCATTCGGGACTTTCTAAAAGGGATCGGGCGAAGGGGTCCGGATTTGCAGATTGACATTTTCCCCGTGCACGTCCAAGGCCTCGAAGCACCTGGAGAAATCGCCCATGCACTGGAGGTGCTGGGCCGTCTCGGTCGGCATGACCTTCTGGTCGTTACTCGCGGGGGTGGATCGCTTGAAGACTTATGGGCTTTCAATGACGAAAGGGTTGCACGCGCTATGGCCGCGTGTCCGATTGCGGTGATCTCCGCCGTCGGGCATGAAATCGATTTCACGATTGCCGATTTTGTCAGCGACTTGCGATTGCCGACTCCAACGGCAGCGGCTCAATACATCGTGGAAAAGCGCGAGGACCGCTTGCGAAAGCTTGACGCGGCGGTGCAAAGTCTGATTCAATACGGCCGCCGGAGACTTGAAACGCTTGCGTTCCAGCACGACGCGCTGCAATCGTCGCTGTTGCGATTGTCCCCGCGGTCCCGCGTGGGAACCGAGCGACAGCGCCTGGACGAGCAGCTGGGCCGTATGGAACTATTGGCCGCTCGCCGCCTGGAGCGAATGCAAGTTCAAACCGAGAAGGCTCGGGAATCCCTCTTGCGCCTGGGTCCCGAGTCGCTTCGGCGAGGCAAAGAGCGACTTGAAGCCTTGGGCGGACGCCTTCGAACGTTGAGCCCTACGGCCACGCTTCAGCGAGGGTACAGCCTGACGGCCGAGGTAAAAACGGGCCGAATCCTGAAGGACAGTCGCCGAGTCGAACCGGGGCAGCGCATTCGCACCCGCTTGAGCCGGGGAGAACTGGTCAGCGAAATCCACGAGGTGAACCATGAAAGAACCGAAGAACGCTGAGCCTTTGACCTTTGAACAAGCTTACGAGCGACTCGATGCCATCGTCCGGCAGCTGGATGAAGGAGAATTGAAACTGGACGAGCTGGAGAATCAATTCGAAGAGGGCATGCGAATGGCCGCATTCTGTTCAAAACGGTTGGAAGAGGTCGAGCAAAAAGTCAGTCTGCTTGTTGAAAAAGCCCAGGCGGGACTGGAGCGGGAACCCTTTGACCGTGACGACTTGGAAGGGTGAACTTGTGCAGCACGGCAATTTCGATCTCAAGGATTTCTTAAAGCGCGGGCAGCAGAAAGTGGACCCGATCCTGGCCGAATTGCTTCCCGAGGCAACCGTCCCGCCCGATCGCTTGCATGAAGCCATGCGCTACTCGGTCTTCGCCGGGGGCAAGCGCATCCGGCCCCTTCTGGTCATGGCCTCGGCGGAAATCTCGAGCCCCGCCCTCCCGCTGAGCAATGAACGATCCGTGTTGGAGGCGGCCGCTGCCGTCGAGATTCTGCATACTTATTCCCTTGTGCATGACGACCTGCCGGCCATGGACGATGACGATCTGCGCCGGGGCAAACCGACTTGCCACAAGGCTTTCGACGAAGCCACGGCCATCCTGGTCGGCGACGGCCTGCAGGCTTTAGCCTTCGAAATCCTCGCCTCCTTAACCGGCGCCGACGCCGAGCGGCGGGCCGCATGCGTTCAAATTCTGGGTCAGGCCGTCGGCTCCCAAGGCATGGTTGGCGGGCAAATGGAAGACCTGCTGTGCGAGGGATGCGAAAATCCCCCGGCGGATCGCCTCGCTTTCATCCATCGCCATAAGACGGGATTGCTGATCGAGGCCTGCTGCGTCATCGGAGCACAACTCGGCGGCGGGGATGAGCCTGCTCTCGACCACCTCCGGCGCTATGGCGCGTGCCTGGGATTGGCT
>Ga0272441_10016744_pt1 | contig 10098 bp, 9 predicted proteins | sample SSMProp6N_FD_193582 | JGI IMG/M metagenome (GOLD analysis project Ga0272441, IMG submission 193582) | Marine sediment archaeal communities from Little Sippewissett salt marsh, Falmouth, MA, United States - SSM-Prop-6N | ecosystem: Environmental > Aquatic > Marine > Wetlands > Sediment ... | reverse complement strand
TCATGCTGTTTTATCTGGATTGCAGCATGGAGATTTCAAAATAGCAGCGATCCCACTGCACGATACAGTTACTCCAAAAGAGGAGGAAATGGACGAAGAAATCGAACAAACACTGGGAGAAATGCAGAATATTGTGGTTACGGTCACGCAATCTGGTCGCATGCATTGGGATACACCAATGAAACATCAGAGAAAAGACCGTTATAGTAGTGTGATAATTGGCTACAAGTTGGCGTATGATTATATAGAATCTTTTAACAAGCCAACTTCTTTAGTTAGTGGATTTTGGCGTTAAAAGGAGGATGAACAATGAGTAAGCAGAAAACAACAGGAGTCGTAAGTACGTCTCAGGTTGGGAACACAGAGATAGTAAAGAAGGATGATGGTAGTGCCGAAATCCTAGTCCGTGATCTTGCTGTGGGTTCTACAACCAATAGAGACAATACTTGGGAAACAGTATGGGCAGACCATGTCTCCATGGAGAACATGCAGGAAGGTCTACCAAGTGATGGTATTGCCCGTATCAAGAAAGCAATGCAATATTATGACAGAGATGCTATCGTATCTAAGTCTGTAGATTTGCTTTCACAGTTGGCTAATGATGGATTCAAAATAAGATCAGAGAAGAAGGAAATAGAAGACTTCTATAAGAAATGGTGGATAGACATCAAGGGATATTCATTTCTTACTCAGTTCTTCAAGGAGTATTTCCGCTCTGCAAACATCTATCCATTGAGAAATCTTGTTCCATATAAACCAAAGAACAAAGATGTTAATGATGTAACAAAGAGACTTGTAGAGGCAAACGCAAAACTTGAAAAAGAATATGAGGATGCCAAAGCAACCTTGGAAGTTCTAAGAGAAGATCCTACCGAAGACAGAACTGAAGAAATTAAGAAATGGGAACACGAAGTATACGAAAGAAAAATACGCTGGACCAAACAGATGATTCCAGCATCTTACACTATACTAAATCCTACCTCTGTCAAAATAGAAGGTCCAGAAAGCTTTCCTGAACTGCAACAAATGAGACTTAATGTTGACGAGAAAACAGTTGAGGCAATAAGCAATCAAGATAACCCAATGCACAAGTTTGTTGTCAACGCATTGCCAGCTGACATCGTGTGGCAAGTCAAAGATGGAAAGCAAGATTCTGTTGTTATCAATCCTATTTATTGTAATAGAGTAACAAGAGGCAAACAGGATTATGAAAAGTATGCCACACCTCTATGTGCTCATGCTTTTGAGTCTCTGGACTACAAGTACGAATTGCGTGAGATGGACAAATCAACTGTACGTAGCGTCAGAAATAGAATACTGAAAGTAACAATCGGTAACGATATGTTTCCAGTGACTGATGAAACCCAACTGAAAGCACTTGCCAGAACATTCAATAATCCATCAAGAGACTTGACCATATTTTGGAACCATACACTTCAGATTCAATACATTGAGCCAGACCTTGATTCTCTGAATAAGGACAAGTATGAATCTCCAAATGAAGAAATTAGAGCATGCTTTGGTGTTTCTAAGGTTCTCACTGGTAATGAAAATGGGTCAATTGGGAATAACGTGTTAAACCTGAAAGGATTGATTGAGCTTCTTGATGAAGCACAACAGATGTTCCTTGAGTGGTTTAGAGAAGAATGTCAGTTTATCGCTCGTTCCTTGGATATGAAGGATATTCCAGAGGCAGAGTTTGGCAAATTGAATATGAAGGATGAGAACAAGTTTATTACCGTTATTCTTCAGATGCTTGATCGCCAACTTATATCATACGAGACTGCCATGGAAACATTGGGACACAGCTTTCCACGTGAGGTCAAGAGGCTTGAGTCTGAATTCAAGATACGTAAGGAGAAAGAGATCCTTATGCCTATTGAGAATCCAAACCAAATGAGCGGCAGACCTGAAAATACAGACGAGGGTGATCGTCCAGAGTCTAAGGACGAACCTAAAGATCCAAAGGGTGAGCAGATTGTCAGTTCAGTATCTGCTGAGGTTATCGAGATAGAAGATCCCGATGAGGAAGTTCCCGTTGTTGATAGCATATTTGATCTTGAAGATATGCGGAACACAATATATCAACTTTACAAGGATAGGTTCAAACAGGCTGGTATAAAGTTCAAGACTGATGCCAAGACAAAGTCTAAATATCTCACATCAAAGAGAAAACAAGAACTTTCTCGTGCTGCTTGGGCAAGTGTCATAAAGGATGTTTTCTCAAAATACAACATAGAATGTGAACTCAATGATGTATTAGATAGTGCATATTCGCATGTTGCAGACATGAAGAAAAAGTACAAAAATAGAGAACAAGATGTTTTGATGAGTCTATATTTGGCTCATTACGTTTTAAACAACCAGTAAATAAGGAGTTAAGAAAATGGCTGAAGAAAAGAAATTGAACATATCGGTTGAAAGTGATGGAACATTCGATGGAACTACCATTACCGTCAATGGCAAAGCTGTAGCAAACCTAGAGTCTTTTAGTTTCTACGCTGACAAGTGGGGCGATAACGAAAAATATACATCGTTCAACTACTCTATTGCCAGAGAAACAGATGAAACTGGCATATCAGAGAGGAAGTCATACTACTATGATGCGAATGCAAACGCAATAGTAGACCAGGACGACAAGCCTCTACCAAGTGCTGAAAACTTCAGAAGAATATAATTTCTGAATTTAAAGCGTGAACAAATAACAGGTTAAGGGTAATATCTGTTAGTATGGGAAACATTTTGGAGAAAGTATAAGTAATATGCAAGCATTCATGTCGCCCGAAAAGTATATGAAATCGAGAGTTACGGCTAAGGTCGTTATCGATAACCAACCTTCACAGTTGGCTACTGATGTAGCGAACAGAACGGTTGCTGCTTTCGGCTATCCCAAAAAAAATGAAGACTTAGCATACTTAAAGTTTGTACTTGCTTCAGAAATGGAGAACTACAATAGTGACTATCTACCACGCAGCGAGATAGTAGCAAACTTCGGAACTGCCCGAAACAAACCTTTTGATATTGAACATGTCATTGAGGAAGAGGGAAGTTATATTACCGATAAGGAATTCAACCAAACCAAGAACACTATCATCGGACATATTGTTGATAGTGCGGTAGCTCAGAAAGATGGAACTGTCTTAGCAGAAGAATCTTTAGCAACATTCGATGATAAAGATGATCCTTCCAGACCATACGAAGATCAGATAGATATCGTTGGTACTGGTGTTTTATATAAATTCCTCTTTCCCCAGACGGTTGCTGATATTATAGATCTCGCTGACAAGGGCGAAATGTCTGTAAGTATGGAAGTCTGGTTTCTTGGGTACGATTACCTTGTCGGTACAGAGATTGTACCCTATAGCGAAACTACGGCTGCTCAATATCAGCCGATGTTTGAAAATAGAGAAGAGGTTGATGGTCGTCCAGTTTCAAGAGTTCTGCGTAATGTTATTTTTGGTGGGGTTGCTGCAACAGACAATCCTGCTGATCCTGAAGCTCAGATACTGGAAACCGCAGCATCCAAAAAAGAACTTGCTGGTGACAGCAAATTTCGTTCTTTGGTTGCTCGACACAATGAATTACATGAACTTTATGTGCTCAAACCATCCAGAAAGATTGAAACCGAGCACCTAAAGATCACAAAGGCAATTGCATCAATGAGGAGGTCATAATGGATAACTTTCTGGACCTTACCCTCCCCAAGGAATTGCGTGAAGTGGTCAAATACCAAGGAATTCAAAGCTTGAGTGCAAGCTTGAATAGAAGTGTGGCTTCAGAGGACGGCTCTAAACATGCTGGGGAGTTTGTTGATCCGACCAAGAAAGCCAAGGACAATGTTGTTTCTCAGGAGGTAAAAATGGACGAGAAATCAGTCGCAAAAGTAGTCAAGGATATCCTTGACGAAAAGGACGCTGAGCAGCAAATTACCGCCAAGATCACTACTCTGGAAACAGAAAAGAGTGAGCTTGCTACGGCTAATGAAGCAGCCCAGGAGTCTGTGAAGGATCTCACCTCTAAATTGGAATCAGCACAGGCAGAGTTGGAAGAAAAAAACACTCAGATTGAAACCCTGACCAAGGAAAAAGACGAAGCAGTTGCCTCTCTCGAAGAGAGAGACGAAAAGATTCAGTCTTTGGAAATGGAAAAGGCTAAAGCTGAGCGTAAAGAAATTCTTGCTGACAAAGGCATTCTGTTCGCAGATGCTGAAAAGCAGGAAAAACAACTCGAAAAAACAAAGGCGATGTCTGACGAAGCCTTTGAAGACTACGTCAGTGAGCTGTCCGACATGAAAGCCCAGGCTTCTTCTGAAGACGATGGCGACAGTGACGGAGAAGCTGCCGCAGACGCAGACGCAGATGCCAGTGATGGCGATGCAGATGCTGATGCAGATGCAGCCGCTGACAAAACTGAAGCAGATGCTGATGCAGATGCTGATGATGCCGATGCAGATGACAAAGAAGGTGATGATGAAGGTGGAGACGAAGGCGAAGATAAGGCAAATGCTTCAAAGAAGGATGTGCCTGACGTAGCTGACGTTTCTGATGGTGAAAAAATGAGACAGACCGTAGCAGCCATTGCTGGTGGTTCTGCCAAAGCCGACCCTGAAAGGGTTGAGCTTTATTCTCAGATGTAATTAGAAGGAGGCAATAATGGCACAACCAAACGTACCTTTGAATATTCCTCAAAGGAAGACAAAAGGCGTTATTACCCTCTTCGGTGTCGAGGTTGTACCTTTTTACAAGCTTGACGAGGTTGCACCCGAAGGTGCTCCAGTAAAGCTGTCAGCTACGGCTGACACTGTCGAGCTGGTAACAGCAGGTGCAGGTGACACAGTCTTCGGACTGACCGCCCAAGAGGTTTATGATGACGTTGCTCTGGGTCAGTTGAGAGGCTATTCCTTTCATAACGACACAAGAGCTGCTAAAGGTGATACCATTGGTATTATCGTTGGCAATGGCTATATCTACACTTCCAACTATGTTGGTGCCGTAGCTTATGGCGACAATTTGTACCCAGCCGCTTCTGGTAAGCTTTCGACTACCAGTGTTAGTGGTGATGCGGCAGTAGGTGTCGCTGAGGGATCTGGAACCGATGGCGACATGATGATTCGTGTTCGTGTTAACTTCGGTGTAATGTAATAGTCTAAGGAGGATATGATGGCTGATCAACTTACTTTTGACCAAAAGGTAAAGCTGTTCAAAGCAATCGCTTCATCGCCTAAGGCTAGAAGCGAATATGCACAATCTCGTGCAGCAGTTATTCTCCCTCTGATCGACACACAGTCTACTATTAGGTCTATCTTCACACCTGAGCAGCTTCCTGCTGGTGCGGAGCCTAAGTATGACATTCCTTTCGATGACATCAACTGTGCATGGACCATGCCTCAAATCGGTGGGATACCACAGATTCAGGTAGAAGGTGCCGAGATCTACGTTAACACGTTTGGTCTTGACGCTGCTGTCCAGTGGCAGATGGATGTTGCCGAACAGGGTCGATTCAAGGTAGGAGAATTGGCAACTAACCTGTTGAAAAACAAGGTTATTGAACAGGAAGAACTGGCTGGCTGGTCTCTGATAAAGAACCATGCTGCTGGTTTGGCAAGTGACCAGAAGGTTACCGCAACAGACAGCGAATTGAACACCGATACGTTCAATGACGTTGTTACTGCTGGTGACGTTCTGCGTAGAAAGATCACAGATCTCTACGTTTCACCAAAGAGATATGCAGATCTCAGAAAATGGGTAACCACGGTTGCTCTTCCTGAAACTGTAAAATCTGCTTCATTCAGTGCCGCTGGCTTGAGCGAAGTGTGGGACGTAACAGTTCACAAGATCTATGACACCGACATTCTCGGTGATGACGTTGGGTATGCATTCGGTCAGAGAGAAGGCTACACCTATGGTGTAATGCCTATCCGTAAGGAACTCCAGACCTTTGATAACCCAATCGCTGTCATGGAATGGAAGATTGGTATCATGGCACGTGAACTCGTTGGGTTCGGTGTTCTTGACGAAAAAGCACTAATCGAAGTTGACTTCTCATAGTAACTCTTTGAGTTGCTTGGGTCTTTGACCAAGGTTAGATAAAAGGAATAAGGAGGCTATTATGGCTATTGAAAGGCAAAGGGGTGTCGAATCAGGCACTATGCGAGAATTCCAGGAGATATCGGCACAGTCCACTAAGGATGTGTCGGTATCTTCTGACTCTTCTGATTTGTTACGGGCTGGTTTCAAGAAAACAGTCCTGCATGCAAAAAATGTAAAGGCTTCACAAACGGAGTCACCACAAATCAAAACAGAAGCAAAACAAACAACAGTTAAAAAAGAAATCTCTAGCGGCAAATGTAGTGTATGTGGTAAGGAATGTAAGAATAAACGATCATTCCAAATACACGCTGGTAAAATGCACAAAGACCTAAAGACTGGTACAGCTGTCTTTGAACAAGATCAACCTGAGATAATAGAAGTAAAACCTGCACCAGAGCCAGAGCAGGATAATTCAGACAAGATTAGACAGCAGAGGATCGAAGAAGCCAAAACTCAAACAGAGAAGGCTCGTGAATTCAGTCAGAAGGTAAGCAAGAAAACCCAGAAAACATGGAAAGCAGAACAGGTACTTTTGGTGCCTTCTGGCAAGATAAGAAACGCTATGCAAAATCTTAACGACCATGAACTTGGTCGTTTCATAAACATAAGCAATGCCAGAGGGTTCAAAGAATACTGTTCTATTGCTAGGGAGTTACAACAGGCTAGAAAAGCTGGCTAGGAAAGGGTGTGCTAGATGCCTAATCCGACCCCTAACTTATTGTTTAGGCAACCAGTAAGCAAGATACGAACATTAGACATCTTGTCTGGTTGCTACATAGGTCACTTCTATGAAATGACAGAGGAATGTGTTTGTGGCTGTCCTCTTGTGTTTGCAGATGACCCTTGTCATGTTAAACTAGCCGTTCCTGGACAATGCAATGAAGAAGGAACCATAGTAGGTCTTTCTAATACAATAGTTTATGACCCGCAGAACCCAAATGCATACAAGGGTGCGAAGAAGCAGCGTGATGAATCTACCATGCTTGGTAACATCATAAAGACCGTCTGTGGCGATGGTTGGGTTAAAACATCCAACTATCAAGGAGAATTGCGTCCAGGCGATCTGCTCTATCCAGCAATTAAAACCTTGTCCAAGGAACAAACGGGAGAAGATCTCCCTGTAGCCCAAGTAGAAACTGAAGGGAATAATGGAGATATTCCAGTACGAATTCGGTTACTATTAGGTAGAGTGAAACCTTGGATAAGGAAAGATGGATAGATTCAATTTAGCATATACCACAATAGACCGAAAACAAAAAGGATTACAGTCTTTATTTGCAAATGAGGTTGTGCCTTTTTACAGGATTATGGAGCCTTGTGGAGAGGGCTGTCCTGTTGCCATGTCTTCAGAGAAGGATACTGTTACCCTAGCAGTTCCTGGAAGTGCTGGTGCTGGTGTGGTTGTCGGCTTAACAACCCAAGAGGTTATCGATCCAGCACAGCTTGATGATCAATTAGAGGGATACGAGTTTACCAACGACACCAAAGCAAAAGTTGGTGATACTATTGGTATCCTTGTTGGTGATGGATGGATTATGTCACGCAACTATACTGGAGAAGTAGTCTACGGTGACAATCTATATCCAGGACCAAGCGGTGTAATGACTACAACAAAAACTGGTAGCGATGCACCGATAGGAATAGCTGAGGGAGATGGCATAGATGGTAGCGAACCAATAAGAATTCGTCTTATGCTTGGGTCTAATGCGACTGGTGCTGGACTTCTAGAGGTTGGTGAACTCGATGGTGAACCCCTTGGATTTGTAAGCAGGATTATCTTTAATGGTTCTGATGAGCGTGTAACAATCGATGGCGACACAGCATTGATCAACATTGCTCCTAATGCAGACTCGCTGCAAGGCACATCACTCACTGATAACATCACTCTTTATACTGGTAGGCTTTCTCAGAACAATATAAACTATGAGGCTGGCAAAGGTGCTGGTAGTACAGTAAACTACATATCTAACGGCAGTGGCTTTGAACTTCTTACTGCTGGTGGCACACACTCAAATTTTGGTGATCTTGGAAACCTGATATTCTACATCAACGGAGAACAGGTAGCCAACATAGATTTGGCTGCTAACTTCAATGAGGCAAATAGAGATTCTGCTCAAGCCATATCTGAATACAATACACAAGGTACAGGTGACCCTATTTCTGCTGGTGTGGTACAATTAGGAGGCTCATATTTTGGCAAGGGTCAAATGGAGATATTGTTTGTACAGCAGTTTAATGCAACACCAATGTGGCAGCAATGGCAAGCAAAGATCACTATTACGGATGTACTAAGACAGGGATATAATGACATGTTCCTTGAGCATACTGGCTCAGGAATAACAGATAGCCCACAGGTTACAAATACATACAAGGTATTCTTTGATACAGATGCTGGTCCAAACCCATCTGTAGGTAATCCAACAATCGAGGTAAATACTCCAGTTTACACATGGCTTAGTGGACTCAAATATTATGGAGCAGGTTCCACATGGAACATTGACATACCTGACATAAACAATTGCGTCAATAACGTATATCACCACTCAGCACTTGTGCAAATATATGGATTTCCAGGAGCAGGAACAGTAAGTGTAGATCATGATGACACTGAGTTTGGTGGGGACTTCTCTAATCCACCAGATATAGGCGAGAATGGCTCTATAGACAACGCTATCATTACACTGGGCGGTGGAGCCTTCTCAGCAGATGCAAGGGCTTCTGTACGTGCTCAAGACCCTTATGGGACATATCCTGCTAAGATCACACCAAGTAGTGGTATCCATGTTTATAGTGTGGTACCAAGCAGCACAAGGTTGCGTGAAAACTTCGATGATGAAGTATATCGATTTAAGCCTAATTCTGGTGATGCATCAGGAGGGACTGGCACTGGAAATTGGAATTCTGAGGATAATGTCTTAACTGGTTTGTCAGAGAAGTGTCTGACAGTATACGGACGCACTCTGACATATGCAAACCAGAATACCACCAGCTGGATGCCTATCCAGACCAATAATTATGCTTCTGGATCTGGATCACAGAGTTATCATAGATGGTTCTATTCAACCAACTCTAACTACAACAATGTACACATCAACGTACCCAATGCCGAACAGGGGAATATGAAGGTGTATATCAAGATTCCAACACAGACAGCGTGGTTGGATATTACAAAGGTATACAGCCCTGTTGATGGTGTCAATACGGATGGTGCTGGTTGTCTTGTAACCAAGAGTGGCACGACTTATCAATGCACATTTGGCGGTAAGGCTACAAACTTCAGTGCTTATCCTGGGATATGGATGAAGGTCGTTGCTACTGGTGTTTTCACTCCTCTTTCAAGTGTGGCAATAACAAATTGGGGTTAATATGATAGCTGCTTTTAATAATAGCGAAGTTTTCAAAAATTACTTTGGTTATCCTTTGCCACCAGGTGTTTCTTTTAATGTAGAGCCTTTTCTTACTATTGCTCATAATGATAGAGACTTTCTTAATGATGTTGCAAATCATGATATTCTTTTCAAGATAGGTGGCAGGTTTCTAACAAACCTTGAGGCATTTGAGCTTATTGGTATACCATTCCCTAGTATAAAGGAGTGGATAAATCTTTATGGCAAAATAAACATTCAGCCAGAAAATTCGGATGATCTATTTGCTAAAGCAACAGTTATGAGACAGGGGAGTACCGATCTTATTGTAGAGATCGATGTGTTTCATGCATCAAACCTATCTGCCAAGACAACTATTATTCCTCAATGGGCAAGTGAAATAACAGCCAGTGGTGTTCCAGGTCCATCTGGTGCTCAAGGACCACCTGGACCATCAGGACAGCCTGGTGCTGATGGACAGGACGGTAAAGACGGTGCTCCTGGTCCTCCAGGACCATCGGGAGCACAAGGTCCAATAGGTCCATCAGGAGTAGCTGGTCCACAGGGTGAGCAGGGCGAACAAGGACCACAAGGTGAACAGGGACCAATCGGACCTTCAGGTTTGCAAGGTCCAATAGGTCCAT
>Ga0272441_10016743_pt1 | contig 10098 bp, 9 predicted proteins | sample SSMProp6N_FD_193582 | JGI IMG/M metagenome (GOLD analysis project Ga0272441, IMG submission 193582) | Marine sediment archaeal communities from Little Sippewissett salt marsh, Falmouth, MA, United States - SSM-Prop-6N | ecosystem: Environmental > Aquatic > Marine > Wetlands > Sediment ... | reverse complement strand
CGGTGACGGCTGCCAAGAGCACCACATCCAGCACGCCGGCCACATATGGCGGCCAGATTGCCGAGGCGAGCAGATCGAACAGGGCCAGAATCAGACCGATGGCCAGGCCGGCCAATGGAAAATGAACGATGATCCCTTTGGGATCGAACGGTCGGGGTTGTCCCAGCGGAATTGCGGTGATGAACTGCAGCGAGGCGATGAATGCGTTCATGGGGCCGGGTTCTGAAAAGGGGGTTTGATGGTCACGGGAATGCCGGCCACGGTCCAGACCACGCGGTCACAGGCGGCGGCGATGGCCTGGTTGGTCCAGCCGGCCAGGTCACGGTAAAGCCTGGCCAGGCGGTTTTCCGGAACGATGCCGGCACCCACCTCGTTGGAGACGAGTATCACCGCGTGGGGGGCCGTTTTCACGGCCTCGGCCAGCTCGTCGATTCCTCGCTGCATCTGATTGGTGTCCTGGGTCTGCATGAGCAGGTTGTTCAGCCACAGGGTCAGACAGTCCACCAGGATCACGTCCGCTAAAGCGCTGTTGGCGCGGATGGCTTCTGCCAGATCGATGGGGATTTCCAAGGTGCGCCAGGTGTCGCTGCGCTCGCGCCGGTGCCGGTCCACCCGGTCCTGCATCTCGTCGTCGTGGGGCACACAGGTGGCTACGAACACCCGGCGCCGGCCCATTGTTTCGGCCAATTGCAGGGCATGGCTGCTTTTTCCACTGCGGCAGCCGCCTATAACCAATATTTTGTCGGTGTCGGTCACGATGACTTCTTCAAGGGATCTTTATCGATTGGTTCTTGTTTTGAATGAGATCTAACCCGGATAGCCCGGAAACATCAAACCTCAAATAACAAATCTCAAATAAATTCCAAATTACAATGTCCAAATCTCAAAGAAGGGCAACACAAACAGTTGATTGTCATCTTGTCTTTTTTCGGTTTCGAATTTTTAATTTGGTTATTGTGATTTATTTGTCATTTGATTTTTGGTTATTGTGATTTATTTGTTTTTTATTTTTGATCTTCACCAGCGCACTAATCCGTTCCACATCCACATGGCTCCTGAAATGATCGGCCAACAGGGCATACTGCTGCATTTTAGCGTCCAGGCCGCCGGCCGCCGGCACGTCGATGCCGCTAATCCCCACCGCATTGAGCCAGTGGGCAATCATTGCCGGGGTGTCGAACAGGCCGTGCATGTAGGTGCCGATGGCCCGCCCATTGTCTAGCGCACATCCGTCGGTGTCATTTACGACCTTGCCGTTTCTTTCATGGACCACCAGCAGGGATTTTCCTCCGTGTGACCGGGTCTGGCCCATATGGATCTCATAACCGGTCCCTTGGATGCCGTTCCAGGAAAACCGGCTGAGGGTCGTGGTCTTGGGTGCCTGGAGCACGGTTTCCACCGGCAACAGGTTAAGGCCGTTGGTCGCTCCCGGTTCACCTTCTAAGCCGTCGGGATCGTGGACCTGCGTTCCCATCATCTGATAGCCGCCGCAGATGCCAGTGATACGTCCACCGCCGGCGTTGAAGTCGGCGATCCGGGATTTCCAGCCGCTAGTCTTCAGCCACGCCAGGTCGAAGCGGGTGTTTTTGGATCCCGGCAGGATCACGGCGGAAAAGGCGGCGAGATCCTGGGGCGTTTCAACAAAATGAACCGTCAGTCCTGTCACCCCCCGCAGCGGATCGAAATCGGTGAAGTTGGAAATATGGGGAATGCGGATCACCGCCACCGCGGGGCTTCCATCCGTGCTTACAAAAACGCTTCTGGGGCGTTCGATGACCACCGAGTCTTCAGGGTCGATGCGAATGTGGTTATACCAGGGCAATACGCCAAATACCGGCAGTCCGGTTCTCTCTTCGATCCATTGCACCCCGTCCGCAAAGAGCCGAAGATCGCCCCGGAAGCGGTTGATGATGAATCCGGCCACCCGGTCGCGGAAATGTCGGGGAAGGCAGTCCAGGGTGCCTATCAACTGGGCGAAGATGCCGCCGCGGTGGATGTCGCCCACCAGGATGACCGGGGCATCGGCGTATTCGGCCATGGGAAGATTGACGATATCGTGGGCCATGAGGTTCACTTCGGCGCAGGAGCCGGCGCCTTCCATCACCACCAGGTCGTAATCCGATCGCAGGCGGTCCAGGGCTTCGTTGGCGGTCTGCACCAGACGTGCTTTCTTTTGATGGTAATCCATGGCCGTCTGGTTGCCAATGGCCTCCCCCAGGAGCACCACCTGTGACCCCACGTCGCTGGTGGGTTTGAGTAAAATGGGATTCATGTCAACGTGGGGGACGATCCCGGCAGCCTCGGCCTGGACGATCTGGGCTCGGCCCATCTCCAACCCCTCCGGGGTAACCCCGGAATTGTTGGACATGTTCTGGGCCTTGTAGGGTGCCACCCGCAAGCCCCGGTCGGCGAAAATGCGGCACAGGGCGGCGGCGATGACACTCTTACCGACGTCGGAGCCGGTGCCCAACACGGCGAGGCAGGGGGCGATATCCGATTTTTTATTCATGGTTTGGTAACGATGCCCATGCTCGTCATTCCGTGTTTCGCCGGAATGACGAGCATGCGGTAAGCTTATTTCTCAATCCCAACACGAGCTGCCACCCCATCCTGGTAATAGTGCTTGACGGCTTTCATTTCCGTCACCAGATCGGCTTTTTCGATGACGCGTGCGTCCGCTCCCCGACCGGTGACCACCAGTTCCACATCAGCGGGCTTTTGCGACATGATCGCCAGAATCTCGTCCGCCGGGAACAGGCCGCACATGGCCGCCACGTTGCCCTCTTCCATGATCACTACCTGGTAATTGCCAGAGTGCAGGGCGCTGCGGATGGCTTCCAGCCCCTTTTGGCCGGCGGCCCGATCTTCCGGCGACGCTTTTCCCTTGATGAACCGGCCCCGCCCGAACTGCTCCACGGTGATCCGGTCCGCGAAACGCGAGAGGGCCTTGATTTCGCTGTAGTCTCCAGATTTGATGAACTGGGCGATGTAGACCTTCAGGCCTGCTCCGGCGGCCCGCAGGGCCAACCCCAGGGCGGCCGTGGTCTTGCCCTTACCGTCTCCTGTATAGATTTGCGTATAACCTTTTATAAGGGCCATTGTCATTAACTTAACACTTAACCACTTTTATTACTGATATCATACTTGTCCGCATAACCCCGCGGTGTAACCATGAACCCATCATAATTAAATGTGCTCGTATTACCTATAAATACAGTGGTCTGCATATCCACATCGGCCTGGTGAAGATCCGCCAGCGTGGTGAGCGTGACCCGCTGGTTTTCTCGCATGGCGCCGGTGACGATACCCACCGGTGTGGCCGGGTCACGGTGCTCGAGGATGGTCTGCTGGGCGCGGGTCAGGTGCTCGGCCCGGCGCCGGCTTTTGGGGTTGTAGATCACAATTACAAAATCGGCCCGGGCGGCGGCGTCCAGCCGGGCTTCGATGGTCTCCCAAGGCGTAAGCAGATCGCTCAGGGAGATGGCGGCAAAATCATGGGTCAACGGTGCCCCCAGAAGCGACGCGCCGGAGCAAAGCGCGGGGATACCGGGAACCACTTCGACGAGCAGTCGATCCGGATCTTGCGAACTTTCGGAACTGCCGATGGCAATGGCCCGCTCCCGACACATTTCCAGCACCAGCCCGGCCATGGCATAGACCCCCGGGTCTCCGCTGGAGATCACGGCACAGGCGGTGCCGGACAGGGCCAGGTCAAGGGCCGCCGATACCCGGTCTACCTCTTTTTTCATGGCCGTGCTGACGATCTGCTTGCCAGCGATCAACGGCCGGATCAGCTCGATGTAAGTGGTGTAGCCGGCAACGGCGTCGACGGTTTCCAACACCTGGGCGGCGCGTCGGCTCAAGTGCTGCGGTCCACCGGGCCCGATGCCGACGACATAAAGCCGTCGGCGGCTACCGCCACGGTGACGTTGGCCGTCTTTTGTTTGGGGACGATCAGTTGCCCCCGGTGTGTTGCCAGCAGGGCTGCGGCTTCGCATACGCTTTTGACTCCTATGTGTTTTTCAACCATGGTCGACGGGGTGGGCACCTGTACCACACCCTTGAGCCGGTCACGGGTGAATATCGCTAATGGCAGGTTAAAGGATTCAGCCAGGGCCAAAAGCCCGGGCTCGTCGGCCTTCAGATCCACCGTGGCCAGGCTGCGAAGGCTGGAGATGGCCAGACGGTTCGTCGCGAACGTTTCCACCAGCAGATCGCGCATCTCTTCAACATCGGTGCCCCGGTTGCATCCCATACCGGCCACCAAAGACCCGGGTCGCAATACCAGTACATGGGGGGGCAGGTCAAGGCACATGTGATCCACGAAGATCCCGGCATCTCTTCGGCCGAATGCGTCCACGGCGGAGGCGATCACCTGGTCTTGCGGCAGCCGGTGGGTCACTATTCCAAAGGGGTCGTGGATGAAGATCGGGTTGCCGGTGATCAGGGCCATGTTGATTGATTTGATGGCATCGGGATTCTCGATGGTCAGTTTGTTTTCCACGGCGATGACATCGATGGCCGGCACCCGGTTGATGTCGGTGGCCGTGGTGATCACCGGCAGTCCACCGGTGGTCCGGGCCACTTCCCGGGCCAAGGCGTTGGCTCCGCCGATATGGCCGGAGACCAGGCTGATGGCAAACTGTCCGGCTTCGTCGCAGACCACCACGGCCGGGTCCGTGGTCTTGTGGGCCAGGCCGTGGGCGATGCTCCGCACCACGATGCCTGTGGCCATAATGAAGATATGGCGGGGAAACCCGGCGAACTGCCGGTCCACTTCATCTTTTAGCCGGACAAAGCGCACCGCGCCGGGGATGGTCGTCTCCAGTTTCTGGGATAGAAACAGGGTGCAGCCGGGCATCCCGTCGGCGATAATCCGGGCCAGTTGAACCCCGTTTGGGGTCAGCGCCCAGACGGCGGTGCGCCCATGGGCAGCTGGCTTCACCGCTGGTCCTTCGCTTCACGGTAGCCGTGGGCAAAGTGGCGGTCGTAAAGCTTGGAGTGGTGAACCAGGGTCTCGAGGCTTACATCCAGCACGCGTCCGACGACCACCAGGGCGGTCCGTGTGATCTTCTCTTTTTTTACGGTTGCGGCCAACTCACCGGTAGTGGTCCAGAGGATTTTCTGATCGGGCTGACTGGCCCGGTAAACCACCGCACAGGCCCCTTTGGAACCATAGGCCGTCGAGAGAATTCGCGTCATCTCGTCGACCATGGACATGCTCAGGTAGATGGCCATGGTGGCCCGGTGGGTGGCAAGGGATGCCAGGGATTCGCTTTTCGGCACCGGTGTCCGACCGGACAGGCGGGTGAGAATAAGGGTCTGTGACACCTCGGGCAGGGTGTATTCGACGCCCAGGGCCGCAGCGGCGGCAAAGGCGGCGGTAACCCCCGGGATCACCGTGTAGGGAATGTTGCGGTGCGACAGTTTGGCCATCTGTTCGAAAATGGCCCCGTAGAGACTGGGATCGCCGGTGTGCAGGCGCACGACTTTCTGACCTGCCTGCCAGGCGTCGGCCATGGTCGAAACCATTTCATCCAGGTGCAGGCCGGCGCTGCTCAGGTGGCGGCAGTCCGGCCGGGTCCATTTGAGCAGGGCCTCGGGCACCAGCGAGCCGGCATATACCACCAGATCGGCCGTTGCCAGGGCCTGCTGGCCCTTTACCGTGATCAGATCCGGATCACCGGGGCCGGCGCCGCAGAAGATGATGGGGTTCAATGCGTTGGTGTTTGTATCAAAGGATTTGTGAATCACGATGGATACTTTCTTTGAGCGCAAGCGTTCAAGGGTTCAACGTTCAGGGTTATCATTTTTCGTCAACTTTGCTCGAAGGTTGGCCTTGAGAAAAGGATTCCGTTTGTCGATTGATCATTAACCGTTGAACCCTGAACCTCTGAACCCGAGAACGATTACCTTTGTGCGTGTCAGGGACGGCCGCCGGTGATGATCCAGACGGGGTTGGCCGCTTCCAAACGATGACTAAAGGGCATGGCGGTCGCCTGGTTTACCTGGATCTGGACCATGTCTAATTCAAAGCCGAGGCCTTCCAGGGTATGCATGGCCGTGGTGAGGGTGTCGATCAGGACGGTGTTGATCACGATAATGCCGGCCGGCTTGAGGCGGTCGGCAGCCATGCGGATAATGTCGATCAGGGCCTTGCCGCCGCCGCCGATGAATACCCGGTCCGGATCGGGCAGATCGGTCATGCCAGCGGGCAGGCGGGCCTGGACGACCTGCATGTTGCCGATGCCGAAGCGGGATCGGTTTTCACGGATGTGTCGGATCCGCGACTCCTTTTGTTCCACGGTGTAAATTGATCCCCGGGTGATGAAAAGCCCTGCTTCGATGGAGACCGAACCGCTGCCGGCGCCCAGGTCCCAGAAGACCGCCCGGTCGAACAGGCGCAGCCGGGACAGGCTCACCGCACGGACCTCGGCCTTGGTGATCAGCCCCTTTTCATGGGCGAAGCGGTTGTCGGGCATTCCGGGGAAAAGGGCCGGGGTGGTCTTCCCAACAGGATCGGGCTTCAGGACCACCAGGTTGAGATCGGAAAAGGCCATGGCCCGCGCCTCCGCTGGCGTGATCCGGATGATCCGTTCGTCATGCATGCCCAGCCGTTCCAACACGCACATGCTGACGCCGGAGAAGCCATTTCCCTCCAGGATGCCCGCCAGCCATGCCGGACCATGAGTCGGGTCCGTGTAAACGGCCACCGTATCGCCGCCGGCCAGGTGCCGCAGCAGTTCGCCGGTGTGGTTGCGGCCATGCAGGCTCACCACCCGGACGTCCTGCCAGGGTTCGCCCAGACGGGCGAAACCGGCCGCCACGGTGGAGACGTTGGGTAGGATGTGCACCCGCCCGGCACCCAGACGGCGCACCAGGAACGCGCCGATACCATAAAACAGGGGATCGCCGGAGGTGAGCACCACGATGGTGTTGTCGGGCATCTTTCGATGGAGAAAATCGCCCAATCCGTTAAGATCCCTGTCGACCACCCGTCGCTGGCAGGTCAGATGGTCGAAGTGCGCGATGAGGCGTTTCCCGCCAACGAGAATATCGGCGGCCTCGATGATTGATCGTTGCCGGGATGTCAGGTCGTCAGGAGAGACGCCCATGCCGATGACGGTTATGGGAGGGGCCACTTGGTGTCCTTTTATTGCGCCTAAACCAGATAATAAAGAAGTGTTAGGATACGAAAACCAATTCATAAATAACAAATTAAAAATCACAAATCTCAAAAGAGGGCAAATCCGTAAATGATGATTGGGCTGTCATTTCTTCAAAACCAAAAAGTTTGGAAATTTGAATTTGATTATTGTCATTTATTTGTCATTTGATTTTTGGTTTTTGTATTTTATTCTTCCTTCATCCTCCTACATCTGATTGCATAAACAAAAGCGTTGCCACCCTAGCCCCAATCCGGTTGCGTGTCAACCGCTGCGGTGCCGTCGTAATCAAAAATTACGCAGCGGACGCGAATCTTGCTAAGGGAGAATCCCACCGCGCAGTGCTGGGCCTGTTCGGCCACGTGGGCGATTACTGCCGGTGCCTTTGCCTTGAGCGGATCGAAGGCGTGCCGGGCGGTGTTGGCGGCGGCAATTAAATTGGCCAGTTCCCGGTTCCCAGTCTTTTCAAAGGTCCAGCGGGCCAGGGTTTCCAGGGTCAGTTCGGATTTTGCCGCGTGGGTGTGGGGGATGTTCTGGGCCATTTTTACCGCCTTGCCGAAAAAGACGGCCAGGGTCGCCGATAAAAACCCGCGTGTAGCGGCAGCGGTCATGGTCGCCTGGAAAAAATCACCGATCTGAATGAAAGACTCGTCGGCCAGCGACGGCCAGCAGTCCTGGGCGAAGCGCTCGCTGCGTCTGCCGGTGGTCAGCACCAGATGCGTCAATCCGGCGGCCCGGGCCACATCCATGGATTTTTGGATGGTGGCGACATAAGCGTCGTGGGACATGGGCCGGACGATGCCGGTGGTGCCTAAAATGGACAGGCCGCCGATGATTCCCAACCGCGCGTTGAGGGTTTTTTTAGCCAGCCGCTCCCCCTCGGGTACGAATACCTCAACATGTATACCCGCATCGGTGGGATGCTCGTCGAGCAGCGCATTGATACTGTTGGTGATCATGGTGACGGGGCCCGACGTTATGGCCGCGCGGCCAGGTGGAATCTCGAGGCCGGGCTTGGTCACCACGCCGACCCCAGCACCGCCGGTGATCCGGATAGGATCCGCAGCCCATCGTTTTTCCAGGGTCACTTCGGCACCGATTTCGGCGCCATGGGTGACGTCCGGGTCATCGCCAGCATCCTTGATCACCGTGCAGCTCGCCTTGTTCGATTCCACCAACCGGCACCCATGAACCGCGATCGTCGTGGTCTCTCCGGTCAAGAAGGTGATTTCCACCACTGTCGGCACCTGGCCGGTAAACAGCAGCTGAAGGGCAGCTTTGGCGGCCGCGGCCGCCGCCGCTCCGGTCGTGAAACCGGACCTGAGCGTATCCGGCTGTCTTTTCAACGTTTTCTTTTCCTCAACTGGTACTTTTTTACCGCTGCATTGTGTTCTTTGATGGTGGTGGAGAACTGATGGGTGCCGTCTTTTTTCGAGACGAAATAGAGATAATCGCTTTGGGCAGGAAAAAGGGCCGCTTCCATGGCAAGGGCCCCCGGGCTGGCAATGGGGCCGGGTGGCAGTCCCTTGATCTTGTAAGTGTTGTAAGGGGTATGGGTTTCCAGATGTCGGCGTTTGATGTTTCCATCAAAATCGGGGATGCCGTAGATCACGGTGGGATCGGTCTCCAGGCGCATGCCTTTTTTCAGCCGGTTGTGAAAGACCGAGGATATCAGCGGGCGTTCTTCGGGGGCGCCGGTCTCTTTTTCGATGATGGAGGCCAGGGTGACGACCTCGTGAACGGTCATTCCCATTGCTTTTGCCTGCTGCTCCCAGGCCGGTTTATAAGCCGCCCTGAATTGTTTGACCATCGTGGCGATGATGGTGGCGCTGTCCAGCCCCCGTGGAAAATAGTAGGTGTCCGGGAACAGATACCCTTCCAATGTATCGGCCTCGATGCCGAGGTTTTTGGCCGTATCCGGATTGCGGGCTGCATCGAGAAAGTTTCCCTCCGATTCCAGGCCGGCAGCAGAGACCGCCGCGGCGATTTGAACCAGGCTGTATCCTTCCGGGATGGTGAGCCGGTAGAGGTGTACTCTTCCCTCCACCATCTGGCCCAGGATCTCCCTTGGCGTCATGGCGGTGGAGAAAAAGTATTCACCGGCCTTGAGCAGTTTGTCCTTCTTGTCGAGTCTGGCCAGGATCGTGAAGCGAAGGGCATCCGAAACCAGACCGTCCTGTCGGAGGGCATCGGCAGTCTGCTTGAGCCCCTGGCCCGGGGGGACGGTGAACAGCTTCTCCAGGACGGCCGTTCCCACCGGGCGATCCGCCCAGGCCATGAGATGCATGTACAGCACCCCTGCGGTGCAGATTCCCACAAAAATCAGAGAAATTACGATAAAACCCAGTTTTTTAAGCATTCTCCGCCACTTTCGGTATTCAGCATGTATCGGAAGCCTACCATAAAGCATGCCGTCGACGCTTGTCAAAGGGGGTTTATTTTTGAATCGATGACAGGTATACAAGGAGTCCAACCGCATGCTGACAGGAGACCGGCGACCATGAGCCAGCGCCACCATGACAAGGATCGTTACCACGGGTTCGAACAGGGCCCCATCCGGCCGCCCAGCGAAGCCAGCAGCCTGCTGGTCCGGGTGACCCGAAACTGTCCCTGGAATCACTGCGCCTTCTGCCCGGTATACAAGGGGGCTCGCTTTTCCGTTCGCCCCGAAGCCCACGTCATCGACGATATCGATGCGCTCCACCGGCATGTGGAGACGCTGAAACGACTTGCCGACGGATCCGGTCAGATTCTCCGTCAGGATATCAGTTCATGGATGCAGGGCCTCGCCGCCCACGAACAGCAGGCATTCGGGGCAGCACTGAATTGGTATGCCGGCGGCATGCGCTCTATTTTCCTGCAGGACGCCAACAGCCTGGTGGTCAAGCCCGACCAACTGATCCGGATCCTGCGTCATCTTCGATCCCGATTT
>Ga0272441_10016742_pt1 | contig 10098 bp, 9 predicted proteins | sample SSMProp6N_FD_193582 | JGI IMG/M metagenome (GOLD analysis project Ga0272441, IMG submission 193582) | Marine sediment archaeal communities from Little Sippewissett salt marsh, Falmouth, MA, United States - SSM-Prop-6N | ecosystem: Environmental > Aquatic > Marine > Wetlands > Sediment ... | reverse complement strand
CACGGAGAACTGCCGCCTGTTGCACATCGCCAGCAGAGATGCCGCGTCGATGGTCGCCGGCATCTTCGGGTTCAGAATCTCCACTGCGGCAAGCACCGCCACTTTCGGCCGCATCACTCCGAACATGCCGGCCAGGTGCACGGCGTTCAGTATGATGTCGGATTTGGTGACGAGGTCCGGCGCGATGTTCATCGCCGCGTCGGTGATGAAGATGAGCCGGCCGTACTGCGTCGCCTCCCATATGAAGACGTGGCTCATGACGGCCTTTGTCCGGAGGCCGATCTCGCGGTCGAGGACCGCCCGGAGGAAATCGTCGGTGTGGATATATCCCTTCATGAGGATGTCGCAGTCGCCTTCGTGGACGAGGCGCACTGCCTCGCGGGCGGCGTCGAGTGGCCTCGCCACGTCGAGCATACCGGCGGTATCGGGCTCCCAGTCGATCTTCGCGGCCTGACGCAGGATGATGTCGCGGTCGCCAACCAGGACGTAGTCAGCCACATCCTGGACCTGCGCGTCACGGACCGCTTCAAGGCTCGCGACATCCTCCGCGACGGCAACTGCCACCCTCTTCCGCGGGAAATCCTTGAGCTTCTCCAGGACCTGATCGAGCGTGTTGATGCGTTCTGCGTGCTCCTCGATGATCATGGTACGCGTGGTACGGGCCATGAGCGGCCTCCTGTTGCTGCCAAGTAGAGTCCGGAACGGGATGGAATCTAACCGCTGCTCCGGGCCGAGTCAAGGCCAGCGTGCCCCGCCTCTTGCGGGCAGGGGATTGACACCGGCGCTGCTTTGTGATACTTCCGATGGTCGCGCACGCGTCCCGGATTGGCGCGCGGATGGAGGCATCTGGCTATGGCACCGCGACGTTCCAGCGAAGTCAAGCTGTCGGTCGAGAAGATATCGATCCCGACCTACCCCGTTCCCAACGACAACCGGAATCCGATGCTTTTCGACAACGAGTGGACAGATATTTATCCCTACTCGCTTCAGGACGACCTGAAGCTCGAGCGCTCGGACCGCGTCTACAAGGCGGCCCGGCTCGAGAACGAGTACACGGAGGTGACGGTCCTGCCGGAGCTCGGCGGCCATATCTGGGGAGCCTACGACAAGGCCGGCGGGCACGAGATATTTTACAGGAACCACGTCGTGAAGCCGGGGCTGATCCTTTTGCGAGGCGCCTGGATCCCCACCGGCGTCGAGTTCAACTTCCCGCAGGGACACAACGTCAACACACTCAACCAGGTCGACTGGCACACCAAGCGTTCTCCGGATGGCTCAGCCACCATCATCGTCGGGGACACCGAGCGGATGCAGAGGATGCGCTGGCAGGTGGCCATCACGCTGCGGCCAGGGCGCTCGTATATCGAAACCAACGCCACGCTCGAAAACCGCACTCATCTGCCTCAGCGCTACTACTACTGGGCCAATGCGGCGTGGCCCGCTACCCACGGCACGCAGTACGTCTCCAGCGCAGACTGGATCAACTCCTGGCTCGGCGCCATGCCCTTCCCGTACGACCATAAGGGGATCAACAGGTCTTTCTACCGGAACCACCCCCACTCGAACGACATGTTCTCCATCGGAGACAACAACGATTTCTTCGGCGGGTACGACTACGATTCCGACACGGGCCTCTGCCACGTCGCCGACAACGCCCTGCTGCCGGGCAAGAAGTTCTTCACGTGGGGTACCCAGGGCGGCACCGTCTGGGCGACGATGCTGACCGACGACGATGGCCCTTATATCGAGCTCCAGGCCGGCGCCTTTCCCACTCAGGCCGACTTCTCGTGGCTGATGCCCGGCCAGGTCGTTCGGATTCGCGAGCTCTGGTACTCGGTCAACGGGACCGGGGGGTTCCGCTTCGCCAACGACGACGTGCTGCTCAACTACGATCTCAAGGGCGGCCACAGGCCCTCGCTGGCCGTCATGCTTAACTCGACGCGCCCCCTTCGCGGGGCCCGCCTGCTCGTTGAGGCCGACGGACACAAGGTAATCGACCGGCGGTGTGACCTCTCTCCTGGCCGCGTGACCGAGGTGTCGCGAGCCGTCAGGCGGAAGGGGGTCACCGAGCCGAAGCTGCTCTTCTCGGTCTTCGACGCCGAGGGGAACCGCGTCGCCGTGCACCCCGGGAAGAAGGTGCGTCGCAAGCCCCCCAAGTCCGAAGAGAGGCCACCCATCCTCCAACGTGCCTCGGTGCCTCACCGCGAGATGACGGCCGACGAGTCCTGTCGACTGGCCATCCGACTTGCCGCTGCGCGGCTCTACTCGAAGGCCGAGAAGTGCATCGATGAGTGCCTCGCGAAAGACCCTGGCCACACCGCTGCCTGCACGCTGCGCGCGCAGCTGAGGCTGAAGAGCGGGCTCTACGAGGAGGCGCTTGAGCTTGCCAAGCGGGCCCTCGAGCGCGACCTCACCGACCCGGGCGCCAGCTACTACGAGGCGATTGCGCGCCGTGAGCTTGGGCAGACAGGAAAGGCCAAGCTCGCCTTGGTCAGGGCGTGCAAATCCGCGCAGTGGCGTGCCGCGGTGGAGACTCGCCTGGCCGAGATCGCGCTCGCCGAAAGCTCTCCCATCCGTGCGGCCGAGCTTCTAAGGAGGGCCATGTCAGCCAGCGATGCGCCACCGCGCACGCATGCGATGCTCGCCACTGCCCTCAGGACATCCGGCGACTACGCTGCGGCGCGTCGCGAGGTGCAGGGGCTCCTCGCGGCCGAGCCCACGGAGCTGCTTGCGCAGTCGGAGAGTTACCTCGTCGAACGCGACGCCAAGGGCAAGTCGAAGACCAAGAGGGTGCTGGGGCGAATGACCAAGGCCCTCCGAGGGGAGCTCCAGTCGTACCTCGAGATCGCCTGTGAGTACATCGGCGTCGGCCTCTACGCGGATGCTCTCGATATCGTTCGCCTCGGGATTCGCGCAGAGCCCCGCCGCAAGAGCGCAATCCCACGCTATTACGCCGCCTGGCTCCTGCAGAAACTTGGAGGCAGGAAGAAGGAGGTGGCCGGCGAGCTCCGCGCTGCCGACACGGGCTCGCTGGAGTGGCAGTTCCCGCACCGTCTGGAAGAGGAGCGGATCCTCCGCTGGGCTATCTCGACTCGCAAGGATGACGCCCGGGCATGCTACATGCTCGGCAACCTGCTCGCCGCGAGGCGGCGGACGGACGAGGCCATCAAGTACTGGCGGCGCTCGGCGCGCAGCCTGCCGATGTTCTCGGTGGTCCACCGCAATCTGGCGCGATGCCTCTGGCAACTCAAGCGTGACCGCAAGGCGGCCGCTCGATACTACAAGGCTGCTCTCAAGGCCGCGCCCTGGGACCACAAGCTCTATGTTGAGGCCGACAAGCTCTTCGGCGAGCTTGGCATGGACCGTGACAGGCTTCGCCTGTTCGAGCGGGTCGGGGAGCTCGTTTCTCCTCACTATGAAGCGGCTGAGCAGATGGCGGTGATGCTCGTAGATACCGGGCACTACCACGACGCCATCGAGTTCATGTACTCCCACATCTTCAAGCCCTGGGAAGGCGGCCGCGTGATGTTTGCCACGCACATCGACGCCTTCGTGGGATTGGCGCGCAAGGAGCTCGACAAGGGCGACCTCAGCGAGGCCGAAAACTATCTCAATCGTGCTACCGACTTCCCGGACTGCCTTCACATCGGGCGCCCCAAGGAGCAGGGGTCGGCCGAGGCCCTCTATCTCCGGGGGGAGATCGCCGCCATGAGGGGTAAGAAGCGTGAGGCGGCTGATCTCTGGCGGAAGGGATCAAGGATCTCGGAGCGCTGGGGTAGCGAGGCGACCTACTTTGCCGCACTGGCTTCCGCCAAGCTCGGCAGGAAGGACAAGGCAAAGAAGCAGTTCGAGTGGCTGCTGGAGTCCGCCCTGGAAGGCTTCATTGGCTGGTCGATGGACACGCCCGGCCGCAGGAAGTTCCTGGAAGGCCTGGCATACTTCGGCCTCGGGAAACGAGCGAAGGCGAAGGCTTGCTGGCGTGAGGCGCTGAATATGGACGCCGGTCAGAGGGGAGCCAGGCGGTTCCTGGCGCAGGAGGGCTAGCCGCCGAGGCGGCCGGGGCGCTGCTCCTTGTCGTCATCGGCCTCCTCTTCCTTTTTGGTCGGGTCCTGAGGCTTCAGCAGACGGCCCTCCGGCGTGAAGGCGCAGCGGAAACCCAGCTCGGGAGACTTCGAAGCGCGATCGAAGGCCGCGCGGTAGGCTGCTCGCGAGGTCAGCTTCGGAGCCTTGACGGAGAAGCCCCCGCGCACCGAAATCTCCTTGGCCCCGGGCTTGAAGGGATTGGCCGTCCACTCCCAGACGCCGCCTGTCATATCGAAAGCGCCGTAGGGGCTCTTGCACCGGAGGTAGGAGCCCGTGCGGTAGCCCGGCTCGCTGGCAAGGGAGAATGTCCTGGCGGCCTGGGGGTCGTGGCGTGACCCGTAGGAGTACGGCTGCCCCGCCGGACCGCGGGCGGCCTTCTCCCACTCGAACTCGGTCGGCAGGCGCTTGCCCTGCTCGGCGCAGAGCGCCTTCGCCTCTATCCACGTGACCCCCACCATCGGAGGCGCACCCGGCTTGTTGGGGTACTCGTACCTGTCAATGCAGAATCCGCGCAGGTGCACGCGGCGCGGTCTGCTGCCGGGCATCGCCGCATCGCCGTAGATGAAAGGCCCCCCGGGCACTGCCACCATACCCTCCGGCGCCTTCGGATCGACCAGAATCGGGTCGTCGTGAGCGCGCTGCGGAGCGCACGACGCGCCCGCGAGCAGGGCTCCGATGGCGATCAGGGAAAACCTGCGTCTCTTGGTCATGCGACCGGACTCCACTCCCCCCGGTTCAGTCTGAGAAAGCATTCTAACCGGCCGGAGGCCGTTGTCAAGCCGTGGGCCCCGTTTGATGCCAAGGCCTGGCGGCGAAACAGGGCGAAGAATGATGGCGGGACGCTGCGCGGCCTCAGACCCGTTGGCACGCCATGCCCGCCTTGGGCGCAAGCTATCCTCGCTCTGTCGACTCGGCCTCTTCTGCCCAGGCCAGCACGTCGCGGTAGTCCTGATTCGCCGCGTCGACCAGTTCCGCAGCCCTTCCCAGGTCGCTCTGCGCGAGAGTGATTATCGCCAGCCTCACGCGCTCGACCGCCGCCGGTCTCGTGCCGCCGCTGCCACCTAAGTCCGGATTGCCCTGGTACTCCTCAAGAACCCAGAGCGCCTCCTCCCGATCGTCTTCGCAGAAGGACTCCCCGACTGCATCGATCACTTCTGGACTGTTTGGCGCCGCTGACATACTTATCTCCGGCAGCGCGGGAGTGTATCCATCCACCTTCTGTCCGTCAAGAGTGCAACCGCTGCCATTTGCCGCCAAAAGCTGCTTGACAAGGGCGCGCGCGCCGGTATACTTCTCGGCTTCCGGTCGTGTCAACGACCCCCGATGCGAAAGGCGCAGATGAAGGCGACTCGCGACAAGACGTTCCAAGCCAAGGCAGGCGAGATCGAGCACAAGTGGCACCTCCTCGATGCCGACGGCAAGATACTGGGCCGCCTGGCGGCAAGAGTGGCGACGATCCTCCAGGGCAAGCACAAACCGACCTACACGGCCCACATCGACACCGGCGACTTCGTGGTTGTCATCAACGCCGAGAAGGTCGCCCTCAGCGGCAAGAAGCGCTCCCAGAAGGTCTACAGGCACTATACCGGGCACGTGGGCGGGCTGCGCGAGATCCCCTTCGAGGTCATGATGAAGCGGCACCCCGAGCGGGTCGTGGAGAACGCCGTCCGCCGCATGCTGCCCAAAACGCGTCTGGGCCGGAAGATGTACAAGAAGCTGAAGGTCTACGCCGGGCCCGCGCATCCGCACGCCTCGCAGAAGCCGGCGCCGCTCGAACTCTAGGGACGGAGGTCGCAGAAGTTGCCCGAAGACGAGAAGAAGACCGAGGACACCGCCGCGCCCAAAGCCGCGGAGCCGGCCGCAGTTGAGGCAAAGCCGGCCGAAGCCGCCCAGCCTGAAGCAGTTGAGGAGAAGCCGGCCGAAGCCGCCGAGCCCGAAGCAGTTCCGGAACCCAAGGGCGCGGTCTCGGACCCCGGCGTCGGCAAGTACTTCTGGGGCACCGGCAGGCGCAAGAGCGCCGTCGCACGCGTGCGAATCCGCCCCGGCCATGGCGTTGTCATCATAAATAAGAAACCCTTCGACGAGTACTTCCCGGTCGGCAGGCGGCGGGACCAGGTGGTCGGACCTCTCAAGGTCACCAACCTGACCGGCCAGGTCGACGTCTGGGCCAACGTCTCCGGCGGCGGGCCCACCGGCCAGGCGGGTGCGGTGATGATGGGGCTCGCCAGAGCCATCGTCGTCGCCGACGACGCTTTTGAGATCACGCTCCGGGACGACGGCTACCTCACCCGCGACCCTCGAATGGTGGAACGCAAGAAGTACGGGCGCCACGGGGCCAGGCGCGGTCGCCAGACTTCCAAACGCTAGAGTGGCTCCCCGCTCCCCTGATGCCGGAGCCGCCAATGACAGCGGTCAACATACGTCGCGATGATCCGCCTCGCACCATCGGCGAGATCGGCGCTTTCCACGCGGCCGCCGTCTACTGCGGCCTCAAGTCCGAAGACCCAGGCAGGGCCCAGGGCGACCTCGCTCTGATCTGGAGCGAGCGCGAATGCGCCGCGGCCGGCGTCTTCACCAGGAATAAGGTTGCTGCCGCCCCCGTGGATATCTGCCGCGAACGCCTCCGGTCAGGCTCGGCGCGTGCGATCGTCGTAAATGCCGGCAACGCCAACTGCTGCACCGGCGAGCAGGGCCGTGCCGACGCAAAGGAGACCGCACGCGTCGTATCAGAGATGCTCGATTGCCCGGAGGATGAAGTCCTGATCGCCTCAACGGGCGTCATCGGCCGGCCCCTTCCCATGGACAAGCTGAGAGCCGGCCTGTCCGATATGAAGGCCGCCGTCGCTTCAGGTCGGCGAGAGGATGTGGCCGCCGCGATCATGACGACCGACACCGTGCCGAAGTCCGTCTCCGTGAGCGCATCGCTCGGCGGCATCTCCTTCTCCGTCGCCGGAATCGCCAAGGGCGCGGGCATGATAGCCCCGGACATGGCCACGATGCTCTCGTTCGTGCTCACTGATCTCTCGGTTGCCCCCGACGTGCTCCAGGCGTCGCTCTGCGAGGCTTGTGCGCAAAGCTTTAACCGCGTCACGATCGACGGCGACACCTCGACCAATGATACGCTGATCGTCATGGCCGACGGATCGGCTGGGAACGATGAGTTGCGCTCGAGCTCCGGCGAGCTACACGGTGCGTTCTCAGGTGCTCTGACCGCCGTTTGCGTCGAACTCTCGAAGAAGATCGCCGCTGACGGCGAGGGCGCGGAGCACTTCGTAGAGGTCTCCGTCGAAGGTGCCGCCTCCGAGCGCGAGGCGACGGCAGCGGCGCGCACGATAGCCGAGAGCCCCCTTGTGAAGACGGCCATCGCCGGCAACGACCCCAACTGGGGGAGGATACTGGCCGCGGCGGGGCGAGCTGGTATTGAACTCGACCCCGCGAAGGCCACCGTGTCAGTGAACGGCGTCGAGGTCTTCACGAAGGGGGAGCCAAGGCCCGAGAACGAGGAGCTGGCAGGCAAGGCTCTCAAGCGCGAAGAGGTCAGAATCTCGGTGAGCCTAGGGCTCGGATCGGGCGCCGCCCGCATATGGACCTGCGACCTCACGCACGGCTATATCGAGATTAACGCCGACTACCACACATAGGCGAAGGCCGCCATGGCTGATGAATCCGAGGACGCCGCAGCTTCCGGAGAAGAACGCATGCCCAAGGAGCCGTCCCTCGTCCCGGGCCTCCACGGGGGCCGCGTCGCGCGCTTGCCGCGGGGACTCGGTGGGGCTCTCCTCGCGTGGAGCCCCGTGACCGTTGTCGCCATGGCGGTCGCCTGCGCGGTGCCCCTTGCCGTTTTCCCAGCGAAGATCATCGGCATCAGACCCGCGCCCTTCGAGGGGGAGGTCCGGCTGAGATGCTCCCAGCCGGCCTGCGGCGGCACGACTGTCTGGTTTGCGTTCGAGAGCCCTGACCCGCCGTCACGTTGCCCGGTCTGCAACGGGGACACGCTTCTCGTCCCGATGACGTGCCGGAACTGCGGCCTGCGGTCGTATGCTTCCGCTTCCCGCTCGGTGAGCTGTCCGGACTGCGGCTCGACGGACATGCATATCACGTCGCTGGGGGGTCCGCTCCGCTCCGCACCGGCCCCCCGGCCTGGGGGGGAGAATCCATCTCCGTAGGCGCGGTGAGGTCGAGGAACAGGTCCTCGATGTGGCCATCGCTTTTGGAGAGATCCCTCAGCTCGTCAATCGTGCCCGCCGCGACCAGGCGCCCGTAGTTGATGATGCCGATGCGATCGGCGATCTCCTCCGCGACCGAGAGCGTATGCGTCGAGACAAACACGGCCGCTCCGGAGTCGGCCCGCTCGCGCAGCGTGTCCTTCACGATCCGGGCGCCCTTCGGGTCGAGCCCGACCATTGGCTCGTCGATTACCAGTGCCTGCGGGTCGTGCAGAAGCGCCGCGCATATCACCACCCGCTGCTTCATCCCGTGCGAGTAACCGCCGGCGAGCTCGTCTACATAGTCCCCGACTTCGAAGCGAGCGACGAGCTCATCGATGCGGCCCTCGATCTCCGCCCTGGAAAGCCGATGAAGCGAGGCGACGAAACGCAGGAACTCCCGCCCCGTGAGCTTCTCGTAGAGGTAGGGCTCGTCCGGCACGTACCCCAGCGACGCCTTGGCAGCGACGAAGTCGGTCCTCACGTCGTGACCGCAGATGCGCGCCGTGCCGGCGCTGGGCCTGAGCAGCCCAGCGAGAAGCTTGATGGAAGTCGTCTTGCCCGCGCCGTTCGGGCCGAGGAACGCCAGCACGGTACCGGGGCTGACGGCGATCGTCAGATCCTTCAGGGCCTCCTTCGTGCCGTACGACTTCGAAAGGCCATCGATCTCTATCACTTGTCGGTTTCCTCACCTGGGCCGTCCGGGTCGAACTCCAGCCTCAGCCGCAGCATCCAGTACTTGAAGTCGGCACGCAGGACCTCGCCCTCCGGGCTGTACCAGGCCCGCACGCCCTTCCGTCCGTCGCATGTGACAAGCTTGGCCCTGACCTCCTGACCCCGGAAGTTGATGACCTCCTCCCGCTCCACTACGATCCGGTCGCGGTTCACTCCGCCCTGCACGGCGTTGACAGTCGCCACCTTCCACGAGTCCCCGATCTCCAACGACTTCATCGGCAGAAAGGGCGAGAAGCCGGCCGTCAGGTCGCGCGTCTCGACGAGCCGCTCGTGGATCAGCTTGCCCTCGCGCCAGATTCTCACCTGCACGAAGTCCCCCTGGCGCTCAGCGCGGAAGACGAACTTCTGGTCCCCCACGGTGCCCTCTCCGTCGAAGACCACGAGGCCCTTCCGGATATGCCAGCGCTGGCGAGTGTCGGCAGTGATCCTGTAGACCTTGTGCACGTCCAGGTGCGCTCTCATCTCGCGGATCTCGTCGCCCTTGCGAGCTACGGTTGTCGAGTAGGTCCCGGCCGGGGCGAACGGCCCGGTGGTGATGAGGCTCGGCGCGAGTATCGTCCACCGCCGCTCGCGCAGCGCAGAATCGTCGAAGAGCTGCGCCAGGAAGGAGCGCCTGCCGTGCGTGTCGAGGGGCCTCACGCGTGCCTGGTAGTGCCACCCGATGAGGCCTGCCCAGATGACCGCAGACACAACGAAGAGCAGATCGGTAGTCCTGTGCGACGGCAAGAAGCTCCTCCAGGTGCACACAGTCACCATATGAGCCTACCACGCCTGCTCCACAAAATCAACCGCCGTGATCGGCCGCGGCCGAACGCTGGCGAAGATCGAATCGCGGGCTTGACACCCCGCCGTCGGCGAGGTATACTCCGCGTGTCAACGGTGGGGACGTAGCTCAGCTGGGAGAGCGGCTGGTTCGCAATCAGCAGGTCGTGGGTTCGAGTCCCATCGTCTCCACCACTCCTTCTCCTCCGGCCTAAGGTCGACTTTGGGTCCTCTCAAGCGACTCCTGGAGCATCTCGTCATCAGGGCCCTAGCAGGCAGGAGGATGCACCGGACTGCCGCGCCGCCTGTGGAG
>Ga0272441_10016741_pt1 | contig 10098 bp, 8 predicted proteins | sample SSMProp6N_FD_193582 | JGI IMG/M metagenome (GOLD analysis project Ga0272441, IMG submission 193582) | Marine sediment archaeal communities from Little Sippewissett salt marsh, Falmouth, MA, United States - SSM-Prop-6N | ecosystem: Environmental > Aquatic > Marine > Wetlands > Sediment ... | reverse complement strand
GCAAAGCCACCATCAGCACGGGCAGCAGGAACTTGAGCGCACTAAAGAAGAGCATTCCTCCGTCCACCAGCCCATGCGACCAGTCGGCCTCGCCATGCGCAAAAGCTGCTGGCGGAAAAGCAGCGGCGCCTATCACCATCAGCAATGCTGCGGGCCTTGCCAGAGTCAAAGGTCTATTCCGATCGCAAGCAGCAGAAAATAGCTACCTACAGCAGCAATAGCAGTACCCAGAGCGCGCACCGCGGTCTTGCCGGCCGACCACCGATAGAGCAGACCGAGCGCGATCCCGGCCACGTGAAGGAGACCGGTAGCCACCACGAAGCCAGCCGCATAGAGAATGGGAACACCGAAGTCAGGCAGCGCCGCGCCATGTGGATGGCCATGATAAATCGCGAAAAAGGCAATCAACAGAAAGGCTATTGCCAACGGCGGACGGACATTGGCGGCCACCATGCCGCCCAGCACGATCGCGGAGACCGCCACCCCCAGATCGATTGCGGGCACCGGTAAATCGAGTATGCCCAGCACCGCGCCAACGGTCATAATCAAGGGGAAGGCGATCGGCAGAATCCAGATCGCGGGCGCCCGCAAGACGGCGCCCCAAAGGCCCACGGCCACCATGGCAACCACGTGGTCCAGGCCGGTGACCGGATGGAGCAAGCCGCTGACGAAGCCGCCGTCTCCCGCGACGCCGGACTCGACATGGCCCAACGCAAAGCCTGGAACCAATACGCACAACGCGAAGACCGATATCGCCAGACGCGAAACAGCTCTGGCATCCCCGGTGCTTATGCGCTGCGTGGCTTTATCGGACAAGGCACTGTTCACCAAGATCAGAACAGCGCGGAAACGGCAAAAATCAACCGGTAGTCTTCAGTCCCTTCGCCACCCTGCTGCTCGTTCTCCTCGTTGAGGTCGGTCCACACCGGCGTCTTCACCCCGACTGCCACGCTGATGCTGTTCCAGTACACCCGCACGCCGGGCATCGCGTAAATCATATCGCCGCCAGTGGCGCGCTCGTCGACACCATTGGTGCGATCACGCCCCAAATATAGATACTGCGCCTCGATCGCCAGATCCACTCGCAGTTTGCGATCGAGATCGGTGTAGGCCCGATACATCAACGCGCTGTTTGCCCGGATCTCCTGACCGAACTTGGTGCGGTTGCCGTCATCGTACTCGTACTCCTGAAAGCCGATGGTCGACAGCTCCTGATTGAAAGTCCACCGCGGGGACAGCATCTTCGTTGCAGTCAGACCGAGGGACCACGCCGGCTTACCGAAGCCCGTCGACTTCCCTGGATCGATGTCTCCGTTTTGATCGCGAATATTGGGGTCCCCAGTTGGAAGCGTAAAGCCGCCAAACCCTGTGAAGTGCCAATCCTCGAGGTCATCAAGGCTCTCGTTTTCAGGGATAAGCTGCCAGCCGTCGTCGTACTTGAAGCCGAGCTGGCCGAACAGCGAAATATCGGCGAAACCGTGGGTGTCGAAGCCACCAGGCTCGTCGACCTTGCTGTGGTATGGAAGAAACACATAGGCCGAGAACCAGGACTTGAATCCGTAACCGAGCCCGGCCATCCAGTAATTCGCGTAATCGCTCTCGGGATTGGCTGGATCCGGATCGAAGGTCTCGTACTTGGCATGATCGAGCTTGAGGTAGGCGAGTGTCTCTCCCACCGGTAGCGTAGCCGAGGTCGCCGCCTCTATGGGCGCACCTGGCCCTCGCAGGCCTGCTGCCCCGAGCCCCGCCACGCCATGGTGCGCCATCGATTTTCCGCTGATCCCGACGAGCACGCATGTCAGACAGACGGGGCCAATTATTGCGCGGCGTTTTTCGATGCGATCGGCCATTAGGGTCTCCTATTGAATGTCAAGCATGAGGATGGTTGAGCGCACGCGCTTTTCCGCTTTTTCGCTTTCCAGGGGCTCTTCCAGGCTGGCAGTGATCATCTGCAGGCCCTTATGCCGGATGCGAAGGTTGACACGGCCATCGTCGCCGGTGACTCCGCGGGCGTCTCCATGGTAGGCAACCGCAACACCCTGAGCCGGCTCACCGCGAAAAACTGCCTTCAGGCGCAGCTTGTCCCCAACACCAAGGGTGAAGGGATTCTCGGTGAACACGAGTTCAAGATCGGTCGACAACGGCTCCCGCAACCGCTCGGCCCAGGCCTCGACGCGCTTGACGCTCTCGAGCGCCTGCCAGCTGCGTAGCACGCCGACCAACTCGTCTCTGGCCTGGTTTCTGGTCCCAGTCAGCGTCTGCGACCAGTAGCCCGAATCAGCCGTCACCATTACCGCGAGACAAGGCCCTTCCACACGCAATGGATAGCCACCGCCGACAACTGCGGGTGAAGGGTCCGCGTCGCCCCGACGAAGGCAATAAGCGCCAGTCACAATTTCCGGATCGAACGGTACTTCCTTGTCGCCCTGGTGTTGTGAAAAGCGATGGCCTCGGTGCAGCAGGTAGTCGTCAGCGCTGCGTTCAAACCAGTAATCGTGGGCGTACACTGCCTCAGCGAGCAGCACAACCGCCACGACTAAATTAATCTTTGCCAAAGACATCATGCGTTTTTGTGAGCTATGATATGATTTTTTTCAAAATTATCATACTTCGCGGCGGCGATAAATGCCCCGAGGCGCACGAGGACTTCCTAACGTGCACATCGAACCAGCACTTGGAGCGACATCATGCAGAGAATGACCATCACCTTGGACGATGATCTGGTAGCCGACTTCGAGAAATATCTTGCCGACAACGGCTACCAAAACCGTTCCGAGGCGATCCGGGATCTGTTACGTCAACGGATCGACGAGCAAAGACTGGCAGAGAATCCGAGTGGCAACTGCCTGGCTAACCTGACTTATGTCTTCAACCATCACGAACGCGACCTTGCAAGCCGTCTGACAGAGAGCCATCACGCACACCACGACCTCAACATCGCGACCCTGCACGTCCATCTGGATCATCACAATTGCATGGAGAGCGTTGTGTTACGGGGACCTCTCAAGCGGGTTCAGGCGTTCGCCAACGCCACTATAGCCGAGCCCGGGGTCCGTCATGGCAATCTCTATGTGCTACCAGTGAAAATTGCTGCGCAGAAGCACCGACACGGATCAGACCCACAAGCGCATCGGCATGTGCACGTCCAGCCAACTTCTTAGCGAGTCGAGAAACAGACCTGCACGTTAATGCAAATGGATTGGACGTAGTCCCCCCTACGAACAACCCTAGACCTAATGGCGTTACCTGTCCAACCTCATTCCTGATGAATTTGTCACGGGGTATTTGCTTCCAACGGGTTTCTGCCTTGATATGCAGGAATGATGTGTTTAATATCCCAAAAACGCCTATCCGACTGCATATTTGGAACCAGTCGTCCACTGACGGGTTTATCCGTGATCGAAAGTTTCACCAGTTTCCCAGCCGCCCTGCTATTGATTGGACCGACACTGTTACTGCTGCTGGCTGTGACGCCGGGTGGCATTGCCGAACGGCATCCCCGGACACTGGGCCAGTTGATCCAGGTCGTTGGCCTGGTAAGCCTGACCAGCTCGCTGGTCGCCGCGCTGATGACCGGGTTCGCCGAGCAAACGGGGCCGTCCACCCTGGTAGTGTTTGGCAGCCACATTGGCCACTTTCCCCTCGCGCTGTCAGCACGTGCTGACAGCCTGAGCTTCACGCTCATGACGCTGATCTCCTTGCTGGCCGCGATCATCGCCCGCTACAGTACGAGTTACCTGGCGGGCGAGGCGACGCAGGGGAGTTTCTTCCGTTGGCTCGCGTTCACGGTGAGCGCCTTCATGCTGGTGGTGATCGCCGGCAACATGCTGATGTTCGTACTGGCAATCGGTCTGACAGGCAGCGGGCTGAACCGCCTTCTAACCCATTACCGGGACCGTTTGCCTGCGCAGATGGTAGCGCACAAGAAGCTGCTGTTCAGCCGGATGGCGGATGCCAGCCTGCTGGTCGCGGCCGTGCTGATCGCGGTCAGCGAGGGCACCTCGTCTTTCGAAGCCCTGGCGGAAACGGCCGCGCAGGGCGACCTTGACTGGCAGCTGCACCTCGCGGCGTGGCTCATCGTCGCCTATGCGGTATTAAAGAGCGGCCAGTTCCCGTTCCATGGCTGGCTGCTGCAAGTCATGGAGGCGCCGACGCCGGTGTCCGCCCTGTTGCATGCCGGCATCGTCTATAGTGGCGCCATTATCGTGATGCGCACGCACGAACTGCTGCTGGCCGATGGTTACGCGCTGGTCGCACTGGCTCTGGTCGGACTGATGACCGCCGCGATCGCCTCGCTGGCGATGCTCACCCAGACCGCGATAAAGAGTTCCCTGGCCTGGTCGACGGCCGGGCAACTGGGTTTCATGCTGCTCGAACTCGGACTTGGGCTTTTCGTCCTCGCCGTTCTACATTTGATCGCACACTCGCTATACAAGGCCCACGCCTTCCTGTCATCGGGCAGCATGGTCGATATCCTGCGTGTTCCGGGGACTAAGGCAAAGAAACCTGTGACGTTGTTGGTGTGGGCCGCCGCAGTGATGGTCAGTGCCGTGATCACGTTCGCGATGGCGGCGCTCTGGGGCATCACCCCGGCAACAGAGCCCTCCCTGGTCGCCATCGGCACGATCGTCACCGTGGCGGTCTCGCAGTTGCTGCTCGCGGGTTGGTCAGGGGCTGCGCTGACGGTGCGCCTGGTCGTGGCGTCGCTTGTGGTGACGGGGGTGTACTTCGGGCTTCACACGGTATTCAGCCTTGTCTTCAGTGGCACGCTTAACCCGATTCCTCACGAGGTCTCCGCCGGGCACTATTTGCTGCTCGTCCTGATCGCGGCGGTCTTTCTCGGGCTGTCGTTTTTCCAGTCCGTGCTGACCAGCCAGCCGGCCGCGCCCTGGCTGCAGCGGGTGTACGTGCACCTGCATAACGGGTTGTACACAGACTTGCCGGTTGAGCGCCTGGTTTACCGGGTCTGGCCGGCGCGTTTCCGTGACCTGCCCGGACGCCGCGGGCGACTGCGCTCATGAGTTTCTCAGGTCGATGAACAATGACTGACCAGAAAACGCGCAACCCTGCTCCTGGCACGTCTTCGCCCAGTCGCTGGACCGACTCGGCTGTCGATAGCGTGTGCGCGCGCTTCGCGCCGTTTTGGCCACTCGACGCGATGGTCGCCACCAACCCCTACCTGGGATTCGTCGGGCAGTCGTTCTCGTCGGCCGCCGAGTACCACCGGCGAATCATCGGGCGACCGATGACCATGAACCGCGAGTGGTTTAATGAGCAGCTGGGCAGCGGACGAATCACCGATGCCGATCTCGAGGAGGCGCTGGCGCGCAGCGGTTCGGACATGGACCTCGCCACGCTGCGGGCCAGGGTCGACGAGCCCGTGCCGCTGGCTTTGCCACAACTCCTCTACTCGAACATGCGTGACGGGCGCTATCGTCCCAGTCACTCGGGCTACGTGGTTCAGCAGACCAGCCAGTTCTGCGCCGCCTATTACGATCTCGGCCAGGCAATGTGGCCGATGCCCCACTTCGGTGACGGGCTTTACAACGCCTGGTGGCATTACACCTCGATCGACCGCAGCCACCGAGGCATGGACATTCGCAATATCCACGACGCCCTCGCCGGCATGCCCGACTCACCGCGGGACGCGATCCAGTCCGCCATCGAAAGCATCCGGGTGCCAGAGGACCGACTCGAGGATTTTCTATTCGTGGCGATGGCCAGCGTGGGTGGCTGGGCCAGCTATACCCGTCACTTGCGTTGGGTGGCCGAGCTCGAGGGAGGCAGCAACGACGATATCGTCGACCTGCTGGCGATCCGCGTGATGTGGGAGGCGCTGCTGGTTGCAACCTGTGAGCGGCCCGCACACCGCGAGCAGTGGATATATTCCCTGAGCTCGTGGCCGCGCCATCTCCGACCGGCAGAGGCACGCGCGTTGGAAGTGAACCTGATTCTGCAGCGGGCACTCGAGATCCATTATCAGCGCAATCTTGTGGTTGGCCTGCGCCAGGGGGCTAAAACGCCGCACCCTGATGCAGAAGCGCCCAAACCAGTTGCCCAGGCGATATTTTGTATCGATGTCCGGTCGGAGGTCTTCAGACGCGCGCTGGAGACGGCCGACGCGGATATCGAGACCCAGGGTTTTGCCGGTTTCTTCGGCGTGATGGCTGAATACCGGCCGCTGGGCGCCGACCGCTCGAAGACCCACCTTCCGGTCCTGCTGCCTTCACGCTTCCAGGTGTGTGAACGGGCCGCGGGGGGGGATGGACCTACCCGGGAAGTGCTGGGTCGGCGCGAGCGCTTCCTCGGCCTGTCCAAGGCCTGGAAGCAGTTCAAGCTCTCCAGTGCCTCCTGTTTCTCATTCGTCGAATCGGCCGGACTACTTTATGCGCTCAAGCTCGTTACCGACAGTCTTGGCTTGAGCCGCCCGGTGCCACACCCGGAGACCGCGGGACTCAGTCGTCGCGACTACGAAACACTCGGACCGGACCTGGACGCGCCCCCGCCGGTGGCGGCCGGGGAAGACGGCCACTGGGGCATACCGCGCAAGGAACGCCCCGACGTAGCGGCCTTCATCCTCAATTCCATGGGACTCAAATCGCGCTTTGGCTCCATCGTGCTGCTCGCGGGCCACGGCAGTTCCACGGTCAACAATCCGCAGCGAGCCGGCCTCGACTGCGGCGCCTGTGCCGGGCAGACTGGCGCAGCCAGCGTCCGGATCGCAGCGGAAATTCTGAACGATCCGGAGGTACGTGCTGCGCTGGCCGAACGGGGGCAACCGTTGCCGGATAAAACCTGGTTCGTCCCGGCACTGCACGACACCACGACCGACGAGGTCCAACTGCTCGACACCGATCGGGTTCCCGCAGCGCTGCGCACCGTGCTCGACCGCCTGCGTAGCGCACTTGAGCGGGCGGGCGACATCGCGCGCCTCGAACGCATCCAACTGCTCGATGAGCAGACCCCGGCCGACGCCTCCGGCGCCCTGCGCGCGGTTCAGCGGCGCAGTCGTGACTGGGCCCAGGTCCGCCCGGAGTGGGGGCTCACCGGCAACGCGTCGTTCTTCGCCGTGCCGCGCGCACGCACCGCTCACCTGTCTCTTGAGGGACGCGCGTTCCTGCATGAATACGAGTGGCGACAGGACCCGGACTTCGAGACGCTCAAACTTATCATGAGCGCGCCGATGGTCGTCGCCAACTGGATCAATCTCCAGTACTACGGGTCGACTGTCGATCACGATCACCTGGGGGCGGGCAACAAGCTGCTGCATAACGTCGTTGGCGGGCGTATCGGCGTGCTGGAAGGCAATGGCGGCGACCTGCGCCTGGGGCTTGCTTTGCAGTCGTTGCACGACGGCCAGCGCTGGGTACACGAGCCCCTGCGTCTGTCCGTGTTCATCGAGGCCCCGGCCGAGGCAATCGACGACGTGATCGCCGGTAATGCGATGGTAAATGACCTGGTGACGAACGAGTGGTTGCACCTGTTTCGTATTACCGACGACGGCGATGTCGCACGTCGGCGCCAGCAGGGTGGCTGGGAGGCAGTGCCCTGATGCCCGGCCCCGCGGGGCCGGCGTGATTGGCGCTTTTCTTACACCGCCGGGCGGCTGATGTACCACCCCACAGCCGTTCCAGCTTCTGGCGTCCGGCATGCAGGCTGAACCCCGCCACCTTCGTGTCGAGCAGGCGCTGGAGCGCAGTGCGTACGTACCCGTTCGGGCGTTATCTGGCTTCGCAGGTTAGGGAAATGGATGAATCGCTGGAATCACGATTCCCCCAGGTCCTCTCTTATGGTGAAATGCGCGCAAGCTGACTTTGGAGCTGGCGTATGACAAATCTCCTGTGGCTCGGAATCTTCGTGGTGAGCATCGGGTCCTTGGTTTGGGCCTCGGACATTTTGATCGATGCCGCAGAGCGCATCGGTCGGGGACTGCACATGTCACCGTTTGTTATCGGTGTTCTCGTGGTGGGGATCGGAACGTCGTTTCCTGAGCTGGTCTCGTCTGTGTACGCGGCGCTTGTGGGTGAGACCGAAATCGTTGTAGGCAACGTTGTCGGCTCTAACATCACTAACATCCTCCTCGTTCTAGGTATCGCCGGGCTCGTCGCCAAAGAGGCACGCCTAAAACTGGATCTACTCCACATCGACCTGCCGATGGTGCTGGGTTCTACGATACTGCTTGGCTTTCTGATCGTCGACGGTGGCTTTACTCGCATGGATGCGGTGCTTTGTCTTGTGGGAGCCGGGATCTATGTCCACAGCACGCTCGCAACCGAACGCGTAGCGGCGGACAGTTCGCGCGATGCCGAGCGGCCTGGCGTCGGCACCTGGGCGCGTCTGCTCGGCTCCATGGGACTGATCATGCTCAGCGCGAAGTACACCGTGGACGCGGTTGTGGTGCTCGCCACTGCACTAGGTATCGGTACGGACGTGATCGCCCTGAGCGCCGTCGCATTCGGAACCTCGCTGCCAGAGATAATGGTCGCTATCACGGCTACGCGTCAGGGCAAGATCGAACTCGCGGTTGGCAACATCATGGGCAGCAACGTCTTCAACGCTTTTGCGGTCATGGGGTTACCGGGTCTGATAACTCCGTTGGCAGTGCCTGACGACGTTATCGCGTTCTCGATGCCGATCCTGATCGCTGTCACTGTGCTCTACGTTCTGGTCACGGTTGATGCAAAGATCAACCGCTACGAGAGCGCGTTGCTACTGCTTTTTTATGCCTACTTCATCGGCCACCTGTACCAGATTGCGTAGTCGAGACGCAAGGAGTCGGCCCGGTAGAAATACCCGTAGCGAAAAAATCGCACGGCAAGGACAGTTTCTGTTCTTATGAGGCGCATAGTGGGCACTGCGCAACGAGATTGAAACGAAAATGCACCACTATGGCGCTATTGCAGTAGGGTTACTCTCTACCGCGAAGACGCCCACATGTTGCACGAAGGCGGACGTGTAATCCGTTCAATCGCTTGCGATTTTAATCACACCAATCGGATTCAGCGGCGTACCATGCGGGCCAGCCCGTCGGGCTGCTGGCAAGCTGTGCCGTTGATCGTCTCTTCGCGACCATCGATTAACGCGTCGATGGTGTATTCGCGCCTGACCGAAACGGCTGTTGATTCACAATCCGGATGAAATCGCATCTGGCCCAAGATGGTTGTCCCGGATTCTAGTATGCTCTATCCGAACCACTGGCCGACGGCCGAGTCGAAATGATACAACTCACGATCGGAGACGAAACAATGATCAGCAAAACAATTGTATACCTCTACCTGTTATTGAGCCTGCTCATGTCCACGCAGGCTATCGCGGCAAGTAAAGAAGAAATAGACGCCAATGTCAAAGCGGCGCTGACGAAACTCTATGAACATTCTGAGGCTGGCAAGATTCTCTCAGCGAAGGCCTCCGGCGTGCTGGTGTTTCCAAAAGTGATCAAGGCCGGTATAGGCGTTGGTGGCGAATATGGTGAGGGCGCGCTGCTGATCGATGGCGAGCCGGTTGAATACTACAGCATTGCGTCAGCTTCGGTGGGTTTTCAGCTCGGCGCCCAGCAGAAGTCAGAGATCATTTTGTTCATGAACGACGACGTGCTTACGAAATTTCGTGAGAGCGAAGGCTGGGAAGCGGGTGTCGATGGCAGTATCGCGATTGCCGAGATCGGTGCGGGCAAAGAGATCAGTACGACCACCGCAAAACAGCCAATCATCGGGTTCATATTCTCGAACAAAGGCCTGATGTATAACCTGACCCTCGAAGGGTCGAAGATGACCAAGATCGTTCGCTAGCCGTTTCTGTTGAAGAACTTACTGCAATGCTGACTAGGTGAGATAGTGCACGCGTCGCCAGCGACCGGAGGATGCTTATCTAGCCCGCATTTCTCACCAGGATCACGGGAGCAGGCGGGCTGGTGTTCGTGAGCGCTGCTCTGGAGCGAAAAGCGTAGCCATAGCTACGGTTTGAGTGAAGAGACCGTAGGGTGCGCCATGCGCACCGCGGATCTTCAGTTCGGTGGCCGGTTCTGGTGCGCACGGCGCACCCTACGATCTTGGGCAGGCGAAGACCAGCCTGAACCGTGACAGGCACTGTTGAAAAACA
>Ga0272441_10016740_pt1 | contig 10098 bp, 10 predicted proteins | sample SSMProp6N_FD_193582 | JGI IMG/M metagenome (GOLD analysis project Ga0272441, IMG submission 193582) | Marine sediment archaeal communities from Little Sippewissett salt marsh, Falmouth, MA, United States - SSM-Prop-6N | ecosystem: Environmental > Aquatic > Marine > Wetlands > Sediment ... | reverse complement strand
GAGATTTGAGCTTGCTCAAAGATCAAAGTGAAAACAAAAAAGTTTAAACCGCAGGTTTAAGGCTTTTCATTTAGACTACGGAGGGCTTTGAGGATCACCGCAGGTAATCCTGGCGCGATCACCAGTAATTACTGGGCCTCAGAACGTTTTGTGTTCTGGGGCCTCTTTTTTTGCAAACAATTTGCAAACACCCTAAAATTTAACATTATTTTACCCGGATTGGCTGATTTTATTGGGATTTCGATCGGCTTGTATTCTATTCATTTCCGGGTCTGATGCTAACCCCAAACCTTACCAGGACTTACCTGCTTGCGAGGTCAGTTTTCGGATAAATTCTAACTTTTGATCCAAATTTGAATTGATTATCAGGGTCTTATAGGCTTTTTGATTCAAAAACAAACTTTTAATACAAAAGTCAAACCCCACAAACCTTTGAAAACAAGCGGATTAATAATATGTAACCTGCGCCAGCAGGTTACCCTCTTGCTTATCCGCTTTCCAGGAAATCGGATAACGATTTCCCACTTTTTAGATAGGGCTTCAATACTTTTTATCCGGGGAGGGTTCTATGGATAAATCATATATTGTAGATCATAAAACAAGTTGTGCATAATTCCGTATGAGTCGTCCAAGATTTGAAATTGAAACTACTCATATAACCAAAACCTTGCGTTTTTTGGTTTATTCATTACACATCGTTTCAATCTTGATCTTGGTACTTTACTACAATCAATTGCCGGAGAAAGTTCCGATTTATTTTAACTGGCCCACGAAAGAGAATGGGTTGGGCAGCAAAAGCATTTTGTGGTCCGCCCCAATATTTTTAGGCCTTGGTTCTTTGTTACTCCTGAGGCTGGCTAACCTTCCGTGGATCTTAAATTATCCCACCAGAATTACGGAGGAAAATGCGAAAGCACAATATTCTATGGCTTCCCTGATGTTGAGGCTGCTTAGTTTGCTGATAGCATTCACGTGCCTGGCCTTAATCCTCGGATCCGTAACAAGCACGAATAATGGCCTGAATGAAATTATTAAAACTATATACCGGGTCCTTCCATTTCTCTTTTTCGGCTTACCTCTTTTCTTTGTTTTCAAACTTGCCTTTAACCGGAACGAATAAAACTATGCACAACAGCGGGTATTCCCCATTCCGGCTAATCTGCCATCCCATAGAAATTCCCTAACTTGATCTGAAATAAACCCCTGGAAACTCCAAGTATCCATGCTTGTTTTGCTCGCCGGCCCACTCGGGCGCCTAATTACTCAGACGGTGTCTTTTTCGGCGCCGCCCAAGGCGCAAAACAAGCTTTGGAACGGGGCATACCCAGGGCCGTTGGCAACAATATTAATATAACATGACTGATTTGTAAATTATCTACAACTCTAGTTAAAACTAAAAATTGAATTTATGAGACCACCATTAAAATTATTCATTTCATCTGCCCTAATATTATTTATTACAATCCAAGCCTTTTCTCAGAATACCAGCAATCTTCCTAAGCCCTTACTTAAAACCTGGTATGCCATTGAAGTTGGTGAGTCAGAAGGTGGCGAAATGCAACCCACCACCAGGAAAGAAGCATTAACATTTGACTCAGATGGAACAATGAAAATTGAGGCTGGAAATGATGTAAATATGAGTGCAAAATGGGAATACGTTCAAGAATCAGAAACGATCAGGGTAACTCTAAGTATCAGGGGTAATGAACAGCTTATAGATTTAATTATTCGCGATTTAACCGATACCTCACTGGTTTTGGAATCTCCTCAAGACTTCAAAGTTACCAAATATGCCCTTACGCCACCCGATCTCAATGCTGCTAAACCAAGGACAGCTCCCTTATATGTTGGTTCCGACAGTAACATTGATTTTAAAAGTTGGTCAGGCTTGCATCCCTTTAATTACAAAGTCACTGAAACGGCCGAGGGAGAACTTTTAAGTGAAGAAGCTATAGGGGTATTAATTCTTTTAAAAATTGATGGTAATAACATATTGCGCCTGAACGAGAATGGTTTAACCACTGATATAAAGACCTCACAAGGACAAGAAATTAAAGGTGAAATGCATTTTAATCTCATTACCCAAGATCCAGAACTTTCGGGAAAAATCGTTTTCCGCAATGACAACAGCAGTTATATACTATTTGAAAAGGATAAGTCTAAGGTGGAATACATAAAAAAATAAGCGGAAGTAAACTTAGGATGTATAGAGCAAAAAGGGCGTTCGGTGGGTTACGAAAGTTTAGTGCTATTTACAGACTTCGCCAAATCGTTGATTTGGCTTTTAAAATGAATAAGATAAAAACAAAATACAACGCTTTGGCTCAATTCAAACTTGAAACGTTATCGCTTTCTACTGCCCTACTTGCCATATACTTGTAATACTCCCCAAATCTTAGACCAGAGGTTTAGTTAAAAATAACCACTTAAATTTACTAGACCTATGAGCAAACAATCACGACGCAAATTTTCTGCTGAATTCAAGGCCCGGGTGGCCCTGGAGGCGATTAAAGAACAAAAGACGATCTCGGAGTTGAGCCATCAATTCGAGGTACATCCGGTAACCATTTCCAAGTGGAAGGCGGAGTTTTTACAGAACATGTCGGCTGCCTTTGAGCGGGAAGGGCGCCCGGGCAAGGAGAAGGAATCTAGGAACCTGGACAAGCATCTGCTTAAACACCCAACCGAAGCGGTAGTTTCCATGGCGGAGTTGCTCAAAGGCATGGGCTATCCGGTAGGCCCTAAACGTATCCGACGGCTTTTTAAGGTGATGGGTCACCAGACGATCTACCGAAAGAAGAACCTCACTAAAAACGCCCTAAAGGAGATTATTAACTCGGATCAGGGATCACAGTACACCAGTTTTGCCTGGACAAATTTTTTGGAAACCAACGGAATTAAAATATCCATGGATGGAAAAGGAAGAGCAACGGATAACGCCTGGATCGAGCGGTTCTGGAAAACGATTAAATACCAACACCTACACCTGAATCCTTGTGATAATGGTATAGAGTTACTGGAAGCAGTTAACTATTACGTCGGGTATTACAATCAGAAAAAACATCAATCTATAGATTCATCACCTGACCTGAAATTCTATGAATCCATTGAAAAAAAGGTCGCTTAATGAACGAAAATATTAGCTTAAGATTATAACCTTTTGGTCCAAGAAATAGGGAGTATTACATTTTGAGGCCATTCCAGACTGGTTAGATTTAACTAAAAAGGATTAAAATATGCCTAATAGTGTATATTACGGTCATACCCAGTAAAAGCTGGTCAGGCCCTAAATACCAAACAGTCAGCCCCCGTTATAATGAATACTCCATTATGAAAAAAATTGTACTACTTCCTTTAGCGATACTATTTCTTACTATCAGTTGTAATGAAAAAGCTAAAGTTTCAGCTACAACGCCATTAGAGTCTTATGTGGATTCTTTATTCCAGGTAAGTGTGGATAGCTCAGATATTGCAGGTGCATCTTTTCTGGTACATCAAAATGGAAAAACCCTGATTAGAAAAACGTATGGTTATGGCAGTTTAGAACTTTCAGCACCTGTGCCGGCTGACGGTATTTTTGAAATTGGTTCGGTCACCAAACAGTTTACGGCCGCCGCGATACTTAAACTAATTGAAGCTAATAAACTGTCATTAGAGGATGACTTTACCAAATACCTGGATTTTGATACAAAAGGCAGAAAAGTCACGATTGATAATTTATTGAATCATACGTCAGGTATTCCAAGTTATACCGCTTTCCCGGAATTTGGAGAATTCATGATTCAGGACTTTCCCCGGGATTCACTGGTGCGTTTGGTAGAATCAAAAGATTTTATGTTTGAACCCGGTGAAGCCTTAATCTATAATAATTCAGCCTATTTCTTTTTGGGGTTAATTATCGAAAAAGTAACCGGACAGACCTACGAAGCGTATTTAAAGGATACATTTTTTGATCCCTTAGGAATGGACAATACGTCATACTGTTCCACTTCGGAGGCCACCAAAAATAAGGTGTATGGGTATAACTACACACCTGAAGGTCTTACGCAAAAGGGGTATTTAAATCATACCTGGCCCTATGCAGCCGGATCGCTTTGCAGCACTACTGAAGATTTGCTTACCTGGATGACGGCTTTACACCAGGGTAAGGTATTATCAGAATCCCAATATCAATCGCTAATTACTCCAGGTGAATTAAATGATGGTTCCAAAGTACTCTATGCCATGGCTTTGGTTAATTTTTCCGATTTTGGAAATCACAGAATTGGCCATGGAGGCGGTATCAATGGTTTCCTGACAGACACAAGATATTTTCCGGATGAAGAGCTATATATTATTTCATTAGTCAATACAACCGGACCCAAAGGTGCCAGTTTCTTCTCGGATGAAGTTACATGGGAATTACTCGATAAGAAAACACCTCAAAATATGGACTTGGATATAGATACTAAGCTTTTGGAAGGAAAGTATACAGGCGCTGTAAGAGGTCGGAATACCTATACCCTTATTGTTAAATCAATTTCGGAGGGTTTGACTGTGCAATCCGAAGGGGAAGAAGAGGCAGATACTCTAAAAACATATATCGGGAACAATACCTGGGCCGAGGGCAACGACAGGATTATTATTACAAATAACGAGTATCGTTATGTGACTCCTACTGCTTATTACATTCTAAAAAAGGAGACGGAATGATAAGGCTGACAATGTTTACAAACCATTAAAACGGTTCATATTCCAAACCTCAGCATTTATAAAGAACAGCCCGAGCAAGCTGAAAAAAGGCATTAATGAAAAGTAAGCATACTGAAAACATATTATTACATGAAAAATCATATTCTAATACTACTCGCATTAGTAATCCTAACCGCCTGTAATGACACAAAGAATTCCGGGATCACCCAACAACCAACTCTGGCGGATTATCAGGTTGGGGAAAAATGGGTCTGGAAATATAAAGGTGTAACTACAGAGGGAGAAGTCCGCTCGGAAGGCACAGATACAAGGGAAATAGTCAGTACTGATGGGGTTTTAGGTATGACAATCGGCAAGGACACCATTCCGGTTACTGATATTGTCAAGGCAGATAACAGTGAGACACCCAAGTATGACTGGCCCCTGGAAGTGGGTAAAAAATGGCAATATGAGAACAATTGGACAAGTCAGGATGGCACAACGGGAAACCAAAGTCAGGATGCTGAGGTATTATCCTACAAGGAGGAAACGGTAGAAGCCGGAACATTCATGGCCTACACCATTAAATACAGAGGTAAAACCACGAATTCCAGGGGATACAATGCGAATGAAGAGGAGGTTTGGTTGTATGCCCCTGAAGTGAAAAATTTCATTAAACTGACGCAAAGTCAAGGTGATTTTTTATACGTAGAGGAGTTAATTCAATATTCAAAACCAGAATAAACCGAAAAATGAAATTAACACTAAAAGCACTTTTATTATTCGTCATTTTAAGCGGGTGTACTGCGCCGGAGTCTTATGATGTGCTCATTAAAAATGGGCAGATTGCAGACGGTTCCGGAAAGCCTTTATATACCGGAGATATTGGAATCAATGCGGATACGATTGCCGCAATAGGAACGCTGAAAAACGCTACAGGTAAAGTCGAAATAGATGCCACCGGATTAGTAGTCGCTCCTGGATTTATCAATATGCTCTCCTGGGCAACGGAATCTCTAATTGAAGATGGAAGATCCCAAAGTGATATCAGACAGGGTGTAACTTTGGAAGTTTTTGGCGAAGGGTGGTCCATGGGCCCCTTGAGTGAATCCTTAAAACAGGAGATGCCAACATCTCAAGGCGAAATTAAATACGATATAGATTGGACGACCTTAGATGAATATTTACAGTCTTTAGTAAAACGCGGGATTTCTCCGAATGTCGCCTCATTTATTGGAGCCACCACGGTAAGAATAAATCATATTGGGTATGAAGATCGCGCTCCGACCGATGAAGAAATGATATCGATGAAAGCCATGGTCAGACAAGCCATGGAAGAAGGTGCTCTGGGCGTTGGGTCCTCATTAATCTATGCACCCGCTTTTTATTCGAGTACAGAAGAACTTATCGAATTATGCAAGGTGGCTTCACAGTACGATGGCATGTATATATCGCATATGAGAAGTGAAGGCAACCGAATATTAGAAAGCATTGATGAGCTTCTAAAAATTGCCAATGATGCCAATATTCGGGCAGAAATTTATCATCTGAAAATGGGTGGTAAAAACAACTGGAACAAGTATGATGCAGTCGTTAAAAAAATTGATTCTGCCAGAGCGGCTGGATTACACATCACCACAGATATGTATACGTATACTGCGGGTTCTACGGGTTTAGATGCGTCTATGCCCCCTTGGGTTCAGGAAGGTGGATATGAGAAATGGGCTGAACGACTCAAAGATCCGGAAATCAGAAAACGTGTATACAGAGAAATGACAACCGAGACCGATGAGTGGGAAAATTTAATGTATGCTGCCGGAACAGCTGATAATTTGTTATTAGTAGGTTTTAAAAATGACAGTTTGCGTCATTATGTAGGTAAAACGCTATCTGAAGTGGCAAAAATTCACGGTAAAAGCCCTGAAGAAACTGCAATGGATTTAGTCATTGCGGACGGCAGCCGTGTGGGAACAACCTATTTTTTAATGTCAGAGGATAATGTAAAAAAACAAATAGCATTACCCTATATGAGTTTTGGTTCCGATGCAGGTTCGATGGCTCCTGAAGGCGTGTTTTTAGAATCCAGCACACACCCAAGAGCTTATGGTAATTTCGCAAGAGTACTCGGGAAATATGTTCGGGATGAAAAAATAATTTCACTGGAAGAAGCGATAAGAAAATTAACATCGCTGCCGGCATCGAACTTAAAAATTAAGAAAAGGGGGAGTCTGGTCGAGGGTAATTTTGCCGACATAGCCATTTTTAACCCGGAAACGATACAAGATCATGCAACCTTTGCTGAACCGCACCAATTAGCAACAGGTATGGTACATGTATTGGTCAATGGGGAACAGGTTTTAAAAGATGGAGAGCACACAGGAGCCTTGCCAGGTCAGGTCGTAAGAGGGCCGGGATGGATAAACAACCAATAATTAAGGTAAACATTTATGAAAAAAGCATTAAAACTAATTGGAGTCATTATCGTTGTGGTTTTAGGGATTTTAATTGTTAATACCCTGCGGTTAAGCTCAAAACAGGTAGCCTCAGATACTTTGGAAACCGTTACGCTACCGGATGATGTGTTCCAAAATCTTTCAAAAGCCATACAGTATCCAACCATTTCTTTTAGTGAAGAGGCTATTCCTGATTCCGCGGCTTTTTTGGGTTTCCACAGGTTTCTTGAAAAAACTTTCCCCTTAACACATGCAAATCTATCTCTTGAAAAAATTAACGAGTACAGCTTACTGTATACCTGGAAAGGATCAGACCCTTCAAAAAAGCCTATAATTTTAATGTCTCATCAAGATGTGGTTCCCGTTGACGAGCCTACTTTAGAAGATTGGGAAGCCGGCCCATTTGAAGGAAAAATTACACCGACTGATATCGTGGGTCGGGGAACTCTGGACGATAAGGGCACCCTAATAGGGCTTTTAGAAGCAGTTGAAAAATTACTTGAAGAATCCTACCAACCCTCACGAACCATTTACCTTGCTTCAGGCCATGACGAAGAAGTGGGTGGTGCCAAAGGGGCTGCTGCAATTGCTGCACATTTAAAAGCAAAAGGAGTACAGGCTGCCATGACCCTGGACGAAGGCGGGTTTATTGCGGAAAACCTGGTCCCCGGAGTTGAGAAACCTGTAGCTATGGTGAACCTGGCGGAAAAAGGCTTTGCTTCTTTCCGGCTTATCGTTGAGACCAACGGAGGGCATAGTTCGGCACCACCTCGTGAAAACACAATTGGAATGCTGGCTCAGGCCATTGTGGACCTTGAGAATAACCAGCTGCAATACAAACTGGTGAAGCCTGTGGATTACCAGCTGGAGTATTTGGGGGCAGAACTTCCCTTTTTTAAAAAAATGGCTTTTGCCAACCCATGGATATTTAAAAAACCAATTCTCGAAGGGTTAAATGCACATACCACAACGGCTCCCACAATAATTGACGGCGGAGTTAAAAACAATGTAATTCCTACTGTGGCGGAGGCGACGATTAATTTTAGAATCCTGCCCGGGGAAACGATTGAATCTGTAAAGCAACATATTGAAAATACCATATCGGATAAAGTAAAAGTAGAACCTGTTGGGTTTTTAACCAATCCTTCCCCTGTTTCGAGTATTGATTCCGAAAGTTTTAAAATTTTAGAAAAGACCATTCGAGATATGTTTCCCAATAGCATTGTGGTTCCCGGATTGGTTGGTGGGGGTACTGATGCCCGCTATTTTTATGAAATCTCAGATGATGTCTATCGCTTTTATCCTGTACGTTTAGGTCCGGAAAGCTTGACGCGTTTCCATGGTATTGACGAAAAAATAAGTAAAGACAATTACATAGAAATCGTCGAATTTGCGTACCACTTGATTAAGAAGTTTAATGAATAAAGTTTTAGGGTTCGATACTTCCTGAACGACTTCAATTTTTTAAAAATAAAGGTCTATTGGCTATCTTACGGTATGGTCAAACGCAGTCCTTTCAACTACTCATAAACGCGGGTAACAACCTAAACCTGGCATTCAAATTTCAATATCATGGAAAATAAGAGATCATCCGGCGAAAAGAATAAGGATTTATTGGAACCGAAGCTGGTTAAATATAATGAAGGCCATAAATTGAATGTACTGGGAGATCATCAAAATATCAGGCTCACAGGAGCGGATACAAACGGGCAGTTCACTTTAATTGAGCAATTCAATGAACCGGGCGTAGGAATACCACCGCACGTTCACGAGAATGAAGATGAAGTGTTTCAGGTATTATCGGGGCAGGTGGAAATGAGCGTGGGTGACAAAATAACTTCTTTACACGCAGGTGACTTGATATTTTGCCCAAAAGGCGTTCCCCATTCGTGGAAAGTAATCGGCAATGAAAAGGCCAGGGCGATGTTGAGTATTTTCCCCGCGGGATTGGAAGGGATGTTCAAGGAATTAGCAGACCTGCCTGCCGGACCACCTGATATGGAAAAAGTAGTTGGAATTTGCGGAAAGTATAACCTGAGCTTTGTTTAGAACCAAAAAACGGAATGCATAAAACCGTATTTGAAATTCCTAAAATGGATTGTCCTTCCGAGGAAAATCTAATCCGAATGAAACTGGACGGAATTTCGAATATTGCAAACTTGAGTTTTGATATATCGAATCGAAAACTGACCGTTTTTCATAAAGGACAAACCAGCCGAATTGAAAAGGCGTTGCTTGAACTGAATTTAGGGGCAAAGAAAATCACGTCCGAACAAACTGACCAAACGAATTTTGAGGAAAACACAAACCAGAAAAAACTCCTTTGGGCAGTACTGGGAATCAATTTTGCTTTTTTCCTTGTTGAAATGACTACGGGCCTGATTTCAAAATCAATGGGACTGGTTGCCGATAGTCTCGATATGCTTGCGGATAGTTTTGTTTACGGAATTAGCTTGTTTGCCGTTGGGGGCAGCCTTTTGCGGAAGAAACGAATTGCAAAGCTCGCCGGGTATTTCCAGATCGTACTTGCGATTCTTGGATTTGCAGAGGTTTTAAGGCGCTTTTTCGGGGCTGAAAAACTTCCCGAGTTCTCGACCATGATAATCGTTTCGATTTTTGCCCTAGTGGCCAATGCAGCTTGCCTTTTCATTTTGCAGAAATCAAAGAGTAGGGAAGAAGCTCATATGAAGGCAAGTATGATTTTCACCTCAAATGATATAATCATCAATTTAGGAGTGATAATCGCAGGACTATTGGTCTATTATTTAAATTCAAACAAACCGGACTTGATTATCGGAACCATAGTATTCGGTTTGGTGATTCAGGGGGCAATCAGGATTTTGAAATTGAGTAAATAAAAATACCCCTAAATGCCGTAGCAAACTTAAGACAGAACTCCCCCTTAAACATGTACTTCAAAGGTCCTGTGGTTGGCGAATTACACGAGTATTTGATGTCTTTATAGGGTGAATAG
>Ga0272441_10016739_pt1 | contig 10099 bp, 7 predicted proteins | sample SSMProp6N_FD_193582 | JGI IMG/M metagenome (GOLD analysis project Ga0272441, IMG submission 193582) | Marine sediment archaeal communities from Little Sippewissett salt marsh, Falmouth, MA, United States - SSM-Prop-6N | ecosystem: Environmental > Aquatic > Marine > Wetlands > Sediment ... | reverse complement strand
TGCCCTACGTAACCCAGGGGTACGCTGTCATCAACAACGCAAAGATGCCCGTCGTCGGGGAGGGCGATCGGGAGCCCAACGACACGTTTCGCGAACAACTGGTAGCCAGCGCGAAAGCCGCAATCGAGGAGGGAGTTCGGAGAGGAGTTGTTGATCCCAACCGCGTAGCCATCGGTGGCCATTCTTATGGGGCCTTCATGACGGCCAATCTTCTCGCACATTCCAACCTCTTTAGAGCCGGCATCGCTCGGAGCGGAGCCTACAATCGGACGCTCACTCCGTTTGGTTTTCAGAACGAGGAGCGTATCTTCTGGGAGTCGCCCGAGACTTACTACCAGATGTCCCCATTTATGCATGTTGACAAAGTGGACGAACCCATTCTGTTGATCCACGGTGAGGCGGACAACAATTCAGGGACATTTCCCCTGCAGAGCCGACGTTTCTACAGTGCTCTGAAAGGATTGGGCAAAACAGCGCGCCTCGTCATTCTTCCACACGAGAGCCACGGCTACCAAGCACGTGAGTCGATTCTGCATATGCTCTGGGAAACCAACCGCTGGCTGGAAATCTATGTCAAGAACGCCCTGCCACGGGCAGAGTCGACTCGAAGGCTCCATCAGAGAAGGGAGAAGAGCACTGGAGGGGGATCCTCTTTCAATCACGGCCAATTCGTATCTCGGCTTCTGTTTCTTGAGAGCGGGCTATCTCAATAATACAGTTGAACAGTTTCGGAGGACGCTGTCGCTATGATAGGAGACGGTCTAGAGATAAACAAATGATAAGAAGAGCTTTAGGCGCATGCTATGACGGCTGACTCCCGGCGGGACATCGAGCGTCTGCTTCAGGAGCTTCTGGATGTGCAACTGGAGCTTGCCGGAGCCCAAGACAAGCTCACCAAGAAACGCGAGGAGAATGACAGGATTGAAGAGGAACTGAATCGACTCTCGAAAGAACCTCTCCTTGTCAGTGACCGCGTTCGCCTTCGGAATTTCCCTACCTCTCTTGGAAGACTGGTTATGGTTCGAAACCTAGACCATTTTTTCGATGGAGGTATGCAATGTTGGTGCGGACCAATATCCGCTGAAAACTGTGGCTCACGGGATGATCGGTACCGTAGTGATGGCCAGCGACAATACACTGGCGCAAGAGTTCCAGAAGGAGTTCGGACTCCCCTTGCGAGATTTCTGAGTCCTAGCCAGATTCCGAAAGTCCTTACGTCCTGTTTTCCGGGGGCAAAAAGCGCTCCTAAGACCGTGTTCTGGCTCTCAAATTGAGGCAAAGAATCATTGTAAAGGAGTTGCCGTGGTGCGACCCCAATTCAGCTGTGGCGCTTCAGTATCCGCCGTGCAATCCGGCAGCATACATTCACATGTGGCTCGACCCCGCTTGAACGAAGCATCTGGAAAGCCGTAGCCGAGGATTGCCGTGGGTGATAGTATTTTTATGGCGTATCTTATTCCTATTACTCCTTTGCCGTGCTGCACCATACGGCAATCCAGTAAGGCAGAAAACAGACAATAGACGACAGACTGAAATCGGCTATCATCTGTTTCGTCGTCTCTTCCTGTCTGTTCTCTGTTTTGTGTCCTCTGTTTTGTGTCCTCGCTTTGCTTTCAACAAGGCCAAAGCGCGCTGCATTTCATTGTGTACGATCATATAGCCTTCGTCCACTCCCATGCCCGGCTTGGCGAGCATCTGGTCCGGACGTGTTGCCAGAGCAGCATGAACACTGACCTGGGCCGACCGGTCGGTCTCTGCGCATGTGCCTCCCAGGTAGGCACCTACCTTGCGCTTGCGGCAGTAGAGCACCGCCTCGATAGTGTCCTGTATCCCGCCCAGATCCGGAGTCTTGATCTGCACAATGTCGGCCGCGCCTGCATCAGCGAACAGGCGGATATCTTCAAGCGTATTGGCCCATTCATCAGCCACGATCTTGACCGGTGTACCATTGGCTTTGAGTCGTCGATGGGATGATTTCAGCTGAAAATGAAACGTACGCCGTGTCTGGCGCCATGCTTCCCTTCCTAATATTCAGGTTAAACCCCAGGGTAGACCTTTGATGTTAGATGCTCCCCTACCCTCCAACTCCCCGGCTTCGGCCTACGAGGCACTTATGGGAGGGGAGCCTTCCGGCCTAGGAACACTCGCCCCAAGAAGCAAATTCCTATGATCTTGAGACGAACAATCTATAGCTCCTAGAGATGACCGGAAGATCCACCGGACGAGCGTTCTCTATGGAGAGCTGGTTATCCGGGTGTACTTCGCCCGTAGGTGTCGCGCGCTTGCCTGTTCGGTGGTGATGGAAGATACTTGGATAGAGGTTCTTCCCATCGAGTCAAGGAGTTTTGATTCTTATGCAGAAAGACCCGCGCGACCGCCTTACCCTGCTTCCTGTCACTCTTGTTCTGCTTGCTTTGCTGGCCGGGTGCAGCGGCAGTTCTTCCCAACCGGATATTCAGCCCAATACCTGGACCAAAATGGCCGAAGACAATTACGGTGCCCGGCGTTTCAGCTCCTTTCGCTACGCCCCTGCGATCGACGCCTTTGTCCTATGGGGATTTCAGGCCTTTGAGAGTTGGTACAGGGGATCTCCGGAGACGCCCTGGGAGGAGAACCAGGAATATGATGTGGTTGTCTTCCATCCCGATAAGGCTCGCTGGGAGAGTCATCTCCCCTTCGACAAAGAAGCGGCTTGGAACGAAAAACTCCCGCCGATGTATCCGGTCTGGTACTACCACGGGATTACGGCTGGCGGATATCGACCGCAACTCAAGGAAAGAGATGGGGTCTTGCGTCCGGACATGAATATCGTTTCCGATCAGGTTACCTACGATAGCCGACGCTCCCGTATGGTCTACTTCACCGGCGGTCGTACCTTCGCCTATGATGTCCTGAAGCGGGAATGGTCGGACATTGGCAGTGAGCGGAATCCACCTCCCGTTTCCTATGGCGCTCTCTGCTACGATCCCTTCAACGACCGGATCATCCTGACCGGAGGAGGTCATGTCGCCGAACCCGGACCCGGAGGTAAGACCGTTGGGTATACGACAACCTGGGTATACGATTGCGAAACGAATGTTTGGGGAAAACTGGGGAGTGAGGAGGAACCGCCCCCCCGGATGGGTACTCGACTGGTCTGTGATACCCGGAATGAGCTGATGCTCCTTTTCGGTGGCGACGGTCAGAGTCGCTACCTTTCAGACACCTGGATCCTTGACCTGCGAACGAACACCTGGAGGAAGAGCGCAGCTGAAAGCGGGCCAGCGGCGCGAGCGGGCCACTTCACAGTCTATGATCCGGGGACTTCCTGGGTGATCCTGGGGGGAGGCTACAACAACAGGAACCTCTCTGATATGTGGGCCTTCGATACATCAGCGGACAGGTGGCTCAAGCTCAAGGGTGAGGTGCCGCAGGCCTGGTATGTGACCGGCGATATCATCCCGGATACCGGGTTCATCGTTTTGACCACGGCCACCAAGGCCAAAGATCACACTCGCAGTTGCGATGAAGTGTACACCGTTCGAACGACCTACGGATATCAGATTCGACGAGATGGAATCGTCGATCAGGGCTTTTCACCGAGCCTATTTCGCGATCTTCCCAAGCGCCCCCAGGAAGAGGCGACGAGGGGGACTGAACCCGATCCTGCTCGCGAAAAAGCCCACTCAGAGCGAATCCGAAATATGCCCCGAAACGAGTGGGTCAGGTTCGAAAACCCGGGGCGGGAGGCTCCTGTCCGAACCTGGGGCTCCTGTGCTTTCGATACCGACGAAGGGAAGCTGATCTACTGGGGTGGAGGGCACTGCGGGTATGGTGGCAATGACTACGATCTTTACGATGTGGACGCTCATACCTGGATTTCGAGTCCGATTGAACCGGAGTATCCAGAACGTGCCTGGAACCGTGGCAGTGGCGGACACCTTATGGGAATAACCTTTGGGGGCGCACCCTGGACCCACCACGGCCGTAAGATTTATGCCTACGATCCGGTCACTAGATTGATCGTGACTACGAAGGCGGTAATCCTCACAGCAGGTTATGAGCCCGAGACTCTCCAGCAGTTCGAGCCGACAGAGCCAGAGCCCGGAAAAGGTGTCTTTCTTGCAAGAGGAAAATACCAGCCCGATTCCTGGTACAAGAAGTGGGTGACCTGGACGTACAACCCAGGCTCTGAGGAATGGGAGATTCTGTGCCCGGCGCCGGAGGGCCTGGATCTGCTCGTCCAGACACCGAAGGGTGTAATGGGAGTCGATCACTACTGGCGCTCGATTGATAGAGAGGACCGCCAGGACATGGTCGATTTTCGGGGTGAACAGGTTGTTGAAAACTCGCTCTACCTCCTCGAGGTTGAAAACCAACAGTGGGTGAAACTGACGCAGGGAGGACCCTGGCCCCAGAATCTCTACGAAATGACAGCACTGGTCTACGATTCGAAAAGAGACCGGATCCTGCTGCACGGAGGAGGTCCGGATAGAGATGAACTCTGGAGCGCTCCGGCGGGGAAGGGCAGCTGGGAACGGATTGAGCCGAGTGGTGACTCAGGTCCGGCCTGTGCACGTGAAGCCGTCTATATCCCTTCTCAGGACGTTCTTCTCACCGCTGGTTCCAAGTCCGGCGAGGAGATGCCGGCCTTCTGGGTCTATGATTGCTCTCGGAACCGCTGGCAAAAGGTGGCCATTGGACTCCCAAAAGGTCTCTCTCTCGAGAACATGAAGAAACAGAGCCGAGCTTGGGCATTTGACCCCATTCACAATCTCATCCTGATGGTATTGGGAGAAGGGAATCAGGGCAACGCGGCGGTTTATGGACTGAAGTACCGCTACTGAGGCGTTCGGACCTCTCCTGCCAGAGGGATCGGGGGACGGGTTACCGTTTGAAGGCAACATGAACTGAAAACGTTTTGCATTGCAGGTTGAACACTCTATTCTCCTGATCGGTTGCACTTCAAAGGGATCTCGGGGGAGAACTGACGTTAGTCTTCGCTCAAATTCATCCTCGCGACCAGGTTTCCTAGGCTAATTCGCGCTTTCTCCCACTCTTCTGAATTGTGGCTCCACATCCCGGGAGATCCCCAGGTCGAAGCGTTTCCCAGAGCATTGTGTATGATCGAGTCAACGATTTCAGCTGCTCGCCCCTTCATCTCCGGATCACGAGACAATAGCCACAAGTATTCATAATCCTGAGACCCTCTGCGCATCATTTTCAATCGAATGCTAGAAACGGGCTGGTCCAGTCCCATCGTCTCTCCCCGATAGACCAGCATCCCGTGTCCATGATGAGCGCGCCCTGAACCGGAGACATAGCTAACGGGATCGATATAAGCTCGTAAGGCATTGAAGTCCAGTTCCCACAAAGTCCAGGAACTGACACCATGCTTCCAGCATACCCATCCCAGGGCACGGCCGTTCGAGATCGTCTGGTCGATATTTCCGGCAATCATGTAGATCCAGTCCTCGATCCCCTTTCTTCTCAGTTCCTCAACTTTATCGAGTTGAAATCCACCTGCGGCCAAGATAGCGATGTCGACGTAGGAGGCAAGCTCCTGCATAGCTTCAGGTGGATACCCGCCATCAATCCGAAACTGGAATGAATCGGCACCACTCTCTTCAAGTAGTCTCCCGTACAAGGCCATCTTCTCGTAAAACTCCTTTTCATAGGCCTCATCAAGGCTCAAGAAAAAGACAATCGGACGTGTCCGAGTCCAGCCCTTCTCCTGCAGGTGTCGTTCAAAACCCTGGTAAGCCGCCTTCCATATTCTTCTGTACGCTTCAGTTGGCCCGCCGTCGGGGACAGGTGCGGGCCAGGGACGATAGAACTTGAATTCCTTCCCGATCGGCCGAGTTGCCCGGGTGTACTTGTAAAGATTGACCGGATAGGCATCGAAAGGAAGGACTAGAAGCTCGATTGGCACTCCCACTCCAGGCCCTTTGTAACCGTAGCGATCCGTAAAAGCCGTTCCATCCAGGTACTTACCCAGGCGCTGGTCGTAACTCTCCCAGTCAAAGTGAACTTCTCCTCCTTCAACTTCAATGTCGGGAGCGTAGCCCAGGACTCCCAGGGCGAGTCGATGCCTTCGTATCATCTGATAGTACTTGAGTTCCAATTCTTCCGGCATTGCATTTAGATCAGTATCGGAGTGTATGTTCCCTGCCAGATGCGTCTCATCGGACAATGCGAAATCCCAGACTTCCAGCCGTATGCTCACACTCTTACTTTGAGCTTTGGTTTCTATTCTTGCGATCCCTTCGTAGACTCCTGGTGGCACCCGGTCCCTTTCTCGCGGGACATAGAGATCGACCCACATTGCCTGATAGCGGTGGGCAGGACCGATATGATTCATCAAATCAGGTAGATCGAAAGGGTGAACGTAATGAGAAGGATAGAGTCTGCCGTTCCAATTCTGGCACGGCAGCAAGGCGTCCGGATACCAACCGCGACCAAGCGAATAGTCCGCGTCGGATCGGCCAGGCAGCTTAACATACCATTCCTTGAACAATTCCAGGTCTTCGGCGGGAATAGTCTGCCCACCAGCACCCACCAAATCACTCAGAGTGATTCGAACACTCCTGAGCGGTTCGTCCGAGGTTCTCTCCACCACCAGCTGGAAAGCTATGATCTCATTGCGAGCTGCCCGGAGTGTGATCTGGTTCTGCTCTCGGTTCCATACTGTATTTGCGCTGCGGTAATCACCTGAATAGGCGTCCGGAAATAGCGAAGAATTTGCATCAATAATCCTCCCGGAGGTTGGCTCGACCCTCACATTGTCGGGAACAACCCACACCTCAAATGAGGGAGCAGCACTCAGGCAAATACTGGCAATCGACCCTGCCAAGATCATAGTTGAGAACCAGCGAAATTGCTTTTTGAACATCAAGCGCCTCCCTGTTGCTGGGGTAAAACTTCATCTGCTCCTCACTAACCTGTTTGACGGATGGTCAGGAGCGCATTGGTCATGGAAATACTGGCATTTCAGCTTCTCTTTGCATTTTCGATCATACTTGTTCCTTGCCGAAAAGCAAGGCGCGTGACGGCCGTGACGGCAGCAGCGGCCCGCGGCAGACGCGAGCCTTGCTCTAAGTCGAGTGTGCAATGATGGAAGAGGTTTTGGCAGAATTGAACGGGCTTGCAACAATACGCCCGGAGCGGGCTGGACGGCGCCGACGAGGGTCGCCCCCGCGATTTATGGCTGCAGGTTAGCGGGTTAATGGTCCTTGAAGCGAGGGAAGCCGAGGCGCTGCTTCCCTTCCGATGGCAGGGGAAGGACAGACCCGCGGAGGGCTTCCGAAAGTGTCAGTCAAGCTTCAGGAATCACGTGTCCGTCCTCAGGATTCTCGTTTTTCGCTCGCGAAGGATTTAAGATTGAAGCTGTTCTGCTATTTGTTATCGACGAAAACCGCTTCAAGTTCGGGCTGAACGGGTGAGAGTGATGCTGGACGAGTGCGAGGGTCTGCTGAGAACCTTTGATTGGACACGGTGAGCCAGATTAGCAATTCGGCGGTCTTTGGTTGCGATTTGGAGGACACGTGACGAAATGAGCAAGAAGGAGTAATCGGGTGTACTTCCAAGTGTCGGGCGTTGAAGTGAATCCGTTTGTGCCTCCGCTCGTCGCTTTCATGATTTCTTTTTTCACTTCGATGGGGGGCGTGTCGGGCGCTTTTCTTCTTTTGCCCTACCAGTTCAGTGTTCTAGGCTATACGGCTCCATCTGTGAGCGCGACCAATCTGTTCTTCAACGTAGTGGGGACTCCAGGAGGGATCTTACGATACGTTCGAGAACGTCAAATGCTTTGGCCACTGGCCTTATCGCTGATTATAGGCACCCTGCCGGGGGTGTTTCTGGGCGCGTGGGCAAGAATCGAGCTGCTTCCTGACCCAAGGAACTTCAAGTTTTTTGCCGGCTTCATTTTGTGCTATTTGGGGCTAAGACTCTTGATTGACGCCAGGAGGAACGAAATAACCAGGGTAAAGAACTCCGTCCGCGGTGTTGGCCAGGTGCAGCATTCCATCGGGCGAATCAGCTTTGAGTTTGGTTCGGAGCACTTTCATTTCAGCGCATATGGAGTTGTCGCTATGTCTCTTCTCGTGGGATTCTTAGGAGGAGTTTACGGAATCGGCGGAGGAGCTCTCATTGCTCCAGTCTTAATTGTGTTCTTAAGACTTCCGGTGCAGATTGTAGCTGGACCGGCTCTTTTGAGCACATTTGCCACCTCTGCAGTGGGAGTCCTTTTCTACCAGATCTTGGCGAGCTCATACGAGGGGACTTCCGTGGCCCCCGACTACCGGCTTGGCCTCTTGTTCGGACTCGGCGGATTAGTCGGGATGTACTTAGGTGGAGGATGTCAGAAACATGTCTCCTCTCGTGCGATCAAACTTATCTTGTGCGTCTGTGTCCTCTTTGTAGGTTCAAAGTATATCTGGGATTTCTGGAGATGAGATGTGATGCCGCTTGGGAGTGATAAAATCTGCGGTGACATAAACGGCGTGAAACACATCCTCTGGCAAAGGTCCCTTGAATATGGGTTTCATGACCTCTCCTGTTGGTTCAAAGCCTGATTGTAAGTCGGATATAAGTGAGCTTACCTCGCCAATTTGAGTATTCTGAAGGCCCCGTTAAGAACCACTGCAAAGACCACGGTTCCAACCATAAGATCAGGAACGCGTGAGGAAGTGATGTAGACAAGAACCCCCGCAACGATTACGCCCAGATTCACGACTATATCGTTTGACGTGAAGATCCAACTCGCTTTCATATGCGCTTCGTCACTTCTAGCCTTCTGAATAAGGTACAGGCATACCGCATTACCGATAAGTGCGAGAACGGAGACGATGATCATGGTTTGAAACTGCGGAACTTCTCCGTATCCGAAGAACCGTCTGGTGACCTCCAGAAAGCCGAGGAGAGCCAGTTTCATCTGAAAGTGGCCGCTCATTCCTGCTATCTTTTTCTTTGTCGAGACGGTCGTCCCGACTGGCTAACAAGCTGAGACCGTACACAAAAGGAATCTGCCAACATGTCCAGTGAATCGGCAACGAGCCCCATGGAATGTGCCAGCCAGTGGTCATCTCAACGATGATAAACCCAAAATTGATTCCAAGGACCCACCATAAAACGGAGCGTTCCCTGGTCGCCGTTGAGGAAGTCGGGATCTCGGCCGGAACACTTCCCAGAAGTTGATCTCCGAGCTCTAACTTGTTAATGGCCCGCTATATGTCAATAACATGAGCTATGTGGTAAACCGTCAACTTCCTACCGGGTAGATCAAAGTCGAGATGTTGAACCTCAGAAACCGGCTCGATTTTTAGGCGCACCTGCTGCTCTTCGGAAGAACAGTCCATTTTCGCGATCTTGAAGGTAGCTTTGAGAAGTTGTCTCATCTATTTCCCACGAGCCCTGCGTAACCAAAAGTCTCCTCGGAATCGCGAGAATTCGACTGCTGGTACGGTATCTGCGCTGGAATCAAAGCCACAATAGCCCAAGAACAACGAAGATGAGCGCCCGGTAGTGCATCACAGTAGCACATCATCTACTTCGATATGAAATTCCTCGGCGCCCGGGGGGATTACACAGTATTTAAGAACGATTTAATTTCGGCCTTCAGCCACTTCTGGAAGTCCATTTTATGTTCGATAAGATCGAGCGACGGCTGGAGAATCTTCCACTGTGTTAGAACGCCGTCTCCTCTTAGCCCAATTACGAACTGCTCGCTCTGAGGGTGGAACTGATCCACCAGCGGACTGCTCTCAGGAGAGTCAAGGATTACAACTTGCCAATCGATCTGACCGTTTTTCAGCGGTTCAGAGAACTTCTCGTCAAGGAGTTCTTTGGCAAAGAGCGAACTTTTTTGCTTCATTTTGAGAAAGATCGAAAGAAGTGCCGGCGAAGCGACTTTCAACGTCACTTTAGAAATCTCCGAAGAATCCCGAAGGAGCAAGCCAGTCACGTAAGGCCATCGCGGAAAGGTAGATGCCAACCACAATAAAGACCCATCCGGTGATCTTTCTGGCCCATTTCTCGAAGACAGCCAGTTTTCCGAACATTCCCGCAGCCATTTTCGTGCTGAAGGCAATCAGGAAGGCAAATCCGATGACCGGTAGAGCAG
>Ga0272441_10016738_pt1 | contig 10099 bp, 7 predicted proteins | sample SSMProp6N_FD_193582 | JGI IMG/M metagenome (GOLD analysis project Ga0272441, IMG submission 193582) | Marine sediment archaeal communities from Little Sippewissett salt marsh, Falmouth, MA, United States - SSM-Prop-6N | ecosystem: Environmental > Aquatic > Marine > Wetlands > Sediment ... | reverse complement strand
TGGCCAGGCTCAGAAGGCGCAGGGAAGGTGTTGGTTCAGTATGACCTGGACTGGGATCGGTTCATAGAATTATTCATTGAACGGCTCTCTCGCCAGGGATAACTCGCTTCGCTCCAATATCCAATATCGAAGTAATTTCCATTTGGCAGTTCGTCAGTGCTCAATGTGCAGGATCTAAATCACAGTTTCTAACAAGATTAGAAATAGGTACAAGCCAATGTGACGGAAATGACAGATATCCAGCTTGAAGTGGCAAGAAGGCATTGATTACTACCTTGTGTAGTGGTAATTGTCATTTACTTCATTGGGATGAGAGTTGGGGCAATGTCCAGTGGATATTTCTTGAACATTGAATATTGGTTATTGGATATTGGAGCGAAGCAAGGGAGCGGAGCGAACTTGCGCAGCGGGAGGGGGTGCTAACGTGAGTTGTTGTACTTGTGTATCGAGAGGTGTTTCTCGGCGAGCGTTCCTGGGAGGTGTGGCCTTGGGGAGTAGTGCCCTCGGAGGAGTCTCTTGGGAAGCGCTGGCGCGGGCCAGGGCCGGGATGAAAGAAGAATTCCGCCGCGAGACACTGGTTGTCAAACCTGTTCTGACCTACGCTACCTACGAGCCGAAGCATCAGACCAGTTGGCGGCACTGGGGAGGCATTCGCACTCCAGCTGATGTAACCCAGGAGACTGCGAGACTGAAAGGGGAACTTGCTGAGCTTCAGAAATCAGCCGATTTTCCGGTCCGAATTCTCCCACTCTCCGCGGTATCTCATGCCGATCAATTCGAGGAACTCCGGAAGGAGGAAGCGGCAGACGTTGTTCTTGTCTATGCCTCCGGGGGCTGGACTGATCTACTGGAAGCGGCAAGCAGCCTGGCGGATCATTCAATCTTCTTTGTTCGCTATCGATCTGGTCCGGTTTATCTCTGGTACGAGATCATCCACCCACGTTTTCTGAGAGAACACACAGATCAGTTTGCGAAGAAAAACATCGATCATCGGGACGTAGTTGTCGACGACCAGAATGAGATTCTGTGGCGACTGCGAGCTCTTGCCGGCCTGAAAAACACCGTGGGCAGTCGCATCGTGGCGGTCGGCGGACCGGGAGGCTGGGCTGCTCCCCAGGCGCCGGAACTAGCCCGCCAAAGGTGGAACCTGGACATCCAGACAGTGACCTATGACGAACTAGGTGTGCTTATCAAGGCCGCCAGAAAGGATCCGAAAGCCATAGACCGGTCGTGCCAGCGGACCTCTGACTACCTAAAGGACGGCGATGTCTCGCTTGAGACCGAAAGGAAATTTGTGGAGGACTGCTTTTTGCTTGAAGAAGTCTTTCGCGGCTTGCTGGCCAGATTTGACGCTCGAGCGTTTACTATTGATGAATGCATGAGCACCATCATGCCAGCCTCAGAAACGACTGCGTGTCTGCCACTGAGCACTCTTAATGACGCTGGTTACATAGCGTTTTGTGAGTCAGACTTCGTAGTCGTACCCTCTGGGATTTTGTTGGCCTCGATTTCTGGCAGACCTCCGTTTCTGCACAATCCGACCTTTCCTCACAAGGGGATGATCACGCTGGCCCATTGCACCGCTCCACGGAGGATGGACGGCGTGTCTCTGGAGCCTGCTCGGATTGTCACTCATTACGAGTCTGACTACGGAGCTGCTCCCAAGGTGGAGATGCGAGAGGGTCAGCTCGTGACCATTATTAATCCCGATTTCAAGGCTGAGCGCTGGCTTGGGCTCAGAGCGAAGATTCGAGAAGCCCCCTTCAAGCCGATTTGCCGCTCTCAAATTGACGTAGAGCTCGAGGCTGACGCAGCCACCGTTACCGAGGAGATGCGGGGATTCCACTGGATGCTAGTCTATGGCGATTACCTGAATGAAGTAGGGTACGCTATGAAGAAGACTGACATCCAATGGAAAAGCCTGAGTTGACTCGCGAAGCTCGCTCGCGCTCGCTTCGAACCAATCATCAATAGCCAATATTGAATACTCAAGGAAGTTCCAGGGAGTATCTGGGTAGTTCACATCTCCGGGAACTAAATCAGATTGTCCAACGAAGGGAACTTGAGGAACGATGTTGCATTTGCCATATGTCAGCTTCAATCAAAAACCTGGAAAATATCCTTGTTGAAGGGACAAGAACGCATTGATTACTTCCCCATCTGATGGTAATTGTTCTTTACTTCCTGAATAAAGGATGTTGGGAAAGCTCCATTGGAGATTCCTCGGAGATTGAGTATTGGGTATTGGAGCTTAGCGAGTCGAGCAGCACTATCTTTAAAGATGCTTATAGTTGGCACTGGTTTACCATCGCTAATCTGTTTAGGGCTTCTCTGTTCAGGCACTCTGGCGAGCGACACCGCGGATCGCTTGAGGCGGCTGGATCTCACAGTTGTTCAGCAGCGATCGCAGGTCGAAGGGATGCTCTCTAATTCCGTTTATCAACGGATTCGGAAGGCCAATCGGGGGTCTACAGCTGAGTGGAGGTCGATCTCGACGAGAGAAGAATGGGAGATCTACCGCGACCTGAGAATTCAGCGTTTACGAGATTCACTGGGAATACTTCCCGACTCAACGGCATCTCCGATCGTTCACGTAACGGGTGAGCTTTCGGGAGACGGGTATCGAGTGGAGAATCTGGTCTTTGAGAGCCGCACGGGTATCTGGGTGACAGCTAACCTCTACGTTCCGGAGCCGCCGAGGAGTTCGATGCCGGGCATTCTGATCTGTCATAGCCACCACAATCCCAAGACTCAGGGTGAGTTGCAGGATATGGGCATGACATGGGCTAGATGGGGATGCCTCGCGTTGGTCATGGATCAGCCTGGACATGGTGAACGACGCGACCATCCGTTCCATTCAGAGCAAGATTATGCGGGAGCCTTCAGAGTTGGAAGACAGGACTATTACTTTCGCTACAACCTTGGGATTCAACTTCATCTGATCGGAGAAAGTCTGGTCGGCTGGATGGTTTGGGATCTGATCCAGGGAGTGGACCTATTGTTGAATCGGAAAGGTGTGGATAAGGAAAGATTCATTCTTGTGGGGGCAGTGGCCGGCGGGGGTGATCCTTCTGCCATCGCCGCCGCTCTTGACGAGAGGATCGCCGCAGCTGTACCTCTTAACTTCGGCGGACCACAGGGCTATCATCCGTACCCCCTTCCGGAAGACGCTGACGATTCGTTCAATTACGCTGGCAGTGGCAGCTGGGAGTCCACAAGAAATCTCCGGCTATCGTGTCGTGACGGTTTTTTGCCATGGGTAATCGTGGGCGGAATCGCACCGAGGTACCTTGTCTATGCCCACGAGTTCAGTTGGGACCGAGAAAGGGACCCTGTGTGGAAACGCCTTCTTGATCTATACGGGGAGATCTATCAGGTCCCCGACAGACTTGATTACAGTCACGGATTCGGGACAGTGCGAAAAAGACCGCCCGAAGCTTCTCACTGTAACAATATTGGTCCCGTTCAGCGAGAGCGAATCCACCAGGCATTTCAACGTTGGTTTCAAATCGAGGGCAGTCTTGAATCCGAATACAGCCAGCGTCGTGATCCAGAAGAGTTGTTGTGCTTGGGCCCTAATTGGCGGAATCGGCTGAGGCCTCTCCACCTTTACGAGAAAGCTGAGGAAATTGCGGAGTCGCGCCTGAGCAAGGTGCGCGGAGAACTCCAGGATATGCTGCCGCAAGCTCGGCTTGAGTCTCTACGGATGCATTGGCGGTCCGCACTTGGTTCTATCGATCCCTCAGACACGATTTGGGTTGTCGAGGAAAGCACTGCTGTCAAGGATGGCATCGAGGTGAGTCGATTTCTTATCAGTGGAGCTGCTGAAGCCTCTGAAGACAAGATTCTGATTCCTGCAGTGCTGCTGCGCTTAGAGCGCAGCAGAAGGCCGAATCCAGTTGCGCTGTGTGTTGCCCAGAGCGGTAAGCAGAAATTTCTGAGGGAACGTGTTGAAGACGTTGCTTCGCTTCTAGATGAAGGCCTGGCTGTCTGTCTCTTAGACGTGAGAGGAACCGGAGAGACCGCCGAAGAAGAGGGCCGTGGCTGGAGGAGCCGGGATACCGAGACCTCGTCAAGTCTGCTGATGCTGGGTGAGACCCTGGTGGGTGAAAGGTTGTTTGATCTGCGAACGGTGATCAGGTTTCTTCAGCATCGATCAGATGTTGACGGAGCCAGGATTGTCCTCTGGGGAGATTCACTGCAGCAACCCAATCAGAGCGACAAAGATCTTCAGGTCCCGATGGGGATAGAGTCAGAGCCGGCTGTATCAGAACCGCTCGGTGGGCTTCTGGGTCTGCTGTCTTTGCTCTTCGAACCCGATCTGAGGGGAGTCTACGTGCACGGGGGCCTCGTTAGCTTCCAATCTGTTTTGTCCGGTCCGTTTTGTTATGTCCCTCACGACGTGGTCATTCCCGGGGTGATTCTAACGGGGGACCTACCTGTTTTGGCTGAAGCTGTCGGTTCAGAAAAACTGCTGCTTGAGGGGATGGTAGACGGACTCAACCGGCAGGTACCGAAGGACACACTGTGCAAAGAATATGAGAGTATTTCGTCTGTAGCTGGTGCGCTTGGTTCGGCTGAGAGGACAGCCTGGATACTTGATCGTGTGCGCTGAACCGTGAGGTTGTCCTCCTGCTTAGAAGAAGCGAGCTACGGGGTTTAGAGTCGGCCAAACCCCGGCCCGTAAGGGGCTGTTGCTCAAATCGGTAAGGCGGAATATCCTTCCATGAATCTCTTGCCGTGCATTCAACAAAAGATCTCTAAAAGCTGACGGGCTGTCACGGACGCATCCTTGTCTACGAGAATCGCCCGAACCGGTTCGCGCAGCTGTTCCGGCAGATTCAACTGACGCTGTTCGGGGTAGAAACCTGAGACGAGCATCAGAGCATGGTTGCGGCGGCTATACTTCAAGCCGTGTGTCTCCAGGTAGGCTCCCACGAGATAGTCTCCATTATAGATACAGTCGAGCATCAGGGCTATCCCCTGCATCTCGTCCTCGATAGAGGGGACGGAGTTCAGACATTGAGCAACCGAAAGAAAAAGGGGTGTCGTATAACTGGCTTTTCCGACCAAATTCGCGATGTATTCAGCTTCCTCCGGTACCGTTCTGATTCTGTCAAGATCCACGGGGCGGACACCACTATCGGTAAACATGAAATTTCGCCAACTCAGGTCATTTAAGAGCCAACCCTTGGCGTGAACCGGGGCGATCGTAGATAGTAACGCCCTGGCCGCAAGGTCCATCTGTTCCCGAACAAGACGTCTGTGGCCAGCACGGATCAGCTTGTCAAAAACTGACTCGCCCCTCAAATACTCCATTATGTAGAAGCCGTTTTGATCGTTGAGACTGAAAACCTTGGGGAACCCAAGCTTCTCGAGAACTGGATGCTTGTCGCGGATACTCTTAAGTGTATTTGCGTGGTGAATGCTGGTAAGGGTTTTGAGCACGTAACGATGACCCTTCATGCGAAAGCTGTAGAGCCCAGTCACCTTTCCAGCCGTCACGAGTCTCAGATCTGCAATCTCTGAGGTAACAAAAGGGTCATCTTCCAGTCCGGGGACCCTAATGGGCCCTTTGCCCAGGACGGAACGTATCGTCTGAATTACCACGGTGCTTCTCTAGGCTATCCGAACTTGCAAGTTGTAGCTTTTCAATCATACTACTTCCAGTAGCACAGCGATTGTCAGGGAGAGTTGCAAACGAGAGGTTTCCGGTTGAGAAAAGGATTAGACTACTCTCCAATAGGGAGATCTTTTCTAAGGAGGGCACGGTTCATGAGTCTGACGTATGGAGTCATTGTTTCTCTTTTGTGCGGATCCATTCAAGCCCAATCCTACGATCTGTTGGTCAAAGGGGGCCACCTGATTGACCCGAAAAACGGGATTGATGCCAGGATGGATGTCGCAGTACTCAATGGAGAGGTTGCCCGTGTGGCGAGAGACATAACCGATTCCAGTTCCGAGGTAGTCCTGGACGCCACAGGGTTGATAGTGGTACCTGGGCTGATCGACATTCATGCTCATCTGTTTCATGGAACAGAGGATCATGCCGACTATAGCAATGGGCTCAACGCTCTTGCGCCCGACGGATTTACTTTCCGAAGTGGAGTCACCACGGCAGTGGATGCGGGTGGGGCTGGATGGAGGAACTTCCTTCAATTCAAGAAACAGACGATTGACCAGTCCCGCACCCGGGTCCTCGCATTTCTGAATATCGTGGGAGCTGGTATGAAGGGCGGTCCTCTTGAGCAGAATCTCGCTGACATGGATCCTAAGCTGACAGCAATGAGGATCAAACAGTTCCCCGAAATCCTGGTGGGAGTGAAATTGGCGCATTACTCTGGACCTGAATGGGAACCTGTAGACAGGGCGGTGAAGGCAGGAGAACTCGCAGGGGTGCCGGTTATGGTCGATTTTGGGCGGAGTATTCCTCCTCTGTCCCTGGCCGATCTCCTGTTAAAACATCTTCGCCCTGGGGATTTCCTGACACACACGTATGCTCACGTGGACGGTCGGATGCCCATAGTCAACGACAAAATGAGGGTAGAGGAATTTGCATTTGAGGCGCGGCGAGGCGGTCGACTGTTAGACTTAGGCCATGGGGCAGGGAGTTTCCTCTTTCGGCAGGCTGTACCAGCCCTCAAGCAGGGGTTCCCACCCGACACGATTAGCACTGACCTTCATGCGCACAGTATGAATGCGGGTATGAAGGATATGCTGAATGTCATGTCGAAATTTCTCAACTTGGGAATGCCGATTGCGGATGTAATCCTGCGGAGTACCTGGAATCCTGCCCGCCATATTCAAAAGGAAGAGTTGGGGCATCTGAGCGAAGGGGCAGTGGCCGACCTGACCATACTGAGGATGCGAGAAGGACAGTTCGGTTTCCTGGACGTTCAGGGTAAACGTCTTGCCGGTACTAAGAAACTGGAATGTGAACTGGTTCTTCGAGAGGGTAAGGTGGTCTGGGATCTGAACGGCTTGGCAGGAACGGATTGGGATGAGAAAGGCCCAAGAGAAATCAACTGATTCTATAGTCTAACTTTGATTTTGAAGGAGGAATCTGATGGCAAGATCCAGAAGGGGTTTGATCAAGGCTCTATTTCTAGGTGCGGCGGGAAGTGCAGCTGTGAAAAGCGTCTCAGCCGAACAACACGAAGCGCAAGAGAAAAAAGTGCACTATCGCGGCGAGAAGCCCGGAAAAACGCCACTTTTTTCCGGTGCCGTATCGTATGGCAATCTTCTTTTCATCGCTGGTAAGGGTGCCCACTTTGAAGGCGACATTAAAGCTCATACTGATCACGTGCTGAAGGAGATTGAAGCTGAGCTGAAGAATGCGGGTTCCTCTATGAACAAAGTCTTGAAAGCACAGGTTTATCTCAACGACCTGGCAGATTATAAGGCCATGAATGAGGTCTTTCGCGGCCGATTTGGACCGGAACCCCCCGTCAGAACTACCGTGGCGCCTGCTGGGGGAATCCCTGGGAATTCCCTGGTTGAAATCGACGTGATCGCTTATATCTAGTAGACGAAGAAAGGGGATATCCCATGTCATCGAAAGAAAAAGGCCTCCAGATCGGTCGCAGGGAGCTGTTGGCGGGAGGAGGCTTGCTGGCTGCATCCGGCGGGATCTTTGGTAGTGAGTCCGCCGTCGCTGCTGGAACGAATGTATACGGACAACTGGGTGTCCGCCCCCTGATTAATTGCAAGGGGACTTTCACGATTATCTCAGGTTCGCTCACGCTGCCCGAAGTCAAGCGAGCGATGGATGAGGCCTCTCGATATTACGTCCACCTTGACGAGCTAATGGAGGCCGTCGGAGATCGACTTGCCCAGCTGACCGGGGCTGAATCAGGCATCGTGACGGCGGGATGTTCCGCAGCGGAAACACTTGCAACCTGTGCTTGTGTTGCCGGAACGAACCCTGAGAACATAAATCGCCTGCCCAATCTCGAAGGGTTAAAGGATGAGGTGATCATTCCTCGCTATTCGAGAAATGTCTATGATCACGCTGTCCGGATGGTAGGGGTCAGAGTCGTCACGGTGGATAACCTCGACGAGCTGAAGGCGGCCCTCGGTCCACGCACCGCGATGATCTATGTGCTGGCGTGTCCCGAGGATAAGGGCCCGCTTGGTTTAGAGCCGATTGCTCGCGAGGCGAAAAAACTGAGGGTTCCTGTATTTGTAGATGCCGCAGCCGAGAATCTTACTCCGCAGATCCATCTGAACAGAGGGGCAGATCTGGTTGCGTACAGTGGAGGGAAAGCGATTCGAGGGCCGCAGTGTGCCGGGCTACTCCTGGGTCGCAGGGAACTGGTCCACGCCGCTTGGATCAATAGCGCCCCACATCATGCATTTGGACGCTCCTCCAAGGTGGGCAAGGAGGAGATCATCGGGATGTTGACCGCGGTTGAGACCTGGTACAAGCGTGACCATGAGGCCGAATGGCAATCCTGGGAGTCCTGGTTGGAAGTAATTTCCCGCAAGATGAAAGGGATCTCAGGAGTGGAGACCGAGGTGATCCAGCCCGAAAGCCTCTCGAATTATTCACCTCGACTGCGGATTCAGTGGGATGGTACACGTCTCGGAATCGGTGGCCAGGAAGTCTTTAGTCAGCTTCTGAAAGGAGATCCCAGGATCATCCTGGCCCGAGCAGCCGGCAGCTACCATCGGGGACTGAATAGAAGTTCAGTGGAAGTGATGCCATGGATGATGGAGCCAGGGGATGCTGAAATCGTGGGACTGGAGCTTCATGATATTTTGTCGAATCCGCCCCGACTGAGAAGGCCGCAGGAGTTTAGGGGAAAACCAGCCGATGTGGCAGGACAGTGGGATATTCAGCTTGAGTTTACCTTGGGCAGTGACGATAATAAGCTCGTAATAGAACAGAAAGGCAAGAAGCTTTCAGGTCTACACCTCGGGAGAACGCTGGCGGGTGATATCGTAGGAACGGTTGAAGGTAACCAGGTTGATCTGAGCAGTACCCAACAATATGAAGGTGCTAGGCTCCACTTCCGGTTCATAGGTACGGCACAGGAAGACTCGATGGAGGGAAGTGTCGAACTTGGTGAGTACGGAGAGGCCCGCTGGTCAGCTAACCGACATCAATATCGCTCCCAGGGTTAGCCGTATTCTCAGAGAAATGCCTTAGCTCATCATCCAACCTGGTGGGAGCCGTAGACTTCTTTTAAGGGGAGTTTTGTAATGAGAAATAACTCTTTGACACGAAGAATGGGACTGATACTCGTGGGTATGCTCTTGCTGCTGTCTCTGGGCTGCAGCACGAAGACGATCAACCACATTATGGCCGATCCGAGCCGTTATGCGAATAAGGAAGTCCGAATAGAGGGGACCGTCACAGAAAGCTACTCGGTAATCGGTAAAGGTGCTTACCAGCTTGATGATGGTACGGGCAGGCTCTGGATCGTGTCGACGAAGGGCGTGCCGAGAAAGGGTGCGCGGGTATCCACCAAGGGCAAGGTCAAAGACGGTTTCAACATTGGTTCGATGGTCAAGTTACCGAAAGAACTCGATTCCGGGCTGGTGATGCTGGAGTCATCGCATAAAGCCAAAAACTGAAGCTCCTGGATTCTTGGGACTCTGGATGAGCAACTGTCATCCGATCTCTGTGGAAATATTCCACCTCATGGGATTCTTGGGGATGTCTGAGGTCGTTGCAAGTCTGCGATCGGACATAGCCGCGCAGTCACTAAGCGGCTGCAGAATTGAGCAAATCTGGACTGCAACCTCCAACACAGGACAAGTTAAGGACGACCAAATGATGAATTCGAAAAGTAAAGTTGGAACTAGCTTTTCGGTCTTTGCCACTGCTTTTTTCCTCGTGACCACCGCCAACCTTTGTCTCGGCAGCCAGGAAGTGAACTCGTATGAAGGTGTGGTGGAGATTCCAACTTATGAATTCACCGGAAGAGAAACCCAGCCGCCTCTATTCGAAAACTCGACCGTTGGAGGGAAGTATCCTTTTCCACCATACATCAGACCTCTAAAGTCCGATGGACCCAAGCCAAGGAAGTATAAGGCCGTCTTTTTGGAAAATGAGTATTTGCGGCTAACCTATTTGCCCGAGTTCGGAGGGCGA
>Ga0272441_10016737_pt1 | contig 10099 bp, 19 predicted proteins | sample SSMProp6N_FD_193582 | JGI IMG/M metagenome (GOLD analysis project Ga0272441, IMG submission 193582) | Marine sediment archaeal communities from Little Sippewissett salt marsh, Falmouth, MA, United States - SSM-Prop-6N | ecosystem: Environmental > Aquatic > Marine > Wetlands > Sediment ... | reverse complement strand
ACTTACCCGAAGAGGAACATTTTGTAAAAGTGTCATTTACCCCAGAAGAGTTAGACCTAGTTGATAGAAGTTTAACAGAGTACATGATACAGGTAGGTTTAGAGCCTATGAGTGAGCGAGACCATATAGAATTTGTGAGCATTTTAGAAGTGTGCGAGAAAATAAGGTTAGCAAAGCAGGAGGCAGAGAAATGAAACTATACGATTTAGTTAAGGACATTTTGATAAAGGCACCACAAACTAGAAGTTCAGATAAGAGTTTGATATGGGAAGTGTTAAGACGAAGGAATTGTTTGATTAATGTCGAGGGTAGGTATGGTGTAATAACTGTGTTAGATTATAAAGGCTTTGAAGACGCACCGACTTTTGAAAGTATTACTAGAGCAAGGCGTAAAGTCCAAGAGGTACACCCTGAACTACAAGCAGTAGAAGAAGTACAGGTAAAAAGGTCAGAGTTAGCAAGTGGTAATCCGATAGACATATTTGCTGACCTTTAGTCCTAAGTAAGACTATAAACTGCCGTTCTTTAAAATGGGGAGCAAAGTCATTAACCGAAAAAACGGATGCTGATAAGCACGGGGAGTAAAAAATATTAGCAAAATATTACATTCGGCTGGTGCTAAGGTGTAATGAGCCACGGCACCCTTGCCCCAATGGTCGTCTAGGCGAGGAGGTTTTTAACAGTATTTCCTCCTCCCTAGATCACTGTTTAAGTACAGTTCCCTTTGTCTGGATACTCACAAGGTACCTGGGCAAAAGGAGGTTTATTTAAATTATATAAGTAGTAGTATGGATATAGACCTAATGCTTAGAAGAGAAGCATATTTACTCTTCAAGGACGCTCAGTCAATTCCTGCAAAGTTTTTTGTAAAACTGGCTGAAATGGAAAGTCTTAGACAAGAAGACTGGACTTATTTTTGGAAACTAATAAGGGGGGAGAAATGAATACAAAAGAAAAAGAGTTAGATAACCTAACTAGACACACAGCACTACTAACCAGTATGGCTTTAATAATAGCCTTAGCAGGAGCAGGAGTGTTAGCATATGTGTTTGTGCAAATATTTAATATGATGAACTTTTAGTATGAATACAATACCAGAAGGAAAAGAGTTGATATGGACGGAAGCAGTATACAAAGAGCCGATAGAAGGAATACCATTTAGTAATGTAGGTATTACTATGGGTATATCTAAGTATATTGAGGAAAATGATAGAGCAGATGTATTGGGCGAAACAGTAGAAAAGTTAGTCAAGAAATATTTTGATAAACTCTCTAAAGAAATACGCAGTACAAGAAACGACTTAATAGACAAGGTACGCAAAGAGGTAGCAGAAGAGTACGGCGAGAAATTTGAAAAGGCTAAGTCTGAAGTCCTAAGACTTTATAAACTATGTGAGGACAACAATATAAATTTTAAGGAGGGTCAAAATGACTCATCAAACTAAAGTCCTGTTAAAAGTGTTCGGAATACTTGCAGGTGTATTCGTTGTTTTTCTATTTGGTGTATCAGTAGGTTCAATAGACAGTGAGCAGTGTGAGGTGTGCGAAAAATGTGAAGTGTGCCAAGAATGTCCTGAGTGTGAGCCTAAAATAAAAGAGATTGAGGTAGAAAAGATAGTTTACAAAGACACAAAAGAAACCTTGGGATATGTTAATGATTTAGAGGTTGGTATGACAAACATGACAGAGGGATATATTACAGTCTTTGAGATAGCAGAGTATTTTGCTGATATTTATGGACAACCTATACACCAAGACTACTATGATTTATACAACTTTTCTTTAGAGTGGCAAAACATTTAAATTAAACAAATAAAATAATGGACGAAATTAAATTAGAAAATGCTCAGATACAAAAGATATACAAGAGCGAAGAGGACAAAAACGGAGAAAAGTATATGAGTGCAAAGGGTAATCCCTTTAAGAAAGTAGATATTTACATAGACCCAAGAGCAGTAGACGACCCAGACTTCGAGGGGAAAATGACCTACTTTGACTACTTTGACAATACTTCTAACTGGGAGATAGGGACAACCCTAACTGGAGCAGTCACTAAGACCGAGAAATATGGCAGAGTGTTCTTTAACTTTCAAATGACTAAACCTGATAAACAATCCTTAGCCCTAGACGTGAAAAAACTACAGGATAGGGTTGCCAAACTTGAAAAGGTAATCTTTAAGGGTAATAGCCCTGAAGTGCAAGAAGCTATGGAGTTTACTAAAGAATCTATGAAAGAAGAAGGAGTAGATTTAGAAAACGATTTACCTTTCTAGCCTAAAAGGAGGTCAAGATTGAATATATTAAAAACTTTAAATAAATATTTTAACTTAAGTAAAAGTAAAATGAGAAAATATAAAAATAGAGACAAACTAATTAAACAAATAGTGTCAACTGTAGAGGATTATTATAAGAGGACAGGCTTAGCAATGAGACCAACAGATGTCGCTAAGGCCATGAAGCATTCGTTAAACGATTCTAAAGAAAGAGTAAGATTTTATGCCTCAATTGACAGAGCAACCAAAGAGGGACACCTTAAGAAGTTTCCCCTTTCTGATGAATCTAGGGGTATTTCTCTTGCCCCTGCGACAATAAATGACCGAACAAAATTTGTAAAAATTGCCCTAGATACAGTTAAAATTGGTAACAACATAAGAACCTTTAGGAAGTTGCGAGACTTAACACAGAAGGAACTTGCTAGTATGCTCAACTTATCACAATGGACAATTAAAGACTATGAGTGTGGACAAAGGTCTGCCATGCACAGAATAAAAGCAATAGCAAAAGCTCTCCAGATAGACCCTGACCTACTCGTTGGAAAGAAAACCCTAGATGAAATACCAACCCTTTTTGGTGAAACAAAAAAACCCAAAAAGAAAGAAGTTAAAGAAGAGAAGATAGATACAGAGAATACGGTATCTAATAAGATTGGAAGAAATATTTCCCGACTTAGACAAGATGCGGGATTAACTCAGCAAGAACTAGCAGAAAAGGTTGGAGTAACATGGGAAATGATTTCTAGGTACGAAAGAGGAGAAAGTTCTCCTATGAGCAAGATAGAAAAAATCACAGAGGCCCTTAACGTAAGTTCGAACGAACTTCTCGGTGTAAAGACTGGGTTAATAACCTATGAACAGGCATACAAGATACTATCTTCTTTCTTTAGTAAAGTGGAAAACTTAGATAGTAAAGATAGAAAGGCTCTTTTAGAGAGTGTTGAGAGCTTGGTCAAATGAGAATATATGATGGAAAATACTTGTCGGTGACCTCGGTAATAGAACTTAGGAAACCATTTAATGATAGCTCTTTTAAAAAATGGTGTGAGAGCAAGGGAATTGACCCAGAATTAATTTCTGCAACCAGTTCAATTCTAGGCTCCAAGGTGTCAGAATATATAAACGATATATCAAGGGGCTTAGAATGGCTCACAGAGCCTCCAGTGGACGATTTAGAGAGCAGGTTATACTCGGCGGTGGAAAGTTTCACTAAAGAGTGGATTCCAGTAAAAACAGAAGAGGTGGTCTACTGTGATGAGTTAAGTTATGCAGGTAGGTATGACGGCATTATAGAGCATAGGCAGTCGCACAAAAGATACTTAGCAGATTGGAAGACTTATGGTGCGTGGAAGAAGAGTAAATATAAAAGGGTGTCCAGTAAGATTAAAAAGGCAAGGTGGCAATTGAGTATGTACTCGTATGCTATGGACTGGAAGAGTGATCTAGCAGTTATAGTGTTCAAAAATGATGGCACTTGGGAGTTAGAGAACTTAGAGTATGACAGTGAAATGATAGACTGGGTCAAAGACCATCAAAAAGAAATTTTAGAGACGGTGTCCGCCAAGAGTATTTAAAGGAATATTCCTGGGGGATAATGCCCCGTCTGTGCAAGTGAAGTAGCACGTATGAGCAGACAACCACGGTATTCTATAGGTTCGGGCAGTTCCTGGAATACCAACTGCGATTTAGAATTCGGGGGTAGTACGGTATTGCTAGCCACACTACCCACGCACAGATAAGAATTAATTTTTTATATATATTTAAATGAAAGAAAATTCAAATGGTTCAGTGGCCGTATTCACTGTTATAGCAGGAATAGTCCTAGTGTTTTTGTTCGGCATAGCTGGTGCTTTTTTAACCTTTTTCGGGTATCAAGCATACGATAACTATAAAGAGGGTAATAAAGATACATTCGGGATATTTATGATTTTAATTGTCGCAACTATGATAATCTGGCTTTTAGTTATTTAGTTAATTTTATTTATATAGAGATATGAAAGAGTGTGTGACCTTTAAAATTGATATGTTGCCCGTATCAGAGAACAGGGCCATACGGACAAGTTCAAGAGGTGGGTATAAGACCAAGGAGTACAAGGAGTGGGAGGAGTTTATTTTACTCACAGTAAAGGAGCAGACTATTTGCGCCAGTGAGTGGTACGAAACGGAGATCCTTTATTTCTATCCCATTTATTTCAAGAACGGTAATGTGCGCAAGAAGGATGCTCACAATTTAATCAAGTATGCTATAGACACGGTGTTGCACAACAAGGTAGTAGACGAAAACGGCGAGAAAATTGACGACAGTAGAATACTTGGAGGTTCTTGGTATAAGTACGATAGTGATAAAGAGTCTTTTGAAATAAGTTTTTATTGTGTAGGGTAATGGGATTTTTAGACGAAAAAAGGTGTGAGCGTTGTGGTAAGAGTGAAGCGTATGCGACCTTAGATAAGCACCATGTGGTAACAAAGAGTAGAGGTGGTACGCAGATAATATATCTTTGTAGGGAGTGCCATAACTGGGTGGGGGAGCATATCAAAGAGGCCGAAAAGTTAGGCCTTTACAAGAGAGGATATAAAATTAAAAAGAAAAACTATGATTAAAAGCGACGAAGTAATGAGGGATATTGAGGCCAATCAGATAGAGTTGGAAGCCACGGAAACGATTAAAAAGATATCTCTCATAAAAGAAAAAATCGAGGAAAAGCCCGTCAACGAGTGGAACATGAATTCCTTAGTCGACCATGTGTTTACCTTGTGTAAAATAATGGACAATTTAAGCGACCTTCAGGATTATGCTTACGCTAGAGCAGAGTCACTAGACGAGGAATACAAGACTTGTGTTACGGATAAATACTTAGAACTTAAAAACAGTGGCAAGAAAATGACTGACACTATGGCCAAGTCATTAGCAGAGCAAAGTTGCGACGACATAAGAGCCGAAAGATTAGCAGCCAGTCATAAGGCACGAAGGCTTAGAAGCTTATACATCAATTGCGACAGACTTATCAGCTATACCCAGACTAAAGTAAAAAGCCAAACAGACAGTTTTATACGGTCTAACATTGAGAGATAAATTAAATAGGCAACATTATGACAACAGAAATAATAAGAAAACTGTATAAGAGGGGAGTTCCAGTAGCAGAGATTGCACGTAACCAAGGCTGCTCAAGAGAGGCTATATACCTTAAACTGCGTAAAATGCCTGACTACAAGCAAATCAAAGAGCAACTTGAACAAAAGCGCCAAGAAGAAAGGTGGGAAGAATACTCTGAGTATATGCCCTTTGTAATCGATATGTTAGACAAGGGTAAAAAGTTAATCCCCGTAGCAAGAGAACTAGGACTTTCTTATAAACGACTTAGAGAAATCCTTAAAGGAACACGCTACGATAACAGTCCTGAAGGTAGAGAATACAGAGATAGTCTTATAGTAAAAATGTATGAAATGGGTCATTCCCAGCAGGAGGTAGCCAATGAGTATGGGGTAAGTCAGTCTTTAGTTTCTCAGGTAATTAGGGATTACAGAGCCAGTAATTCTTGAACGACAGTTTCTTTTCCTTTTTTAAGTGGTTGGGATAGATCTCCTTTTAAATATTTGATAAAGGAAATTTCGTCGTAATTATCTCTACACTTTTGAGTCAATCTATAAACTCCGTTAACATACTCGACCAGTTTGTATTTTTCGCAGAGTTCATACCTTGCTTCATCTATGTCTCCTAGTGGAAAGTAATTCATTTTCTTTTAAATGATATTTTAAATAACTAAGTGCAGCTGATGAGACGTGTAAGCCCGCAACCCGAAGGTTATTTTCCACCCGAAGGTGTCCAACCCACCAACTGCATTTAATCATTTAAAGAGCTTTCTCATTAAAAGACTCTAACATCTTCTCTCTCTCTTTCTCCAACCACCTCTGTCTTTCTTCAGAGATTTTATTTAAATCTCCTCCCTTATATTTATATGTATTTAATGTATTATATGTATTAGTAGTTGTTAATCGTTTGTTATCCGTTTGTTGATCGTTTGTTATTCGTTTGTTATTCACCTTGTTATAGTCTTGATACTTATCATAATTATTTACCTTTATCTTGCTATAATTAGGTGTTCCAGTGTATGTTATATCGTTTGTTGATTTTAGCTTATCTATTGCTGTTCTGGTTTGTTGAAAACTTAAACCAGTCTCTTTTGATAGGTGTTCTAAGCTAGTAACTAACTCACCTCTGTGGATAACTTCTCCTTTCCATTTTTTGTCACACCAATTAGCTTTTAAAATTAAATGAATGAATAGATCCTTAACATTTCTGTCAGCATACCATTCCCAATCTAAAAACCTTCTATGGAGAAGTATATATCCCGAATCCTTCTTTCCCATAAATTTCCGTTCGGTTAAATTAAATAGCCAAATAGGAGAGTTGGCAACCGAACGGGAAAGCCAACCCCCCTATCTGAGTATCTAATTTGCTTGAATATCCGTTCGGTATTTTTCATAATAAAATATACCCCTACCTAAAAATGGTGTCAATATCTTGTAGTGTTTTTTAAGAGGGGGTATGTATACTTCAGTGAAGATATGTTGTTGTACCCCCTCTAAGGAGTCTATCGTGGGTCGTAGTAATCGTTACCATACTGTTCGTGAATGTCCTTATGGCACTTGATACATACAGCCACACAATTTTCTGGTGTGCTTACGCCTCCTCGGCAACGGTTTTTACAGTGGTGAATTTGCAACTGTTTACTTTCAAACTTCTTGCCACACACGGCACATTTATACTCCTGGCTTATCTTTACTCGTTCCTTCCACTTGGTGCGTTTCTTTTTCCTTTTGTATCTGCGTGACATCAAACACCTCCCGCTTGAGTTCTAGTTTGAAATCGTAGTGCTTCATTAAAACCAACGCACAGGAAATACAGATTCGACTTCTCTTTTCGTCACCAGCTTCAATCAACGCCACGTTCTTACCACACATTTCGCACAACATAACAACCTCCTTATTTCATCTACCTGCAATATGGATTTTCCTATTTCATTTTAAGCCCTAAATCTGCAATATGGAATCTAATTGTTCATAATCCTTGTTACGGGAGTACACTTGACACAGTATTCACAGAAATAAACATAGTACATTACTCCATGAACCTCCCACACGACACGTTGCATAATGGTTCCGCACGTTTGGCATATCACCAGACCTCCCTTGTTAAAGAGCTACAAGATTGTAGACTCACTTGGGCTACCCATAAGTAGCCCTATCAATCTACACACCCAATCTCTGGTACACCTGTTCTAAACTCATATCTACGTCTACACTCTTCTGGTCAGGATCTAGCGTTAGAAACACTGCACCTAACTGGTCGTCCTTAAACGGGTCGTATCCCTTATCAGACCCGTATCCATCGTGTCCTTTAAAAGCCCCTACGGTAATAAAGTGCTGCTGAATTCTATCCCCAGCCACATTAGCATATTGAGTATGGTAACTCTTTTTATGAGTGTGTGCTGAAACGTATATGTCCAAGCCTTGCTGTCCAAAGTTAGCCTCTCTCATTTGAGGGTGGTTGTCGTTGTACATAGAGTGTCCAGGAAACCTATGACTCCCTTCCATGTTGTATACGGTTTTAGGAAAGTTCACTTGTAATACTCCTTTGCCTTCAAAGTATGGAGTACCGTATTTTTCTATCCATTTAAAATAAAGGGGGCTTACCCCCGTTCTCTCTGCCCATCGTTCATGATTGCCCTTAAACGCTGCTGCTATCTCACCGTCCATAGCATCCAGTGCCGATTGCATATAATGAATCTGTTCTTTGTGGTTTAACATATCCCCCTGTAGAGCCTGGTTCCAAAAGAAGGCGTCTACCAAATCCCCCATAAGAACCGCCTTTACATGAGGGTGTTCTTTGATTAACTCAACCGTAGCACCAAACATTTCATAATCACAATCTCCCCCAGCATGAACGTCGCCCAGTAGGGCTAATGTCGGTGCATACTTACCATTAAAATTTATCTTCTGGACTTCTGGGATTTCACCAATTTCTCTGCGAGAGTCTCGTCTTCGTATGACTTCCTTTTGCCACTCTTCGAAACTTCTCTGTCGTATTGCTTCTAAATCGTTTTGTCCTTCCCACACAAACTTACCTGTTCTTATTGCTTCTAATTTAATCTGTCTGTCTGTTCTAAAGCTATCTTTTTTAGGACTAGTGTATAGGCCTTGCTCGTTGCTCATGTAATTGGTTGCTTATTTTATATTCTCTATCTTAGCAATCCTTTTTTCTATTGACGGAAAGTTTTTAATAATTAGTTCGTACACACTCTGAATAACACCTCTTAGTGTTGTGAAGTTTAAAGCTAGGTACATTATAAATGCCCACGCTCTCTCACCAAATTCTCCTTCCCAATTAAAGTCAGCAGCTACAATGCCTACTGAAACTAAAAAAGATATAAGCACAATAAGAATCCTCTTCTCTTGGTCGCTTAACTCTCTCTTGGCCCACTTACCAAGTAGTTTAAATATAAAAGGAAAAACAAATGGTGCAATAAGACCTACAAACCCAGCAAACACTACGCTTGAGGTCACGTCTATGTATTGTTCCATTAAACCTATAAATTAATTTATATAAACCTATTCTCTATAAATAAATATCGTAATAAGAAGACTTAGCAACCCACCACAAATAACCCCAAACAAAATTACATTAAACATCTTTTTTAGGAATAATTTTATTTAACCACTCAACAATCCAAATGAATCTACTATTCTTTAAAGCGTCTAATTCTTTCTGGCACTCACCCTTTTCTCTGCTAAGTCGTAAATTCTCCGTTCGCAATTGATTGTACTTTTTGTCCCATGTAATATTTAACTCTTCCAATTCTGCCTGGAGGTTCTCTATTTGGTCCTCTGAGTCCCCTAGAGCGTTTCTAAGGGTGTCGTTCTCCTCCTGGTGTTCAGTTAGTTCACTCTCAAGGTCACCCACCTTAGATTGTAAATTAGAGACTTGGTCTTTTAATTCGTCACACCCATTTTGTTCTCCGTCAATATCGGTTAGGTCTCTGGAAGTTTGTGTATTCCAGCCTTGGGCAATGTATCCTCCCCATCCGATTCCAGCGTACATATTCCAAACATGTCCGTCTTTACTGACCCCTTCTGTTAGGGCTCGGCCAACACACTTTTTGTTTTCTTTTAATTGGTCAATGACTTCTCCGTTGGGGGCGTTTCGAATGTTTAGTTTACTTGTATTATTAAACTCGTAGTATTTGCCTATAGTAATATTGCTCATATCGTCGTTAGAATAACTTAGATCTTTAAACTTACTCCAATTGAGTGTTCCATCGGACTTAAACCAGCTAGCTTTTATATCTGCGTACTTAGTTCTAAAGGGTATAGTTCTATCGAAGTATTCCATGATATTAGTACCTTTAGGAGTAAGGCCAAGATGTAAATGAATTGCAAAGCCACCGTTTTGGCTTTTAGGGGCTATTTCACATATTTTCTGACCCTTTTTAACAAGAGTGCCCTTTTTGAGCCAGTTATAGGTATGTACATACCAAACTTGAATGTCTGAACCTTCTACTGACTGGTAGCAATAACTTCCTGAACTTGAGCTTGCACCGAGGACTTTTCCGTCGGCTATGGCATAAACTGCTTTACCTGCTGTAACTGACCCTATATCAATAGCCGTATTGGCACTACCGTGAAGGGTTTGGGAGATAAAAACTTCTCTGTTACCCCCTAGAGGGTTACTGAATTTGGCCATAAGTCATAGTAACATATAAGTTATATAACCTTAATACCCTATATTAATATCCAAGTTGTGCCATTCCCCAAAGGTATCTTCCGTA
>Ga0272441_10016736_pt1 | contig 10100 bp, 8 predicted proteins | sample SSMProp6N_FD_193582 | JGI IMG/M metagenome (GOLD analysis project Ga0272441, IMG submission 193582) | Marine sediment archaeal communities from Little Sippewissett salt marsh, Falmouth, MA, United States - SSM-Prop-6N | ecosystem: Environmental > Aquatic > Marine > Wetlands > Sediment ... | reverse complement strand
CGAGGCGCCGCCCGACCGGTCCGATGAACTCACCAGGCTCCCCTTTGTCGGCGAGGTGACCAGGCTGCAGGGGCTGCTGCTTATCGTCTGCGTCTTCCTGTTCGGCCTGGTGGCCGGAGCCGCCATGCGGATGGGTCATATCCGCATGTCCGGGTGGCTCGGGAACCGGGTCACGTTCGAACTGCGGTCGCTCGTATACCGGTCGCTCCAGCGGCTGTCGCTGAGTTTCTACGACCGCCGGCAGGTGGGCCACGTCATGGCGTCGGTGACCCACGACACGAACCACCTGCGGCACCTGCTGGTGGATGAGGGGCCGTGGTTCGTGGTGTTCCTCCTGCAGACGCTCGCAATCGCGGCGGTGGTGTTCGCGCTGAACTGGCGGCTGGCCCTGTGGATGTGGGTGCCGGTGCCGGGGATCGTGGTGATGACGCGCTGGGTGTGGCCGTGGATCCGGCGGATCCTGCGGCGGTTGTGGGAACGGCGTGCGCGGCTGAGCGGGCACCTGGCGGATTCGCTCACCGGCATCCGGGTGGTCCGGGCCTTCGGCCAGGAGGACCGCGAGATCGACCGGTTCGAGGAGCGCAACCTCCAGTTCTTCGAGGCCGACGTGCGGATGGTGCGGTCCTTCGCCACGGTGATGCCGGCGATGCACCTCGTGATCGGCCTGGGCCTGCCCATCATCTGGTACGTGGGCGGCCGGCAGGTGATCACCGGCACGTCGGGCATGGACACGGGGACGCTGATCCAGGTCGTTATGTACATGGGGATCTTCTACCGGTCGGTTCAGATGGTGGCGCGGATGGTGCGGGTGGTGACCGTGTCGCTGACGGCCACCGAGCGGGTGTTCGAGATCGTCGATACGGAGCCGGAGATCAAGGACGCCGACGACGCGGCGCCGATGCCGGAGATGCACGGCCACGTGCGGTTCGAGAACGTCACCTTCGGCTACAACAAACTGAAGCCCGTTCTGGAGGAGATCGACCTGGAGGTGAAGCCGGGCGAGATGCTGGGCCTGGTGGGCCACTCGGGCGCTGGCAAGACCACCATTACGAACCTCCTGGCCCGGTTCTACGACGTGGACGAGGGCCGCGTGACCATCGACGGCGTGGACGTGCGCAAGATCCCCAAGGACGACCTCCATCGGCAGATGGGGATCGTACTCCAGGAGACGATCCTCTTCGACGCGACGGTGGCGGAGAACATCGCCTACGCGAAGTCGGACGCCACCCAGGAGGAGATCATGCGGGCCGCCAAGGCGGCCAACGCCCACGACTTCATCGTCAACAAGCCGGACGGGTACGACTTCCGGGTGGGCGAGCGGGGCCAGCGCCTGTCGGCGGGCGAGCGGCAGCGGGTGGCCATTGCCCGGGCCATCCTGGGCGACCCCCGTATCCTCATCCTTGATGAGGCCACCGCAAGCGTGGATACCGAAACGGAGCACGAGATCCAGGAGGCCCTGGCCCGGCTTGTGGAGGGGCGGACCACCTTCGCCATCGCCCACCGCCTGAGCACGTTGCGCAACGCCGACCGCCTCTTCGTAGTGGAGCACGGCCAGGAGGCCGAGGTCGGGACGCACGACGAACTGCTCGCCAAGCGGGGCGTCTACTACCGGCTCGTAAAGATGCAGAAGCAGATCTCCCGCCTGCGGGCGATCGGGGGGTAGCAAACGGTGCCGAGTTCGTCACGTGAGAGTCACAGCCAGTCGCGGCCGGAGGAGGCGCTGACCGGGGAACTCGTCGTCCTCGATCCGGCCGAGGTCCGGCTGTGGCGCGACCGGGGCAGTTTCCCGCGGATGGAGATCGCCGACCGCGTCTGCTACGCCCGGGTCCGCGTCGTCTGCGCGTTCCCGCTCAACGACCCCGAGCACTACATCTCGTTCATCGACTGGAACGATGACGAGATCGGGATGGTCGAGCGGCTGGCCGATCTCGACAAGGAGTCGCGCCGCATCGCCCGCGAGGAGATCGAGCGGCGGTACCTGACGCCGGCCATCACGCGGATCAATCGGATCAGGCGGCTCTTCGGGGTGGTGTCGTTCTCCGTGGAGACCGACCGCGGCCCGCGGGAGTTCGACGTGAAAGGCTGGCGCGACAACATTGTCAGCATCGGCCGGGAGCGATACCTCATCACCGACGTGGACGGCGCACGCTACGAGATCCCCGACGCCACGCAACTCGACAGTTCGTCCTACACCAAGATCGAGTCGCTGATCTAGATGCGCCGACGTCGGGCGGTCGGACGCGACGCATGCCCTGACTTCGGAAGTCAGAAACTGTTTGACTTCGGAAGTTGTACCCATCTTCCGAAGTCTTGAGAGAGGCCAAAGACTTCCGAAGTCACGGAAGACTTCGGAAGTCAAGACGTGTTCGACTTCGGACGTCCGGATGCAGGTCGTGGAACTCATCCTCCTTCGACACGGCGAGACCGACTACAACCGGCAACAGCGCGTCCAGGGCTGGCGGGACGTGCCGCTGACCGGCATCGGCCGCGCGCAGGCCCGGGCCGTGGCGGTGCGGCTGGCCGAGGCCGGCCCCTTCGACCACTTCGTCACCAGTGACCTGATCCGCGCGGCCGAGACGGCCCGGATCATCGGCGAGGCTGTCGGCATGACCCCGGAGGTTGACTCGGCGTGGCGCGAGTGCAACCTGGGGGCGTGGGAGGGCAAGACGCTCGAGGAGGTCGAGGCGCTGTCGCCGACGCGGCAATCGCTCGGCCGGCTGGGGCTGGATGCCTGTCCCCACGGCGGCGAATCGCGTCGCCAACTCCAGGTGCGCGTGACCGCGGCCGCCGAGGCCCTGGCGCAACGGTTCCCCGAGGGCCGCGTCCTCGTCGTGACCCACGGCGGCCCCATCCGGCTGCTCGTGGGGTCCGTTTTGGGACTGGACGAATCCGGCCTGGCCGCCCTGGTTGCCGACAGCGTCAGCATCCATCGCGTTGAGTGGACTGACCCCGGCTGGCGGGTGCTGGGCCTCAATGACACCTGCCACTGGCCGGATGATTAGGCGTTGGGTTTCCGACGAATGGGTGCCACGGCCCTGACTTCCGAAGTCTTCCGTGACTTCGGAAGTCTTGCGCGCTGTCAAAGACTTCCGAGGTTCCGGAGAACCTCGGAAGTCCCTGTACCACCGGCTTCCAGCCGGCCCTGTGAGGGGGCGTCCGCGGCCCCTGTCCGGACCGGAGAAGATGCCGGCGGTACGGAAGACGTCGCCGGGCCGGCCGTGGCACACTTCGCTCCGCCCGCGGTGGGACGGTTAGAGGCCCTGAATCTTGCAGACCTTGCGGAAGTGGTAGCCGTAGATGGCGAGGGTGACGGCCAGGGGGAAGAGTTCCCGCCGCCGGAAGTGGGTCCAGACGAGGAGTTTCCAATACTCGAACCGTTCCCGGCCGACGATGCCGAGGCGGAAGATCGACCGGATGAAGGCCATGACGTCGGTCTTGGTGACGGATGCCCGGATGGTCGGCAGGCGGTACTCACGCAGGAAGGTGCGGATGCGCTTGTAGTAGGGCCCGGGCGCGTAGATGTGGGCCAGGATGCGGCGGTAGCCCTCGCGCAGGGCGTCGAGGTTCATGACGGGCAGGATGTTGGTGGTGCCGTCCACGTTGTCGCCGGTGGTCTGACCGGTCAGTCGCCCCTCGCGCCGGAGTCGGTCGTGAAGGCGCGTGCCGATGGGCGCCTGGAGCAGGCCGACCATGGCCGTGACGATACCGCTTCGCTGGATGAAGTCGATCTGGCGCTGGAAGATGGACGGCCGATCGCTGTCGAAGCCGACGATGAACCCGCCCTGCACCTGCAGGCCCGCCCGCTGGATGCGTTTGATATCCTCCACCAGGTCGCGGCCCTGATTCTGCCGTTTGCTGCACTCGGAGAGGCTGGCCTCCTCCGGCGTCTCGATGCCGATGAAGACGATGCTGAACCCGGCCTGCACCATGAGGCGCATGAGGTCCTCGTCGTCGGCGAGGTCGATGGAGACCTCGGTGTGGAAAGGCACGCCGCGCCGGTCGCGCTGCCAGGCGATGAGGGCGGGCAGGAGTTCCGATTTGAGGCGGCGCTTGTTGCCGATGAAGTTATCGTCCACGAAGAACACGCCGCCCCGCCAGCCGGCGTCGTGGAGGGCGTCCAGTTCCGCGATGATCTGCGCCGGCGTCTTGAGGCGCGGGCGATGGCCCAGCAGCGCCGTCACGTTGCAGAACTCGCAGTTGTACGGGCAGCCGCGCGAGTACTGGATGCTCATCGTGGCGTACCGCTTGAGGTCGAGGAGGTCCCAGCGCGGCACGGGCGTCGTGGCGATCTCGGCGAACTCGGCCGACCGGTACACGCGCTTGGGCGCGCCGCGGCGGAGATCGTCGAGGAAGGGCGGCAGCGTCAGTTCGGCCTCGTTGAGGACGAAGTGGTCCACCTCGGGGAACTGGTCGTGTTCGCCGGTGAAGAGCGGCCCGCCGGCCACCACCGTCACGCCGTGCTTCCCGCAGCGGTCGATCACGTGCCGGGCGGACTCGCGCTGGACCGTCATCCCGGTGACGAAGGCGTAGTCGGCCCACTCGAGGTCCTCGTTGGAAAGGTGGGTGACGTTAAGGTCAACCAGGCGCGGGGTCCAGTTCTGGGGCAGCATGGCGGCCACGGTCAGCAGCCCCAGGGGCGGCGAATTGGCGCGCTTGCGGATGAACTTCAGCGCGTGCTTGAAACTCCAGAACGTATCGGGGAACTCGGGGCAGATGAGCAGGACGTTCATATGGATTCCGATCAATCATCCGGGCCCATGGGCGCGGCTGTACCGGCGCCTTCAGGACGAGCGCGTCTCGGTGCAACAAAGAGTGTCAGGGGGAGACGGTCCCCGAGCCCTTCGCTACATGCGTGAATCCAGCGGGGCATCCGGGCCGGCGGTCGGCCGGACGCCCTCGCCGTAGCGTCCCCTCGGCGGCTGCGACCCCACGAGAGGCACGGAAGGTCGGTTCCCTCCTGTCGGGCTCGGACCCGCTCCCGGATGGGGGCCCCGGGAAAGCGGGATCAATAACGGGCGCCTCCGCCCGCCGTGACGGGGAAACGGTTCCCCATCGCCCGCCATTATACGCTTGTGCGAGAAAATGCGCAACGGTCTTCTTCGTCCGGCGGCGAGCCGAAGGCGAGCGCGTGACGTGGGGTGAACCGGCGGCGGACTCGTGTGCGTACTGTTCGCCTTCGGCTCACCGCTAAACGATGTGGGGCGTGACGAATGACCACCGCTGGCGGGGCAGCCCTTCGCGGATCGGGTTCTCTTCGACGTACCGGACGGCGCGCCGGCTCTCGACCGGCGTGTTGAGATAGACGGTCCAGCCCCGCTGCGCGAAGGCGCGGGGCCGCTTGCTGTTGACCGGCTCGAAGGGGTGCAGACCCTCCCGAGCGAGGGTGCAGGTGGCCCGGCCCTTCAGCAGGTTGACGACCTGTTCCACGTCGTACCGATGGCGCTTGATGACCAAGTGCAGGTGCTGGGGCAGGATTGCGCAGGCGTGGACCAGGAGTCCTCTGCCCTCCACGAACTCGCCGAACCCCCGGCCGATGGCACGTGCTTGTGGGCCGGTGAAGACCAGGGGCGGGCGTGAGAGGGCCTGCTTGGCCGCCAAACGCGCTTGCCGGTCATGCGACCGATGGGCTACTGAGCGGCGTGTGGTCACTTTGGTGGAAGTGCCGAAGAGCAGGAGTTCCCACCGGCGCACGACCTCGGACCATGAGCCCCGCGGATCGTTGGGGAGCCAGAAGCCGTAGGCGCAGATGATGATGTGGTAGCCGAGGACCATGGGAGTTCCCCCTCGTGCAACCAGTCGTTCGCCTTCGGCTCATCGCTAAACGGAAGCCGATGGGACCGTCCCTACTCGCGGCGCCAGGTGCCTTCGAAGGAGGCGAGGTGTTTGGGGGTTTCCTCGCGGGCGCGGATGGTGAAGGCGTCCTCGGGGCTCGGGTCGTCATGGAGGAGGAGGCAGGGGTCCTCGAGGAGGGCGTTCCAGAGCCAATCGACGAAGACCCGGGCCTTCATGATCTGGCAGTTGGAGTGGCACACCTTGCTCTTCGTAGCGAGGCCGGCCGCCTCCCAGGCCGCGGCCGACTTCGAGTCCTTCTTGTAGAAGTCCCGCGGGCCGGCCGGCGACTGGGTGACGGTGGCCTCCTGCGTCTCGCCGTCCACGTTGACCCGGGCCTTGCCGGTGGCCATGTAGGGCAGGCGCATCCAGTCTTCGACCACGTGGACGCAGGTCTGGGTGCGCATGTCGGTGCCGAGCCAGAGGATGGAGCCGTCCTCGTCCACGAGGTGGCCCCAGGGCCCGTTGCGGTCGAACGTCGTGGCGCCGTCGCGCCAGGAATGGCCGCTCACGAACCACTCGGCGCGGTCACCGATGGCCGCCACCGAGTGCGTCGGGTGGTCGGACCGCCTGGCGTCGGGCAACTGGCGAACGTAGTTGGTGATCTGGCCGACCCGGGAGGGCGTGGTGGCCGGGTCCCAGACGAGGCCGGCCGGTCCCTTCCGCTTGGTGACGAAGGTGCTGGTGAACGTCGGCACGGCGAGGATGCCCTCAGGCCCGAGGACCTCGCGGAAGGCCTCGACGAGCCATCCCATGCCGGCGTCGGGCGCGGCCAGCAACTCGCGGGGCCGGGCCAGGCTGCGCAGGTCCGAGTGCATGAGGACCACGTCGCCCCGTTTCAGGCCCAGATCGGCCAGGCCCTTGACGATGTTCTCCTTGTTAAGCGGCAACTCGTCAGTCATTTCTGCTCCTCGATGGTCTTCTGAATGAACGCGACGGCCTTGCCGATGTTCTGAACCTGCAGCGCCGCGTCGTCCTCCATCTCGATGCCGAACTCCTCGTCGAAGGCGACGACGAGTTTGATGCTGTCGAGGGACTCCGCGCCCAGGTCGCCGGCGAACCGCGTTTCCTCGGTCAGGGTCGAGGCGTCGCACCCGAGCACCTGCGCCGTGACCTTCTTCACCCGTTCCAGGACGTCTTCCGACATGCTCGATCCTCCCGTTCAGAGTGACGCCTACCGACCCAAGAGTTTCCGGCGATCCTTCTTGACGGCCGCGCGGCGCTCCTCGTCGGTGAGGGCGTGCACGGCGCGGATCAGTTCCTCCTCCTCGGCGGTGAGTTCCCGCTTGCGGCGCGCCATGGCGGCGCGGGCCGTCTCGAGCAGACTGTTGAGGCCGAAGCCCTTCGTGATCGCCCCGCCGGCGAACCAGATAAAACTCGGCAGGAACTTCGGTAACACGCCGCCGGAACCCACCAGCAGCGTCATGAGCCCCACGTGGGTACCCGTGTTGAAATACGTGCCGATGCTCGTCTTCGTGTGGTCGCCGATGAAGCAGCCCACCTTGATGCAGCCGGTGTCCACGAAGTCGCCCTCGGCGTGGACCTTCACGGGGCTGTAGTCGTTCTTGATGTCGGAGTTGGTGGTGAGCGCCCCGAGGTTCACCCACTCGCCCACGTAGGCGTGGCCGAGGAACCCGTCGTGGTACTTGTTGGAGTAGCCGTGGATGATGGACTCCTCCACCTCGCCGCCCACGCGGCAGACGGGCCCGATGGAGCAGCCCTCGCGGATCTTGGCGCCCACGATCTGGGTGTCGCGGCCGATGTAGCAGGGCCCCTGGATGTAGGTGTTGGGGTTGACGACGGCGCCCTCGTCGATGGTGATGGGCCCCTCGCGGCAGTCGAGGCAGACCAGCGGCAACACATCGGCGCCGGGCGCGATGTAGAGTTGGTTCGGGTTGCCGAGGATGACGCTGTTGGCGTGGAGGTCGCCGTCCACGCCGTCGCGGCCGGCGGCTGCGAAGTCCTTGGTCAGCAGGTCGGCGTTGTGGTTGACCAGGTCCCATGGCCAGGTGACGGTGCGCCAGTCCACCTCAACCTGGTTCAGGCCGGCCGCCGCGTCGGCCAGGAAGGCCGCGGAGCCGGACCCGTAGAAGGCGGCCGCCTTCTCGGCCGACACGGCCGCGGCCAGCACGTCGCCGTCCTTCGTCCAGACCGTGTCCGTTTCCCCGGCGATGGCCGCAACAGCCCGGTCGATCACGCGGCCGTTCACCAGCAGGACATCGCCCGAGAGCGACGCCGCGTCGTTCACACTGACGTCGGGATACCGTTGCGGCAGGATCTTGGCGAGGGCGCCCCGGGCGTGATACGCGACCTCGGCGTCGGGGAACAGCGCCGCGATCCGCTCGGCGGCGGAGTGCATCCCGCACCGCAGTTCAAACGTGGCCCGCAGGTACGTCAGGGGGTACAGGCGGCCGTACGTCTCGTCCTCGTAGATCACCAGTCTCATTCGGCTCGATCCTCCTTCTCAACAGGAACCGGGCAGTATAGTCGCAGGGGGCGTGGTGTCAAATCATTCCGGCGCAAAAGGGGTCCCGGCGGGCGCCCGACGCGGTCACGCCGTCAGGCGGAAGGGGTTGAAGTTCGTCTCGTAGTCGTAGTAGTCCTCTTTCTCAGCGCGCTTGAGCGCGTGGACGATGCGGTACGTGGCGGGGGTCATCAGGACTTCGATGCCCACCTTGAAGATGTAGTTGGCCACGAGCAGGCTCAGCGCGATGGACCAGGGGAACACGCCGAACAGGCAGGCCACGGCCACGAAGAGGCCCGTGTCGATCCACTCGCCGACGAGCGTCGAGCCGATGGTCCGCATCCAGAGGAATCGGCCCTTCGTCCAGATCTTCATCTTCGCGAGGATGTAACTGTTGGAGAACTCGCCGGCCCAGTAGGCCACGAGGCTGGCGACGATGATGCCGCCGCTGGTGAACCCGCCCAGGATGGCGTCGTAGGCCTTCTGGCCGGCGTAGCCTTCCCACTGGCTCTCGCCCGGCATCCGGCCCACCAGCCACAGTACGCCCGCCATGAGCCCCGCGGCCGCAAACCCCGCCCAGATCACCCGCCGCGACCGCCGGTAGCCGTACACCTCCGTCAGGATGTCGCCGAAGATGTAACTGATGGGAAAGAGGAGCGTGCCGGCGTCGAAGGCGAGGCGCAGCCGCCCGATCGACACGCGCCAGTCCACGATCTTCGCCGACGAGGCGATATTGCTGATAAGCAGGACGCTGACGAACACGACCATGATGAGGTCGTAGTACCGGTAGGGCATCCGCGTGCCGGGGGAGGGAAGAAGGCGATCGGCGGATCGTTTGCCGTTCCTGCCCATGCGCCCCTCCCGTCATCGGTCCCATGCCGACCGGCACACGCCCGGCGGCGCGGCGGCCCCGGTCACCAGGCGTGGATGCGGTGTCCCTGCTGGTCCGGGAAGAAGATGGCGTCTACGCCGAACGAGATGATCAGCGCCAGGATATAGCCGGCGATGAGCCCGACGAACAGGGGTTTGGCCCGCTCATACAGGCTGGCGCCGCCGAGTTTGACGATGATGAGTTTCACCAGCCACACGATGAAGATGCTGAGCCAATAGACGCCGGCCGAGGTCATGCTGAAGGCCAGGCCCACCGGATGGAGCGGCCACCAGGCGCACCGCGTCTGCATGACCATCATCCCCGCCGCCAGGACGAAGCCGAACCCGAAGGCCCCGAACTTCTGCCAGTCGGCCGGCAGGCCCCGGTGCTGCCGGACCTTCTCCACGCTGTTGAGAAGGTAGTTCACGTCGCCACTGGGGCCGCGGCTGAGGGTGTAACTCGCCATGCGCAGGCCGCCCCGCGCATAGCCGAGGTACAGCAACTGCCACAGGCTGAAGGCCGATCCGATCACCACCGCCAGAATCAGGGCGATGACGATGCGGTTGCGTCCGCGCTTGGCGTTCTCCGCCACCTTGAAGGCGTGGGGCATCATGCCGAACCCGAAGAGGCGCTGCATCTGGCCGAACTGACCGCCGTGCATCATCCCCAGGCCGATGATCGACTTGGGCGTCATCCACGCATTGCCCGCCAGGTTCATGATGAGCCGCCCCGAGGCCGTGTAGGGCGGGTTGATGTAACTCAGCCCCGTCGCCGCCATGTACTTGGCCACCACGAAGAACGCGATCACCACGAAGCCCAGGGCCAGGGCGATCACGCTGGCGCTCATCCCGATCCGGATGCAGAAGAAGACGAGGAACCCCAGCCCCCACACAAAGAGGAGCAGGGCGGTGCGGTACGTAATGGCGCCGTCGGGGT
>Ga0272441_10016735_pt1 | contig 10100 bp, 5 predicted proteins | sample SSMProp6N_FD_193582 | JGI IMG/M metagenome (GOLD analysis project Ga0272441, IMG submission 193582) | Marine sediment archaeal communities from Little Sippewissett salt marsh, Falmouth, MA, United States - SSM-Prop-6N | ecosystem: Environmental > Aquatic > Marine > Wetlands > Sediment ... | reverse complement strand
CGCACACGAATCAACGATAAGCAAGAGGCTCTCGGTCACGTGACCGAGCAATTCGAGCATTTAGCGACGGACGTGTCAAAACAGGACACGTTACTGAGTCAATTAGGCGAGGAAATCATTGAGACGTAACATCAGCTCAGCAGCACCGGAAACAGTCTCGTATCCGTCCAGAGCAATATCGAGCAGCGGCTACAGCGCATTGATTTCCTGCGAGCACGCGTTTCGGAATTGCAGCAACGTCAGGAAGCCGCAACGGAAAAAATCGAAAAGCTGCGCGAGCAGAGAAATCAGTTCGAGAAAAGCGCCGCTCAATCGAGGAGCGACTCGCTTCGTTGCGAAGAAGTGCTTGAGCAGAAAACGCACGACGTCGAGCAGGTACAGCGCGACATTCAGAAAATCAACGCCGAATGTACCTCCCTGGAGGCCCAGCTTGAAGACGAGAAATCCGGGATCATCGACATCGTTCGAAGGACGGCACAGCTTCATAACGAGGTCCAGAGCATTTCCGTGTATCGAAACAATCTCTCCACGCAAAAGGACCGTCTCGCGGGTCGCGCCCGGACGGCGCGGGCGGAGCTGGAAGATCTGCTCACGCAAAAAGCTCAGCATAACGCCCGTCTGGACGATATTGAAAAAGTGCTCGGCGAATTAAAGGACAGCCTGGAATCCAAACGCAAGAAGACGGAGGAGATTGAGACCACCGCAACGGAGGATCGTCAGCGATTGGCGCACAGCAAGGAGGCGCGCAGCGCGTTGAACAGCGAGCTAACGATCTTGACGGATATGGAAAAACGGTGTGAAGGATTGAAGGCGGGCGTCAAGAGCATTTTACAGAACCGTTCCATCGAGAATCACCGGTTCGACTACGTTGACGGCTTGCTGGCGGATATTATCGAGGCGGACGTCCAATATGCCAACGCGGTTGAAGCCGTTCTCGAAGGTCAGACGGATGCGCTGGTCATTAACAGCACCGAGCGGATGCTGGCCGACCAGCAGACCATCCACGAGCTCGACGGCCGCGTGAATTTCCTGTGCCTCGATCGAATCGAGCCCTTTGCGGATCAAAACGATCTATCCAAATTCTCATGCGTCAAAGGCCGGCTCGTCGAGTTCGTAAAATTCAACGCCACGTATGCCCCTCTGGCCTGGAGGCTGCTCGGTAAAACCCTCGTTGTTGACTCTTTAGACGAAGCCGTCGCACTGTCCGGCGGCCTAACCGATGACTATAAGCTCGTCACGCTGAAGGGTGAATTCGTGAGCACCGAGGGGATGGTGAAACTGGGTCCGCTCGGTAAGGCCACCGGCCTGATATCCCGCAAGAGCCGGCTGCGCCAGCTCCAGGAGACCATTGCGACGATTACCTCTGAAATCGTTTCGATCGAAGGCCAAATCGAAAAGAGCAACCAGACCAAAACCCATCTGGATAAGCTGTGCAAAGAGTTGCGAACGGCCATCTACGAAGCGAATACTGAAAAGATGCAGGTCAACTCAAAGCTGAGTGTGATCGAGCAAAATATCAAGCGGCTCAAAGAAGAGGAGCCATTGATCGCAAGTGAAATTGATCTGCTGGCCGAGCAGATCGACCAGTCGGTCCAAAAGGAATACGACTCAAAACAAAAATTGCATGAGCTGGAGGTCGTGAACAATCAGCGAACGGAGCACATCGAGAAACTCGAGGCGGAGCTTGCCGAGCAAAAGCACCAGCAGCAAACCTTAACGGGCCGGCTGACCGATTTGAAGATTGCCCAGGGCCAGATGACCGAGCAAAGCAAAGCGCTTAAACAGATCCTCGGTAGCCTGCAAAGTCAGATGCAGCAAAATATAACGGCGTCCAGGACGACCGAAGAAGAAATCCAAAATTGCAGCGATCAATTGGCCAAAGCAACGCGAGACATTCTACACTGCGAAGCGGAAGTCTCGGACTTGTTTGTAGAGAAGGAGAAAAACCAGCAAGAAAGTCGAGATCTGCAAAATCAGGTCCAGCAATTGCTCGAACAAAAACAGCAGGCGGAAGAGCAAATTCGTCTGAAAAACAGCGAGAAGGCCCAGGCCGATCATAAGATCAACGAGCTGAAGATCGAGCTGAGCCAATTGGAAGTCAGACAGCAGGACCTGGTCGAGAGAGTTCGCGAGGAACTGCAGATTGAATTGGCCGAGGCCTATGAAAGCTATACCGACCAGGAAGTGGACTGGGAGCAGATCAAAGCGGAGATCACGGAGCTACGGGGTAAGATCGAGCGGCTCGGCAACGTCAACGTGGACGCCATCGACGAACAGGAAGCCCTTGAGAGTCGCCATGAATTCCTGACTAACCAGGTCCAGGACCTCAACAGCAGCCGGGCCCAGCTCCAGCAGTTGATTAACCGACTGAACAAAAAAAGCCGGGAAAAATTTCAGCAAACGTTCGAGGAAATCAGGGGGCATTTCCAGGAAATCTTCCGCAAGCTGTTCGGCGGAGGCCGGGCCGACATTCTCCTGGAGGATGCCGAAGACATTCTGGAAGCGGGTATTGAGGTCATCGCCCGCCCGCCCGGCAAAGAGACGCGAAGCATCTCGTTGTTGAGCGGCGGCGAAAAATCCATGACGGCCCTGGCGCTGCTCTTTTCCGTCTTCAAGGCCAAACCCTCACCGTTCTGCTTCCTCGACGAAGTCGATGCCGCTTTGGACGAGGCGAACAACGAGCGGTTTAATATGCTTGTCAGGGAATTCCAGAAGGATTCGCAATTTATCATCATCACGCACGCCAAGCGCACGATGAGCATTGCCGACGTGCTGTTCGGGATCACGATGCAAATCCGCGGTGTCAGTAAGAAGATCAGCGTCCGATTCGACGAATACGACGAAGAACCCGCGGCCGTAGCATAAATACCCTTCACGAACAGTTTGATACACCTCGCCGGAACGTTTATAATTCAGGTTATGTCAGGAAAGTCCAAAGAAAATAATAAACGTGTGGGTACGTCCGGTCAAACGGATCCCATCCAGGCCGCTACTGAGTATGGGATCGATGTGACGATGCTCGTTGACAATCTTCAAAGAAGTGTGACCGAGCGAATCAAACGTCACCAAATGGCACTGAACACGGTAAGGAAATTCCAGAAGGCAAAACGATTGTGAGCAATGAATCGCCCTCGCGACAGGGAAGCCATTTCACAGCTTGAAGCCATTCAGAAGTTAAGAAAACAGTAAGAGCATCCTCCGAAGAACTGAGTCAGAATTAAAAAACCACATCTCTTCCATTGAATACCGGGCCGTCCTGGCAACACATTTTGTAGAGAGTTTCACTCGATCCGGGGATTCGACATTCGACGGCGCAACCCTGGCAGAGGTTGATACCGCAGGCCATCCGTCGCTCCATGCTGACCTGGCAGTCGATATTCTTCTCAATAGCGATTTCAGCCAACCGGGCCAGCATTGTCTCGGGTCCGCAGGCGCAAATGATCGTTTCGGCGGTTACCAAATCCGATTGCTCAAACCACTGCAAAAGACAATCGGTCACCAGTCCGTGATACCCGGCCGAGCCATCGTCCGTGGCGACCAGCGATTCGATGCCGTACCGAGCAAATTCAGGCAGCGAAAACCCCAACTGTTGTGAAATTGCATCCAACCGGCCGTCGTAGGGCAGCGCTTTAGCTGTCTTAGCGCCGGCAAAAGCGATGACCTCCACATCACTCCGGCTCGTCAAAACCTGAGCCAGATGCTGCAAGGGGGGCGTCCCCATGCCCCCGCCGACCAAAAGAACCTTTTTCTTTTCATCCGGAACATGAAAACCATGACCTAAAGGTCCGATGACACTGATCGCATCTCCGGCGGATAATGTGATCATCCGTAAAGTCGCCGGACCGATGACACAATAAAGCAGCTCCGCGAACGTCTCGTCACGTTCGGAAGTCACTTCACAAACGCTAAAGGGTCTTCGCAACAAGATGTTCCGGCCGGCCACATCTCGCAAATCATCCGGGATAACTTCCGGCGCCGGCAGGGCGACAGTGGAAAGGTCCAATTCGGCGAATTGTCCCGGCTCGAAATGGGCGAAAGCCTTCGCGCCCTCGTCGAAAAATTCCAGTTTAAGCCGATAGAATCCCGGCCCAATTTGCCTGTTGGAAGCGACAGCCGCCTCAAACACTCCCCTTTTTGATGACGTGTTCTCTTCTGACATGGATCGCTGTGACCCCCGTTACAGCAGACCTTCGTAAATCCGCACACCATCGACAACCTTGCAGACGTGGACGGCGTATTTTTCGACATAATCGGGGCAGCTTCGCGGATAAGCCGTATCAACGGCATCCTTAACGGCATCGACACATTCAGCGCGTACCAGAGCCCCCGATGCTCCTTTGTCGCCGCCGCCCAACATCCGCTCGCCCAGAACGCCCGGCACGGTTCGGACAATATCGCACATTGTCTCTAACTCCGGTCCGGATATCTTGTAATCGTCCCGCAGCCCGATGCCATCGGCCCGAAATATCCGCCCGACCGTCTCGATGTCCCCGGCTTTACAGGCCTCGAGCATTTCATAAAACCGCTTTTGCGCGCCGAAGATATAGGTAAGCCGGCTGCACAAATCCGGGTACGTTTGCCCGAACTCACGGATGACCTTCTCATAGAGAGCATCGTCTTTAATATCCGCCAGGCACGATATGTCAAAGCCGGCTTTCTGCAATATCGCCACGAGCTTCTCGCATTCGTCGCGGCGTATCTTGTACGTCGATTTTTCCAGGCCGGGCCGATCCGTGCCGGTATCGAGCACGACAATCCGAAAATCAATCGCGCCGGCGCCAATCGGCACATAATCAATCGAGCGATCTTTGGGATTGTAATAGGTCGCCATCCCCTCGCGGGCAAACAGGACCATCGTTTGATCGAGTTTTCCGCATGGGGAGCCGATGTAATCGTTCTCGACGGCCTGAGCCAGGTCCACAATCGTTAGCTTGTTCTCCACCTCGATTTCGTTGGCATCGAAAAGGGACAAGATCAGGTTGTTGCATAACGACGCGGACCGGCTCATGCCGCCGCCGGGAATGTTTCCATAGAGAACGCCGTCGATCCCCTGCGATAGGTCGTATCCCTCCCGTCTGAGGATATAATCGATCCCGTACGGGAATCGCCCCCACGTCGCAGCGATACGTTCCGACTTCGGCTCGGGAACGTCTCCGAGCTGAAATTCAATAACGCCGTCATCAGGAAAATTCGCGCTAAAGAGCCTGACCTTATCCGTGCCGTTCGGTTGATAGGCCAGCCAGATAAACCTGTCGGTTCCGACACCGAATAGTTCCGTGCCGTTATAGTCGCCATGCTCGACGCCCAGACAGAATCGCGATGACGTTCTTCTGATCTTGCCGCATTTGATATCGATACCGTTATCCTTCGCGGACTTCAAAATGATATCCAACGCCGCTTGTCCTTCTTGGGTGAGTTCCATTCTATTGCTCTTTTAAAATGCTCCCTATTTCGCCAGGCCAATCGGGCTGAACAGGAAGTACAGAATCAACGTGATGACGACAACAACGATCCCGGCGATCTTGGCTCCGCCGGAAGAAGTCAGGTCCACCTTCGATTGCCGCTTAAACTCAATCGGTGCAGCCAGAGGTTTGACGAAGGTGATAATGGCCATGACCAAAAGACACAGTCCGAAACAAATTGCCATTCGGTTAAGAAACTGAATCTCCGGGCCGATCTTGTAGCGGCCCATCAAGTACATGCCACCGTACGAGACGATATTCGTCAACAATCCAACGACGCCGGCAATCGGCGGCGCCTTGCGGACCACCAGGCCGAACGCAAAGACCGCCAAAATGCCGGGCGAGATCAGCCCCTGGCTTTCCTGGATGATGGTGAAGATGCTGTTCCTGATCTTGGGATCACCCAGTTGCGGCGCCAAGAAGACTGCGATTATTGCGAACACCACCACGCAGATTCGCCCAAGCAGCACCATCGACTTCTGTCCCGCCTGAGGATTGATATACTTCTTGAAAATATCCATCGTAAAAATCGTGGACGCGGCATTGAGCATCGCCGCCAGCGAACTGACAATCGCTCCCAATAACGCCGCCAGAACGAAACCGACCAAACCCGTCTTTTGAGGCAGAACGCTGCTGAGCAACTGTCCCAGAGCCGTGTCATACTTATAGGCGATAAATTTCTCGCTGGTTACATTGACACCTGCGGCTTCAGCGGCGGCCGTCACAGACTCGTTAAATGCCTGCAATTCTATCGCCAACTCGGGAAACGCAGCCTTCCAGGACTTATCATCCGATTCAAACACCGTGTATTCCGTCACCTCCAGCCCATCGAATTCCTGCCGCGTCAGAGGAAGGACGAATGGATTCGTCGTCTTAACGGCCTTTAGAGCTTCGTCGGTCGGATATACGGCGATCATGAACTTACCTCGCGGCCAGTTTGCAACAGCCTCTTCGCTCGGCGCCTCGACAACATCCACCAATTGAGTCTTGTCATTGGCGATCATGTACTTGGCGAGCACCGGTGCATTGTCACCAACCGACTGATCCTGCATATCCTTCGAGAAAAGATTGAAGGCGATGATGCCCGGAATGACAACAACAAAGGGAATCAGGAGCTTCATGAAGGCCGAGAATACGATACCCTTCTGGCCCTCAGACAACGAATGTGAGGCCAGGGTACGCTGCGTGATATACTGATTCAGACCCCAATAGTAGAAATTCGGTATCCATAATCCCAGTAAAAGTGCCGTCCACGGTAGAACCTTGTCATCCGCGGGCAGGAACATGTTCATCCGCACTTTGTTCAATTCCCAGAAACGATCAATCGCCCCGGTTTCCTGAGCGAAGCTCTTCACGCCGACGGCGCCGGTCTTGACGTTTTCAATAAAGGCCAGCTCATCCGTAGAGGCGCCGAGTTTCCTGAAGGCAAAGATCATGACAATGGCTCCGCCGAGGATCAGCGAACTGCCCTGGATCAGGTCCGCCCAGGCGCACGCCTTCAAACCGCCAGCCGTCACGTACACCATCGCAATCATTCCAATCACGAGAGCGGCACTCGCAACGGAGACATCGTAGCCCATTTTACCCGCCATCGTGTTCACCGTCAGCGCCCCGGCGTAGGTCACCGAGCCCAACAGAATCATGTAGATGAAAAGCGTCGCCACCGCCATGATCGTCCGGGCGGTCGAATTGTAGCGCACTTCCAGAAACTCCGGCATGGTATAGATGCCGGCCCGTAAGAAGTAAGGTAAAAAGGCGAAGGCCACCACGACGAGCGTAACCGCCGCCATCCACTCATAACTGGCAATCGCCAGGCCGACGTGGCTGGCCGCATTGCCGCTCATGCCCACCAATTGCTCGGAGGAGATGTTGGCGGCGATCAGGGAAAATCCGATGAGCCACCATTTCAGACCGCGGCCGGCCAGGAAGTAGTCTTCGCTGGTCTTCTCGTGCCGGCTTTTCAATAGCCCGATGGTGATCACCGCAGCGATGAATCCGAAAAAGACCGCAATGTCCAAAAAACTGAATTCCATGACAAATCCTTTCCTCTTGTTTTATCATTGCGCTAACAGTAATATTGGAACTTTCGTATCGCGTATATTATGTACAAATACTTGAAAAATCACCCCTTTTCAAATAAAAAATGACCATGAGCAATATTACCCGCATTTTGGCCGCCATCGAGCAGGGTGACGCCCGGGCGGCAGATCAACTGCTTCCTTTGGTCTATGAAGAGTTGCGTCGTCTTGCCGCACAGAAAATGGCGCGGGAAAAACCCGGACAGACCATTCAGGCGACAGCGTTGGTTCATGAGGCTTATCTCCGGCTGGTCGGTTCGCAAGACCCGAATTGGAGTAGCCGCACTAATTTCTTTATAGCAGCCGCGGAAGCCATGCGTCGTATTCTCATCGAAAACGCACGCCGAAAACAGCGACTCAAACGTGGGGGTAATCAAGAAAAAGTTGAGCTCGATGATGTAGATCTTGCTGTTGAGGAACCTGCAGAGGACCTTGTCGCACTTGACGAAGCGCTGGAAAAACTCTCATCGGAGGATCCTGCAAAAGCCAATCTGGTCAAGCTTCGTTACTTCGCAGGTCTGACCACCAAACAAGCCGCCAATATGCTGGGCATTTCTCAAGCCACTGCTGAACGATATTGGTCCTACGCCCGCGTCTGGCTCTTCCATGAACTCAAGAAGGGCTCCTAAGACAGGGTCTTCACAAGTTCTTCCACATTTTCACCTTTAATCTTATTTTTTGTGAGGGTTTTTCGCCCGTGATGGCGCATTTAATAATAGAGAGACAATAAAAAAGTTAAGGAGTAAGATCATGGCCGGGAAACCAAGAGATGTCGAAACAATATATCATGCCGCCCTACAAAAGGCCTCCGGACCGGAGCGCTCTTCATACCTGGACGAGGTTTGTGGGGATGATCACGCTTTGCGTGCCCGCATTGAAGCTTTGCTCGACGCTTCGCAAGAAGTGGGAGATTTTCTCGAAGTCCCCGCTGATCATTCCAATGCCACCCTGGATGAATCGCCTCTCATCGAAGGTCCCGGCACAAAGATCGGCCATTACGAACTTCTGGAGCTGATCGGTGAAGGGGGCATGGGATTGGTCTATTTAGCCGAGCAGAAAGAGCCCGTTAAACGCCGCGTGGCATTAAAGATCATCAAGCCGGGCATGGACTCAAAAGAAGTCATTGCCCGATTTGAGGCCGAGCGCCAGGCACTGGCCCTATTGGATCATCACAACATCGCCCATGTGTTTGATGCCGGCACGACGGATACAGGACGCCCCTACTTTGTGATGGAACACGTCAAAGGCATGTCGATCACGCGTTACTGTGATGAAAAGCGGCTCGATGTGGAACAGCGACTCAGACTGTTTCGCGAGGTTTGCGAAGGCGTGCATCATGCCCATCAGAAGGGCATCATCCACCGCGATATCAAGCCCTCCAACATCCTCATCTCCATGCAGGGAGACCGGGCAGTTCCCAAAATCATCGACTTCGGCATTGCCAAGGCCGCGGCCAGTACTCTGACGGAGAAAACAATGTTCACCTTTCAGGGTCAGTTACTGGGTACGCCGGAGTACATGAGTCCGGAGCAGGTGGACCTGGCGACTCAGGATATTGATACCCGCTCAGATATTTACTCACTGGGTGTTGTCCTATACGAACTCTTGTCCGGCGTTCTTCCTTTTGAAAAAGAGTCTTTACACAAGATTGGATTGGTGGAGCTCCAACATACGCTCCGAGAGGTCGAGCCGGCACCGCCCAGCATCCGGCTATCGAATCTGGGGCAGGAGGCCAAGGCGATTGCACATAAACGCATGACGCAGGTCGTCCCGCTGGCCCGGCGTCTGCACCGGGAGCTGGAGTGGATTCCGTTGAAAGCCATGCGTAAGGATCGCTGTCGTCGTTACAAATCCGCTTCTGACATGGCGGATGACATACAGAGCTATCTCAATGGCAATCCTCTTTTAGCCGGCCCGGAGACGGCCATATATCGCGTGCAGAAGTTTGTACACAAGCATGCCGGCTCCGTGGCCATGGTCTCTCTGGTGTCTGTGGCAATTGTTTTAGGCCTGGTGGCCAGTATATTGCTTGGCTGCAGAGCGGAACAAGCCCGTAAGGAGGAGGCATTGGCCCGACAGCAGGAAGCCGCTGCTCGCAAGCAAGTTGAACAGGCTCTGGTACGTGCTGAGAACGCTGAAAAGGCAACTAAGGAGAAATCCGAAGAATTGCGTCGTACTCTCTATGTAAACAGCATTCAGTTGGCTGAAACCAAATACGGCGAGGCAAACATACGGCGTGTCCGCGAGCTGTTGGATGCGTGTCCTGAAGATCTTCGTGGCTGGGAATGGTATCGCCTCCGGCATATCTCGGACCAGTCCCGTATGACCCTTCGCGGGCACAAGGAACACGTCAAATCTGTTGCATTAAGCCCTGACAGCAAGCAGATTGTCTCAGGCAGTAACGATAAAACTATCAAGGTGTGGGATGTGGAAACCGGTGACGAACTGATGACCCTCCGCGGGCACAGTGACAAGGTCTGGTCGGTAGCATTCGGCCCTGACGGCAAGCGTATCGTCTCAGGCAGTGTCGATAAGACAATCAAAATCTGGGACACTGCAA
>Ga0272441_10016734_pt1 | contig 10100 bp, 9 predicted proteins | sample SSMProp6N_FD_193582 | JGI IMG/M metagenome (GOLD analysis project Ga0272441, IMG submission 193582) | Marine sediment archaeal communities from Little Sippewissett salt marsh, Falmouth, MA, United States - SSM-Prop-6N | ecosystem: Environmental > Aquatic > Marine > Wetlands > Sediment ... | reverse complement strand
GTTATTATTCAAAGTCAGGGATTTATTTGTTAAAGCCAGGCTTATGGATACCAGGCTTATTACAAATAAGGTCACAGCTAGTATAAACGATGATTTTTTCAATTTGTACCTCGCAGAGAAAAGAAAAACGGCAAGTAGAATAAGCGTAAGAGCAAAGCAGGCAATGCTTAATGATGACCAGGTATTTGTATGTACCAAAAGAGAGATCATCTTGAACCACCTGATAAAGAAAACCTCCGGGATAGTTTCGATTTTATCAACAGTGAATGTCTTAGCTATTTCAAGATTGTATTTTGCATCTTCATTAAATGGTTTGAGCAGCAAGGCCTTTTCAAAATTCAATATTGCCGCAGGAATATTACCTGTTTTAAATGCAGCATTACCAGCATTATAATATAGCTTGTATGATGAATAACCACTTGCTATTAATTTTTCAAAAAGTTCAAATGATTCTTCGAAATTATTATTCTGATACTCTGTAAGAGCTTGTTCATAAAGGATTCTTTCCTCTTTAGTGTCATCAGCCTGTAATGTAAGGACAAGCACCAATAACCCGCCAAGCATGCATATAAAATGCTTCATAATAAGAGAATATTACTTATTTTCAATAACTTTTATTATTTGTTCGGACTTCCGGTATATCTCATCCGCTGTGGATATATCAGAATCAGGTGAATACCTTGAATATTCACATTTGCCAATAACTTCCTGCAATTCATCTATTAGCTCTTTATCGAGCTTATTCCGTTCAAGTATCTTGTTAACAGTATCTATGCTAAGTTCAGATAGTTGTATATTGTATTTATCACTTAGGTATCCCCAGATAGCTTTTAAAAGTTCAGCATAAAATCCTTCAGTGTCTGAATCCTTAAGGCGTTCGGAAGCACGCTTAAGTCTTTTCGCAGCAACTCCTGCAGCTTTCCTGTTTCTGACTCTGGCAATGTCTGAATTTCTTTTTATCTGTTCACGCCTTAGTAATATTACTACCAGGAATATTATCAGCAGTCCCAGATATGAATATAGAAATACGTTATTTCTCAGTAGAATATTTTTAGCCACCCTGAACTTTGGTTTACCTGTGATGATATACCTGATGTCTTTGCCGAGGAACCTTACGTTCTCCTTTGACACACCACCGTATACCTGGGTTCCTTCCTGTTCTTCAGAGCTTCTCAGTGCAACAAAAGTATGATCAGAAGTATTTAAGGTCATGTACCTTCCTGATGAAGGATCAAAGTAACTATATTGTACTGAAGGAATGACAAATTCACCATGATAGCGAGGTATAAGCACGTACTCAAACGTTCTTGATCCTGATGTCCCAGATGCTGAAACACTCAGATCTGAGCTTATTTTGGGTTCATATATTTCGATATCCGGTGGCAGGTCTAATTCAGGAGCAGATGTAAGTTTCATGTTTCCATGGCCTTGCAAAATAATCCTGTATGTAACAGCATCATTCGTGTTAACCGTATCTGCACTTATCGATGAGCGTATAGAAAAATCTCCGACTGCCCCATTAAAGGTTGAAGGAGCACCTGGCGGCAAGGGTTTTAAATTTATCTCAACAGGCAGTGTTGCAATCATTTTGGGCACTGTAGTAAATGTAGAAAAAAAATCACCGAAGAAGGGATCATTTGAACGTGACTGTTGCTGGAGCAGGACAGTTAAATTAGCAGGATCAATTGCGATCGTACCAGTTCGCTGGGGATATAGAAGAAATCTTTGTAAAATACCTGTCCCGTAAATACTGCCATTTACGTTCTCCCTTTCAAGTGCTCTCAGTGGTGCCGTTTCAAGATCCTCTTTAAGAAAACTTTTGAAATCAGGGTATTTGACTTCCTGTATGCCCGAGAGATTAACCCGTGAATATATTTTAAGGCTTGCAACTATATGTTCGCCTAAATATACATTAGTCTTATTTACCAGCAGCCTGACATATAGATCCGAAGAGCTAACACCTTCCTGTAAATCGTCTTCACGCTCTCTACCCTGTTCGCCGGGTCTGTTCACATTTGTTCCTTCACTTACGACTTCGATATTTACCGGTTCTGATAGATATTCATTGTTCTTAACTGTGTACTTGCCTGGTGGGATGCTGAATTTACCTTCTTTAGTAGCCTGCAGGTAATAAGTATATGTGTTTGAAATGGTGGTGGTTACCTTGCCCTGTATTATTTGCGTACTCTGGCTGAAAGATGTCTGAGGTCCGGAAAGAACATAGAAGTCATTTATTTCGGGTGCTATGAACTCACCACCTCTTGCATTAGCAGTCCAGCTTATAGTAAATTGCTCACCTACTGCAACCACTGATGGTGCCTGCGCAGTAAGAGTTACATCCTGTGCCTGGAGACTGCCATATACAAGTAGATGGATTAATAATATTATTATCTTTTTCATCTGTCCTTACCAGTTTTTTAATGTCTTTACCCTTGCCTGTGCAGCTTTGGCTTTTTTCACTTTTTCCTGTACTTCTTTCTCATTTTCGGCCAGTGCCTGCAGTAATCTTTCAGCATCTTCCCTGGACATTTGTGGCTGTTGCTTTTGCTGATCGGAATTCTGATTTTCCTTCTGTTGATCTTCCTGTTCCTTATCCTGTTGCTGTTCTTTTTCCTCCTGATCTTCACTATTTTCGTCGGAACCTGACTGTTGATCATTTTGTTGATCTTTATTCTGGTCCTGTTTCCGGTCTTTATCCTGCTCTTGTTGTTCACGCAGAAGGTCCTGTGCATAGGCAAGATTATACTTGGCTTCCATATTACCGGGATTATTTCTAAGGGCATTTTTATATGCTTCGATACTTTCTTCTATCTTACCTGCCTTTAGCAGTGAGTTGCCCAGGTTATAATATGATCCTGCAAGTTCCTCCTTATCCAGTTCTTTTTGTGACAAATCTTCAAAACTGTTTACTGCCTCTTCGTATTTCTCCTGTTTATAAAGTGCATCGCCAAGGTTAAACACTGCCTTATTGAAGGAAGGATCCACATCAATTGCCCTGCGGTAAAGAATTTCTGAATCCGAAAAATTGTTATCAGAATAGTCTCTGTTGCCTTGTCTGGTATACTTCTTTTCCTTCTGACCTGCAAGAGGCACAGCGGTTACCAAGATCAAGACAATAATAGACAGAATTCTATAGCTCATTTTACACCCGTACATCATAAAGTTTAATTTTACTCAGTTTTCTGTTTCTCCTTTCCATTATTATTACGTCCAATACCAGCAAAAAGAGAGCCAGGGCTACAAGAACCTGAAACTGGTCATCATATTCTGTATACATAGTTCCTTCAAGTTCCTGCTCTTTCATACTGCTAATTTCGTTAAATATTGTATTCAGTCCAATATTTGTATTGCTTGCCCTGACATACTTACCCCCGGTAGCAAAGGCTATTTCTTTCAGGATGTTCTCATCAAGCCTTGTAATGACGGTATTACCTTCATTATCTTTCAGATAGTTTCTTCTTCCATTACTAACTACAGGAACAGGCACTCCTGAACTTGAACCTATACCTATTGTGTGTATCACAACTCCTTTTTCTGAGGCCTGTTCTGCAGGCTGCACGGGATCTTCTTCATGATTCTCTCCGTCAGTAATAATAATAAGTGCCTTACTCTCATCCATGGCTGGACTGAATGAGCTCATCCCAAGGTTTATGGCTGAGGCAAGCGATGTGCCCTGTTTAGGAACAATGCCGGGGCTAATTGATGTAAGGAACATTTTTGCTGAAACATAATCTGTTGTCACAGGAATCTGAGTATATGCATCACCGGCAAATACTATCAATCCTATCTTATCATCCTGGAGCCTGTCAACAAGGCTGGAAATAGCCTGTTTTGCACGCTCCAGCCTGTTGGGTTGAATATCTTCAGCCATCATTGAATTGCTTACATCAAGGGCAATTATAACTTCAACGCCTTGCCTTTTGATTTCTTCAAGCCTTGAGCCAAATTGTGGGCGCGCCAAAACAACTGTAATTAGCATATAGGCCAACAGCTGGAATATGAACTTGAGATTTTTCCTGAAAAAAGATAATTCCGGCATTAATCCTTTAATCAAATGTTGATCACCTGCTGCCCTGATTTTCCTTTTGGCCCTTCTGTTGTTAAGTATCATGATAATAATCAGTACCGGTATTAATAACAAGAGGTATAGATACTGAGGATTATGGAATCTAAACAGTTGCATTTCCATTATTATATAAATTTTCTTAATACTGTATACCGGAGAAATATTTCAAGAATTAACAGGGCAGTCAGAATAATTGCAATTGGAATATATTCTTCCTTTTTTCTGCTAAATTCCTGTACATTGATCTTTGACTTCTCAAGTGTATCTATTTCTCTATAAATTTCATTGAGACTTTGGTTATCCGTGGCTCTGAAATACTTGCCACCTGTCATGTCTGCAATTTCTTTCAACACCTCTTCATCTATTTCCACCTGCATATTCCTGTATCGTATACCTGCAACTGTTTGTACGGGGTATGGTGCTATGCCCCTGCTGCCCACTCCAATAGTATAAACTCGAACACCCAAAGTCCTGGCTATTTCCGCAGCAGTTACCGGAGCAATCTCTCCCCTGTTATTGACACCATCTGTCAGCAGTATAATGACCTTGCTCTTTGCCTCAGAATCTTTAATCCTGTTAACAGCTGTGGCTAGTCCCAGACCAATAGCAGTACCATCTTCTATCATCCCGCTCTGCATTTCCCTCATCAGGTTAATCATTACGGCATGATCAGTTGTCAATGGACACTGCGTAAAACTTTCACCACTGAAAATAACCAGCCCCATCCTGTCGTAAGGCCTTCCACTTATAAACTCGGTTGCCACGTTCTTGGCTGCCTCAAGCCTGTCAGGTTTAAAATCCCGGGCCAGCATACTGCTGCTTATATCCATGGCCAGTATGATATCTATGCCCTCTGTTGACACGTCTTCCCAGTAATCGGTTGACTGTGGGCGCGCCATTATTATTACCAGCAACGAAATAACAATCATCCTGAAAGCAAATAAGATATGTCGGAGAAAAAGACGTGCTGAACCCTGCATGTCTCTGAGTTGTTGGACATTGCTATAGGTTAGAGATGGCGTTGTTTTTCGTTGTCTGAGGATATAAAATAATACCAGTAAAGGTATTATCAACAAAAACCAGAGGTATGATGGATTTGCAAACGTAATATTAGTCATCTTCACTAACCTCCTTTCCTTTCCTCATTGATTTTTTATTATTCCTCCCCTCTTCATCTTCTTCAATCCGGTGGTAAGTAGATTTCACAAAATTCCTTACATCTATAAGAGCTGATTCATTTGTTTCAGCATTGTGCTTATACTTTGCAAATTTTGAAAGGTCAGCATTTTGTAATAAATCCCTTAATAAAGATAGGTTATCAGTACTAAGATCCATGTATCCCATTTCTGACAATATCTCTTCAGAAGTCATTTCAAGGGCCCTAATGTTATATCTTAGCTCAATATAGTATCTCAATATTTCAGTAAGCTCAGAGTAATATTCTTTTACCTTTCCTGCCTGCCAGAGTTGTTTTTTCTCAAGCTTATCAAGAGCTCTGAAAGTAATAATATGAATTGGTTCATCTGGTATTGCCGGCCCTTCATCTTCCTGTTTCTCTTTCCTCCTTGGGAGGTATTTATATATTAACCAGGCTACTGTAACCACGACAATTGCCAGTAATATCCATGGTAGTATTTCCCCAAGGGTATATCCTACCTTTTCAGGACCTATAATATCAAAAATAACATCGGTCGAATCTGAAGGGGTTATATCCACTCTTTTCACTCTAAGTGGAACATACTCACTATAAAACCGTTTCTTTCCCTGCCCGGTTTCATATTCCAGGTAATACGGTGGTATCTGGTAATAACCTGTATCGAATGCAGTAATGGTATACCTTTTTGTTAGTACTATTTCTCCTGTCTCTTCAAATGCTGTGTCTACCGGTGATTGTGATATTATTTCAAGTTTACTGTAAAGAGTATCCCCATAATCAGGTATATCAAGATATATATCAGGTGGTTGTGTTACCGTAACAGTATAATCCACCTGATCACCTATGCAGATGTCAGCTGAATCAATATCAGCTTCAACCAGTACTTCCTGGGGAAGTGCTGAAAAGCTTACTAAAATCGCTAATATGAGTAATAAGAATCTTCTTATCATGACCTTTTCTTGAACAGGTTAATAAGAGGTCGTACATAATCTTCTCCGGTGAAAATGGTTACATTATCCACACCGCATCTCGTAAATACTTCGTTAAGCCTTTCTCTATCATGAAGCCAGTTATCCCTGAATCTTTGTCTTACAGATTTCAATGAAGTATCTATCCACAGATTCTCTCCCGTCTCAGGATCATTGAGATACAGAAACCCGATATCGGGCAGTTCAACCTCCATCATGTCGTTTATCCTCAATCCAACTACATCATGCTTATTAGATGCTATCTGCAGTGATCGTTCAAAGTCGGGTGCGATAAAATCGGAGATTACAAATGCAGTACATCTTTTTTTCAATGCATTGGTAAGATATCTCAGTGGTTCATTGAGGCATGTCCTTGTGCTTTCTGGCTTAAAATCAAGTAGTTCCCTGATTATTCTGAGTATATGTTTTCTGCCTTTTTGAGGGCTGATAAATTTTTCAACCCTGTCGGAAAAGAATATTACACCGATTTTATCATTATTATTTATAGCAGAAAAAGCCAGCAGGGCAGCTATCTCTGTAATATGTTCCCTCTTGTATGATCCCCTGGTCCCAAAATTGCCTGATCCTGATACATCCACAAGCAGCATCACGGTTAGTTCTCTTTCTTCTTCAAAAACCTTAACATAAGGATGGTTAAACCTTGCCGTAACGTTCCAGTCTATAGATCTAATATCATCACCATACTGATATTCCCTAACTTCACTGAAAGATATTCCCCTTCCCTTGAAGGCACTGTGATACTCACCTGCAAATACCTGCCTGGTGAGGCCCCGTGCTTTTATTTCTATCTTTCTAACTTTCTTTATAAGTTCAGTTGCTTCCACTACTCATTCCTTTTTTTGGGGTTCAATAGTTACTGTGAAGAACCATTCTTCATTTTCAAGCTTTATTAATGCCTCTATTCCTTTGTGTCTGTCAGACCAGGTATTTTCCCCTTGCCTGGTGTAAAGATGATCAAGCTCCTCGATTACTTCGTCCTTCATGCTATGAACATGCATGCTTTTTACTCTTGTGCATTTATTCTTCTCGGAAAGGAAGAAATAAACAGTGGTCGTTCCTGCTGTACCATCAGTATATTTGAGATAATTATAGTAGTCATTTCTACTATTACCGTCTTTTACCAGGTGTTTATAATTCTGGCTGATATGTTTTTCAATTTTATCTCTTTTATAACCCAGCAGGTTTTGACCCGATAAATTAACTGTAAGGGAAACGAGTATTATAATTACAATTAATGTTTTCATCTCTTTTATGGAACCTCCACTGTATTAAGAATATCCCTTATAATATCTTCCTGTACAATATTTTCTGCTTCTGCCTCATATGTCAGTCCTATCCTATGCCTCAAGACATCAGGACAAACGGCACGAACATCTTCCGGTATTACATAACCCCTACGGCGTATAAATGCATATGCTTTGGATGCAAGTGCCATGTTTATACTTGCCCGTGGAGAGGCCCCATATGAAATCATATTTTTATACCTGGCCAGACCGCCCTCTTCCGGATTTCTTGTGGAGAACACAATATCAAGTATATAGTTCTCAATTTTCTCATCCATATATACTTCTTTTACCAGATTCCTGGCCTTTATTACCTGTGCCGGTTTCATTATGGCTGATGCAACCGGGAATACTTTACCAAGGTTTTCACGCATTATTAGTTTTTCCTCTGCCTTGTCAGGATAATCAATCAGTACTTTCAGCATAAACCTGTCGACCTGTGCTTCTGGCAGCGGATATGTTCCTTCCTGTTCTATCGGATTCTGCGTGGCCATTACAAGGAAAGGATCATCAAGTTTGAATGTTTCCTCCCCTATTGTTATCTGTCTTTCCTGCATGGCCTCCAGCAAGGCACTCTGAACTTTGGCAGGCGACCTGTTTATTTCGTCAGCGAGAATAAAATTGGCAAATAGCGGTCCTTTTTTCACCAGGAAATTTTCACTTTTCTGACTATATATCATTGTTCCGAGCAGGTCAGCGGGTAAAAGATCAGGAGTGAATTGTATCCTGTTAAACCTGGCATCAATGACAGAAGCAAGTGTTTTAATTGCCAGTGTTTTAGCCAGTCCGGGAACACCCTCAAGCAGAATATGACCATCTGTTAAAAGACCGATTAACATGCTATCCACCAGGTGCTTCTGGCCAACAATCACTTTTCCCACTTCGAGAGTTATAGCCTCTGTGAAACCACTTTCTTTCTCTATCTTTTCATTTAATTCTTTTATGTCAACGTTGATATCCATAATGATTATGTTTTAAAAAAAACAAATATAATAATTGAAGGGTGTTATGTATCAGAATAAACACACACAAAATAAAATATGATAATGCTACAAGCTTGTTAAAGACTGTTAAAATATTGTTAAATGAGTTTATATTTTTTTATTCTGACAGGCGGTAGTATGAACGTATGATGATCATTAAAATTACCGGGATGAAAGCCGGGTTGATACTCTGGTTTATCAGCACTATCACCAGCATGAATATTACTGACAGAGCTATCTGAGCTCTCCAGAACCAGTAAAGCTTGTACTTAGAGTAAATAGCATAAAAGGCAACAGGTATAAGAGGGTTTAGCCAGATCATATTAAAATTCTGTCCCATTGCCTCATGATCGGTGATATAATTGAGAAAAATCATCAGAAGTGCCAGCAGGGTTAGTACTGACCAGAAGACCAGGTCGAAAGCATTCTGAACAGCCCTGTTTCGTATAAATACAGAAAAAAGAAAAATGACTATGAAAGCAACAGACAGCCAGAACCATGGTTGCTTCAGTATGCCTGTGTCATAAACTGGTCGTTCGTGTGTAAAAATCATTTCTGTGGGACCAAGTAGCATTACCCTTTTATCTTCGTCAATAACTATTGCCTGGCTCAGGTTATTCATCAGGTATTCCGGAAGGAACATAGATTCACGAAAGTTGCAAGGTTCATCAGCAGGGCTTCCTAAAAGCATATCAATTCCTGCATCCATCCAAAGTACACCTTTATGGAACTCGTCTATCCTACGGCGGAATGTCACCTTCGTATTATCATCATTTTCAGGGTATATAAGTTTGTCACCATAAACATCTTCAATGATATCCCGGATTCTTGTTGCACAGTTATCCCTGAAGAAATCATATTTATAATAAATATTTTCGGGCTTCAGGTTTTCGTTCAATAGTCTTTTTAGTTTCAGAAGCTCTTCATCAGGCATATAGACCCTCTGTGAATAAACACTGCGATTTGTCGGACCATACTCATTCAGGAAGCTATTAAATGAATAGGCCGCAAGCCTGTAGTTCAGGCGGCCCTTGGCAAACTTATAATTGAAATTAGGAGTGCTGAAATCAAATACACCCCAGTTGTACACCACATCAGTACCACTTGCCATGTCATATAGCCGCAGAGCACTGTGACCGTACATTGTATATGATTCAGGACCTGGATCACATGTCAGGAGGTAAACCTCGGTGGAGGAGTCCTGAGATAGTGCGGCCGAAATATTTATAATGGAAATTGCTAACAACAAGGAAAACCTGGCTTTCATAATCTAACTTATCATGTGAAATAAATGTTAAAAATAGTAAAAACTGTTTTACTCATCACTCAATTTATTAACTTTTGTATTTAATATCTTTTAAAGATTACAAGCCAGTTATAAATTAGAAATATTCTTACCAATACTTTAGAACATGAAAAAGACCACCTCTGTTATTCTTGCCCTCATCCTGTTATTATCAACAGCTGATAGTATATATCCACAGCGAAGCAGGAGGAAAGATAAAACCTTTAATGAATATACCAACCTGTATAAAGATTTGGAATACAGGCTTATCGGACCCTTTCGAGGAGGTAGATCGGCTGCTGTAACAGGCATCCCGGGTAGCGAAAAAGTATTTTACC
>Ga0272441_10016733_pt1 | contig 10100 bp, 8 predicted proteins | sample SSMProp6N_FD_193582 | JGI IMG/M metagenome (GOLD analysis project Ga0272441, IMG submission 193582) | Marine sediment archaeal communities from Little Sippewissett salt marsh, Falmouth, MA, United States - SSM-Prop-6N | ecosystem: Environmental > Aquatic > Marine > Wetlands > Sediment ... | reverse complement strand
TCTGATCCAGGATAAGAAAAAAACCCATCCCTGCATGATACAGCAGAATGGCCAGCCAGCCGCTTTTAAAGATATAGAGACCGATGCCGACAGCAATATAGGGGACAATCAGTGAGCCGATTCTCATGGTCATAAAATGAAAGCCATCTTTGATTCGGGCAATCTGAATATTATTTCATCTTATAATAAATCTCCAATGCATTCAGCTGCCTCAGATGTTCGATATGTGTGCGAAAATAGAGGCCGAACATTTTTCTTATCTCCGCGATTTGCTGCTGATCTGGATTCAGTTGTACTGATTCACCCAGGTTGGCTCTCTGTAAAAAATATAAAATTTCCAGGGTTTCTCCATGAATCACAAGCCCGCCTCCCGTCACACCGCACCGGGAGCAGAGCAATCCCCCGCTCTGGGCTTGAAAATAACCTCCGTCCATGCCCAGAGACCGGCTGCAGGAGAGACAGGCATCCCAGGTGGGTTTGTATCCCATAAGATCGATAAAATGCATTTCAAAAAACCATAAAACGGCTTCTAAAAATCCGCGATACCGGTCCAATGCCGTTAAAACATCAACCAGCAACAAAAAAAGTCTGTCAAACGATTCCTCCCCGGCCACAGCTTTATCCAGTAATTCTGCTGCAGCCAGCCCCAATGTCGTCCGGGTCAGATCACCTACCATTTGAATATGCGGATCGATCAAATGCGCCTGGCTTAACAATTGCAGTTCCCGTGTCTTTTTACTATAAAACACAATATTGATGTGAGAAAGCGGTTCGAGACATCCTTTAAATTTACTTTTCGGACCTCTCGCCCCTTTGCATATCAGCTTCATTTTCCCGAAATCTTTAGTGTATACTGAAAGGATAAGAGACGTTTCCCGAAATTTGTACGTTTTTAAAATTAAAGCTTCTGTTTTAAGGATGGCCATATCGCTATCCGTTCAATGAATGGGTCAGCCAATCCCTGTCCGGACTATGAATCAATCATTCAATTGAAAACTGGATCGGGATTATCATTTTTTAAGTGAAGATGCAGGTTAAGCGATATTATTTTTTTATTATCAGGTGGCAAAGGAACCTTACAATTGATCACTTTACATTGACTTGCTTGCAGTCTGAAAATGATCATGGTTAAAAACCAGCAGCCCGGATAATGCTGAAATAGATGAGCAGTCCAATCACATCATTGGAAGTCGTAATAAAAGGACCGGTAGCAATGGCCGGATCCACATGAATACGCTTCAGAAAAAACGGTATCAGTGTTCCGATCAGGGCGGCAATCAGCAGCACTGACAACAGAGCGGAACTGAGAACTCCTCCAAATTTCATATCGTGAAACATCCAGCTGACCACACCCAGAAGCAGCAAAGCGATCAGAAGCCCGTTAAAAAACGCGGCTGACAATTCCTGCGTCAGACGCCAGCCGGTATCTCGCAGGCGAATGTCGCCAATCGCCAGTCCACGGATAATCACCGTGGATGATTGAATGCCGATATTACCGCCCATAGCCATGATCATTGGAATGAAAAATGTGGCAATAATCAATTCATTGTCAGAATGCATAAAATGTTCCAATACTTTGGCTGAAAGTATCTGTCCGGCAAATGCCACAAGCAGCCAGGGAAGACGGACATAAGTGGTTCTGAATATCGAGCGCTCTGCAATTTCATCATCCGTAATACCAGCCATCCTTGTCATGTCTTCACTGGCCTCTTCCTCAACGACATCCAAAACATCATCCACTGTAATACGTCCTACCAGACGGCCTCGTTCATCAATAACAGGCGCAGCAATCAAATCATATTTACCAAAAAGGTTGGCTACTTCTTCCTGATCCATATCTTCCAGTACGGCAATGGGCTCGGGTTCCATAATTTGAGAAAGAAGCGCGTCCGAAGATGCGGTAACCACATCTTTTAATGATGCCAGTCCAACCAGAGTCCCTTTTTTATCGATCACATAAATATTATACACATCTTCCACTTCATCTGCTTTACGCCTTAAAACTTCAAGGGCTTCAGCCGCTGTCTGGTCTTGATGCACCGCCACGATTTCCAGTGCCATAATACCGCCGGCCGTATCTTCTTCATGGCGCATCAAGGCAATGACTTCCCGATACTCTTTCCTGGGCATGGACACCAGGATACGCCTGGCAGTATCTTCATCCAGCTCATTGATAATATCTGTCGCATCATCGGAATTCATCGTTCCGATAATACTGGCAAGCCTTGAATCACTTAAAGATTCCAGAATTTCCCGATGATATGGCTTGTCCAGTTCGCAAAGCGTTTGAGCGGCGCGTTCATCATCGAGAAAACCGATCAAGGTATTTCTCATGTCCCGATCGAGTGCAGTCAGGGCTTCTGCAATGTCGGCCGGATGCAAATCGGTCAAAACACTGCGGAGCATGGTATCATTGCCTTGCTCTAACAGTTCCTGGAGAATCTCTCGAATGGATTTTTCTTCAACTGCAGAATCCATACAATCAGCCTGTCATTTTTTCATTTATTCATATTTTATAAAAAATAATAATAATATTTCTGAATTACAAATGAATTCAATAAATCCACTTATTTACAGCTATCTGTCTGACGGATAATTTTTCAGGAAGGATTTTGTTTGGTGAAAAAGTTGGCCAGTTCTATCCACTCACTTACACTCAACTGCTGGGGCCGTCTCGTAAGTTCAATGGGGTATTCATGTCTCCCTATCTTTTGCCTTAAAGTTTTTCTCAGCATTTTACGGCGCTGATTAAAGGCGACTTTCACCATCGACTGGAAATGACTCCAGTTTGAAATTGGCGGCGCTGCACCTTCAAGGAATTTAATCCGAAGAACAGCAGATGTCACTTCAGGAACCGGACGAAAGGCATTTCGGGAAACCGTGAACAGCATTTTAATATCGCTGACAGCCTGAAACAGGACGGATGGAATGCCGTATGCTCTGGACCCTGTATCAGCAGACAATCGTTCGCCAACTTCTTTCTGGACCATAACAGTCATATCTGAGATATATTCCCGATTATCCAACAGATAAAAAAGAATCGGTGATGTGACACGATAAGGCAAATTGCTGATGCAGCGAAATTTGGTTTCTTGTTTGCGTAAAGATTGAATTTTTATTTTTAAAAAATCCTGATGAATCAAATGGAACCGGTCATCATTGTTAAATTGTTTCTGAAGAAAAGGAATCAACCTTTTGTCTTTTTCAACCGCTGTTACTGTGCTCGCCAGGCTTTCAATCAGATATTTTGTCAAGATGCCTTTACCAGGACCAATTTCTAGAATGTGATCCATGGGCTGAATGTCCATGCTTTTTACAATTTTTTTTGCAATATTGAGATCGATTAAAAAGTTCTGGCTCAACCGTTTATTGGGACGAACATACAACCGCATATTTATTACTCCCACCGAAAAAGAGAAAGCGCATTTTGAGTGCAAGTATTCACCAATGTTTCAAGTGGAATTTCGTATGTATCTGCGATCCATTGAGCCGTATATGGGAGATATACCGGTTCATTTCTTTTCCCCCGATGGGGTACGGGTGTCATGAAAGGCGCATCTGTTTCAAGCAGTAATCGACGAATCGGTACGGCTTTTACGGTATCCGCCTGTTTAAAATTTTTAAAGGTGACCACACCCGTGAATGAGAGATGAAAGCCGCGTTTTAACACTTTGGAAACATCTTCCAGGGTTCCGCTGAAACAATGAAAGACTCCTTTCCAAGGGGAAGGCCCTGACGCATCGATCGCTTCGATTGCATCATCCATTGCCTCACGTGCATGAATAATGACAGGCATATGCAATTGCCGGGCCATCTTCATCTGTACCTGAAACAGAGATTGCTGTATATCCCGGGGCGAATGGTCATAATAATAATCCAATCCGATCTCACCAATGGCCACCACCCTTGGATGACGCGTCAGGAGTGCAATCTCATCCGGATCATTCTGATCGGCACAGGCGGATTCATGAGGATGGATGCCTACGGCTGCCCAGACTTCCGGGTAACGTTCCGCGATCAAAACCGAAGCCCGGCTACTTTGCAGATCAGTACCGATGGTAATCATTCGATCCACACCAGCTCCCCTGGCCCGCTTAATGACCGTATCCAAGTCATTCTCGAACACATCCAGATTCAAATGAATATGAGTATCAATATATGGACAGGATTCTTGCATTTAAAAAAAACGTGTTAGCTGACCTTCAATCCCGGTGGCGCATCTCCTTCTACAGTGAGCAGTTTCAGTCCTTCGTCTGCTTGTACAGCCAAAAGCATACCTTTAGATACTTCGCCATGGATTGCAGCCGGCTTCAGATTGGCCACCACAATAATGGTTTTGCCAGACATATCCTCGGGTGAATAATCCTTGGCTATGCCGGCAATGATCTGCCGCTTTTCATCGCCCAGATCGATCTGTAATTTCAGAAGTTTCTCACTGCCTTTCACTTTATCTGCTTTAAGCACCTTTGCGGTTTTCAATTGCATCTTCTGAAATTGTTCGAAATGAATCATAAAATCCTTTTCATCTGTCGATTTTCCGGACGCCTGCTCTGGTTCACTATTCAATTTGTCAATTTCCTTCTGAATGACTGAATCCTCGATTTTACTGAATAATATAACTGTTTTCCCCAGGCTGTGACCCTCGGGAAGCATTTGATCTGTAATGCCATCCCAATGAACCGGAGCAATGTTTAGCATCCGTCTGATTTTTTCGGCTGCGAAAGGGAGTATGGGTGCCATAATCACCGATAATACATTGACGACATGCAGACACACATTCAAGGTTGTGGCGCATACTTCCGGATCGGTTTTACGTGTTGACCAGGGCGCCTTGTCATTAAAATATTTATTTGCCGTCCGGCAAACATCCATAAAAGCCCTTGTCGCATTACGGACTTCAAAATTCTCCAAATAGTTGCCAATCTGCACAGGTGCAGCATGAATGGTTTTCAACATTTTCTGATCCATGCCATCCGGATTATTTCGAGGCGGCACTTTGCCATTGAAGTATTTATGGACAAATACGAGGGTTCTGTTGACAAAATTACCTAAAATATCCGCCAGTTCATCATTGTTTCTGTTCTGAAACTGCTTCCATGAAAAATCTGTATCTCTGCCTTCCGGTGCATTTGAAGCCAGTGTATACCGGAGCGGATCCGGTGGAAAACTCGCCAGATAATCTTTCAGCCAAATAGCATAATTCTGACTGGTCGATATTTTACGACCTTCGATAGTGAGATATTCATTGGCTGGAATGGCAGAGGGAAGCACAAAATCCTGCATACGCTTCAGCATCATGGGAAAAAGAATGGCATGAAAAACAATATTGTCCTTACCGATGAAATGGACCAGTTTTGTATCCTTATGACACCAGTAATCCTTCCATTGATCAGGATTTCCCTGATTGCTTGCCCATGCTTTCGTTGAACTGATATAACCGATAGGGGCATCAAACCACACATAAAGCACCTTATTGACCGCTTCATCCAGAGGCACAGGCACACCCCAATGCAAATCCCTCGTTATCGGTCTTTCACCAAGACCTTCTTTGTACCAGCCCAAGCAGTAATTACGGACATTCTCTTTCCATGTATGACTGTCAAACCACTGTTTCCAGTCTTCTGCAAACCGGCCCATAGGAAAATACCAATGCTTGGTTTCTTTTAAAACCGGCGTGGTTCCATCCGTTTTTGATTTTGGATCTATTAACTGCTGAGGTTCCAACCACTTGCCGCAATGATCACATTGATCACCGCGTGCCTTGTCATACCGGCAATAAGGACAGATGCCTTCCACATAACGGTCAGGTAAAAATCGCCTGGACTGCATACTGTAAAATTGTTTTTCTGTATGCACCGTCAAATCGCCCTGTTCATACATCCTGTTAAAAAAAATCTGAGCTGTCTGATGATGAACAGGTAAAGAAGTGCGTGAATAATGATCAAAACTGATACCCAGCCGATTAAAATCCTCCTTGTTCATCACATGAAATCGGTCGACCACATCCTGCGGGAACACTCCTTCCTGATCTGCAGTCACTGTAATGGGCACACCGTGTTCGTCGGAACCGCATATATAAATAACATCCCGTTCTTTGAGACGCTGATAGCGAACATAAATATCCGCTGGAAGATACGCCCCAGCAATGTGCCCCAGATGAAGCGGGCCATTGGCATAGGGCAAAGCGCTGGTGACGAGAATCCGCTTATGTTTATCCGTGCTCTGCTTTGTCTTCTTCATTTTTTTTGGTTTTTTTATTATTACTTTTTTTCTTGGCTTTTTTATTCTTGCCGAATATGGCGCGTTTTTCTTTTTTATCTCTCTCTTTTTTTGTTTTTTTCCCCTCAATTATTTCAGCAAGCGTTGTAAGGTCAATCTTTTCCTCGGCTTCGTTGGCATATTGAATCACTGCTTCCTCATGAAACACATCCACTTTCTTCAAAACAGCCGTACCTTTGGATGTTTTTATCTCACTCCCCACTTCAGGAAATCTGTCCAAAATCTGTGTATAAAAATTCCGTTCATAGAGCAGGCAGCACATCAACCGGCCGCACGCGCCTGAAAGCTTGGTAGGATTCAGTGCCAGATTTTGGTCCTTGGCAAATTGTGTCACCACAGGCTCAAATTCACGTAAAAATGTCGTGCAGCACAAACTTCGACCGCAAACGCCCAAGCCGCCGATACGTTTGGCTTCATCACGAACTCCGATTTGACGCAGTTCAATTCGTGTCCGGTATTTACCGGCCAAATCCCGGACCAGCGCCCGAAAATCAACCCGTTTCTCAGATGTAAAATAAAAGGTGATTTTATTTCGATCAAACTGATATTCAACATCGACGAGTTTCATGTCCAGTCCGTGTTCATCGATTCGCTTCCGGCAGTCATCAAATGCCTTATGCTCCATTTCCTGATTCTCTACAAACGTTTTTCGGTCATCTTGACTTGGTTTTCTAAGAATCTCCGGATATTCACCATCTCCAGCACGTTGATCCACCAGCTTTCCCATGTTTACAACCCGTCCCAAATCTTCACCTTTTTCAGCCTGCACCACGACCATATCTCCGACGACAAAAGGAAATTCCTGTGTGTTGCTATAAAACGCTTTTCTTCCGCCCTTGAACTGTACTTCTAAAATTTTCGCCATATATATTCATCCTGCTTGTTCATGTCATTTCTGTTTTAAGCGCGTTTTTGACAGCTTGTTCAATCTCTCACTGAGTGTATGCACAATAAGATTAAGGTAAACATTTTTTTTCAGAGAAGCAATAGCGCGCTCTGTATCATACAAAGCCGTCCCAAAATCCAGGTCATCATACTGTTGCAGGAACCGCATTAATATGGATTCGCGATCCAGATTGACCATTTTTTCAGGGACACCCGACTTCAGGCAAACCAGATCACGAAGCCAGGTCAGCAGCAGCTGCAGCACAGACTGAATTCCGGCTTTATCGAATTGCTGAATTAAAGAGTCGCATTCATCCATCCGCTCGAGCTGATTTCCCTGCACAGAAAGGGTCAGATAATTCCAGGCAGATGCTCTGAGCGCCTCATAATTTTCTCCGGCCATAGCCAAGGCGCGCTGTAAGCTTCCACTGGCCAGACGTGAAAAAAACCGGGCATTGTCCTCATCGAATTTCCAACGATGTATCAGCGCTAGCTCAATATCATTTTCAGATAGTGCATCAAATCTGATCGTTTGACAGCGGGAGGCGATGGTTGGTAAAATCTGTCCGGGAGCCGCTGTTGATAATAAGAGAATGGTTGCAGGGGGGGGTTCTTCCAATAATTTTAATAAACTGTTAGAAGCCGGAACGGTCATCCGATCTGCATGTGAAAGGAGGAACACCCTGAATTTCCCCTGACTTTGTTTTAGCAGTGTTTCATGCCTTAAGGTGCGAATCTGATCAATACCAATCCCAGGCAAAGCAGCAATGGCCGGTGTAAAAGAAATCTCCCGATAGGGATTTTCGATCCTTGCTAGACACTTTTCCCGAACAAGATTGTTATATTTTTCAAGCTTCATGCTTTTTGGACGGGTTGGAGCCGGTAATATCATTTTAAAAGCCGGATGTTCCAGCTTTTGAACTTGACGGCAGGAAATACAGGTTCCACATCCCTCGATGTTTTGATGAATACAATTTAATCCCATGGCCAGCCGGATGGCCATCGCATCTTTGCCCACTCCGGGCGGGCCAGTAAACAAGTAAGCATGTGCAAGCCGGTTTTGTTTCATCACTGAAACAAACAGCTTTTTAATGCGGTCTTGTCCGATAACAGAATCAAATGCCATTCGTCATCCATTCATTAATAAATTTTAAATAGCAACAATTATGTATCTTGATCCGAGATTGCTGTCTATTCGATTCTTCTGTTTTGGCTTCCTGCAATGGCAGATTATCGCAGCCAGTGCGAAGGATCCTGATGTTCCGTGCCCTTCCATATTTCAAAATGTAAATTGGAACTGTACAATCCGCTTTTATCACCCACATATCCAAGAATCGTCTGAGAATCAACTTCCGTTCCTGTATCCACAAGTACCATATCGAGATATCCATAGACTGTATAATAGTCACCGCCATGATCCAACAAAACCAGATTTCCCATACCCCGTTGCCATGTGACCCACTTAACCACACCCAGACAGGGCGGATTAATCGCAGCGTTGGGAGTGGACTCAATATCAATTCCCAGATTGTATGTGTCCGTCTTTAAAACAGGATTCCGATGCCGACCATATTGTGTTATTATCTTTCCTGAGACCGGCCATCCCATTTTCCCTTTAAGACGGGCAAACTGTCTTCCGTCTCCAACCGCGGAACGCCCCTTTATATCGGGTTGGGTCTGGGCCTGCTCCTGCTGAATGCGTTTGGCAATCTGACTGTACGCCCTGCGCCGGTCTTCGAGCTGCTGTCGCAATACATCGGCATCGTTTCGAATCTTTACAAGCAGTGTTTCACGTTCATGACGGCGGCTATCGAGTTTATCCGCTTCTTTTTGTGTGGTTCCAATAAGTTGTTCTTGGGCTTGCAGATCTTCTTCCAGCTGTGCGGCTTCCAGTCTGATAAGCGTCTGCTTCTTTTTCAGAAGACGCAAATTACGTTTATCATTCTCTATGATCAGCTTGTGATAGCGCATCCATACCATCGCCTGATTCACCGAAGAGAGTGTCAGCAACATCTCCCAGTCTGTTTTTCGTCCCTGCTTATAAATAGAGATGATACGGCGACCTATCAGATCTTTAAGTGCCGTTTCTTCTTCTCTGGCCTGCTGTAATCTCATTTGTGAAAGACGAATATCTCTTTCTTTGCGGTTTCTCTCTTCACTGAGATTGTTCAACAGCTTTTTTCTCAACCCGATTTCACGGTTGACATCTTCGATTTGATCCATAACAGAGCGCTCTTTTGTCTGTTTTTTCTTGATTTCTCTCTCAAGCCGTTCGATTTCACGCCGTGTTTTTTCCAGAGACGTCTGGCTGAAAATCGATGCCGAGAAACACAGTATAAAAAACAATAGGGTTAAAGAAATTAGGCGGCTCATGGATTCTTCTGCTCCATCAAAGGGCGAAAGCGTTGAATTAATTTACCGGCCAGAATTATTTTTATTGCTTCACCTGGGATAAAAATCAAACCGCCGGCCCAAATAAGATGACGAATATTCTGTGGTTTATCTGCTACCCATTTCATATTTAAAGCCAGCCCTAAAAGTCCCAGTACCAGGATAAGGCTCATCCCGGCAGAAAGGTTGAGTAGGATCTTCGCGTAGGCATATCGACGGTTATTTGTTCGCTGTGCCAACCGACCGCTGACCCAGGCAGCTATCGGAAATCCCAATAAATATCCGAATGAAGGATGCAGTACGTACGCCGGTCCGCCTCCACCTGCGAACACAGGAAGCCCGCTCAATCCGATCAACAGATAGAGTATCTGGCTGATGCTCCCCTGCCAGGGTCCCAATAAAGTCCCGGAAAGATAGACAAAGAGTGTCTGGAGCGTTATGGGAACAGGTATAAAGGGAATACGGATGAATGCACTCATGCAGGTCAATCCGGTCATAAGCGCGATACGGATCAGTGTTTTCGTGTTTTGCAGCATATCATAGTT
>Ga0272441_10016731_pt1 | contig 10101 bp, 5 predicted proteins | sample SSMProp6N_FD_193582 | JGI IMG/M metagenome (GOLD analysis project Ga0272441, IMG submission 193582) | Marine sediment archaeal communities from Little Sippewissett salt marsh, Falmouth, MA, United States - SSM-Prop-6N | ecosystem: Environmental > Aquatic > Marine > Wetlands > Sediment ... | reverse complement strand
CAGCATCCCCAGCGCCAGGACCAGGCTGAACAACACCACCATGTTCAGCGTGTAGCCCAGGACCGAAATCAGCGCGAAGCTGATCAGCATGCTCATCGGAATGGCCAAAGCCACGATGGTGCTCGACCGCCAGCCCATGAAGAGCACCATCACCAGAACCACCAGGATGAGACCGGACAGGATGTTGTTCTCCAGGTCGCTGACCATCATCCGGATGTACTTCGCCATGTCGTGCGTGATTTCCAGACGCGCGCCGGGCGGCACATCGCTCCCCGTTTTCTTCGCCTCCGCCAGCAGCTGCTTTACTCCGTCCGAGATGGGGATGATGTCCGCTCCGATCCGCTTCTGAACGCTCAGCGTGATGCTGTCCTTGCCGTTCAGCCGGGAGTGCGTGATCCGGTCCTTGAAGGTGTCTACCACCCGGGCCACGTCGGTCAGGAAGATGGGATTGCCGCCCCGCACCGCCAGGAGCAGGCCGCTCACCTCCTCGGGCTTGACGAACTCTGCGGGGATGCGGACGTTGAACTTGATCCCCTTCGATTCCAGCCCGCCGGCGGAAATGTTCACGTTCTCCGCCGGGATCAGCCGAAGGATGTCGTCCACCGTCAGGTCATAGGCGGTCATCCGGTCGCGCTTCAATTCCAGCCGGATCTCGCGCTCCAGGTCACCCGAAATCTCTACGTTCAGCACGCCCGGAATGTTCTCGATCTCATCTTCCAGCTTGTCGGCCACCGTCTTCAGGCGCACCGGCGAAATATCGCCCGAGATGCTGATCATCATGATCGGGAACTCGGCCACGTTGATCTCGTCGATATACGGCTCTTCCGCGTCGACCGGCAGCTCCGGCTTCGCCAGGTCCACACGGTCGCGGACCAGTTGCTTGGCGTCGTCGATGTCCACGTCCGGCTGGAACTCGATGAGAATGGTCGACATTCCCTCCGCACTGGCAGAGGTGATCTCCTTCACCCCCTTCAGTCCGGACAGTTCGTTCTCGATTTTGATGGTGACCGAGCTTTCCATGTCCTCGGGGGACACTCCCTCGTACGCCGTGGTCACCAGGATTTTCGGGATATCGACGTCGGGCGCTGCCTCGCGAGGCAGCGTGACATAGCTGTACGTGCCGGTCAGGATGATCAGCACCACCAGCACGATCACCGGGGCACGGTTCTTGACGGCGGCGTCAGTCAGGATCATGGCCTGGGCCGGTTCTCGCGCTTCGGGTCAAATCGGGTCTCCCTCTGGACGCGGACCGGCTGGCCTGGAGCGACCAGTTGATGGCCCGCCACAATCAGGCGGTCTCCGGCGCCAAGCCCGCTCACCACTCGAATGCGCTGCTCGCGGCCGCCTGGGTCTCCGCCGTCCTCCAGCGGCCCGCTGGCCTTGATCAGGCCGGTGTCCACCTTGACGTCGCGGCGCCGGGCCACCTGCCGCCGGAGCTGCTTGGGCTCGCCGTTGCGCCGCACCTTCACCTTCTCCCATTCCACCACGTAGGCGGCGTTGGTGGTCTCCATCGGGATCACCGCGCTCAAGGGTACCATCACCACGTCGGTCAGAACCCGACGGGTGAGCCGGACTCGCACGATCTGCCCGCTGCGCAACAGCCGCTTTCGGTTGTCCAGGGTCAGCTCGATCCGCGTGGCGCGCGTCCCGGTGTCCGCCGTCTCGCTGATATATGTGATGGTCGACGGCAGCTCCTGCCGTTCCCCGCGCAGCGTGGCAACCACCACCGCCGCGTCGCCCACCTTGAGGAACGGGACGTCCAGTTCGGGCACCGGCGCGGCCACCTTCACCGTGTCGATGTCCACGATCTCTGCGATCCGCGTCCCGATCTGCACGTACTCCCCGTCCTCGACCAACAGGTCGTTGAGCACCCCCGGGATGGGCGCGTAGATGCGAGCTCGCCGCAGCCGGGCGTGGGCCAGGTCCGCTTCCGCCTTGGCGCTGCGCATCGCGGCCCGGAACTTCGCCAGCGTCTGCTTGGTCGTCCCGCCTTGCGCCGCCAGCTTCGCGATCCGGTTGTAATCATCGACCGCCAGCTCGGACGTGGCGGCCGCCCGGTCCAGCTCTGCCTGCAGCAGTTCCGTATTCAACTCGATCAGAGGGGGCGGCGGCTTGAGCTCGGCCAGCGGCGACCCGTTCCCGTTCTGTCGCCAGGCCCGGCACACCTCGCCCTCCTTGCAGTTGATCTTCTCGATCCGCCCGGCCACCTCTGCGGACACCGTAACCACCCGGTTCGCCTCGACCACCGCCGGGACCTCGAACGTGTCAAGCAAGCGAGGCAACGGCTGCACCACTTGGACCTCGACGTTGACCAGCGGCGGCTCGCCGCCCTCCGGGGCCGGCGCCTTTTGGGTCAGAATCGCCCAGCGGGCCAGCCCGGCCACACCGATCAGGGCCGCTCCGACCACCAGCAGCGCCAGGAAGTTTTTGCCCATCCGCCTCATTATCTGTTCTTCGCCTCCGCCCCGCCTTCTTTTGTGCCCCAGAATCGACGCAGACCCTCCCCCCGCCACCTTCGCACTGTACCAGCGCTCAGGCCCGGCCGCAAGAGTTTTCCGACCCGAGCTACGTGTCCGGCCCACACAAAAAAACTTGGCGCAAATACCGAACGCCGCGCGTCTAAATAGTGTATATATTTTCCGGGCGGGCCGCGCCCCGCGAGGTAGATTCCGCCCGAAGGGAGGACTGAAATGCCCCGATGCCTTTTGATGTGCGCCCTCGTGCTGTTCGGCACCTCTGCCACGGCCCAGACCCTCGAACCCGTTCTGGTCGTCAAGGTCAAGAAGCAAGACAAGGAGCTGTCACAGCGGCTCGACCTGGCGACGCTCAAGGTCGAGGCCCGAGTGTTGGGGTTCATCGCCGAGACCTGGATGAGCATGTCGTTCCGGAACCCGTATGGCCGCGTGCTGGCCGGCGACCTCTACTTCCCGCTGCCAGAGGGCTCGACCGTCAGCGGATACGCCCTGGACATCAACGGCGTGATGGTCGACGGAGTGGTCGTCGAGAAGCACCGGGCGCGGCAGGTCTACGAGACCATCGTGCGGCAGGGCATCGACCCCGGCCTGGTCGAGCACGTCAAAGGCAACACCTTCAAGACGCGCGTGTTCCCCATCCCCGCCAAGGGCCGGCGCACCATCGCCGTCAAGTACCTCAGCGACCTGACCCATCACGGCGCCGGCGCGAAGTACCGCCTGCCGCTCAGCTTCAACCGCAAGGTGGACGACTTCTCGCTCCGCGTCGAAGTGGTGAAGCCCGGGGCGAAGCCCACCCTGGCCGAACGGCCGGTGGACGGGCTCGAATTTACCCGCTGGCGCGAGAGCTACATCGCGGAGAAGACCGCCAGAAACGTCAGGCTCGACAAGGACCTCTCCATCACCGTGCCCAATACCGCCCGCAATCGCGTGCTCGTCGAAAAGGCGCCGGACGGCAACGTGTACTTCTGTATCAACGACTTCCCCAAGGACCCACGCACCGGCAAGGCGACGGCCGCACCGGCCCCGAAGCGCATCCGGATCCTGTGGGACGCGTCCGCCTCGCGCGGCAAGACAGCCCACCAGGCCGAGCTTGACCTGCTCCAGGCCTGGCTCGCCTCGCTCGGCAAGGCCCCGGTCACCGTCGACCTCGTGTTGTTCCGAAACGAAGCGGGCAAGCCGGAGCGCTTCGTCGTCCGAAACGGCGACGCAGGCGGCCTCATCAAACGGCTCGGGACGGTCGTCTACGACGGCGGCACACAGATGGCGGTGATCTCGTCCGGCGCTGGCGCCCGGCCCGACTGCACCCTGCTCTTCACCGACGGGCTCTCCAACTTCGGCAAGGAGGAGCCGGGCGACCTGCCGGGGCCCCTGTTCGTCATCTCCGGCGACACCGCCGCCAACCATCCCTTCCTCCACTACCTCGCCGCAAGAACGGGCGGCGCGTACCTCAACCTGAGCCGCCTGAGCGCGAAAGACGCCGTCGCCCGCATCGGCCGCACGCCATACACCTTCGCCTCCGCCGACGCCGACCGGGGGGTGAACGAAACGTACCCGAAGCTCCAGCGGCCCGTGAGCGGACGGTTCACGCTGGTCGGCCGTCTTGATGCGAGGCAGGCCAAGGTCGGCCTCAACTACGCACTGGGCGGGCGCGTCCGCGACCGCTCTCAGTTCACCGTCGCCCTGGCGGACGCCTCCCGGGGCGACCTGCTCCGGCGCTACTGGGCGCAGACGAAGCTGGCGGACCTGGTGATCCGTCCCAGGAAGAACGCGGACCAGATCAAGCGGCTCGGGAAAACACACGGCATCGTCACACCGGGCACGTCGCTCCTGGTGCTCGACAGCCTGGACCAATACGTCCGCTACCGCGTGCGGCCGCCCAAGTCGCTCCCCAAGATGCGGGCGAAATGGGAAGACATCGTGGAGAAACGCGGCCGGCAGGAGGAGAAGGACGAGAAGGCCAAGCTGGAACGCATCGTCAAGCTCTGGCAACAGCGCGTCAAGTGGTGGCAGACCGAGTTCAAGTACCCGAAGGACTTCAAATACACCGAGAAGAGCAAGAAGGACGCCGTCGCGCAGGGCGGCGCAGCCGGCGCGGAAGAACGCCCGCTGACCGACAGCGCGCCCGCTCCCGCCGCCCGCGAGCCCAATCGGCCCCGCGACGGGGCCGCAGAGCGAGGAGATACGGGCCTGATACTGAGCGCCGTTCCGGGCCGCATCCGCGGAGCCCTGGGCGGCAGGGCCGGCGAGGATCCCGGGGCCTCACAGCCCGGCATCGCCATCAAGCCCTGGGACCCCAAGACCCCCTACCTCGCCGCCCTCGAGGCCGCTCCACCGGCGAAGGCATTCGACGCCTACCTGCAGCAGCGGAAGCAGTACGGCTCGTCGCCCGCCTTCTTCCTCGACTGCGCCGACTTCTTCTTCAAGCAGAAGCAGGGCGCCCTCGCCATGCAGGTGCTCTCCAACGTCGCCGAGCTCGAACTCGAAAGCCCCGCCCTGCTCCGCATCCTCGCCCACCGCCTCGCCCAGCTCGGACGGCTCGAACTCAGCACCACGCTCTTTGAACAGGTGCTCCGCCTCCGGCCCAAAGAGCCTCAGTCATACCGCGACCTGGCGCTGGTTCTCGCCCGCCGGGCGAAGCGTCGAGTCGACGAACACCGGCGCCGGCTCCCGGCGCTTCGAGACCCGAACGACGAGTTCCGCAAGCCTGCGCGCGCCAACTACCGCCGCGCCATCGGGCTGCTCTACAAGGTCGTGCTGCGGGAATGGGACCGGTTCGCCGAGATCGAGCTCATCGCTCTGATGGAACTGAACGCCCTGATCCGCGAGGCGAAGGCGGCCGGCGTCAAGGACATTCCCATCGACCCGAGGCTGGTCAAGCTTCTCGACTGCGACGTCCGCATCATCCTCACCTGGGACGCCGACCTCACCGATATGGACCTGTGGGTGACCGAGCCGTCCGGCGAGAAGGCCTATTACGGGCACCGCCGGACCACCATCGGCGCCAACTTCTCGCGCGACTTCACTCAGGGCTACGGCCCGGAGGAGTACCTGCTCAAGAAGGCCATGCCCGGCCCGTTCAAGATTCAGGCCAACTATTACGGGAGCGGCGCGCCCAAGCTGGCCGGAGCGGTCACCCTCCAGTGCGAGGTGTTTACCAACTACGGCCGGCCCAACCAGCAACGCAAGGCGCTCACCCTGCGGCTCACGCAGAAGAAAGAAGTGGTCACTATCGGGAACGTCGAGTTCTGACCGGGCCGAGCCCCGCACACTCAGCCGGTCACGTCGAGGTCACGGTCCAGCCCCGCCTCGTAGGTCGCTGTGGTCACGCCGGAGCGGATCGTTCCGCGCGAGATCCCTTGCAGCGCCGACGCCAACTCGCCGAACAGCGCCCGGTTCGACGACCGGACGAACACCGGGATGCCGGGGCAGGGCGCCGGCCAATCCGGCAGGCGGCCCGAGCAGGCCCGGCCCGTCCACCCATCCAGCCACTCGCCCGGCGGGAGAAGCACGTCCCGTGACGTCCGGCCCGCATCGAGGACCGGCGCCGCCAGCAGGTCCGGGCCCAGCAGGAATTCGTCGCCCACCCGGTACAGCTCATCGACCTCCGGCGCCGCGTACCAGGCCGGCCGCAGCAGCGGATCGCGCCGCCCCGCCGCATGCTTTCCCAGGTACACCTCCAGCGCCTTGTGCGCCCCGGCGAGCGCCCGGCAGGCGTCGGCCGTCTCCGATGCGTAGTTCCACGGGAAGTACGAAAACTGCATCACCGGCATGAACGCCGACGCCTCGGTCCAGCGCACCATCAGTTCGTCCGTCGGCAGCGCGAAATCAGACTCCAGCGTCTGCACGCGCCCGGGGATCATATCGGGGATCAGGATGTCGTAGCCCATCACGCTCATGTGCAGTGCGAGGTGGACCATCGCCCGCAGTCCGTTGTCGACGCCCCAGTGTGAGTCTTTCCCGCCCTCCCGCCACAGGATGTGCCGGCCCTGCGAGAGCCAGGCCGTTCGCGTTTCGCACCGCCCCGGCGCGACCTCCTCGAACAGCGCCAGCAGCTCGTCGGCGTAGCCCGAGGGCCCGCGATCCTCGTGCCAGCGCGACCCGGTCCGATCCGGCTGGTACTTCGCGTCGCCCCCGTCGATCTTGAATCCGTCCACGCCGACCCCGTCCCGCAGGGCAAGCAGCCGCTCGCGGTACCACGCCCGCCCGCGCGGGCCAGTCAGGTCGATCAGCCCGGCCGTCCCGCCCCACCACGTGAGCCGCGCGGCGCCGGGGCCGTCGCGCCGTCGCACCAGCAGCCCCTCGCGTTCGAGCCGCGCAAAGGAGCCCGCCCCTTCGTTGATGAACGGCGTCACCCACAGCAGCACGCGGATCCCCAGCCGGTGCAGTTCGCGCACCATCGCCGCCGGGTCCGGGAAGTCGGCGGAGAACGTCAGCTCGCCGAACGCCGATTCCCAGCGGTCGTCAATGGTCAACGTCGAGCACGGGAAGCCGCGCTCCCGGATAGCCTGTGCCATCGCCAGCACGCGCGCTTGCGTGATGCAGCGCGGGTACTGCGTCCAGGTGCAGAAAATGGAATCTCCGAGCAGGCCCGGATCGGGTGCGGGGTTGGGCCAGCCCAGCGCGGCCAGCAGGGTGCGGACCGCCTCCGGCAGCGTCTCGCCGCGGAACACCTCGATCGCCAGCGGCTCTTCCGCGCAACGCAGCTCAAGCCGTCCGCTTCCCTCGATGTTGCTCCGGATGCACAATTCCGCCGTGGTCCGCGCCAGCAGTGCGAACCCCGCCGAGCACATCCAGATCGGGCTCTGGCAGTTGTTCACTGCGAACGCGTGGTTCACCACCGGCTCCGCTTCGAGCGGGTAGGGCTGGCGGTGTGCGAAGCCGTGTCCGTACCAGTGCCCGCCGGACGCCAGGTCGACGCGCAGCCACTCGCCACGCGGCAGTTCGATGCGCCGGCCCGCCGAGACCGTGCGGACCGGGCCGTCGCCGACCGTGTATTTAAGCCCTGCCGGCGGCATTCGTTCTCCTCCGATTACCGGACACCTGACACATCGTAACTCCGCCGCTCGTCAAGGTCAACGACTCTGAACAAACTTGCGCGGTAGCCGCCCGGTGTGCTAGAATTCTGCCGGGAGATTGCCGGAAGGCGCAAAGGAGAACACGATGACGGCCGGCGAAAGCCGGGGCGGCCACGGATCCATGCTCGGGCAGAGGCACGGTAATCGCTGCTCGGCCCCGCGTCCCAATAGTGCGCCGGCTCGACCCGCCCAGAGCCTTTCCGGCCGCTTCCAGGAGGCGGCGTTAACTCCTCGTCCAGCAAAGCGATACGCTACGACATTATTGATCACCCTGTCGCCCTGCCAAGAGACGCGAGCGCCCGCGGCGCCCTGGTGTCACCCAAGGAGGAACAATGGTCGATCTGCCCGATCTCAGCGCGTCTGAGGAAGACATTAAGAAAGCCCAAAGTGCTCTGAACGTCGGGTTCCCCGATGAGCTGACCCGAATCTGGCGTACCACCAACGGCCTGGAACTGCCCGGCGGATGGCGATTCTTCCCTGTCTTTGACTCGAAGCGCCCGAAGCAGACCTGCAACGACATCGTTTACGAAAACACCACCGCCCGCTGGCCCACACTGCCCTCCGACCTGCTCTGTATCGCCGCCAGCGACACCGGTGACCTGCTCGTTCTCAGGAAAGGGATCGGCACCCTGGAGCCCGCCGTGTGGCGCTGGGACCACGAGACCGGCCGGACCCACCGATGGTCCAGGGGTCTTACTTACATCTTCGACCGGGCGCGCGTGCGCATCGCCCGCATCCGAAAAGACGTCGAGCGCGCCAAACGCTGGACCGGCAAGGGCGATCCCCCGCCCAAATAGCCGTTGGCCGGGCAGGTCGTGTGCAGGCATGCACTGGCCCGGGCCAAGCGTAAGGACCTCACCGTACGCGCCGTTCCATCCAGTACTGCGGCTCCTCGGCGAAGCCCCGCGCCTGGTCCTTCTCGCGCCGGCCCTGGCGGACGACCCGGAACCCCATCGCCCGGTACAGCGCGACCGCACGGGTGTTGGCGACCTGAACGGTGAGCGTCATCACCGGCGGACCGACCGTCGCCGCAATCTCGTTGATCCGTTCCGTCAACGCGGTGCCGAGCCCGGCGCTCTGCCAGCCGCGGCGAACGCACAGTCCAAACCCGCTCTTCCCGGCCCCCTCCTTCCATTGGTACCACGCGTAGCCGACCAGCGCACCGGCCGCCTCCGCCACCACGCACACGAAGCCGGGCTCGTCGGCGCGGGCCGCCTTCTTCGCCGCCTGGTCCCGGTCGAGCGGATGCGGCAGGTAGAAGCGGAGGTCCTCTCGGGGCACGGACTCGTAGAACGTGCCCAACGCCGTGGCGTCAGACGCCGCCAGGAAGCGGAGCGCGACGGTGCGGCCGTCTCTCAGCGTCGTCGTGATCGGCGGGAACCGCTCCTGGTCTTCGGGCTTCATCCGCGTCCTCGGTCGGGCCGGCTATTTCTCCGCCAACCCCGGCCGCCCGGGGAGTTGTCCGCCCTGCGCGAACCAGAGCGCATATGACCACATCCGGTAGTTGCCCTGCGAGTGGCGGAGCACATTGCCACCCGTCATCGCCTTCAACCGATCCAGAAAGAGCTTGTCGCCGGTCAACTCGTAGTACCAGATGTACGGCGTGCCGAAGTAGTGCCCGCCCCGCATCACCTTGTCCGGCGGGAACCACGGCTTGGGCAGCGGCTGCTTCGCGCCCTTCTTGCGGAGCGCTACGCTGGGCACGATCCCCTTCAGCTTCTCGTTCCAGGCGACCGTCGCCGACCACTTGCCCTCCCGCTTGTACACCTCGATCAGCCGGTCGGCATGCGCCTGATCCTCCGGCGTCGAAAGCATATTCACCAGGGTGCGCGCCCCGTCGGCCATGATCCCCACGCTCTGCCAGGTGTTAACGTACCAGTATTCGCCCTTGAGCGACTTCGAGTACGGGCGGTGGATGGTGATGTGCCCCGCCGGTGTCTGCCCCTTGGCGAGTACGCCGGTGTAAACCTTCGCCACGTCCAGGCAGTCCTTGCGGACCGCCGGGTCCTGCGACAGGCAGAACGCATAGCCGAGGGCATGCGTCAGCCAGCCGTGCGCCCGACCGAAACCCACCCCACGCCCCGGCCGCGCCTCCACACCCTTCTTCGTGTTGACCAGGCTGCCGAACCCGCCGGTTTTCGGCTTGCTGCGGAACGGATAGATGTTCAGCGTCGCACACGCGTGCGTGCTGGCCAGGATCAGCCGGTCGCGGCTGATCGCATCACACGCCAGGTACGCCGCCGGCGTCGCGTCGAACACCCGCGCCAGGTGCTGGTCGTCGTGGTTCATGTACCGCAGGAACTCCTTCGCCTGGGGCGACAGGAGCTTGTTGTCCGCCACGTGCTTCGCCTGCGCCGCCGCCGCCGGGTCCTTCGACACGTCGATCACGAAGCCGCGCCGGTTGAGCGAGACCTGGAGCATCTTCCGCCCGCCGACCTGGACCACCTGCCGGCTGTGGACGTAGGGCTTGCCGTCTTTCTCGTGGAAGCGGTGGCCGTGGTGCCGGTCCCAATGGCGGTCGGCGAGGATCACGTGCCGCCGAATCGCGTTGT
>Ga0272441_10016730_pt1 | contig 10101 bp, 5 predicted proteins | sample SSMProp6N_FD_193582 | JGI IMG/M metagenome (GOLD analysis project Ga0272441, IMG submission 193582) | Marine sediment archaeal communities from Little Sippewissett salt marsh, Falmouth, MA, United States - SSM-Prop-6N | ecosystem: Environmental > Aquatic > Marine > Wetlands > Sediment ... | reverse complement strand
CACGTCTCGATCGATCTACAAGCCGACTACATTCATTGATCTCGCGTTCCGGGGAGGAACGCCCAACCCCAAACCAAGGGAGGAACAACATGGATCGAATTGTTATCAGTGACCCGATCAACGAGTTTAAGCAAGGCGTCGTGGTGAGCGGTGAGAACGAGATCGCTCGCCTGGAACGGCGGCGCGTTGCGATGCTCCCGATCGATCCCGACTTGCTTCACCAACCGGCGGCGGGCTACTACTTCCGATCGTGGGGAAGGGGTGTGCATGTCAATCGCAACGCGGGGACGCGGGTGTGCCCGATGGTTTTATTCGTCGATCCGAAGCGGCCCTTCATCTATTGGTCGGCTCGAGTTGAACCGATCGACCCGGAGCTGGACACTCACGGGCAGATCCGACTTGTCACGATCGGAGCAAGCGGGCACACGCTTTCGGGTGGGTTGTCCGCCGATTCATTCCCCAAGTTGCAACATGGCGCGCGTGACGAATCCGGCGGGTGGACCGTGTATGGGCGGGGGCGGCTCTCGATCTCGATGGACGGCTGGCTTGGGCTCAGTCTTTACGCAACCGCGCGCAACGTCCGGATCCTTTGGTCGTCGGTCAGCCAATCGTCGATCTTGGCGGACGTATGATCCGCGCGCGGGTGGGGGCGTGGCTCTCCGCTCTTGGGGCATGGCTTCAAGCGCCCGAACCAGTCGAAGACGAAGTTGGGGCATGGCTTCAAGCGCCCGAACCAGTCGAAGACGAAGAGTTGATCGAAGCTCCCGACCCTGGCGGACCGGTTGCCATTGATGCGGAGCAAGCGGCGCGGGTGCTCCCCGAGCCCGAGCAGAAGCGGGAGGAACCGCCAGAAAACCGTCCGCTTCAGGGCTCCGTTGCTGAGCGGATGGTACGCGCGCGCGGCGGCTTGTAAAGTGGGGGCGTGACGAACGTTGTCCAAGCACTATTCCGCCGACAAGCCCGCCACTATCCCGAAACGGTGGTGGCGTCTTCCTTCGGCCTGAACAACACGACGCTTGGCCCCGGCTTTGACGCGCTCGGGTTGATCAATTCCGAGCGCGTTCGAGATCTGCAATATCGGGAAGCGTTCTATACGTGCAAGGTCCACGACTGGAAGATGTTCGACTTCAACGGGCGAGTGATCACCCCGAGTCGAGCAAGTGGAGTCCAGCCGTTGATCTCGACGGCGGCCCCTTCGTTCTATGTCCCGCTCGACCAACGGCGGCCGGCGACTCCCTACCGGCTCTCGCGTAAGATCGTCAACTCGTTCACGGCTATGCTTTTCGGCCACGGGCGGTGGCCCCAGATCCGATCCGAAGATCGCGAGACGCAAGACTTCGCGGAAGCGTTGATCTCGGCGGCGAAGATCGGCGCGAAGATGATCCGCGCTCGCACCATTGGCGGACGTTGCGGGACGGTCGGGTTGTCGTGGTGCTTCTACGAAGGCAAGCCACGGGTCAAGGTGCATCATGGATCCCATTGTCACGTGCTCGAATGGGATGATGAAGACGAACGGATCCCGGCTCATGTGGTCGAGATCTACCAAGCGCCGGAAGACTACTTCCAAGACGGCAAGCGCAAGCGGAAGATGTTCTGGAAGCGGCGCGATTGGACGAAGACGGCGGACGTCGTGTTCAAGCCGATCGAAGTGGGCAAGAAGAACCCGGACCGGTGGGAGATCGACGAAGAAGCAAGCTTCGAGCACGGCGACGGGTTCACTCACTTCGTTTGGATCGAAAACCTTCCGGACGAGATCAACAAGAGCGATGGCATGCCCGACTATGCCGAAGCCTACGAGCCGTTGAACTCGCTCGACATTCTAAACTCCGTCAACGTCCGTGGTGCGACGCTCAACCTTGATCCGACGCTCAAGTTCCGGATGGATCGCGAAGATCTCAAGGGTTCGACGATCAGCAAGGGAAGCGAGCACGCGATCGTTACGGGCAAAGATGGCGACGTGGGCTATCTCGAACTTTCGGGATCTTCGATCGCGGCGGGCTCGACGTTGATCGAAAACCTACGCGCTCAGATCCTCGAAACGGTGGAGTGCGTCGTACTCGATCCGGACAAGGCAACGGCGGCGGGCTCGTCTTCGGTTGCGCTTCGGATCGTGTACGCTCCAATGCTGGCAAAGACCGACATTCTTCGCGAGCAATACGGGGACGCGATCGTGCGCTTGCTTGACCAGATGATCACGAGCGCGCGGCTTCGAATGCCGACCGAGATCGAAGTCGAAGAAGACGAAGCTCCGATCGAAGTTGAAACCGAAGGCGTCGAAGTCGAAGAAGGCGTCGAAGTGGTGGCCGACGGTGAGCCGATCGAAGTCGAAGAAGAAGAGCCGATCGAATACTTCGTCGACCTTCCCCCGCGGGTCGAGCAGCAAACCGACGAAGAAACCGGAACGGTGATCGAAGTCACTCACGAGCGCACCCCTGGCAACGGCCGGATCTGGCTCGAGTGGGGCCCCTACTTCAAGCCGACCACGAGCGACTACCAGCAAGCGGCGGGGGCGCTTTCTTCCGCCACGGCGGGCAAGTCCGTGATGAGCCAGCAAACCGCGGTCGAGTTGAACGCGAATGTTTGGGATCGTGACGGCTCGGAAGAATGGGCGCGCGTGGTCGAAGAGCAACGGGCGGCGTATGCTCGCCAAACGGAGGGGATGTTCCCGGGCATTGGTGGGGCCGTGGAAGACGGTGACGAGTTGCCGGAAGACCAGACCCTACCCCCGGACGAAACGCCCGCAGAAGGCGACGTGGGGGCCGTGGAAGAGATCCCCGAGCAGACCCCCGAGCAGACCCCCGAGCAGACCCAGAAACCCATGGCGCTTGGGCAGACGGCGGCTCTTCTTCCGAGCGCTCCGGAGATCGAACTTGCCCCGACCGATATCGGCAAGATCGTAACGGTGAACGAGTCGCGCTTGGGGCTTGGGCTTGGTCCGCTCACGCGGCCCGGTACCACGATCCCCGACCCCGACGGATACCTCACGATCGCGGAGTTCACGGCGAAGCGTAAGGCGAGAACGGAAGCCGCCACGGAGCTTGAAGTCGAAGCGGGTAAGGCGGAGATCAAGAAAGCGGCGGAGCCCCCCGAGCCCCCGCCAACACCCCCAACTCCACAAGCTCCGCCGGTTCCAACTGAACCGGGCGGGGGGATGATGCCATGAGCGACGGCGAGCCTTCGGTCTATGTGGGAGCGCGTTCCCCGGAAGCGCTTCGCGTTTCGATCTGTTCGGGCACTTCCGGACTGGACATGACCACCGTTCAGTCCGTGGTGTTCCAGATCTGTCGGGGGCGTGACTGGTCGGCGGTGATCGATAGCGCGACCCGAAGTAAACTCGTGGCGGTGCATACCTTCGATGCAAACGGGCAAGAGACGAGAACACCGGCTACGCTCCGCGTGTTTGCGATCCTCAACTTGGCCGGCGGTGGTGTGCGGCGCGCGGGACCGTTCAACTTCACGATCAAACCCTAACGAGAAAGAAGCGAACCGATGGGAGCATTCACGAACGCACTCAAAGACGATCTGATTGACCAGGCTTTTGGCCAGGTTGCCTATACCCCCGAGACGAACCTCCAGATCGCTTTGACGACAACGGTTCCAACTCTCGCGACTCCCGGAACGGAAGTCGCGGGCGGGAGCTACGCGCGCGTCTCGGTGGCCAACAACAAGACCACGTGGACGAACGCTTCAAGCGGTTCACTTTCGAACGCGATTCAGATCGCTTTCCCGACCGCCACGGCTTCGTGGGGCAACGTGCAGGGCGTGGAGATCTACGACAACGCGGGGACCACGCGCCTTGCATTCGCCACGCTCGACACCGCGAAGGTGATCGACACCGGCGACACAGCCAGCTTCGCGATCGGCGAGTTGGATATCGAGTTCATCGGAACGTAAACGGCGGCGGTGAGTGTCGGTCTCACTTCTCGGCAACGATCTGTTCGTTGGCACTGGTTCAGCGACGGTCAGCGGTTCGTACACGTGCAACGCGGGTGCGAACCGCAAGCTTTTGGTCTGGTGTTCTTCTGAGAACGCTGGCGGTGGGATCGATGTAAGCACGGTCACCTATAACGGCGTCGCGCTCACGAAGGTTCAAAACGACGTCTTTGGCTTCAATCAACTCGCTTTCTTCTACCTAGACGAAGCCGACTTTCCAACAACCCCGGGGAGCTACACGCTAGCGGCTACATTCACGGCCGCCGCGGATCCGGGGTTCGTTTCGGTGTTGGAATTGGAAGACGCGCTGCAAGGTGCGCCTTCCACCTATAGCTACACGTCGATCGCTAGTAGCGCGTCGATCAATCAGAACGTCACCACGCAAACCGAAGGGGGTGCGCTTTGCTGCGGGCTCGTGGGCGGTTCAACCGGCTGGACCTTCTCGGGTGCAAGCGGTCAGACGATCCTCGATCAAGCAGATGGCGGCGGCGGTGGCTCGCATGCTGGCCATAGCATCGAGCTGATCACCGACCTTTACACGACCACGCAAGCGAGCAACTTCAACACGTCCGCCACGGTCAATCGTTTGCAGCAAGGCGCAGCCTACATTGAGCAAGCGGGGATCGCTTGCGTGAACGTCTCGAGTAACACGGCTCCGACTGGAAGCACGATCACGCTCGCGGTTCCAACGGGAACGATCGACGGCGATCTCATGCTCGCTTTTTTGGTCGAAGCCGTTGACGATGAATGGGCGTCAGTCCCGTCAGGGTGGACCCTCTATGTGGACGAACACGCAAGCGGCGATCCGGAGATCTCGATCTATTGGAAGATCGCGTCGAGTGAACCATCCGACTACAATTGGGCGTCCATAACGGCGGGTATTGGGTTGATGGGGGCGATCGCTTCGTATCGCCGGGTCAACGAAACGCAACCGTTCGACGTTCTTCGCACGCTTTCTACTGGCACTGGAGATCCCGACCCCCCGAACATCACCACGGTGACGGATGACACGCGGATCGTCGCGGTCGGTTTCTCCGATGGCGATGACGGTTACTCCGCGCTCTCGGCAGGCTACGATCCGCGGGTTCCCTCGCTCACGGTATTGGGCACGGGCAACGGTGCGTCGCTTGGTGTTTGCGACTTCGAAGCGGGGGGAGCGGGCTCATATGATCCCGGTACGTTCACCCCTGTTGGCGCGGGTGGACCGCCAACCGTTGTCAATTCAGCACAAGCGACCGCGAGTTCAACGACCACGTTGACGTTTGCTTACACGGTCAGCGCTGGAAGCAATCGCAAGCTTGTTGTTTTCACGGGGACCGAACTCGGCGGCTCGACGGATCCAACGGTCACAAGTGTTACTTACAACGGGACCGCTCTTACGTTCATCGCGAATCAAGTGGTCGTCCCGGGGACGGGTACTTTCCGGAACAACGTCTCGGGTTGGTACCTAGACGACGCCAGCTTCCCCACCCCTGGCACTTACAACATCGTGGTCACGTATGGCCAAACGGCGAACGATATCATCGCCCATGTGGTCGAACTTTCGGGAGCTGAACAAGGCGCTCCAACGTTTGCCACTTCGACGGCTACTTCTTCAGCAAGCATCACAACGAACGTCACGGTCGCGGATGATGATTCGATCTTGCTTGGATCAGTCGAGTGCGGCGATGGCGGGACCACCTTTACGCCTGGTAGCGGGCAGACTCTTTTGCAGGACACCGATATCGGGGGCTCTGCAAACTCGCACGTCACGGGATCGGAGATCGTTAGCTCGGGATCGCAGGCTTCAACCTGGAACCTTGGGGGCGCTGCCAACCGTCTTGCTCAACTTGCAGTGGCGATCGGTCCGGCTAGTGGAGTTTCGACCGAAGAATGGGGAGCCGTCACGATCGCGCTTCGCTTCGAAGTGGGCGGGGCGATCGAAGATCTTGCAGCGGCGATCCAAGAGATCGATCAAGTGCTGGCCGACTTGGATCGGCAACGCGGAGTGTCCGCCACGATCGAAGAAGTCGATCAAGTGCTGGCCGACTTGGATCGGCAACGGGGGATCGCGGCGCTTGTTCAAGAGATCGATCAAGTCACGGCGAACATTCTCCGGTCGCGTTCAGTGTCCGCCACGATCGAAGAGATCGATCAAGTGCTCGCGGCGCTCGACCGGGCACGCGCTATAGCGGCAACGATCGAAGAGATCGATCAAGTCACGGCGGCGCTCGACCGGGCACGGGGGATCGCGGCAACGATCGAAGAGATCGATCAAGTGCTCGCGGTGCTCGAAGTGGCGCGCGGACTGAGCGCTTCGATCCAAGAAGTCGATCAAGTCACGGCGCTACTTGAACGCGGGCGGGGACTGAGCGCGGCGATCCAAGAAGTCGACCAAGTGCTGGCGGTGCTTCTTCGATCGCGAGCGGTTGCGGCTTCGATCCAAGAAGTCGATCAAGTGCTTGCCGATCTGCAAGTCACGATCGCGCTCACGGCGACGATCCAAGAGATCGACCAAGTGCTCGCGGCGCTCGACCGAGCGCGGGGACTGAGCGCCACGATCGAAGAGATCGACCAAGTGCTCGCGGCGCTCGACCGAGCGCGGGGCTTCTCGGCAACGATCGAAGAGATCGATCAAGTGCTCGCGGCGCTCGGGGTTACTCGACCACTGGCCGCCACGATCCAAGAGATCGACCAACTCACGGCGGCGCTCACCCGAGCGATCGGACTCTCGGCAACGATCGAAGAGATCGACCGGGTGCTTGCCAACTTGAACCGGGCGCGCGGACTCTCGGCAACGATCGAAGAGATCGACCAAGTGCTCGCCAACTTGGATCGCTTGGCTGGCTTGTCCGCCACGATCGAAGAAGTCGATCAAGTCACGGCCGCGCTCACGCGGGCGCGGCAAGTCGCGGCGAGCATCCAAGAGATCGATCAAGTCACGGCCGCGCTCACGCGGGCGCGCGGACTGAGCGCTTCGATCCAAGAGATCGACAACTTGCTCGCGAATCTTGAGATCGGCGGTGAAGTCGATCTGAGCGCCACGATCCAAGAGCTGGATCGGGTGGTCGCAAACCTGAACTATCAGGCGTCACTCGCGGCACTTGTCGAAGAGATCGATCAAGTCACGGCCGCGCTCAACCGCGACCGTGGAGTGTCCGCCACGATCCAAGAGATCGATCAAGTGCTCGCGGCACTTGCGCGGGAACGTCCAGTGTCCGCGACGATCCAAGAGATCGATCAAGTCACGGCAACGCTTGCGCGCATTCGCGGAGTGTCCGCCACGATCCAAGAGATCGATCAAGTGCTCGCGAATCTTTCGCGGCTCGCTTCGCTCTCGGCAACGATCGAAGAAGTGGATCGAGTCACGGCGGCGATCACTCGCGCGCGTGGGATCTCGACTCGAGTTCAAGAGCTGGATCGGGTGCTCGCCAACTTGATCGCTCAGTTCGGAGTCAGCGCAACGATCCAAGAAGTCGATCGGGTGCTCGCGTCGCTCGACACCGGAGAGGAAGAACTCGCGGCGCTTATTCAAGAGATCGATCAAGTGCTCGCGGCGCTCGGGGTTGCGCGACCACTGGCCACCACGATCGAAGAGATCGATCAAGTCGCGGCTGATATTGATCGCGATCGCGGGCTCGCCACGGCGATCGAAGAAGTGGATCAAGTCGACGCGAACCTGAACGCGGCGCTCGGGCTTAGCACTTCGATCGAAGAGATCGACCAAGTCCGCGCGCGGCTGACCGGAGGATTGATCCAGCTGGCGGCGAACATCCAAGAGATCGATCGGTTCCTCGCTTCGCTTTCGGTTTCTCTCGGGTTCAGGATCTACACCGACGCATTCCTCACGCTCATGCAAGCCACGGTCGCGATCGAAGTGATCCCGCTCGAAGCCACGGTCGCGATCGAAGTGATCCCCGATGCGTTCGTGTCGTTCACCTTGTAGCATTGGGATGTGGCCGACCCGCTCGACATTCTGAACGCCGATCGCCAAGCGGCGTTGTCATACGCTCAGAAGGCGAACAAGACGCGGCTCCGCAAGCTATTGACGGCGGCACAAGCGGATCTAAACAAGCGGATCGATCAAGCGGTTGGCAAGGGCTTGACGGAGGATTCCTTCACGGTCGCGCAAGCGCGGGCAACGCTTGCTCAGATCAAGGCCGTGACGGATCAAGTCAAGAAGGGGATTCTCTCGACCACGATCGAAGCTGGCAAGCAAAGCGCAAGCAAGGGGATCCAGTCTTCGATCGCATTCTTGCAAGAGTCGGAACAGAAGTTCAAAGGCGCGGCCCGCCCGACGATCGGACTCAATACCGCACGGGTGTTCGACCGCGCTTACTCGAAGACGGAAAGCTCCGTGCTCCACCGGCTTGTGGCGGATCCCCAAGCTCCGCAACGTCCGGGCATTCTCGATCGCTACGGCGAAGAAGTGATCCAACAATTCGAAGAGCGGCTCCAGCTTGCGACCGTCACGGGCAAGTCGTGGGGTGACGTTCGAAGAGAGTTGATTCAGGACTCCCCATTCTTGAAAGCGGCTCCCGCTCATTGGGCGGAGCGGATCGTTCGCACCGAAACCATGCACGCAAACAACCGCGCGGGCTTCGAAGCGATGAACGAGATCAACGAAGTGACCGACGGGGGGATGATCCGGATCTTGTCCGCCACGATCGATGATCGCACGGGTGCGGACTCGCTCGCGGTGCATGGTCAGATCCGACGCATGAACGAAGCGTTCGATCATTGGCGGGGCTCGTTCATGTATCCCCCGAACCGCCCCAACGACCGCGAGATCGTTGTTCCGCATCACATGGACTGGCCAATCCCCCCGGAGCTGAAGCCGCGGAGCGACGCGGAGATCGCGGCACGCTGGCAAGCAGAAGGAAGGCGCGGCGCTCCACCACCACGACCGCCGATCTCGACGGTACCGATCGAAGAGATCGGAAAGCAGAAGGTCGAACCGACACTCTTCCCCGAGCCCCCCGATCGCGAGCAAACCATCCCGGGCCCCGAGCGACGTCCCGAGTCAATGCCGGGTAGCAAGTTGGCAGACGAGAAGATCGCGAAAGCGAAGGCCGAAGCCGAAGCGGCGATCGTTGCGCTCCCCGCTGGCAAGAAGGAAGCGCTCGAACTTGTTCAAGCTTCGACCATGACGGGTCCAATGGGGACGCTTCACACGCTCAAGGCTTCGACGGGTCTCAAGACTTTCGACGAAGATTGGTGGGACGAGATCATGGACGCGGCGGTGGAAGTCGAAGGCACCGGCAAGAAGGGCAAGGCAAAGCCAACAAGTGCTGCCCCGAAGTCGACCAAGTTCTTCGCACCTTCAAAGCTCCAGAAGGCCGACGTCCAGACGATGATCGGATCGATCGATGCGAAGCAAGTCGAAGCGGAGATCAAAGCGCCCACGAAGCAACCGATCGTCGCGGTGCAAAAGAACGGCAAGCTTGTTGTGGTGAGTGGATTCGACAAGCTAGCGGCGAAGCTTGCACAGAAGAAGGGCGTCACGCTCACGATCTACGACTACGACAAGCTGAAGAAGGACCAAACCGCGCGAGTCGATACGAAGCGCAAGGCCGTGATCGACGCGATCAACAAGGCGAACGAGTTGATCAACAACATCGGAGTCGCTGCCAACCCGACCGCCGCATTCGAGCAAGCAAAGACGGCGATCCGCGCTGCTAAGAAGTTGGCGGGTGCATTCGTTGCGTGGACTGAAAAGTCCAAGGCAGGCCAGGCATGGATCGCAACGGCGAAGGCGCTCGAACAAGAAACCGCCAAGATGCTTGAAACGGCGGCGAAGGCAACGAAGTCGAAGATCGCGGACGTGCTCGACTTCATGATCCAAGTCACTGAAGACACGATCGCAGCGGCACAAGATGCCGCCAAGCAGATCCTTTCAACGCCCGACGAGTTCACGTATCAGCAAGCGATCGACCAAGCCAAGCTCGCGATCAAGACGGCGGATAGCTACACCAAGAAGACTCAAGAGTGGAAGGCCGCGGGTGGGTGGAAGGCTAAGGCCGCCGACTTGACCAGCCGTGCGAAGGCCACGCTAGAACTTGCCGAAGCAAACAAGGCGAAGGCTAAGAGCTTGGCGGCAGCAACCCCCGCCACCACTGCAAAGCCGGCAACGGATCAAGACGTGGATCTGTTTGCCATCTTGGATCAAAGCACCGAAGACGCGTCGAA
>Ga0272441_10016727_pt1 | contig 10103 bp, 3 predicted proteins | sample SSMProp6N_FD_193582 | JGI IMG/M metagenome (GOLD analysis project Ga0272441, IMG submission 193582) | Marine sediment archaeal communities from Little Sippewissett salt marsh, Falmouth, MA, United States - SSM-Prop-6N | ecosystem: Environmental > Aquatic > Marine > Wetlands > Sediment ... | reverse complement strand
CTACCCGATTCCGGTGGTGGGCGCGCGGCGTCCGGGTGCGGACACCTACGCCGGCTGGGGGCGGCTCCAGTACGGTGAAATCGATCCGTGGGCGAAACCGCTGACCGTCTGGATCAGCAGCGAGCGGTCGATTGCCGAGGTGTTCGTGGGCACGGGCAAGGACCGCCGCGGCCGATGGCGCGGGTCGGGGCCACGCCTGTACGCCGTCGAGGACGGGCGCCTCGTCGAACGGCGCGACTTCCACGCGGAGGGCGTCGCCGCCGTCGGCCGGCCCCGGGCTCCCCGAACCCACAGCCAGTATCTCTACGTCAACCCGAAGACCGGACTGCTTTACGTCGGCGAGGCGGAAGGTCGCATCGGCGGCGCCGAGCGCGCCATGTCCACCCTCATCGAGATCGATCCCGAGACCGGCCGCCGGCGTAACATCACGTTGCCCCACAACAGCGCCGACCTCGACTTCGATCAGGACGGCCTCGCCTACCTGCGGGTCTCCGACACCATCGTGCGGTACAACCTCCGGACCGGGAAGGAAGTGCCGTGGGACTACGGCATCGAGCGCCGGGTCCGGGGCAAACCGGTGGTGGCCGGCCTGCTGTGCCCGCGCGTGACGTGGTGGATCTGGCAGGGGGGATTCAGCGTCGCGCCGAACGGGAATATCGCCGTCTTCTCGATCCTGCGGCCCGAGCGAAAGGACCTGCGTTTCGGCAAGGCATTGAGCAGCGAAACAGGATGGGCGGAGCCGAAGCAGTACCCCGGCCGACCGGCGGTGCGGTTCGTCGTCAACGTCTGGGACCGCTACGGCCGCCTCCTGCACCGCGACGCCGTGCCCGGCATCGGGATGATCGAGGGAATCGAACTCGACGCCCGCGGCGATATCACCCTCGTCGCCCACCCCGCACGGATGCTCGACGGCAAGCGCTACTTCATCCCCACGACCGGCACGCTGATGAAGGTGACGCCCGGCGCCAACCGCATCCTGTCCAGGGACAAGGACATACCGGTGCCGCTGCCCGCCGGGGATCAGCCGAAACGCCCGCCCGACATCGCCGGCAGCGGCGTCGGATCGGGCTGGGTAGAGGGCGCCCACTGGTTCTACGGCGGCGTGGGGTTCAGTTCCCAGAACGCCAACATCCACTGCCACTGCTGGCACACACGGTTCGCCGCCGACGCCTTCGGCCGGTCATTTGCCCCGGAACCCGACCTCTACCGCGTGGCCGTCCTGGATACCAACGGCAACCTGCTCCTCCACGTCGGCCGCTGCGGCAACGCCGACGACGGGACGCCGTTGGCGGGGACCGCGACGGGGACTGTCCCCTTTTCAGGGGAGGCTGCCGCCCGGAAAAGGGGACTGTCCCCTTCGCGTGGCTCAGGCGCTTCCGCAGAGGCGGAAAGGGGGACAGGCACCTCGCCACGGCTCGGAGCCAGTCCCCGTTTCCGCGCCGGTCCCCGTTTCCGCGCCATCGGCGGGGACGAGGTGGCTCTCTTCTTCCCGCAATACCTGGCCACGCACACCGACCGGCGTCTCTTCATCGCCGATGCCGGCAACGCCCGCATCGTGAGCGTCAGGCTTGACTACGCGGTCGTCGAGCGTGCATCCTTGAAGAACGTTCAAGGGCGCGACGAGTAGGGAATGGGAGGTCGCCCTGTCGGCGCGATCCCCATTCGGGAGGCATACGTGAAGAACATCCTGCTGTTGATGAGCGACGAGCACCGGACGGACCACGTGGGCTGCTACCCGGGCGCTCGGGTGGCCACGCCGAATATCGACCGGCTGTCGGACGGTGTGGTGTTCGCGACCTGCGTATCGAGCAATCCGATCTGCACGCCCGCGCGATCGGCGCTCCTGACGGGGAAGTACACCCACCAGATCGGCATGTTGGACATGTCGGGCGATCTGAACCGGCAGCATCCGACGTACGCCAGGGCGCTCCAGGCGGCGGGCTACTACACGGCCGGCTTCGGCAAGTTCCACTGGCTGCAGGGCTGGCCCTGGCGAACGCCGGCGCGACACGGCCACGATCTCGTCGCCCTTGAATCGGAGATCAAGCGATTCGGCTTCGACCACGTCTGGGAGGCCAGCGGCAAGCAACTTGCGGTCAAGGACCGCTGCCACTACGCCGAGTACCTCACCGAGAAGGGCCTCCACGACGCCTACTGCGAGTACGTCACCGAGCGCAAGGTCCAGGAGAAGCGCGCGCCGAATGTCGATCCGGCCACCTACCCGGATGGTGAGCCGTTCCCGCTGCCCGAAGAGGACTATGCCGATATCGTGGTGACCAACCGAATTGTGGAGGCGATTCGACAACGGCCGCGCGATCGCCCGTTCTTCATGCTCGCGTCACTGTGTGGCCCCCATCCGCCGTACGACCCACCGAAGCGCTTCCTCGATCAGGTGCCGTATGAGGAACCGGACGACTTCGTCCCGGGCGACGCGGCAATGCCGGAATCAGAGAAGAAGCGCTGGTGGAAACTCCGCCGGGCCTACAAGGCCATGGTGCTGTGCGTGGACGAACAGGTCGGGCGCATCCTCGACACGCTCGAATCAGAGGGCGTGCTCGACGACACGGTGGTCCTCTTCACCGCGGACCACGGCGGCATGCTGGGTGACCGTGGCCTCAACGGGAAGGCGGTGCCGTGGCGCCAAGCCAGCGTCGTGCCGGCCATGATCCGCCATCCGGACCACCTCGAGAGCAGGACCAACGATTCACCGGTGGAACTGACCGATCTGACGGCGACCATCCTCGACACAGCCGGTCTCGATCCGCAAATGGCGCTCAGCAAGCCCTGGCCCGCGTTCCACGACCGCGTGCCGTGTCGGTCCATCATGCCCATCGTCCGCGGCGAGACGGAGGCGGTGCGCGACTACGCCTTTGCCGAGTGCGAGGACGCGTGGGAACTGATCCGGACGCGCCGGACGATGTACGTGCACACCCGTCATCGGTCGAACCCTGACGACACCCGGGACGCTTTCTTCGACCTGTCGGATGACCCGGAATCCCTCGACAACCGCATCGACGACCCGGCCCGTTCGGCCGAGATCGAATGGTGCCGGCGACGGCTTCAATTCGTGAAGGACACGACGCCGGCGGCGCAGACCCAGTGGGCGCCGCATCGCGGGGCCGGCGGCGGCCCGCCGCTGTTCGATGCGTCGGCGGACCCGCTTTCGACGTGAGGCGCCGCATGCGAACGCACGCCCTGCGCACCGGCCATCCGAAGGGCCACGTACAGGAGATGGACATGAGAGCAAGGTTGGCCGTCCTGTTCCTTCTGGCGGGGGCCGCCATCGCGGCCGGCGCGGCCCCGTCGGAGCCTGTTGGGTTCACCCGGAAACCGACGGCCGCGAGGACAACGGACGGCGTGCGGATCGAGTTCGCCGTCAATCGGCCCACCGACGTGGCCGTGTTCATCGAGAGCCCGAAGGGGGAAGTGGTACGGCACCTCGTGGCCGGCGTGCTCGGGCCGAATCCGCCCGCGCCGCTCAAAGCCGACTCGCTCCGGCAGACCGTCACGTGGGACGGGAAGGCCGACTACGGGAAGGACCCCGGCGATGGGCCGTTCCGGGTCCGCGTAGCGTTGGGCCTGGGTGCCGCCTTTGACCGAATAGCGGCCTCGACACCACAGCACATGGAGCATCCGGCGGCGATGGGTATCGGGCCGGACGGCACGCTCTACGTGCGCAACCTGAGCAGCCCCGCCGTGTGGTCGCACACCCAACTGCTGGCGCTCAATCGTGACGGCATCTACCAACGGACGCTGTTCCCGTTTCCTGCGACCCTGAGCCACGATCAGGTGAGGGCGTATGGCGTGATGACCCTCGACGGGCGTCCCGCACCCGTGGATGCTTTCCAGGAGAGCAAGGTCGATCTTCTCGATCGCTTCTCGGGGTCTCATGGCCCGGCCTATTCGAGCATCGCACTGAGCAATGACGGTCGCGACCTGTACCTGTTGCTCGGGCGCCGCCGGCCGTACGCGGAGCCGGGCATCGCGCGGGTGACGCGCGACGGCGCCTGCCCGGCTCCGCCGCTCTGCGAGCCGCTCGCGCCGGGCAAGGGCCTGGGGGTGGCCGGCAAGCGAAACGCACCGGTGGCCTTGTCGTCAGACGGTACGCGCCTCTTCTTCGCCGGCCTCTCGTCCGACCGCAACGGCAACCGGACGTTCAGCGCGGTCTATTCCGTAGCCGTGCCGAAGCGGAAGGGGATGAAGGTCTTCTTCGGCGATCCCCGCCAGCCCGGCCGGGGCAAGGATCGCCTTGGCGCGGCGCCGACGGGCCTGGCGGTTGATGGCCGAGGCCACCTGCTCATCGCCGACGGCGCGAACAACCGCGTGCTGGTCGTCGGCGAAGAGGACGGCGCCTCCGTCGGTGAGATCGCCGTTGAGAGGGTGAACTGCCTGGGCGCGTCGCGCAAGACCGGCGCGATCTACGCCACCACGGCAGGGGGACGGCGCAGCACGCTCTTCAGACTCGACTCCTGGCAAGCCAAGAAACCAAGCGACGAGTTCCTCCTGCCGGGGTTCCAGCACGCGATGGCGGTTGACCCCTCGGCGGAGCGGCCGATTGTCTGGTTCGGCACCCGTGTGGGCGTGCTCCTGCGGATCGAGGATGGACCGAAGGGCTTCAGCGCCAGAACCATCAGCCCCGGGTTTCGGGACCCCAAAGGCACCGAGGAGGGCTACCTGGGTCTGGTTGTGGACCGGCTGCGGAAGGAGATCTACGTCCGCAACGGCGACCGCGGCCGCACGTGGCAGCGGTTCTGCGAGAAGACCGGCCGGATGGAGACCATTCATCTGGCGGCGGGGGCAGGCGGAGGCGGCCACGGCGTGCAACTGACCCCCGCGCCGGACGGGAATCTCTATGGGCTCAGGTGGAAGTGTCAATTCTACAAGTGGGACCGCAACGGCAAGCCGCTGCCCTGGACGTCGCCTCGGCGGCCGGAACCCGGTGACTACTTCTCCACGATGCCCGAGCCGAACCGGAAGAAAGGCATCGATCAGTTCATCCAGCCGCACATCAGCCTCGTGCCCGTGGCCATGGGCGAACTGCCACACACCCTGGGTGTGCGCTGGAGCGACGGCCACTTCCTGGTCCAGGAGGCCCTCATCTCGCGTCCCGGCGCGGGCGCGCGCACCATGAAAGCGCTGCACGAGCACGCGCCTTCCGGGAAACGTCTCACCGGCTTCGACTCCCCGATCATCTGGAAGATGTCCGATGCGGCGGTCGGTCCCAGGACGGACGCTGCCGGCAACATCTACATTGCCGAGACGGTCCGGCCCAAGGGCTGGGTCTGTCCTGCAGAACTGAAGGCCGCCCTCGCCGATATGCCCGCCACGCGCCGCACCGATCTCGAGCGCCGATTCGGGGCTTTGTATGGCAGTATCGTCAAGTTCACGCCCCAAGGCGGCATGTTCCATTTCGCCACCGAGGGTGCGGCCGACACGGGGCCGGACCCGTTCAAGGGCAAAGCGAACCTGGAGGGGCTGAAGTCGGCCGAGTACGACTACTGGCGGCAGACGCTCAAGCCGATCAGGGTGACCGGCGACGAGTGGGTGCATCCCGGCATCGGTCATGTCGGGTTCTACGGCTGCAACTGTGAGAACGTGACCTTCGACGTAGACGAGTTCGGGCGCGTGTTTTTCCCGGACCTCAGTCTCTTCCGCGTGCGCGTGATCGATACGGCGGGCAACGCCATCATGCACTTCGGCGGATACGGCAACCCGGAGAGCGCCGGCCCTGCCAGCCCGGTTCCCCAACCCGAGATCGCCTTCGCCTGGCTGACCGGCGTCGGCGTGACCGACCGGTACGCCTATATGGGCGACACGATGAACCGCCGCCTTCTCCGCGCCAGGCTGACGTACGTGGCCGAGGAAACGTGCGAGCTCCGGCCGTGAAGATGGCCGGGCGTGAGCGCGAGAGACCGATGTGATGCTCAGGCGCGCCACCATTGGACTGACCGCCGCCCGTTGCCGGCCGACGCTCCGGCCGACGATGAACGGTGGACCGGCGCCCGTAGCGGCCGTGTTGCGCTGCGCGGTCGCTCTCTCCCTCGGTCTCCCCTGCCTGGCCGCCTCGGACTACGACGTGTTCAAGGTCAAGCGCGAGGGGCCGTTTGAGTTCGCGCGGAAGCCCGCCGTCACGCGCGAGGGCGACCGCGTCACGATCACGTTCGAGACGAAGGCCTTCTGCGACGTGACCGTCGCGATAGAAGATTCCAGTCCACCCTCCCCCTCTCCCCCCCGGGGAGAGGGCGGGGGTGAGGGATCGGCCGACAGTGGCGTTTCGAAGCCTTCACCCTCACCCAACCCTCTCCCTGGAAGGGAGAGGGCTTCAGACGCGCGCATCGTCCGGCACCTGGCGTGCGGCGTCCTGGGGCCCAACGCGCCCGAGCCGTTTCAGAGGGACACGAAGAAGCAGACCATCGTCTGGGACGGCAAGGACGATCAGGGCCGGTACGTCGATGAGAAGGACAAGATCGCGGTCCGGGTGTCGCTCGGCCTCAGGGCCCGATACGAACGGGCGCTCTTTCGGGAGCCGAAGAAACGCATCACGCCGTCGCCGATCGTCGCGTTCGGGCACGCGGGCCCCGTCGATTGGGGCGTGGCCACGCCGCTCATAGCGGCTGCCGAGGCCGGCGTGTTCGTTTACGACGGTCACGGGATGGACCACCTGCGCCTCTTCGCTCACGAGGGCGCCTACATCCGCACGGTCTATCCGATCCCGGCCGCCGTTCTCGCGAAGATCCCGGGCCTCACGTGGCACACCGCGCCCCAGGACGGCCGGCGGACGCCCCTCAAGCAGGGCTGGTATCACAACACGCTGCTGACCTCCGGCGACAACCGGTTCGCCCACGACAACTTCGACTTCAGGAACGCCGCGGCCGCCATGGCCGTGCGCGGCGGACGCGTCGCTCTGGTGAAGCACGCCCTCAACCGCCTGCCGGCCGACGGGTCGGCGGCGCTCCGACTGCCGGGGCCGACGACGACCTTCCCGATTCCAACGCGGCGCGGCAAACCCGTGCACGTCTATCCCCGAAGCGCCGCGCTCAGCCCGGACGGCCGATGGCTCTACCTCACCTGCTACGGGTCCATCTACCAGGTCGGCACGTGGAACTACCTCTTCACCTACCTCAACGGGGTGGCCCGGATGGCGATGGACGGCGACGCCCGGCCGGAGGTCTTTCTCGGCAGCATGAAGCCAGGCGACGCCGGCGCGGACAATGCCCATTTCAACATCCCCACGTCCGTCGCCTGTGACCGGCGCGGGCGGGTGTACGTGTCCGACTACCTGAACGACCGCGTCCAGGTGTTCTCGCCCGAGGGGGCATTCCTGAAGACCATCCGTGCGACGAAGCCGACGCAGGTGGCCGTGCACCAGCGGACCGGCGCGATCACCGTCTTTTCGTGGCTGCTGCAGAATGAGGCGATGACGAAGGCCGTCAAGGGCGGCCGGCGGATCACCGTCAAGGCGTCAATGACGCGGATCGGCCCCCTGGATGACGCGAAACCGCTCGGGTCGTGCCCGCTGCCCCTGACCCCCTACACGGACACATACAAGGCCAACAGCGACGGCTTGGGCGGGTGGCAGTACCGCGCCGTCCTCGATTCGTGGACGGATCCGCCCACGATCTGGCTGGTCCCCGGCGCGGGGTGGAAGGCCGGTGCGATCCGGCTCCTCGTCGAGCGGGACGGCGCCCTCACGGTGAAGCGGGATTTCCTCGAGGACACGCTGGCGTCCGTCAAGCGGGCCAGGCCCCCCAACCGCCTCCGCCAATACCTCTACGTCGATCCGACCACCGGCACGCTCTACGTCGGCGAACGGGACGACGGCGAACACCCCGCCACGAAGGAACTGATCCGGATCGATCCCGACACCGGCCGCATCGGGTTCGTCCGCCTGCCGATGGCCATGTACGACATGGCGTTCGGCCACGACGGCACCGTGTACCTGCGGTTCCGGGACGTGGTGGCCCGGTTTGACGCGAAGACGTGGCGCAAGGAGGTCCCCTGGGACTACGGCCGGGCGCGGGAAAGCGCCGGGCTGCCGGGGTCGCGCGCGGCGTTGGCGTCGGCCATCGTCGCGCCGGGGTGCCGGTCCACGTTCAAGGTGGGCGGTATGGGCGTCTCCCTCAGGGGGCACTACGCGCTCTACACGTACGGGAACCGGGCGGTCAACCCGCGCCGGTTCGCCCAGGTCGGAATGTGGGGTCTGCAAGGCCGGAAGGTGGACTTCGGCGCCGCGAAGACGTACACCCCCACGCTCTATCCGGGTCGGGTGGTGGGCCAGGCAATCCACGTCTGGGACGAGCGCGGCCGTGTGCTGCACGAGGACGCAATGCCCGGCTTGCCGTTGGCCGTCCTGGGCCTGGGGATCGACAAGGACGACAATCTCTACGTCAACGTGGCCCCGAACCGCGTTCTCGACGGCAAACCCTATTTCCGCCCCAGCGCGGGGACGCTCATCAAGTTCCGGCCGAAACGGGCGCGCATCATCAGCAGCACCGACGGCGCGCCGGTTCCCCTGCCGGCGTCCGAGCGCCCCAAACGGCCTCCCGACCTCGTCAGCGCCGGCACCGGCCAGGCGTGGGTCGAGGGCGCCGAGTGGATGTACGGCGGCGTCGGATGCTGGACCCAGAACCAGTCGTACCGCTGCTTCTGTCCGGATACCCGCTTCGCCCTCGATTACTTCGCTCGCTCCTTCGCGCCGGAGGTGGACCACTACTCGGTCGCCGTACTCGATACGAACGGCAACCTCATCCTGCGCATCGGCCGATACGGCAACGCCGACGACGGCGTGCCGCTCGTCAAGGGCCGCAGGCGTGGGCGATCCCCCTCTCCCCCCGGACGGGCGAGAGAACTGCCCCGCTCGATCGGCGGCGACGAGGTCGGTCTCTTCTACCCGAAGTATCTGGCCGTCCACACCGACCGACGGCTCTTCATCGCCGACCCCGGCAACGCCCGGATCGTCAGCGTCTGGCTGGGGTACCACGCGACGGAGCGGGTCCGCCTGCGCGATGTGCCCGATCGGGAAGCCGTCCCCTGACGGGCCACCAATCTGCGCCTTCACCGGGAACCGATTCGGCCGCTCGGCTGTTTGTCTCCGTAGCGGAAACCGGGTAGAATGGCGCTCATCGCGCGTATAATTGCGTGTTGGAGCGAGGGGCGGAATCGACATCCCGCATGATGTCCCAGGCGAACCGAGGGATTCCATGCCCGTACCATATCGACACCACCGGCTCCGCAGGTGGGCGGCGGTGCTGGCCGTGCTCTTGCCGTGCGCCGCGGTCGCGGCATCCGACTTCGCCGACCGATTCAAGGAGATCTACGCCAGCCCGCTCACCGTGAAACGGGAGCCGGTCTACGCCTTCACCGAGACGCCAACCGTCCGCCGCGACGGCGACCGCATCGACATCGCCTTCGCCGTGAAGGGCTACTGCGACGTCACGGTCGCCATCGAGGACGCCGACGGCCGCATCGTCCGACACCTCGCCTCGGGCGTCCTGGGGCCCAACGCCCCCGAGCCCTTCCAGAAGGGCACGCTCCGTCAGCAGGTCCGCTGGAACGGCAAGAACGACCGGGGCGTGTACCTCGACGACAAGGACAGCCTCACCGTCCGCGTGTCGCTGGGCCTCAGGCCCCGGTTCGAGCGCACCCTCTATCACAGCCCCTACAAGCGCCTCGGGCGGGGCACGATCTGCCTGGAAGCCGACCGCGAGGGGTTCTACGTCTACGACGTCAACGGCACCGAGACGATCCGCCTCTACGGCCACGACGGCGCCTACCGCCGAACCGTGTACCCCTTCCCGGCCGACAGGATCGACCAGGTGAAGATGCCCCGGCGCTCCTACCCCGACGGCATCACGGTGCCGGCCAAGCGGGCGTACTTCCTGGCCACGCTGTTCACCGGCCGGGAGAGCGGCGGCGTGGAATCCACCATGCGGATCAGCAGCGAGGCCAGCGCCCTCACCTGCCGCGACGGCTGGATGGCCCTCGCCGGCGTCCGGGTCAACCGGTTCAGGACCGACGGCACGACCGGCGGCCTCGACCTCTGGGGGCCCCGCGTCGATTTCCCGCCCATCAACTACTACCTGCCGAAACAGGTCCACGCCATG